>Ga0207933_1002867_pt1 | contig 10697 bp, 11 predicted proteins | sample NGESurdeep092012_4_FD_184488 | JGI IMG/M metagenome (GOLD analysis project Ga0207933, IMG submission 184488) | Arctic peat soil microbial communities from Barrow, Alaska - NGEE Surface sample F53-3 deep-092012 (SPAdes) | ecosystem: Environmental > Terrestrial > Soil > Wetlands > Peat ...
CGAGGTTCTCCGGCACGTCCCGAACCCTTCCGGCACACGCCGGAGTTTCTCGGCGGTCTGCCCGCACCGCTCCGGCACGCGCCGGAGCATCGCCGCAACCTGCCGGAGATTCACCGAAGTCTGCCGAAATCATTCCGGCACGCCATTTTCCTTCAAAAACCCTTATATTTCGATGATTTTTAGCCAATCCACCCTCAACAAATAACCCTCAACCAACCACTGATTATGGCAAAACGCGATGCAGTTCCCAAGACCCAAGACGGCTATGTTAAATGGCATGACACCCTCGAAGCGGGCGTCAGTGCCAATACTCCCGGCGCTACCGCCGCCGACATGACCATGCTCACGGCGGACAATGCAGACCTTCACGCCAAAATGACGGCGGCGACGAATGCCGACAACGCCAGCAAAGCCGCGCATACCGCCTTGAATGTTTCCATCAGCAACAGCCAGAAGAACGCCCGCGCCCTCGCGCAACGCATCAAGAAAAGCACCACCTACACCGTCACCGTCGGCAACCAGCTTGGCATTGAAGGCGCGGAAGATTCCGTGGACATGAGCCAGCAAAAACCGACTTTGGATGCCACCACCGAACTTGGCGGCGTGGTTGAGATTGGCTTCAACAAGATGGATGCCGAAGGCGTTCACCTTTACGGCATGAGAGACGGCGAGGCGGTTTTCACCCTGCTCGCCAGCGAAACCCATTCGCCCTATGTGGACAACCGCCCGTTGCTGACGGCAGGCAAACCGGAAACGCGGCAATACAAAGCCGTGTTCTTCCTCGGCAAATCTGAAATTGGCCTGCCCAGCGCCATCGTCATTGCGACGGCCACGCCGTGAAAACAAATCAAAACGCAACCGATTTGGAATTTCCGGCCACTGACCCGGCCAACGCTCCCGCCCGCGCCGAATTAAAACTGGGCATCTTCCCGCCGGATCATCACGTCCCGCCCGCAACGCCGACACCGACGCAAGCCTCAACAACGGCAAAATGAAGACAATTCACAATGGTCATAACTTGAAAAAATGAAATTCCTGCCAACCGCGATGTTTATCGTTCTGCTCGCAGCCAATGTTCCGGCGGCTACCCATTATGTGGACGCGAACTGCACTAATCCCGTCTCGCCTTACACTGATTGGAGCGCCGCCGCCACCAATATTCAGGATGCGATTGATGTTTCTACCAATGGTGATTTGGTATTGGTAACGAATGGTGTTTATCAATATGGCAGCCATTCTTACGATGGTCTAAACCGGGTTTATATCCCGGGGAATATGATCGTGCAAAGCGTCAACGGCCCGAACGTCACCGCAATCATGGGCTATCAAGTGCCCGGCACAACCAATGGCAGCACCGCGATTCGCTGTGTCTATCTATCAAGTGGTTCGACTTTGTCGGGGTTCACGCTCACGAACGGGGCAACCCAAAGCGGTGGACAAGGCAATGGCGGCGGCGTTTGGTGCCAATCTACCAGCGTGACAGTGAACAATTGTATCATCTGTGGCAACGCGTCAGCTCTTTACGGTGGCGGAGTTTATTCCGGCTCACTGATCAATAGCCTCATTTTTAATAACACGTCTGCCTTTGGCGGTGGTGGTTATGGCGGCACTTACAGCAATTGCACCATCGTTGCCAATGAAGCAAGTCAACGCGGCGGCGGGGTCTATGGCAATACCGTTGCTAGATTGTATAATTCCATTATCTATTTTAACACCGTGTCTGGGTCTGGATCCCAAGGCGTATTTCCTAACTTAATTGGAGTGTATTCCTTCGCATATTGTTGCACGACAATTGTGGCTGGGCCAACCCTCGGCAATATCACCAATCAACCCGCTTTTGTAAGTTTGAGTGACGGCAATTATCATTTGCTGCCTAATTCGCCCTGCATCAACGCCGGCAACAATCCCTATGTCACCAGTAACACTGATTTGGATGGCAATCTCAGGACTATGGGCGGAACGGTGGATATTGGAGCGTATGAGTTTCAAGCCCAAGTCACCGGCACGTTCGACGCTTGGCTCCTGCAATATGGTTTGCCGACGAATGGTTTGGCTGACAATGTGGATTCCGACGGCACGGGCATGGTGAATTGGCAGAAATGGCTTGCCGGTTTGAATCCGACCAATCCCGCCTCCGTGCTGGCCCTGCAAGCGCCTGCAGCCACGAACAATTCAGTCGGCATCACCGTGACGTGGCAGAGTGTCAACTCGCGGACGTATTATCTTCAGCGCAGTTCGGATTTGACGCAGCCGTTCTCTGCCATCCAGAGTAACCTCGTCGGCCAGACCGGCACCACCAGTTACACAGACACCACGGCCACCAACAGCGGTCCTTATTTCTATCGCGTCGGTGTGCAATGACATTGCTTGCGCCAAATATCAGCAAGGAAGCCAGCCCAGCGGGCTTTCTGAAAATCATTCGCTTCAAGGAACGGCCAGTTCATCAAAGATTTTCTGGATGACCGTTTAGCCGGTTTTTTCCACGGCCTCGGCTTCGTAGGTGGTCATGGCTCTTCAATTCCCAAATCCCGGCAGATTTTTCGCGCGAGGAAGCGGTTGACTTCCGTGTGGCGCGGGACGGCGGAGCGGCGGTTCAGAACGGGATTTTCCCACCATGAATGGTTTGCGCCTTCGCGGACGAGCCGACAACCCTGCGCGGCCAGATGGCGGATGAGTTCGCGCCGTTTCACACCAGAATGGCGGCTTCCTCGTAATCGTTCTGCGCGGCGTTGCGCGCATCCTCGCGGTTGAACTCCAGCGCTTCGCCCAAGGCGGAACGAAGATTTTTCATCAACTCAACTTTCGTTTTGCCCTGGCTGTTCACGCCGGGGATTTCCTCGACCCAGCCAATCCACCAGCCGGAGTCTTTTTTTATCACGGCTGTAAATTTATTTTTCATTGCGATCAAGATAGTGGTTTTTACGGCACTGGCAACTCATCAAAGATTTTCTGGATGACCGTTTCGCTGGTTTTTTCACCGGCCCCCGGCTTCGCAGGTGGCGGGGGAAATGCTTTGAAAATACCCGAATGAATTTAGTTCACCACGCTGATTCTGACTTCCCGGCTTCGCCCTTGTCAAAATTCAGTTCGTGAGCCACACTTTGCATCATGCCAATCACGCTTGATCAGATTGTTGAAGAAACCAGCGAAATGCCGGGCGAGGTCGTGGCGGAATTGATTGACCGCATCATGGTTGCGCAGCACGGCGGCATTGAGTCGTCGGTGGCGGAATCGTGGAAAGCCGAAACTGGCCGCCGTATCGCGGAAATCGAATCGGGGAAAGTCAAAGGCGTTCCGCTGGAAGAATCGCTGGCGCGTGCGCGCAAGATGGCCGGGCTGTGAATCATTTGCTTCATCCTGAAGCTGACGAGGAATTTGCCGGAGCGGTTGTTTCGCGAAGCCTGCGCCGCCCCGGAACGCTTTCGCAAATTTGATCCGCCCGCGCGACGGCATTTCAGCCGCGATTTTCCTTACGCGATCATCTTCATGGAAAAACCGGAACACATCTGGATTGTTGCCGTGATGCACATGAAACGGCGTCCCGGTTATTGGCGCGGGCGACTGGCGTGATTTCCGCCCGTTTCGCGGCACCGGCAGTTCCTCCAAGATTTTCTGGATGCCCGTTTCGCTGTTTTTTTCATCGGCCCCGGTTTCGCAGGTGATGGGGGAAATGCTTTGAAAATAGCCCAGCCATTCATGGCTGGGGTGCTTGCGCACGGCCACCATGAAGTCCCGTCTGGGACGAAAGAAATGTGTGCCGTCCCCGGCGGGACTTGGAAAAAAGATTGCCGGTATTCCCAGCCATAAATGGCTGGGCTATTCTCGCGGATAACGAAGCAATTGCGGGCAACCGTGGCGGCTTTGTGTTTGTTCAAGAACGCACTGGGTATTTCACCTGATTGTCATTCGTTGTCCGCGCTTGCATTTTGTCCGCTGTTGGCGCACTTTGCGTCCAGCAATTTTAACGATTAAACCTTAACGAAAGAAAAATTATGCCACACGAACTACCTCCGCTGCCCTATCCCAAAGACGCCCTCGAACCTCACTTCGACGCGTTGACGATGGAAATCCATCATGACCGCCATCACAAGGCTTATGTGGACAATCTCAATAAGGCCATCGCCGGCAACGCCGCGCTGGAGGCCAAGTCGCTTTGCGACCTGGTCAAAGATCTGGCCTCGGTCCCCGACAACATCCGCAGCCCCGTCCGCAACAACGGCGGCGGTCATGCGAATCATTCGTTCTTCTGGAAAATCCTCGGCCCGAACGCGGGCGGCGCGCCCACCGGCAAGCTTGCGGACGACATCAAGGCCGCGTTCGGCAGCTTCGATGATTTCAAGGCCAAGTTCGAGGCGGCGGGCATCGGCCGTTTCGGCAGCGGCTGGGTCTGGCTCGTTTCCAACAATGGAAAATTAGAAATCGTTTCCACCGCGAATCAGGACAATCCGTGCATGGGCAAAACCGTCGCCGGTTGCGAAGGCAAGCCGGTCATCGGCTGCGACGTCTGGGAACACGCGTATTATCTGAAATATCAGAACAAGCGCGCGGATTATCTCAAGGCGTTCTGGAACGTGGTGAACTGGGCGGAAGTCGCGAAGAATTATTAATTCGCCGGAGGTGGCGTCAGACTCTCCATTCCCATCCGGGAATGGAGAGTGAATCAAACAACCTGCGGCTGAATCATTTCAGGATCAACGCACCTTGCGGAGGGCCAACGTTCTACAACTCCAGACTGGCGGTTCGATCAAACTATTTGAGGTTGCAGCTTTTCAGGATCGACACCTAAATCTTTGATGGCCTGCGCCACGATGTCGCGTCCGATGAGGTTCTTTTCCGCCAGCGCGTAGAGCGTGCCGATGACGGTGGATTCCACGTCCACGGCAAAGTAACGGCGGAGGCGCGCGCGGGTGTCGCTGCGGCCAAAGCCGTCCGTGCCAAGCGTGAACAATCCGCCCGGAACCCACGGCGCAATCTGGTCGGGCACGGTGCGGATGTTGTCGGAAACGGCGACAAACGCCCCCTGCTCTTTCGCCAGTAAAGTTTCGACGTAGGATTTTTTCGGCGGCGCGGTGGGGTGCATCATGTTCCAGCGCTGGCAACGGATTGCGTCGGTTCGCAATAATTTGTAGCTGGTCGCGCTCCAGACATCGGCGCTCACGCCGTATTTTTCCGCGAGAATTTCCTGCGCCTTCAACGCCGACTGGATGATCGGCCCGCTGCCGAGGATGTGGGCTTTAATCCCCGCAGCAGCCGGCCTGAGTCGGCTCTGACTAGATGGAGCGGACTCACGTCCGCTGCTACCAGTGGGAAGTTCCGGCCCAGGTTTGAATTTATACAAACCTTTCAAAATTCCGTCCTCGACGCCCGGCGGCATCGACGGCATGGCGTGATTTTCGTTGTAGAGCGAGAGGTAATAGAAAATGTCCTCGTTCTCGACATACATCCGGCGCAAACCGTCGGCGACGATGACGGCGAGTTCGTAACCGAACGCCGGGTCGTAAGGCAGGCAGGTCGGAATCGTGCTCGCGTGCAACAGGCTGTGACCGTCCTGATGTTGCAAGCCTTCGCCGTTGAGCGTGGTGCGGCCGCTCGTCGCGCCGAGCAAAAAGCCTTTCGCGCGGATGTCGCCGGCCAGCCAGAACAAATCGCCGACGCGTTGCGGGCCGAACATCGAGTAGTAAATGTAAAACGGAACCGTCGGCACGCCGTGAGTCGCGTAGCTCGTGCCGGACGCGATGAACGACGCCATCGAACCGGCCTCGGTGATCCCCTCTTCGAGAATCTGGCCGTCCTTCGCCTCGTGATAAAACGAAAGCGTCTGGCTGTCCACCGGCTCGTAAAGCTGGCCTTTCGACGAATAAATCCCGATTTCACGAAACAACACGTCAAGACCGAACGTGCGCGCCTCGTCGGGAATGATCGGCACAATATTTTTATTTATTCCCTTGTGCCGCAGCAAACTTCTCAACACGCTGCCAAACGCAGTTGTGGTGGAAATTTCCGTCCTTGATTCCTTGAAAAATTCCGCGAAATAGCCGGGCTTCGGCACCTCGAGAGCCGAGGGCTTGACAATGCGCGCGGGCAGAAATCCGCCGAGCGCCCTGCGCCGTTCGAGCAGATATTTTGTTTCAACGCTGTCGGCAGGCGGACGATAGAACGGCGTTTCCGCAATCACGTCGTCGGTGATGGGAATCTCGAAGCGTTCGCGGAATTCGCGCAGCTCCTTCTCGTTCATCTTTTTCTGCTGGTGCGAAATGTTCTTTCCTTCGCCGGCCTCGCCGAGTCCATAGCCCTTCACCGTCTTGGCAAGAATCACCGTCGGCTGGCCTTTGTGTTCAACGGCAGCCTTGTAAGCGGCATAAACTTTGCGCGTGTCGTGTCCGCCGCGCATGAGCTTGGGCAGTTGCTCGTCCTTGAGATGGGTTACGAGCGCGAGCAGTTCGGGATATTTGCCGAAGAAATGTCTGCGCGTGTAACTGCCCGGCTCGACGACGTATTTCTGGAAATCGCCGTCCACGCATTCTTCCATGCGCTTGAGCAGGAGGCCGGACTTGTCGCGCGCGAACAAATCATCCCAATCGCTGCCCCAGATGACCTTGATGACGTTCCAGCCCGCGCCGCGAAAAAGTCCCTCCAGTTCCTGGATGATTTTTCCGTTGCCGCGAACCGGTCCGTCGAGCCGCTGCAAATTGCAATTGATGACCCAGATCAGGTTGTCGAGATTTTCGCGAGCGCCGAGCGTGATTGCGCCAAGCGTGTCCACTTCGTCAGATTCGCCGTCGCCGAGGAACGCCCAAACTTTCGGCTCATCCTTCCAGTTCGTCAGTCCGCGCGCGCGCAGGTAACGGTTGAAGCGCGCCTGATACAGCGACATGATCGGGCCGAGTCCCATCGAGACCGTCGGGAACTGCCAGAAATCGGGCATCAGATACGGATGCGGATACGACGACAGCCCGCCGCCCTCGGCGAGTTCCTGCCGGAAATTTTGCAGTTGCTTTTCCTCCAAGCGGCCTTCGAGAAACGCCCGCGCATACATTCCCGGCGCGGCGTGGCCTTGAAAATAAATGATGTCGCCGGGAAAATTTTCCGTCGCGCCCCGGAAAAAATGGTTGAATCCGATTTCGTAAAGCGTCGCCGCCGAAGCGTAAGTCGAAATGTGGCCGCCGACGTTCGTCGTGGAATTGGCCTTGACGACCATCGCCATCGCGTTCCAGCGCATCAGGCTTTTGATCCGCCGTTCCACGCGCCAGTCGCCCGGATACGGCGGCTGATTTTCAAGCGGAATTGTATTAACATAAGGCGTGGCCTGGCCTGACGACGGACGCGGCGCGGAACGCAACTGGTTCGCCAGGTTTTCCAGCAGTTTCGCCGTGCGTTCCGGCCCCTGGTTTTCCAGGGCCAGCTCGAAAACGGATTGCAGGGATTCGTCCCACTTGCCGCCGTTGCCGGATGACGGAGCGGAACGCGAACCGTAAATGTCTTTTTTCTCGATGCTCACTGTGTTAATCAATTCTTCCTGGCACGCAAAAAGCGCGAAGACAATAAAACCCAACCTGACCAGAAACGCCAGCAAAATCCGATGAAGCACTTCGACCTTACGCTCTCCTCGCCCGCCGAAAATCTCGCCTGCGACGAGGCGCTGCTGGATTGGCGCGAGGAAATCGGCGGCGAAGAAGTGCTGCGCTTCTGGGAATCACCGGAGACTTTTGTTGTCGTCGGCTATGCAAACAAAGTGGCGACCGAAGTAAATGTCACCGCGTGCGAGGAAATGAAAATTTCGATTTTTCGCCGTTGCTCCGGCGGCGGAACAGTTTTGCAGGGCGCGGGCTGCTTGAATTACGCGCTCATTTTGCGCATCCGTGAAAAATCCCCGCTCGCCGGAATTTCCAGCGCGAACCAATTCATCATGGAACGCAATCGCGCGGCGATTGAAACGCTCCTGCCCGGATTCAAAATTTCAACCAGCGGCCACACAGACCTGGCGACTGACGGATTGAAATTCTCTGGAAACTCCCAGCGTCGTCGCAAAAATTTCCTGCTCTTCCACGGAACATTTCTTTTGGATTTCGATTTGAACCTCGTCGGCGAATGTTTGCGAATGCCGTCGAAGCAGCCCAATTATCGCAGCGACCGCAGCCACGGCGAATTTCTCACCAATTTGAATTTACGGACAGACAAAGTGAAAGCTGCGTTGAAAAAATCCTGGAATGCGATTCACGAACTGAAGGATTTTCCAAAATCGGAAATCCAAAATCTCGTCGCGAAAAAGTATACAACTGACGGCTGGAATTTGAAATTTTAACTTTTAGCAAAAGCGCAAACGCTTTGTTCGCAGATGATCGCGATTGTCTTTCCCAGGTTCAATCTGTGAAATCAGCATAATCTGCGGATTCCTCAAAGTCGTTCCGCCAGCGCAGCCTGGCTCTTCGCAAAAATCTCCTTGTGCAGCGAATTGCCATGCGAATCAATCGTGACGACCGCCGGAAAATCCACGATCTCCAGTTCCCAGATCGCTTCCGTCGCGCCGAATTCTTTCATCATGTAAACGTTGCGCACTTTCTTCACGCAATCCGCCAGCACCTGCGCCGCGCCGCCGACGGCGTGCAGATACACACAGCCGAATTCCTTGCACGCCGCGAGCGTTTTATCGCCCATGCCGCCCTTGCCGATGACGCCGCGAATCCCGAAGTCGCGGATGACCTGCCATTGATACGGCTCTTCGCGGATGGACGTGGTCGGGCCGGCGGCGGTGCATTTCCACGAGCCGTCGTTTTGCTGCATCATCACCGGGCCGCAATGATAAAGAATCCCGTCGCGCAACTTCACTTCCGGCGGCAATGTTCCGCCTCGTGCAAATACTTGTGGACCGCGTCGCGCCCGGTGAACACGACGCCGGAAGTCAAAACCTCGTCGCCGACTTTCAGCGCAAGGATTTTTTCTTCGGAAAATGGGAAACTTAATGGAATCATAGTCGTTGAATCGTGAATTGTTACATCGTTGAATCGGAAAACTCGTCATCGGCAGCCTTCGCGTATTTGACCGGCATTTCTCGCAACGCAAGATTTTCACCGGCTTTGCATTTGCGCAAGAAACGGATGTAGCCGCCGAGTAATTGAGAAACACGCCAGCGGTCTTGTTTTAACTTTTCAACTTCCATTGCTGGCAGATATTTTTCGTCAGTGCAGACGTTCAAATCATCAATCAATTCTTCCAGCGAACCACGCGCTTGAAGCATGAATTTGATTTGATCGAGGTAATGATAGCGTCCATGACCTTCGGCGATATTGTTTGTCAATGAAACCGTCGCGCGCCGAATCTGACTAGCTAGTCCAAATTTTTCAGGGTCAGGAAGTTTTCTCGCCACCGCATACATTTCCTTACGAAATTCGCGCGCGACCTTATAAGCTTCCAAACTTTCAAAAGTCTTAAATGTATCTTTCGTGTCCATTCTCAACCGATGTAACGATTCACAATTCAACGATGCAACGATTTATTTCAGTAAAGCCATTTCCCAATCTTCCCCTCCGCATCCAGCGTCACGCCCTGACGCCGATACGCCCAGCACATGTAGCTGATGCTCACGAAAAAGGACGCGGGCAGGCGGTTCGCCACGCAAATCTTCACGCCCAGCAGCGTCGTCTTGCCGCCGAATCCCATCGGGCCGATGCCGAGTTCGTTCGCCGTCTTCAAGATGTCCTGCTCCAGCGCGTCGAGTTCGGGGATCGGATTGCGGTCGGGAATCAGCCGCAGGAATTGCGTCTTGCTCATCTCGTAGCCCGTCGCGCGGTCGCCGCCGATGCACACGCCGAGGATGCCCGGCCCGCAGCCTTTGCCCTGCGCCTGCAACACCGCGTCGAGAATCACCCGGCGGCAACCGTCGAGGTCGCGATTTGCATTTAATTTTTCGTTCGGCAACGAGTATTGCGCGCCAACGTTTTCGCAACCGCCGCCTTTCAAAACCAGTCGCACGGAAATTTCCGGCGAGGGATGCTGATGAAAATGAAACGCCGGCGCGCACGGCCCGCAATTTGTGCCGTCGTTTTTTCCGGTCAAGGAATCAACGGAATTCTGCCGGAGAAAACCTTTCTTCGTCGCGAGCCTCACCGCGTCGCGCGCAGTTTCGGCAAAGGTGATCTGGTCAAAGCCGACCGGGCAATCCACATAAAATAAAATGCTGCCGGTGTCCTGGCAGATCGGCTGCGATTTGTTTTTAGCGATGGCAATGTTTTTATCAATGATGCTCATCGCATTCGCAGCGAGGGAATTTTTCTTCTCATTCTCCAGCGACATGAGGACGGCTTGATGCACGTCATCGGGAATTTCCGCCGACGTTCGGCGAATCAGTTCGAGCAGGGAATCTTGCAATTGGCTCATAATTCTGCCCAAGCGTAAGACCTCGCAATGAAAGCGTCAACAAATGCGGTGGGGCGAGCGTCCTCGCGAGCCGTTCTGACGAAAGTTATTTCGGCTCGCGAGGACGCTCGCCCCACCATTTTGAAGCTGGTTGCATTTCCCTTCGCCGCCAGTTTTAATCTGCGCGTGCAAAGCGAAAACGAAAATCCATTCAACAAATGGTTCAAGCCTTTGCCGTTTGGAATTCTACTCGCGCTGCTGGTTTTCGCGTCGTTTCCGCAAGTCATCCTCGGATTGCAAACCTTCGTCGTCCGTGACTACGGATTTTTTTCATATCCTCTCGC
>Ga0207933_1002869_pt1 | contig 10687 bp, 9 predicted proteins | sample NGESurdeep092012_4_FD_184488 | JGI IMG/M metagenome (GOLD analysis project Ga0207933, IMG submission 184488) | Arctic peat soil microbial communities from Barrow, Alaska - NGEE Surface sample F53-3 deep-092012 (SPAdes) | ecosystem: Environmental > Terrestrial > Soil > Wetlands > Peat ...
GATCTCATCTCCGACGACTTTGTCCGGGAGGCTGGCCAGCCTCCCGGACAAACCGACAAGCGGATTCTCGCCAACTCACCGGTCAAGTCCAAGATACAAGTCCCAAGCATTGAAACAAATATTAACAAAGCCGTTGCGGTCAATCGTAGCGGCCTTTTTATTCTTCACCCCAAATCGTCTTCAGATGCGCGATTCCGGCTTTGACGGCCTCGACGGGCAGCGACGGGCTTAATTCAAAGACCTTGATGTGCTGCGGTTTCACGAACGGCTTGAGCGCGGCGAAATCTATCACGCCGGTGCCGGGCGCGCAGTGGTCGCGCGCGGGAAACTGCACGTCGTGGACGTGAAATCCGGCGAGGTGCGCGGCGAGAGATTCGAGGTGCATCGCGTGGTGGATGAAGCCGAGGTTTTCCTTGATCTGCGCGTGTCCGCAATCGTGCCAGTAGGCAATGCTCGGGTTTTCAAACTCGCGGAAGAAAAACTTGAAGTCGCTTTCGAGCGGGATTTCCTCGAGCGCCTGCCGGTTTTCGCAGCCGAGTTTCAGCCCGCGTTTTTCCGCTTCGGGCAGGAGTTTTCGGAGCGTGTCGTTTGTGCGCTCGACGAATTTAACTTTTTTCGCCTCACGCTTGAGGTTTGCCTCGATGCAGAGTTTTTCGTATTTGAGCGAGTCCTTTTCGCCGCGTTGCAGCATCCCGGACAGTTTGCCGGTGTAATCTTTCATTTCGATGCTGCCGAGATGCAGCACGACGACGGGAGCCTTCACGTGCGAGGCGAATTCAAACGTCTTGAGCGTGTGCTTGATGGCGAGTTCGCGTTCGCGCGGGTTTTCGCCAGAAAATTGATATAAATTCGGCGCGGCGTGAGTGACGCCCATCGGCAGCGGGCAGAAATTATGGAGGCTGGAGATTTTCATCTCGCCCGCGTCCACGGCGTCAAGGATTCCAGGCATGAGGCTGACGCGGATGCCGTGGCTCAATTCGGCAAACTCAAATCCGAGGTCGCGGATTTCGAGCAGCATCGCGCGCCCGTCGGTGTGACGGTGCGAATTCCAGCAGGTTGAGAATGAATACATTTGTTAAATCGTTGAATCGTTACATTGTTGAATCGTGAATTGTAAAAACGAAGAATCGTTAAACCGTCGCGACGATGCAACGATTTAACGATTTAACAATTCAACGAATCACAAGTCCGCGTAACGCGCGGTCAGCATGGCGGAGAAACGCGCGACTTTCTGCTTGCGCCGGCGTTTTTCGCTGGGCTTCTCGAACGTGCGATGGCTGCGCACGATTTTCAACGTGCCTTCGCGATCAACTTTTTTCTTCAGTCGTCGCAGCGCGCGATCCACGGGTTCGCCTTTTTTTAGTTTAATTTCTGTCAAAGGGACTCACTTCCTTCCTCGGGCGAGGCAGATCCGCACGCGCGGCTGCTCGCAGATAAATTAAATGGACGCAGAGGATAATTTTTCCGGCGCGATTGTCAACACGATTATCAAACCGGATTGAAAGAACGGCAGTATCACGCTTGGAAAATTTATTTTCTCACGGATGGAAACGAATAATTTTAGCGCGACGCGATGAAGGCGAATGTGCCGCCGCTGGCACGCGCCGTTTTGGTTTTGACGGGTTTTAACATCGAATTTCAATTGGATTCCAAATGTCTTTGACAAATTTATTTTCGACGATGATGCAATACAAACCAGTCCAATTGTTTTGCCAACGCCAGCCTTTCTTTGTGCCAGCGGCTTGCGTTTCAATAAATGAAGCTGCTTCTGTGGCTGACAAAGAACAATGACAATGCGGACATCGTGGCGTCGCTTCGCTCTGAAATTTTCCACCACAAGGACACGCTTGGAGAAGCGGTTCGATTTCTGGCGTGATTGCCTGAAATGGTTCAAGCTTAACTCCGATTTCTGGAACTTGATATGCGCCTAACAATGCTGTCATTCCACACGAATTGCAGTAAGCGTAACTGGAATCGTTAAATCCATTGTGAATGAGATAATAGCCGAACGACTTCCCGCATTCGTTGCATTTGCCACTTTGGTTTTCGCGCGCCATAAAATGTCGTTTTGTTTATCCGCAGATTACGCCGATTGCACAGATTTCAAAATTAAAATCTGCGTCATCTGCGAAATCTGCGGACTAAAGCAAATGCCCCAGCTTCTCCCGCTTCGTTTTCAAATACCGTTCGTTGTGCGGATTGGATTTTATTTTGATCGGCACTTGCCCGGCGATCTTCAGGCCGCCGCCTTGGAGAATTCATACACCGGCGTCTCGATGACGCGCGCGGGTTTGAGCCGGGCGCGGACGATGTTCTGAATCTTTGTGACAATTTCAGGATTGAAAAGCTGCTCGCCCGTCTCGCGGCACACGCGCGCCGGGACGTGCTCGATGATGACAAATCGGCCGCCGACTTCCTGCGTGTAGGTCACGAGTCGTTCCTCAAAGGTTTCGTTCCACAGATGCGTTTTCATAATCTTCGTTTGAATGTTTTGTCCCATTCCGCCGGGTCTGGTTCATAGGCCGTGACGATTTTCACGAGCGGACGGCTTGGGTGCGTGCATTGAACGTGCAACACGAGGCCACACTTCGCCGTCCCGCAAACCAGACAACTCGGCCCATATTTGTCATCAGGATAATCCTCAATCACTTCGCCGCCAGCACCGTTTGCGCGGCTTCCTCCGGCGTGATGTCGCGTTCGACCATCTGCCGGACGGCATGGAGCGAATACTCCATTTGTCCGCGCGAAATTTTCTGGCGAAGTTGATCAATCATTCAATTCAATCGTAAATCGTAAATCAGAGAAGATGCCCCAGCTTCTCGCGCTTCGTTTTCAAATACCGTTCGTTGTGCGGATTGGATTTTATTTTGATCGGCACCTGCTCGGTGATCTTCAGGCCGTAGCCTTCCAGCCCGACGACTTTTTTCGGATTGTTCGTCAGCAACCGGATGGTTTTCAGGCCGAGGTCAACGAGGATTTGCGCGCCGAGCCCGTATTCGCGCAGGTCCATCCCGTAGCCGAGCTTCAAATTCGCTTCGACGGTGTCGAGTCCCTGCTCCTGTAATTTGTAGGCCTGAATTTTTGGCGCGAGGCCGATGCCGCGTCCTTCCTGCCGCATGTAAAGAATCACGCCGCGACCGGCTTCGGAAACCTGCTTCATCGCCTGATGCAATTGCGGCCCGCAATCGCAGCGGCGCGAACCGAACACGTCGCCGGTGAGACATTCGCTGTGGACGCGCACGAGGACATTTTTCGCGCCGGAAATTTCCCCGCGCACGAGCGCGAGGTGATGCTGTCCGTCCACTTTCGAGCGATACAAATGCAAATCAAATTCGCCATAATCCGTCGGCATTTTCACGACTTCGATTTGCTCAACTAATTTTTCGCGCGTGCGGCGGAAATGGATCAAATCTTCAATCGTGCAGATTTTTAATTTGTGCTTCTTGGCGAATTTCAACAGTTGCGGCAATCGCGCCATCGAACCGTCATCGTTCAAAATTTCGCAGAGCACGCCAATCGGTCTGCAGTCGGCGAGCGTGGCCATATCCACGGCGGCCTCGGTGTGGCCGGCGCGCTGGAGAACTCCGCCGGGTCGCGCGCGCAACGGAAAAACGTGGCCGGGCTGGACCAAATCTTCCGGCACGGCGGTCGGGTCGGCCATGATTTGAATCGTGCGCGAACGGTCGGCGGCGGAAATTCCCGTCGTGATTCCGCGCGCGGCGTCCACGCTCACTTGGAAATCGGTGCGGAAACTTTCGCGGTTCTGGCGCACCATCCGTTCGATGCCCAATTGCTGAAGACGTTCTGGATTCGTCGCGACACAAATCAATCCGCGCCCGTGCTTGGCCATGAAATTGACGGCGGCGGGCATGATGAATTGCGCGGCGCAGATCAAATCGCCCTCGTTCTCGCGGTCGGCGTCGTCCACGACGATGACCATTTTTCCACGGCGGATGTCGGCGACGACGGATTCAATTTTATCGAAATATTTTTTCATTCGGCGGATGCAGCGTAGCCGTTTGCGGTATGAAGTCAGTCATAAAGTCGTTAGTGGCTCAATGGGTGGGGCGAGCGTCCTCGCGAGCTGCGAGAACTGTTTGGCGCGTATCGGCTCGCGAGGACGCTCGCCCACAATACGCGCTTCGGCGGTTGGTTTGTCAGACGAAATAGCACGGAAAAAATTCTGGCAGATTTATTTTTTCATTTGTCGCGGCGCGGGAAAGGTTTAATCTTGTTGCGTCCAATCGTTGAAAATTTGCCGAGAGGCAAAAGGCCGGAGTTGTCGGTCATGTAAGCTATTTTGATCATGTCAACCGAAAGCCCAAACAAAAAAGGCGTTGGCGCGGAAAATTCCGCGCAATGGAACACCGCCCCGGTCTCCGAACAAAACCTGCGGCGGCTCGACCGGCTCGCCAGCCTCGGCCTGCTTTCGGCGGGCCTGGCGCATGAGATCAAAAACGGCCTGACCGCCATCCAAACCTTCGTCGAACTCCTCATTCAAAAGGGCGAGGATCGCGAACTGGCCGAAGTCGTCGGGCGCGAAATGAAGCGGATTGATTCGCTCGTGAGCCAGATGCTGCGGTTCGCCGCGCCGGGCCGGAACGCTTCCGCGTCCGTCCATGTGCATGATTTGTTCGACCTCTCGCTGCGGCTCGTCGAGCACCAGATCAGCGGCAAGCTGATTTCCCTCAAGCGCGATTACAAGGCCGCGCCGGACACGGTTCACGGGGATGAATTTCAATTGCAGCAGGTGTTCATGAACCTCTTGTTCAACGCGATCGAGGCGATGGGGACGAACGGCGAACTTTCGGTCATAACAGAAATTGTGGACGGCAGACGATTGAAAATTCAAATCCGCGACACGGGCATGGGCATCACGCCGGAAAATCTCGGACGGATGTTCGAGCCGTTTTTCACGACGAAGAAAAACGGGACTGGGCTGGGACTTGCAATTTCGCAGCGCATCGTCAACGAGCACGGCGGCACCATCAGCGCGCAAAGCGAAGTCAACAAAGGCTCGACGTTCAGCATTTTGCTGCCGGCGCTTGATTCGTAATTCTCAATTCGTAATTCTCAAAATCGGGCGAAGCCGTTCGACAGTCCAAGATTGTTGGGATAATTTCTTCACGATGAACATTGTTCCACAATCACCGATGAGCGCCGTGCTGGTAAATTTTCCCGGTGCGCAGCGGGCATTGTTCCGCCGCTATCATATCGGCGGATGCAGCAGTTGCGGGTTCAGCCCGGACGAAACGCTGGCGGAGGTCTGCGCGCGCAACGGCAATTTGAATTGCGACGAAGTGCTGGCGCACATCCAGTCCAGCCACGAGCAGGACGCGAAGGTTTTGATTTCGTCTGCGGAACTCGCCGAATTGTTGCAGCGCGACCAGTCGGTGAAGCTGGTGGACGTGCGTTCGCGCGAGGAATTCGAGGCGGTGAACATCGCCGGCTCGGCTTTGCTGTCGCAGGACGTGATGCGCGGACTCATGGCGAGCGGCTCGAACACGAATCCGATCGTCGTGATTGATCACGCGGGCAAGAACGGCCTGGACGCGGCGGCGTATTTCATGGGTCACGGTTTGCAAAACGTGCGCTGTCTGCGCGGCGGCATTGACGCGTGGGCGCAGGAGGTGGATGCGAAGATGCGAAGATATAAATTGGGATAGTTTTCTGACTTCATCTTTCTTGACCGTTCGGTGTGCAGTGGTAAATTCCCACTATGAAAACTTTAACGGTGGATGCCCACAAACGAATCCGAATTCCAGACGCGAAACCACGGCAGATTTTTGCCTACGAAAATGAAGGCAACGGCCGGCTGGTGCTGACGGTTGTGCGCGCCGAGGCGCAAGAACCATTTCCGCGTGGCAGCCTGCTCAAATATCTCACGTCGGAGCGAAACAAAGAAATTGAGCAGCTTGCCAGATCCACTATTGCCGGGCCGGAATGAAACAGCAATTCGACATCTGGCGTTTTAATTTTGAGGACAAGGGCGAGCATTCCGTCATTTTGATTTCGCATCCCGATATTTGCGCGCGGCAAAGTCGCGTGAACGTTCTTTATTGCACGAGCCAACGCCAAAGCCGCAAGCCATATTCTTACGAAGTTTTATTGAACGGGGCGGATGGATTTGATTGGGAAACCTTTTGCGACTGTTCGACCATTTATCTCGTGCCTTCAGAAAAATTATTCGGACGACGCGGAAAAGTCAGCTTGGAGCGGCGGCGGCAAATTCGCGCGAAGCTGCGCGATTTATTTCTGCTCAATGCAACGGATTAAACTGTTTGCAAAACGTGCGCTGTCTGCGCGGCGGCATTGACGCGTGGGCGCAGGAGGTGGATGCCCACAAACGAATCCGGATTCCCGACGCGAAACCACGCAGGTTTTCGCCTACGAAAATGAAGGCAACGGCCGGCTGGTGCTGACAGTGGTCCGCGTCGAGGCTCAAGAACCGCTTCCGCCCGGCAGCCTGCTCAAATATCTCACGCCGGAACGCGATGCAGAGATGTTGGAATTGCTCAAAGGTTGCTCCCTGGAGATCCCGGATGAAAAAGCAGTTTGACGTCTGGCGCTTCAACTTTCCCGGCAAAGGCGCGCATCCCGTCGTCATCATCTCGCACGATGATTTTTGTCCGGGTGCGGTCATCAATGTTTTTTATTGCACCAGCCAAAGGCAAAACCGGCGGGCGAAACCTTATGAAATTTTACCATTGCTGACTCATTGAGTTACGGGTTGAAGAAAAAAGGTTGGCTTGCGGGTTTGCGCCCTGCCACAAGGTAGGGCATGAAAAAGAAAACTCGAAACAAGGCAGCCGCCGTTTTACGCCCAATTCACCCACAGCATCGTGACAACAAAGAATGTGTGGCCTGTTTGTGGCTAAATATGTCCCAAAATGCGATAGATGGAATTCCGTTTATCATGGATCGTGTCAGTTAAATAAATCGGTAACAAACAAACCAGACCGTTGCGTGAAGGAATGAGTTGCGACTTGGACGTCGAGTCATAAATCGCCTTCCGCGAGGGCCAAAAATCGAAATAAAAATGAAAAAAACATTAATAACCACCATAAGCCTGTGTCTCCTTATACATTCGGCTTTCGCGACCGTCACATTCGACAACACCATTACTCCGATAACCGGAAGTGGTAACACGTCTGGGGCATGGACTACGGCTACGGACAACGGTTTAGCCTTGTCATTACGTTCGCAATATAATAACACTCCATTGGCGGTTTCGCTTAACCCAACTGATTTCACCCCGAATAACGGTGCGGGCACATTTACCTTCCCGGTCGGAACCTCGACTCTCGCCACATGGGATTTTTGGTTTGACGTCAATCCCGGCGATACGGCGACGACCGGCGATACTTTTATGCTGACAATCAATGGCACACCGGTGCCCTTTTCACTAAATCTCATTCCTGACAACGGCCATGCTGGGACTGAATTTCAAAATGCGGAAGACATTGGTTTCAGCTATTTTGGCAGAGCCAATCCTTCGTTAAATGCCACTTATAATTTCACACTTACAGCATACAACGCCGGCGGAACTGCCTTGGATTCAGTTGACATGACGGTGATTAACGGCGCAGCTCCCGTTCCCGAACCCACTACAATTATTTCGGGCGCATTGTTGCTTCTGCCGTTTGGTGCGGGTGTCGCCCGCAAGCTGTGCAAGAAGCATACCGCGTAACGGTTGAGGAATTCAGTTTTTAACACATCAGGCCGGTTCACAAGACCGGCCTGTTTGCTTTTATGCATCTGTCCTTGCACATCCGTCTGTAGGCAATTTGATTACAAGAAATGTGCGTCCTTTTAGTGACTAAAGTTGTCCCAAAATGGGATAGCTGGAATTCCATTATTGAAGGAGAATGTGCGTGTTAAATCACAACAAACAAATCAGACCGTTGCGTGAAGAAATGAGTTGCGGCTTGGACGTCGAGCCAGAAATCGCTTTCGGCGAGGGTCAAAACAGAAGGAAATCAACATGAAAAAAATGAAACTTGTATTATTGATCGCTGCTTCGGCCTGCGCACTGGCAGTATTATCCACCAAAGCCAGCATTGTGGTTCCCAACGGAGATTTTGAAACCCAATCGGCAGGCGTGGCCGCTGATTGGACTGTTGGAAACACCCCTGCCGTGGATACGGCTTCGATGGGTGTTGGCGGCAGTTACGGCGAGGTGTTTGGACCAGGAGCGAGTCAGATTCACCAGGATATTGACCTTGGCGGCAGCGGACACGGTCCCGCATTAACCTACCAAGTTGCTTTTTATGCGATGAATTTGATTACCGATCCATCAAGTTTTGTTGCGAATGGGCAATTTGAGATTACATTGGACGGCGCGACTGCCGTCTATATAACTGTGGCTACAGGCACCGACATCTCAGGCTATACAGAATATTTTGCGGATTTCACGACAACAGATTTAGGTTCAAGACCACTCACAATCAAATGGACCGGGACCGCAGATACCGGGAACCTACAGCATAACAATTTGGTGACCCACGGGGAGGGGCTGCTGGATGATGTGAGTGTGAGCAGCATTAACGTCGTCCCCGAACCCACGACGATAATTTCGGGCGCGTTGTTGCTGCTGCCGTTTGGTGCGGGTGTCGCCCGCAAGCTGTGCAAGAGGCATACCGCGTAACGGTTGGAGAAATCAGCTTTTAACAGATCAGGCCGGTTCACAAGACCGGCCTGATTCTTTTTTGCAACGATCAACTCCGTGGCGGACGGCGCATAAAAGTCTCGCAGGGACGGCAAATAATCGCTTCCGAACTATCCGATGTTTTTTGCCACTCCGGAACTTGCCTCCTTTTTTGCCCGGCAACTCGCGTTTGGCCGCTGTTTTATTTTCTTTTGGGCGCAAATGTTCTGTTGTATATGAAATCAGGAAAGTCATGAAAGAAACAGGATGAATAATTCCAGTTCAATATTGGTGGTGGATGACAGCGACGAAATTCGCTCGTTGTTTTCAATCTGCCTGCGGAGGGAAGGCTACGAGGTGCTGGAGGCGGCGACCGGCCAGCAGGGTCTTAAACTGGCGCACACGCGGCGTCCAGATTTGGTGCTGCTCGATGTCCGGCTGCCGGACATCAGCGGCGTGGAAGTCTGCCGGCAGATCAAGGCCGACCCGGTGCTGAAAGATGTTTTTGTCGCCTTGTGCTCCGGCGAGGCCACCGGCGACGAACACAAGGTCAACGGCTTTCAATCCGGCGCGGATGAATACCTCGTCAAGCCGTTGGGCATCCAGGAGCTGCTGGCGCGTGTGCAGACGCTGGTGCGGCTGCGCAACACCACCGCCGCGCTCCGGGCCAGCGAGGAGCATCATCGCCGGCTGATTGACATCCTGCCGGATGCGGTCTGCCTGATTCACCCGAAGGGCAGTCTGCTGGCGGTCAATTCACAGGCGGTGTCCATGCTCGGTTATTCCAGCCCCGGTGAACTGCTCCAAAAAAACATTTTCGAACTCACCCCGGCGGTTGAGCATGAACGCATCAGGGCGGACATCATGCATGCGCTGAAAACCGGCATCATCCGGAATGTCGGGTATGCCATGCTGAAAAAGGACGGGATAGTGTTCCAGGTGGAATTAAGCGCGACAGTCTCGCTCGGATTCAATTACCAGCCGGCCGGCCTCTTAAGCGTGGTGCGCGACATCACCGAGAGCAAGAAGGCGCAGGAAGCCCTCCAGTCCAGCGAAGAGCGGTTCCGGCAGATGGCGGAAAACATCCAGGAGGTTTTTTGGATGAGCAACATCGACAAAAGCAAAATCATCTACGTCAGCCCGGCCTATGAGGAAATCTGGGGGGAGTCCAGCGACGGCCTTTACGACTCGTCCCGGAAATGGATTGATGCCATTCATCCCGAAGACCGCAAACGTGTGTCGGAATGGATCCTCACAAAACAGGCCGCCGGCGGGGATGACGAAATCTACCGCATCGTCCGGCCCGACGGCTCCATCCGCTGGATCCAGGACCGGGCGTTTCCCATCCATGATGCCGCCGGAAAGATCCATCGCATTGTCGGCACGGCCAATGACATCACCAAGCGCAAGGAAGCCTGGGATGCCGTGGCCGAAAGCGAAGCCCGCAAGAAGGCGATCATGCAGGCGGCGCTGGACGGCATTATCACCTTTGACCATGATGGCCGGATGGTTGAACTGAATTCCGCTGCGGAAAAAATCTTTGGCCGGTCACATCTCATTGGTAAAAATGTGATGGAGGTGATTCCAGCGTCGTTCAAAACGTGGTTCAAAAACGGCCTGGTCAATTGTTTTGCCGGCGCCAGGGGGCCGGTTCAGGGCAGCCGTATTGAAATGCCTGCGCTGCGGGCTGATGGCAGTCATTTTTTTGCGGAGATCACCATCACGCAGATCAGGCTGCCGGGCAGCCCGATGTTCACGCTTTACATTCGCGACATCACCAAGCAAAAGCACGCCGAGGCGGAATTGAGATCGTTGCCGCAGCGCATCATCAAGGCACAGGAAGCCGAGTGCTCGCGCATCGCCCAGGAATTGCACGACGGCATCAATCAGATGATCGCCTCCGTGAAAATGCGGCTGCGCAAGGTGGATGAAAGCCTGCCGGATCTCAAGCCCGCCGCCAGGGAAATCCTCAACCGTTGCGACGGCCTGCTCGTAAAAGTGCTGGAGGAAAACCGCCGCATCGCGCACAATCTCCGCCCT
>Ga0207933_1002870_pt1 | contig 10684 bp, 9 predicted proteins | sample NGESurdeep092012_4_FD_184488 | JGI IMG/M metagenome (GOLD analysis project Ga0207933, IMG submission 184488) | Arctic peat soil microbial communities from Barrow, Alaska - NGEE Surface sample F53-3 deep-092012 (SPAdes) | ecosystem: Environmental > Terrestrial > Soil > Wetlands > Peat ...
GGAGATCGGCGAGAGAGGCGGCGTGCGCTGCTCCTCGCGGCTGGAGAGCTCGGCGGAGGGCGTATGGGCGGCGGGCGATATGTGCGAATACGACTCGGTGCTGCACGGGGAGCACGTGCGGATCGAGCACTGGGACGTGGCCTTCAACCACGGCAAGACGGCGGCGCTGAACATGCTCGGGCGCGACATCGCCCACGAAGTGGCGCCGTACTTCTACTCGGTGCTGGGCGACTGGGGCGAGCTCGAGTACGTCGGTCCCGCGTACGCGTGGGACGAGGAGATCGTGAGGGGAAGCTACGAGGAAGGCGAGTTCACGACCTGGTACCTGCAGGACGGGCAGGTGAAGGCGGCGCTGACGTTCGGCCGCTCGGACGATCTGGACCACGCGCGGCGCCTGCTCGCGGGCGCTGAGACCCTCGACGAGGGGCAGCGCAAGGCACTGGCGGACGTGGACAGCGACCTCACGGGCGTCGGGGAGTAGGATACGGGCACAAGACGGTCGGAGGTGAAGGGAAGCCGGTGAGAATCCGGCGCGGACCCGCCACTGTGACCGGGGATGCCAGCCGCGGCGCGTGAGAAAGACACGCGAGCCACTGTTTCGGAAGACGAGACGGGAAGGCGCGGAGGGAAGGCCCGGGAGCCAGGAGACCTGCCCGAGACCGGAAAGCCCAAGATACCCTCGTGGAAAGGGGTTGGCCTGAATGAATAAGTCACGTCGTATGGTGCCGGCGTTGGTCGGTGCTGGCTCAACTGTTCTCGTCCTAGCTGTCCTTGGCGTAGCACCCGCACTCGCCGGCCCGACGGTCACCGTACGCATCGAGGGGGAATCCGCCACCCTGTTGCCCACTGCGACTGTGACGCTCGAAAAGCCAGAGCCTGTGAGTGGGTGTGCATACAACAGTGTCGCGGCTGCGATCAACCTCGCGGTGAATGGGAACTGGGATCACGGTGAGGCCAACAACGGAGGCGGCGACTTCACTCAGACGATCCTTGGCGAGACGCACGAATTCAAGAACAACTCAGACACATGGGCCGAGTGGGTCGATTACAAGTGGGGTGGCGGCATTTGCTCCGACCTGCTGAGTGAAGGAGATCAGGTGTTGATGGTCGCCGATCACGAGCCGGAACCATTTTATGACCCGACCGTTCTGCCGCTTGTTATATCCAGTACGCCCAGCACAGTGCAAGCCGGATCTGCCTTCAACGTGGAAGTCGATGAAATAACGACGACCACCACAACCTTTGCGAGTCCCGGAGAAGGAACGCCGAAGCCTGCGGCCGGAGTGACTGTTGCGGGCGGGGGCGCGAGCGCGATCACAGGGTCAAATGGAATCGCGACGCTCACGCTCACCAGCACTGGAAGCGCGACCCTGCGGGCAACCAAGCCAGGGGATGCCCCGTCTGCGACTTTTAGTGTGTGTGTACACAAAGGTAATGACGGTAACTGTGGAACATCGGTCGCCGGCTCGAGCACGCCCGCCGGGAGTGGAACAACTCCAGTGACCATTACCCCGAACTTGTCGACCGCGATCACAGCGCACATCAGCTCACTGCTGGATAGTCACGTGTATGCACGTGGTAAGGCGCCTCGGATCCTTGCCGGCACGGTCACCACCGCCGCTGCCCTGGAAGAGGTCGAGTTGCGCCTTACGCGTCGCAGGGCGCCGGGGCGTTGCGCTTACTTCGACGGCCCCACCGGGCGCTTCCACGCAATGCGCTGCGGTGCGTCGCATGGCAGGTACTTCAAGGCTTCCAATCAGAAGCTGTTCTCCTACCTGCTTCCCGAAACGCTGGCTCCGGGTCGCTATGTGCTCGACGCTAAGGGCATCGGCGCTGGTGGTCACGTCACCTCCTTGGAGCGCGGCACGAGCAGAATCGTCTTCTATGTCAAGTAGAGACGTGGCAGCCATGCACGTCCTTCACGGCGTGGTGCGGTGAGACCGAGATCCGGCAAGAAGGGCGTTATTGCGGCGCTCGCGGCGGCCACCCTGGCCGCCGCGCTCGCCGGCTGCGGCATCGGCCCGGGCCCCGTGCCGACGGGGGTTCACCTGACGGTCACGCGCGACTTCGGCGCGCAGGTTCTGACGAAGACCAGCGCGCCGAAAGCGAACGGCGCGGAAACGGTCATGAGCCTGCTGCTGCGCAACAACGAGAAGGTCACGACGAAGTACGGCGGCGGGTTCGTGCAGAGCATCGACGGGCACTCCGGCGGGGAAGCCGGGGGGGAGCCGACAGATTGGTTCTACTACGTCAACGGGATCGAGGCGCCGAAGGGCGCGGCCGCGACGGACGTCCACCCGGGCGACCATATCTGGTGGGATCTCCACGACTGGAGCCAGACCGACGATGTCGCCGCCGTCGTCGGCTCCTATCCAGAGCCGTTCCTGAACGGCACCGAAGGTAAGCGCCTGCCCGTGCGCGTCGAATGCGCCGCGGCGCAGAGCGCGCCGTGCCGCACCGTGATCGCGCGCCTGCGCGGGCTCGGCGTCCCCGCCGCCGTCGCCGCGATCGGCAGCGGCGCCGAGCCGGACGCGCTGCAGGTCGTCGTCGGGCGCTGGACGGCGGTGCACGGCGACCCGAGCGTGACGAGCATCGAAAGCGGGCCGCGCACGAGCGGCGTCTACGCGCGCTTCGCGCCGAACGGCCAGACGCTCACATTGCTCGGCGGCGACGGCAGCACGACCGCCACGCTCACCGCCGGCGCGGGCCTCGTCGCCGCGACGAAGGACGACGAAGGCGCGATCGTGTGGGTCGTCACCGGCACCGACGAAACGGGCGTCGCGCGCGCGGCGCAGGCCTTCGACGCCCGCTCCCTCGAAAACCACTTCGCGCTGGCGGTGACATCGACGGGCGCGCAGCTGCCGGTGCCGGGGGCGGGCGGATGAGGAATACGGGCCGGATTTCGTCTCGTGACTGCTGTTTGCGGATGCCGGGGAGAGTCTGATGAACACCCGCCTGCTGTTCTACCGCCGCCTCGCCAGCCCGCTACACGCGACGCGGGCGGGCGTCGGCGCCGCGTGGGCGCTCGCGCTGACCGCGGCCACTCTGCTCCTCTACAACCCGATTCCCTTGTCGGCGCTGACCCTCGCCGTGCTCGGCGCGGGCGTCGGCGCCGGTGTCGGCCGCCGGCTCGCCGGCACGCTCCGCGTCGCGCTGATCGTCGGCCTGCCGATCGTCGCGATCAACGTGCTCGCCTCGCGCGAAGGACTGACGGTGTTCGCGCGCCTCGGCGACCTCGGCCCCTTCGGCCAGGGCAACCTCACGGTCGAGGCGGTCGTCTACGGCGCGGTGATCGCGCTGAAGGTGACGCTCCTGATGCTCGTCACCACGCTCGCGAGCCTCGCGGTCGATCCCGACGAGCTGCTCCGTTGCTTCCGCCGGCTGTCGTTCCGCTCGGCGCTCACCGCCTCGCTCGCGACGCGGATGATCCCCGTGCTCGGCGCCGACGCCCAGCGCCTGGCCGAGGCGCAGCGCACGCGCCCCGAAGATCCCGCCCGCGGCATCCGCGGCCGCGTTGCCCTGCTCAGCGCGATCGTCGGCGGCTCGCTCGAGCGCTCGATGGAGGTCGCGGCGACGCTCGAGCTGCGCGGCTTCGCCGTCGCGGGCGAGGGGCGCCCGGGCCCGCGGTGGCCGCGCCTGCCGGGCTCGCACGCGCGGGGACCGCGTAGGCAGGGGTCGAGAGCAGGCCTCGCGGGGGCGCGCGCGCGGGGATCGCAAGCACGCCTCCGGCGCCCGTGGTCGCGGCACGACCTCGCGTTCCTCTGCTCGACCCTCGCCGTGCTCGCCCTCGCCCTCGCCGGACGCCTCACCGGAGCGGCCTCCTTCTCCGCCTACCCCCTCGTTCAGATGCAGCTCGACACGGGCACCCTAGTGCTCTCCGCGGCGCTCCTCGCGGCGATCCTCATCCCGTTCCTCGACCGGCGCGGGATCGACCGTTGATCCTCTCCTTCGACAACGTCACCTACCGTTATCCGGGGGCCGAGACCCCGGCGCTCGACGACGTCAGCTTTGAGTTGCAAGCAGGCGAGTTCTGCCTCCTCGCCGGGCTCTCCGGCCACGGCAAGTCGACGCTCCTGCACGCGGCCTGCGGGCTCGTGCCGCACTTCCACGGCGGCACCTTCGCCGGCACGGTCACCCTCGCCGGCCTCGACACGCGCTCTCACGGTCCTTCGCATCTCGGTGGCCACGCGGGCGTGCTCTTCCAGGACCCGGAGACGCAGCTCGTGATGAGCTCCGTCCGCGCGGAGCTCTCGCTCGCGCTCGAAAACCGCGGCGAGGGGGAGGCGGCGGTCGCGCGCGGGGTGGAGGAGGTCGCGCTCGCGCTCGGGATCGATGCGCTGCTCGACCGCTCCACGCACGAGCTCTCCGGCGGCGAGAAGCAACGCGTCGCGCTTGGCGCGGCGCTCGCGGGCAGGCCCAAGCTGGTGCTGCTCGACGAGCCCACCTCGCAGCTCGACCCCGTCGCCGGCGATGAGTTGATCGGCCTGCTCAGACGGCTGAACGAGGAGTGGGAGACCACGATCGTGCTCGCGGAGCACCGCCTCGAGCGCTGCCTCGGTGCGGCAGATCGCGTGCTTGCGATGGAACGGGGCCATCTCTCCTACGACGGCGATCCCAGATCATTCCTGAAATGGGCCTCCCGGCACGAGCCCTCCCTGCAGACGCCCGGGGCGAAGCTGTTCGCGCTCGCCGGGCTCTTCCCAGCGCCGACCGGCGTCAAGCTGGCGCGCGGGACCCTGCGCGCGCGCGGCCTGCTGCCGGGGGAGATCGATCCCTTCGGTGGCGCCCCGCCGGGGGAGGACCGGGCCCCCGCGGAGCCCCTCCGATCCGGACGCGCACGGGGCCGGAAGGGTCTCCTGGGACGGCGGGAGCGCGTTCCGGAGGCGTTACGAATGAAGGGCGTCTGGCACGAGCTGCGCGACGGGCCGGCGATCCTCCGCGGGGTCGACCTCAGCATCGCCCCCGGCGAGAGCGTCGCGCTGATGGGCCGCAACGGCGCCGGTAAGTCGACGCTCCTGCGTCACGCCGCCGGGCTGATGGCCCCCACGCGGGGCCGCGTGCAGCGCGCCGGACGCGTCGCGCTGCTGCTCCAGAACCCCTCCGACTACCTGATCCACGAGCGCGTCGCCGAAGAGGCGTCCCCCGCAGCGCTTGCGGCCGTCGGGCTGGCGGGGATGGCCGAGCGCAACCCGAAGGATCTCTCAGGCGGCGAGCGCCAGCGCCTCGCGCTCGCGATCGTCACCGGCGGCGAGGGGGAGGAGGCGGGTGGGACTCCAATCGTGCTCGCGCTCGACGAGCCCACGCGCGGCATGGACCGCGGCGCGAAGGCCGAGCTGGCGCGCGATCTGCGCCGCCGCGCCGATCACGGCCAGGCCGTGATCGTCGCCACCCACGACCCCGAGTTCGCCGCCGCCTGCGCCACGCGCGCGGTGCTGCTCGCCGACGGCCGCGTGATCGCCGACGGCTCCACCGCGGAACTGCTCGCGGGCGGCTGGTACTTCGCGACCGAGACCGCCCGCATCCTCGGCGGCGCGGGTGGCGCGCTCCTGCCCGAGGACGGCGCGGAGCTGCTGGCGTCCTCCCGAGCCCGCCTGGAGGTCGTCGCGTGAGCTGGCCGCTCGCCTCGTTCCTCGTCGTCGGCGTGGTCCTCGCGGTCGGCTGGCTCGCCTACGAGCGCCGCCGGCCCTCCGCGCGTATGGTCGCGGTCGTGGGCACGCTCGCGGCCGTCGCCGCGCTCGGCCGCGACGCGTTTGTCGCACTGCCCGACGTCAAGCCGATCACCGCGATCGCGCTCGTCGTCGGCTACGCGCTCGGCCCGCTCCCCGGCTTCACCGTCGGCGCGATCGGGATGCTGATGTCGAACTTCCTGCTCGGCCAGGGCCCCTACACGCCCTGGCAGATGGCCGCCTGGGGCTGCGTCGGGCTGTTCGGCGCGCTCGTCGGCCGCCTCAGCCGGCGGCGCCTGGGACGCGTGGGGCTGGCGCTCTGCTGCGCGTTCGCCGCGCTCGCCGCGAAGGAGGTGATGAACCTCTACACGTTCTCAATCGGCGCCTCCCACACGCCTGCCGCGTTCCTCGCGGTCGCCGTCGCGGGCCTCCCGTTCGATCTCACCGACATGGTCGCGAGCTTCCTCTTCGGCCTCGCCTTCGGCCCCGAGCTCGCGCGTCTGCTCGCGCGGATGCGCGCGCGAATGGAGATTCGCTGGGAGCCGGTCCCAGGGCCTGCGCTCCTGGTAGTCCTAACAGCGCTCGCCCTCGGCGGGATGGCCGGGCATGCATCCGCCGCGTCGCTCTCCCCGGAGCTCTCCTTCCTCGCCTCCGCCCAGAGTTCCAACGGCGGCTTCGGCGCCGCCAAGGGCGAGCGCTCGAGCGAGCTCTACACCGCCTGGGCCGCGATCGGCCTCGCCGCCGCCGGACGCGACCCGGCCGACGTGCGCCGCGGCGGGCACTCGGTGCTCGACGCGCTGCGCGCGGAAGCCTCGACCCTGAGCGGTCTCGGCGACGCCGAGCGCACGATCCTCGCCGCCGCCGCATGCGGGGCCTCCTCCTCCTCCTCCTCCTCCTCCTCCTTCGCCGGCCGTGACCTCGTCGCCGAAGTGCTGAAGGCGCGCGACAGCGACAACTCCTTCGAGCACCTCGTCAACCTCACCTCCTTCGCGGTCTTCGCGCTCCGCGCCGTCGGACACTCCTCGAGCTACCCCGCGATTCGCGACGCGGCCGGCTGGCTCGAGCGCCAGCAGAACTCCGACGGCGGCTTCTCCTTCGGCCAGCACGGCTCGTCCAGCGACGTCGACGACACCGGCGCGGCGCTCCAGGCGCTCGCCGACGCCGACGCGCGCAACGCGCACGTCCTCGGCGCGGCCGCCGACTACCTGATCCGCTCCCAGAACTTCGACGGCGGCTTTCCCCAGCAGTACGGCAGCGAATCGAACGCCCAGTCCACCGCCTGGGCGGTCCAGGGCCTGATCGCCGCCGGGCGCAATCCCTCCGCGGTCCGCCGCCGCGGCAGCCGCTCGCCCGAGGGCTACCTCGAAAGCCTGCTCGCCCCCGGCGGCTCCGTGCGCTACTCCCGCACCAGCGCCCAGACGCCCGTGTGGGTCACCTCCCAGGCGCTCGTCGCGCTGGCGGGCAAGACGTTCCCGGTCGGGGTGTGAAACCGGCCCGCACGGGCCGACAGTTTCGTAGACGGCCGGTTATCGCTTTGACTCGCGACGCCGTTGGCGGCGGGTGGCTTCCAGAGATTCGAGGTCGACCAGGTCCTGGGGTCGTCCGGCGGCGCGCTTCATCGCGAGCATGTCCTCGATCGAGGCGATACGGACGCTTTGACCGCCTAACTCCATCACGTCGGCATGACGACGTAACGCGTTATATGAGGGTGCTCCGTCTGGGTTGACCAGCAGGTCGATGTCGCCCAAGGGCGTCGTCAAGCACATGATCTGGGTCTGGCGCAGGGTGCGCCCGTCGGGCACGAACGGCACCGTCTCGGGAATGCCGCGCAGGCGAGCTCCCAGTGCCACCAGCACGCTGCCGAGCGCATCGAGGTTGTCCTGGTCAGGCGAGTAGCAGATGTCGAGATCCTTGGTGAACCGTGGCATCGCTTGGAGGATGACCGCCACGCCGCCGACGATCACGAAGTCGACGCCTACCTGGACGAGCGCTTGCACCAGCGCCGCCGGACGGTAGAGGTCAGGCACGTCAGCCACGGAATCGAGCTCCGGCGAGTGTCAGCTCACGACCCCACTCGTACATGCTTTCCAACTGTGCGAGACGCTGATCGGGACTCAACCTGAGCTGCTCGAACACCAGCGTCTCGTCGATGCCCGGGCGCACCGGCTCTGTGGCGAGCACGAGTCGTCGTCCGGTCTCGCGCAGCGCATCGTCGAGCGTCGCAATCGCCGGATTGGCGCCCGGCCGCTCCAGCTTGGCCACGGCCGCTTGGCTGACCCTCAGCCGCCGAGCGAGTTCAGTCTGCGTGAGGCCGGCCTGACGCCGCGCGTCTTTGAGTAGATAGGCCGGCTCGGGCATATCGGTGATTATAACCTATAAGTTATTTGCGCTCTATACCAAGCGCCCCTTCACCCCTCGTTTAGAAGCCTCCCTACCCTGTAGTGATGTACGCAAGGTCCAGAGTCAGGCTTGCGCACCCGCCGAGCGCGGCCGGGGCGCTGCTCGTCGCCGGGTTGTGCGTGGCCGCGCTCGCCTTCACCTGGGTGGTTGCTGCGCTGGTTCCCGCGACGCACGTGAGGGACGCGGTCGCCTTGCACGACTTCACGCTGCTCGGCGGCCCCCACGTGGACGACCTGGCGAACGCGCTGCTGAGCCTGCTCGAGCCCGCGCTCTACATCCTCTGGGCGGTCATCTTGATGGCGGTCGCGCTACGGCGTGGTCGCCCGCGGGTGGCGCTCGCCGTCGCGCTCGTGATGGGCATGGCGCCGCTGACCGCGGAGCTGCTCAAGCCGCTGCTCGCGCATCCCCACTCGCCGATCTACGGAGACGAGATCACCGCCGCCTCGTGGCCGAGCGGCCACACGAGCGCGGCGACGGCGCTGGCGATGTCAGCGGTGCTCGTCGCGCCCCACCGCCTGCGTCCCACCGTAGCCGTGCTGGGCGCGATCTTCGCGGCGGCCGTCGGCTTTTCGCTGGTGTTGCTCGCCTGGCATCTGCCGAGCGACGTGCTCGGCGGCTATCTGGTGGGCACGCTCTGGACGGCGCTGGCGGTCGCCGGCCTGCGCAAGGCCGAGTCGCGCGCCCGCTCAGGCAGAATGAGAAGTGGTGTTGGCGCCATGCGCGCCGGGGTCCCATAGCGGCTCGGATTGCGTTCCGGGCTTGGATGATGACCCTGCCCCGGCCTCTGATTCCAACCCGGCCTCTGCTTGCGCCCGTCGGGGCGAATCTCGATTGGCGGCGCGGCCGAGGATGAACAGCAGGTCGGAGAGCCTGTTCAGGTAGCGCACGACCTCGGGGTTGATCTCCGCGCCGACGGCGATCGCGCGACGCTCGGCGCGGCGGCAGACCGTGCGGCAGATGTGCAGGTGCGCGGAGGCGGGTGTGCCGCCGGGGATCACGAACGAGCGCAGCGGCTGGAGTGTCGCGTTGACCTCGTCGCAGGCCTGCTCGAGCCACTCTGTGTAGGCGGGGCCGATGCGCAGCCGCTCGCGCTCTTTCTTGGCGGCGGCGGAGTCGTCCGCGGGCGGCGCCGGCACGGAGAGGTCGGCGCCGAGGTCGAGCAGGTCGTTCTGCACGCGGCGCAGCCAGCCGGCGAAGGCCTCAGGAAGCCCGGGCTGGAGCAGCGTGACGCCGAGCGTGGCGTTCAGCTCGTCGACGGTGCCGTAGGCCTCGACCCTCGGATCGAGCTTGGAGACGCGGCTCATGTCGCCGAGGTGGGTCTCGCCGCCGTCGCCGAGCTTCGTGTAGATGCGGGTCAGGTTGACGGTCATGGCAAGGTCTCCCCGGATCGGCCGGGGCTTCGATGATAGGCGGGCCGCGCATATCTGTGCCGACCGGCACGGGTGGGTGGGCATTCATCAGCCCGATGGGATACGTTCTCGGCGCACATGAGGATCGGCGTTCCGAAGGAGACCGCGGCGGGAGAGCACAGGGTTGCGCTCGTGCCGGAGGTCGTGAGCAAGCTGGGGGCCAAAGGTCTCGACGTCCTCGTCCAGAGCGGCGCGGGCGCCGACGCCCTGCTTCCGGACGCCGCCTTCGTGGAGGCGGGCGCGCGGATCGTCGGCACATCCGAGCATCCTGGGACGGGCGGTGCTCTCGATCTTGCCGAGGTGTGGGGCGCCGATGTGGTCGTGAAGATCGCCCCGCCCGACGCCGAGGAGATCCGCCGGCTCGGAGCCGGCTCGATCCTGATCGGCTTCCTCGCCCCGCTCTCCAGCCCGCAGACAACGCGCGCGCTGGCCGACGCCGGGGCGACCGCCTTCGCGATGGAGGCGATCCCGCGGATCTCGCGCGCGCAGGCGATGGACGCGCTGTCCTCGCAGTCAAACGTCGCCGGCTACCGCGCGGCGCTGCTCGGCGCCGAGCAGATGGGCCGCTTCTACCCGATGCTGATGACCGCCGCCGGCACGATCCCGCCGGCGAAGGTGCTCGTGCTGGGCGTCGGCGTCGCCGGGCTGCAGGCGCTCGCGACCGCCAAGCGCCTGGGTGCGCGCACGACCGGCTACGACGTGCGGCCGGAGGTGGCCGAGCAGGTCGAATCACTGGGCGCCCAGTGGCTCGACCTCGGGCTGGAGGCCAGCGGCGAGGGCGGCTACGCGCGCGAGCTGACCGAGCAGGAGCGCGCCACCCAGCAGCGCGCGCTGACCGAGGCGATCAAGGGCTTCGACGTCGTGATCACGACCGCGCTCGTGCCGGGGCGCCCTGCCCCGCGGCTGGTGACGGCCGAGGCCGTCGAGGGCATGAAGGCGGGCTCGGTGATCGTCGACATGGCGGGCGAGGCGGGCGGCAACTGTGAGCTGACCGAGCCCGGCGAGACGGTCGTGCGCCACGACGTGAAGATCCTCTCCCCGCTGAACCTGCCCGCGGGGATGCCCGAGCACGCCTCGCAGCTGTTCGCGCGCAACGTCCAGGCTCTGCTCGAGCTCCTCGTCGGCGAGGACGGGAACCTGCACCTGGACTTCGACGACGAGATCGTCAGCGGCGCGTGCATCGTGCGCGACGGTGAGATCGTCCATCCG
>Ga0207933_1002871_pt1 | contig 10681 bp, 11 predicted proteins | sample NGESurdeep092012_4_FD_184488 | JGI IMG/M metagenome (GOLD analysis project Ga0207933, IMG submission 184488) | Arctic peat soil microbial communities from Barrow, Alaska - NGEE Surface sample F53-3 deep-092012 (SPAdes) | ecosystem: Environmental > Terrestrial > Soil > Wetlands > Peat ...
CCTGGGCCGCCTGTTCAACTACGGTCATCTCAGCATCGACGGTACCGGTGTGGATGCCGTTCTGGTTCCGGACATCGCCGATCCCATCGCCTTTCGCGCCGCGCTCGAAACCGCCAAATCCAGCACCTATACGCGCTGAGTGTCCGTCCTGGGCCTCAGCAGCAGGTGAAGCATTAGACCGCCGGTGGCGCAGGCCGCCATCGTCGCGGCCAAAGGAAGAGGCGTCGCGGCATTGAACGCGCCCATCACCAGCGATACGGCGAAGCCCGCCACAAAAGACAGCGTACCGAGTAGCGCGCTCGCCATGCCGGCGTTGATCGCGTAGCGACGCATGGCTGCGCCTGTCGCCATCGGGTTGATGGCGCCGTTGAACGACAGGAACAAAAACAGCGAGGCGCCGATACCATAGACGCCGCCGAAGCCGCTGACCGCGACAACAACAAGAATCGTGCCCGCGACGACATGTGCGATCTGCGCCTTCAGCATCACGCTTTCCGGCAGGCGCCCGCGAACCAGCCGCGCCGCGATCTGCGCCGTTCCTATCAATCCGAACGCATTGGCGCCGAAAAACCAGCCGAAATTCTGCGGCGCGATGTGAAAAATATCGATGAGGACATGCGCCGATCCGGTGAGATAGGCATAGAGCGATGCGTTACTGACAGCCGCGGCCAGCGCGTAGGCGATGAAATTGCGGTCCCGCACGATCCGCGCATAGTCCGCGACGATGATGAAGGGGTGCAGCGGGCGATGCGCGCCGCCGTGGGTTTCCGGCAAACGGATCGCGACGGCAAGCGCCGCCAGCCCGCCGATGACAAACTGAAACCAGAAGATCGCGCGCCAGCTCGCCCAGATAAGAAAATAGCCGCCGAGGAACGGCGCGATCAGCGGCGCCACGCCAAGCACCAGCATCATATAGGCGAAGACACGCGGCGTTTCTTCGGGGCCGAACAGGTCGCGCACGCAGGCACGCGCCACCACGCCGCCCGCGCAGGCGCCGACGGCCTGAAAGAATCGCGCGACCATCAGCATCTCGACACTCGTCGACAAGGCACAGGCGGCACACATCGCCAGATAGAGAAGCAGTCCCGCATAGAGCGGCGGCTTGCGGCCGAAACGGTCTGCCAAGGGTCCAAAGAAAGTCTGGCCTATCGCAAAGCCGAGAAAGAACGTGGCAAGCGTCTGCTCTGCGGCGCCGATGGACACATGAAATCCCCTCGCGATCGACGGCAACGCTGGCAGGTACATGTCGATGGACAGCGCGCCAAAGGCGGTCAGCGCACCCAGAACGATGATCAGTTCGATGCGGCGCGCGCCGGAAGGCTGTGTTGTCAATGTCACGCGCGCCAAAGAGGTCCCTGTTCCAAAAGCCAAAGCCGCGCTAAGAATCCGCGCGTCATATTCGTGTTCAGGGGAGATTGATCGATGGTTCGCATTTGGAAGTCGATGGGGGTTGTTGCGGCGGCCCTCATGCTGGCATCGCAGGCCCAAGGTGCCGACGCCAAGAACGGCGCCACGATCTTCAATCGCTGCGCCATCTGCCATTCCAACACCAAAGGTGCGGCGGCGAAGATCGGCCCCAACCTGTTCGGCGTCGTTGGCCGCAAGGCGGGCAGCATGCCGGACTTCGCGTATTCCGCCGCGATGAAGAGCGCGGGCTTTGCCTGGACGGCCGATAAGCTCACCGCTTACATCCAGCATCCGCAGGTCGTGGTGCCCGGCAACCGTATGGCGTTCGCCGGCGTCACCCGGCCAAGCGATGACGCCGATCTCGTCGCCTATCTCGCCACGCTGAAGTAAGCTGCGGCGGAGTGACGCATATTCCTGAAATATTGCGGTGCAACATAAAAAATCGAGGTCAGGCGCGGCGGCATAACGCTGGCCGCGCGGGACTAAGTTTCGTTGACAGGCGGTCAGCCCCGGACCTAGTTTTTGCGCCGCACAATCAAGCGGGCGGCAACAGGGGCTCGGACGCAGGTTAGCATCCGGGGATAAGACGGCCCGCCTTTCCGGGAAGGCAATCAGGAACAGCCATGAAGGTCATCGTGCCCGTCAAGCGGGTGATCGATTATAATGTGAAGGTTCGCGTGAAGGCGGACCAAAGCGGTGTCGATCTCGCCAACGTCAAAATGTCCATGAATCCCTTCGACGAAATCAGCGTCGAGGAAGCCATCCGCCTGAAGGAAAAAGGCAAAGCGACCGAGATCATCGCTGTCTCCATCGGGCCGCAACAGTGCAGCGAAACCATCCGCACCGCGCTCGCCATGGGCGCCGATCGCGGCATTCTGGTGAAGACAGACGGCGAAGTAGAACCGCTGGCGGTCGCGAAAATTCTCAAAGCCATTTGCGAAGCCGAACAGCCTGGCCTCGTCATCACCGGCAAGCAGGCCATCGACGACGACAGCAACCAGACGGGCCAGATGCTGGCTGCGCTTCTCGGCTGGCCGCAGGCGACCTTCGCGCACAAATTGGAAATGGGTGACGGCAAAGCCGACATCGAACGCGAAATCGACGGGGGCCTCCAGACCGTGGAAGTGAAACTTCCCGCCGTGATGACGACCGACCTTCGCTTGAACGAGCCGCGCTATGCCTCGCTGCCGAATATCATGAAGGCGAAGAAAAAGCCGATCGACGAAAAGACGCCCGCCGATTACGGCGTCGACGTCACGCCGCGTTTGAAAACGCTGAAAGTGACCGAGCCGCCCAAGCGCGTCGCGGGTATCAAAGTGAAGACCGCCGCCGAACTGATCGACAAACTCAAAGAAGCGGGGGCGTTCTAATGGCGTCGCTGGTTATTGCCGAACACGACAACAAGGTTCTGAAAGACGCGACCGCCAAGACGGTGGGTGCTGCTGCACAGATTTCAACGCCGGTGCATGTGCTGGTCGCCGGTTCCGGCTGCCAGGCCGTGGCGGATGTTGCGTCCAAGCTTGCCGGCGTCGAGAAGATTCTCGTTGCCGACGATGCGGCCTACGCGAAAATGACGGCTGAGCCGATGGCGAAGCTGATCCTTTCGCTGGCCGACAAGTACGACGCGATCCTCGCGCCCGCCACGACGAGCGGAAAGAACTATCTGCCGCGCGTTGCCGCTACCTTGGACGTACCGCAGATTTCCGAAATCCTGAAAGTCGTCAGCGCCGATACGTTCGAGCGTCCGATCTATGCCGGTAACGCTATTGCCACGGTTCAGGCGGGCGCGTTCAAGAAAGTCATCACCGTCCGCACCACGGCTTTTAAGCCCGCAGAAGGTGCGGGCAGCGCCACCGTCGAGAAGATCGCAGGCGCAGGTGATGACGGCATTTCCAAATTTATGAGCGAGGAGCTTTCCAAGTCGGAACGTCCCGAACTCACCTCCGCCAAGATCGTGATTTCCGGCGGACGCGGCATGCAGTCGGGCGAGAACTTCCATCTGCTCGACAAGATCGCGGACAAGCTGCACGCCGCTGTTGGCGCCTCGCGCGCTGCCGTCGATGCGGGCTTCGTGCCCAACGACTATCAGGTCGGGCAGACCGGCAAGGTCGTGGCGCCGGATCTTTACATCGCGGTCGGCATTTCCGGCGCGATCCAGCATCTGGCGGGCATGAAAGATTCCAAGATCATCGCCGCCATCAACAAAGACGAAGAAGCGCCGATTTTCCAGGTTGCCGATTTCGGCCTCGTCGCCGATCTGTTCAAGGCGATCCCGGAGATGGACGAAGAGCTTACCAAGCTGGGCTATTAGGCTCCGGCAGAGGACAAAAGCATGGGCATCGAGCGAGTTGGCGTAATCGGCGCGGGACAAATGGGCATGGGCATCGCCCATGTTCTGTCGCTCGCGGGAATCGATGTCGTGCTGGAGGATATCGACGCGCAGGCTCTGGCCAAGGCGCGCGACACGATCGAAAAAAACATGCATCGCCAGGCGGGGCGCGGCCTGATCAAAGACGACGCCGTGGCACCGGCACTGGCGCGTATTCACGTCTCGCAAAGCATTGACGACATGAAAGACCGCGAACTCGTTATCGAGGCCGCGACGGAAGACGAAGCCACCAAGCGCAAGATTTTTGCCGATCTCTGCCCACGCCTCTCCAAGACCGCGATGCTGGCGTCAAACACGTCCTCCATTTCCATCACGCGCCTCGCGGCATCGACTGATCGCCCCGAACATTTCATCGGTATTCACTTCATGAATCCGGTGCCGATGATGCAGCTGGTGGAAGTCATCCGCGGCATCGCCACTGACGACGCGACATTCCAGGCGGCGCTCGAAATCGTGCGTAAAGTCGGCAAGACCGCCGCCTATGCCGAAGACTTCCCGGCCTTCATCGTCAACCGCATCCTGCTGCCGATGATCAACGAAGCGGTTTACACGCTGTATGAAGGCGTCGGTAACGTTGAAGCGATCGACACCGCCATGAAACTCGGCGCGAACCATCCGATGGGCCCGCTGCAACTGGCCGACTTCATCGGGTTGGATACGTGCCTGTCGGTGATGCAGGTTCTCTACGAAGGCCTCGCCGACTCGAAATACCGCCCCTGCCCGCTGCTGGTGAAATACGTCGAAGCCGGCTGGCTCGGCAAAAAGACCGGCCGCGGTTTCTATGATTATCGCGGCGACCATCCGGTCCCGACCCGGTAGGCTTCTCATTCCGCCAATTCATCGCCTAAACTGATTTGACAAAAATCGGGGCGGGAAACATGCAATCTGTTCGGCTTGCGGCGCTTGGCGCGGCACTTTTCTTCGGAATCTGTGCGGCCCCACAGAACCTTCCTTCGCCCAACAACTTCCTGTTCTGGACACCGGCGGAGCAGGCCGTCGGTTATCGCAATATCGAAAAGATATTCCCGACACGTACCGTGTTGCGCGGGCAGACCGTCAGCGCGTTGCCGCATGACGCCAAGCCGTTCGACGTTTCGTATGCCTTTGGCGGCCAGGCGCTCGATACCGCTGGATATATGAAGGCGACGAATGTATCGGGCCTTATCGTCATCCAGCACGGCCGCATTCTGCTGGAACGCTACGGCCTCGGCCGCACCGAGAAAGACCGCTGGACGAGTTTCTCCGTCGGCAAGTCCGTGACCTCCACGCTGATCGGCGCCGCGATCAAGGATGGATATATCAAAGGCCTGGACTCGCAGGTCACCGTCTATTTGCCGGAACTGAAAGGCACCGCCTATGACGGCGTGACCGTCGGCGATCTCATCACCATGCGTTCCGGCGTGAAATGGAATGAAGATTATTCCGATCCGAAATCCGACGTGGCGCAGTTCGGCGTGCAGCCCAAACGCGCCGACGGGGAAGACCCCATCGAAGCCTATATGGCGAAGCTGCCCCGCGCGCATAAGCCCGGAACGATTTTCCACTACGACACCGGAGAAACCGACCTGGCCGGAATTCTCGTCGCACGCGCGACGAAAAAGCATCTGGCCGATTACCTGTCGGAGAAAATCTGGTCGAAAATCGGCACCGAGCAGGATGCTGTGTGGATGCTGGATCAGGGCGGTGCGGAACTGGGCGGGTGCTGTATCTCCATGACCCTGCGCGACTATGCGCGCTTTGGTATGTTCTTCATGCATGGCGGCATTGCGGACGGCAAAAAGATTCTGCCGGACGGTTGGGTGGAGGCAGCTTCGTCCGAGCAGGTGAAGAGTGACGAGGGCGATCTCGGCTACGGTTATTTCTGGTGGATACACCCGAACGGCACGTACGAGGCGGAAGGCATTTTCGGCCAGTCGATTTTCCTCGATCCGAAGAAAGATCTCGTCATCGTGACCAACAGCGCATGGCCTGTGGCCGACGCGCCGAAATACTGGCTCGCACAGGACGCCTATTTCGCTGCGGTTCGCAAAGCGCTGGCAAAATAGCGCGGCGCGGAAAGATCAAAATGCCGCGTGGCACGTTGTGGAGGCAGACGTCTCCGACCGCTACGGTAACACCATGACCCATACCGACGGCTTGCCGCTACCGCAGCGTTACTGGGCGATTGTCGCCATCGGGCTGGGCATCACGCTGGCCGTCATCGATTCGGCGATCGCCAATGTCGCGCTGCCGACCATCGCGCGCGACCTGCACACCAATCCGGCTCTGTCGATCTGGGTGGTGAACGGTTATCAGCTCGCCATCACCATTTCTCTGCTGCCGCTGTCTTCGCTGGGCGACATCGTAGGCTACCGCCCGGTCTATCTGAGTGGGCTCATACTCTTCACTTTGGCGTCACTCGGCTGCGCCTTCTCACACACTTTGCCGGAACTCGCCGCCGCACGCGTGATCCAGGGTTTCGGCGCCGCTGGCATCATGAGCGTGAACACGGCGCTGTTGCGCTTCATCTATCCGCAAAACCTTTTGGGCCGCGGCATCGGCATCAACGCGCTTGTGGTTGCCGTGTCTTCCGCCGTGGGACCGACCATCGCCAGCGCCATTCTGTCGGTCGCCAACTGGCCGTGGCTGTTCGCAGTGAATGTGCCCATCGGACTCGCCGCATTTTCGGTGGGTTTCCTTTTTCTACCGCACACAAGAAAATCGCCGCACAGCTTCGACATTGTTGGCGCGGTTTTGAGCGCCGCGACCTTCGGCCTGATGATCGGCAGCATTGACGCGCTCGGCCATGGCGAAAAATTCCCGTTCTTTCTTGTCGAAATAATCGGCACGGTCGGCCTTGGCTACCTGCTGGTGAAGAGGGAAATGGGCAAAGCCGCACCGATGCTGCCCGTCGACCTGTTGCGCATCCCGATCTTCGCGCTCTCGGTCGGAACCTCCATCAGCTCTTTCGCCGCGCAGATGCTGGCGCTGGTGTCCCTGCCATTTCTGTTTCAAATGGATTTGCATTTCAGTGCGGTGCAGACGGGCCTGCTGATCGCGCCATGGCCCATCGCTATCGGTATCGCGGCGCCCATCGCGGGGCGGCTGGCCGATCGCTATTCGGCAGGACTTCTCGGCGGCATCGGGTTGTTTCTTTTTGCGCTGGGACTTCTCTCCCTCGCTTTCCTGCCGGATCAGCCGGACTATTTCGACATCGGTTGGCGCATGGCGCTTTCAGGTATTGGCTTCGGGCTTTTCCAGTCGCCGAACAACCGCGCGATGCTGACGGCCGCGCCCAAGGAACGCAGCGGCGGTGCAAGCGGCATGCTGGGGACCGCGCGACTGCTGGGCCAGACGACGGGTGCCGCGCTTGTGGCGCTGCTATTCGCGCGGCTGCCCCATCAGGGGCCAACCGTGGCGCTATTTCTCGCGACCGGCTTCGCCCTTGTTGCCGCCATTGTCAGCCTTGCAAGGCTTTACGAGCCTGTGGAATTGAGCCGCCAACGCGCCGCCAATCCCGAAGCGGACTCCTCGATGCATGCCGACCGACTGCGCGCTTCGCATTCGGATGAAACGCGCTAGTCTCAGCCTTATGAAATCCGCGCGCATCGGCATCATCGGACTGGGTCAGCGCATCGCGCATGTGTTGGCGGCGATGCAGGAAGTCGGCTGGAACCTCCACATCGCGGGCTATGCCGATCCGGCGCCCGTCGGCGCATCCATCCTGCAAGACCATGGCATCGCGGCAGGAAAACCTTACGCCAACGCCCAGGCGTTGTTGAAAGACGAGCCGTTCGATCTTGTGATGATCGGCTCGCCCAATCATCTGCACTACGAGCACCTCCTGGTGGCGTTCGCGGCCGGCTTTCCGATCTTCGCCGAGAAGCCGATTGTTCGCACCGAGGACGAAACGATGGCCCTTGCCCGGCATCTGGCGGATTGCAGCACGCCGCCTCTTTATATCGGGCTGGTGATGCGTTCCATGCCGATCGTGCGCGAAGTCATCAAGCGCGCTGATAGCGGCCAGCTTGGTGAAATTATTTCCATGGATGCAACGGAGCATCTGCATCCCGAACATGGCGGCTATCTGGCGCGCAACTGGCGCAGAAAGCAGGACTGGGGCGGCTCCTATTTTCTCGACAAGGTCTGCCATGACTTCGATATCTTCAACCGATTGATCGGCGCGCGTCCCTCGCGTGTCGCCAGCTTCGGTGGACGGCGCATTTTTCATCCGGGCCGCGCGGACGCCGCAAAAGCCTATGACGACGGCTCGCCCGCTTATGCCTTGCGGGATGCGGGATGGGGCGCGGCGAACGACGCCTTTCAGTCCGATATGGACGTGACCGATCATCAGACGGCGCTGGTGGAATATGCCAACGGCACGCAGCTTTCCTTTCACGCCAACAGCCATGTGAGTTTGCAGGAGCGCCGCTGGTATATTGCCGGCACCGGCGTCACGCTGCTCGCCGATCTGGTGCGCAACAAATTGATGATCCGCGGCACGATGGCGACGGGAAAGCCGGAGCGGCTGCAATGGAACGAGCGGACGGACGACAATCACAACGGCGCCGATCAGGCGATGGCGCGCGATCTTCTGGCCGCGATGGAAAACGGTGCGGCGTTTCCGGTAACGCCGCTTGACTCGATGGAAGCCGGGCTTACCGTCATGGCGATCGATCGCGCGATGCAGACAAAGTCTGTCGTGGATTGCGCGCCGATGTGGGCGGACTATGACGCGGCGTGTGCCGCCAAAGATTTGAAATAGGCAATCGCCGCCGGATCGTCCCAATCCGCCGGACCTTCGGCGCGCGCGATCTCTCGTCCCTGCGGATCGATCAATACCGTCGCTGGCAGGCCATAGGCATGAAGCGCCCGCATCAGCGCCAGATCGCTATCGACATTCACGGATAGCTTGCCCGCATCATGCGCCATCAGGAATTTGGCGGTTTCCATCGCATCGCTGCGGCCCACATTCACCGGCACGATGGCGAATTTGTCCGCCGGCATCGCCGCCTGAAGCCGCTGAAGGGACGGCAGCTCCTTCACACAGGGGCCGCACCACGTCGCCCAAAGATTGAGCAGGACATAACGGCCCTTGAACTCGCCCAGCATATGGCGTTTGCCCAGCCCGTCGGTGAAAGCGACGGCGGGGACCGCCACCGGCGTTTTGGCGGGCACAAGCGCGGCCAAAGAGGGCGGCGCGTGGACAGATGCGGAAGGGATCACATATAGAACAGCAGCGATGCCGGCGATGACGACGGCAATGGCGGCCAGCACGACAGGGCGTTTCAGAAGATCAAGGTTCATGGGCACCAACAAGATGTGGGGCGGACGGTTCGCCAAAGGCCCCGCGGATATCATGGCGGAGATCAACGTCTCCATCGAATTCGACAAGCGCCTCGCGGCCCAGGACATTGCGGGTTCGCGCGCGCATGCCCGCATGCTCGCCGATCAGGGGATCATCACGCAAGAGGACGGGGCGGCTATTCTCAAAGGCCTTGACCAGATCGAAGCGGAAATCGGCGAAGGCCGCTTCACTTTCAAACGTGAACTCGAAGACATCCATTTCAATATCGAAAGCCGGTTGACCGAGATCGTGGGACCGGCGGGAGGCCGCCTTCATACAGCGCGCTCGCGCAACGATCAGGTTGCAACGGATTTGCGGCTATGGGTGCGTGAAGCGTGCATGCGCGCCGAAGCCGGATTGACCGCGCTGCAACGCGCACTTCTGGCACAAGCCGGGAAGCACGCTGACACCATCATGCCCGGCTTCACCCACATGCAGCCCGCACAGCCTATCAGCTTCGCGCATCATTGCCTCGCCTATGTCGAAATGTTCGCGCGCGACCGCAGCCGCTTTACTGACGCCGCCAGGCGGATGAATGAATCGCCCTTGGGCGCCGCGGCATTGGCGGGCACGCCGTTCAATATCGACCGCACAAAGACGGCAGCCACACTGGGCTTCGATGCACCGATGCGCAATTCGCTTGACGCCGTGAGCACGCGCGATTTCGCACTGGAATATCTTTCCGCCGCCAGCATCGCGGCGACAAATCTTTCGCGGCTGGCGGAAGAGATTGTGCTGTGGGCCTCACCGTCTTTCGGCTTCATCGCTTTGTCGGACGCCTTCACCACCGGCTCCTCGATCATGCCGCAGAAACGCAATCCCGACGCCGCCGAACTGGTGCGCGCCAAGACGGGCCGCATCCTCGGCAGCTTCGTGACGCTTACCACCGTGATGAAGGGCCTCGCCCTCGCCTATGCCAAGGATTTGCAGGAAGACAAGGAAGCGGTGTTCAGCGCCGCAGACGCGCTCGACCTGTCGCTGGCGGCAATGGCCGGCATGATCGGCGATCTGAAAGCCAATCCCGCCGCCATGCGCAAAGCCGCCGAAGCGGGTTACCCGACCGCCACCGATCTCGCCGACTGGCTGGTGACGACGCTGAAAAAGCCGTTCCGCGAGGCGCATCACATTGCCGGTTCGCTGGTGAAACGCGCGGAGGAACTGGGCGTCACACTGGAGAAACTGCCGGTCGCGGAAATGCAGAAGGCGGAACCCGGCATTACCAACGAAATTGTCACGGTGCTTTCGCTCGAGTCTTCGCTAAACTCGCGTACCAGCTTTGGCGGCACCGCGCCGGTGCGCGTGCACGAGCAGATCGCGTTCTGGCAGGAGAAACTGAAATGAAAATCCTGCGGCTCGTTCTGATCATCGGTCTGGCCCTTTCACTTCCCGCCTGCGGCGTGAAGAACAATCTTCTTCTACCCAACGGCAAAGAGAATCCGAAAGGCACCAAAGACCCATCGCGGCCGACGCAGCCCATAGGCCGATGAACCATTTCGACTATCGGGACGGGCGGCTGTTCGCCGAAGACGTCGACATAACCGCATTGGCCCAGCCAGTCG
>Ga0207933_1002872_pt1 | contig 10678 bp, 13 predicted proteins | sample NGESurdeep092012_4_FD_184488 | JGI IMG/M metagenome (GOLD analysis project Ga0207933, IMG submission 184488) | Arctic peat soil microbial communities from Barrow, Alaska - NGEE Surface sample F53-3 deep-092012 (SPAdes) | ecosystem: Environmental > Terrestrial > Soil > Wetlands > Peat ...
TCAGGGCTGCTGTTCAGTATGTTTCCCGTTCAGTACCTGAAATCATTCCAAATAAGCCCGCTAAATGCGTAGTGATCGGTAAATCTGATCCAGAAAGGGAAGCGCAAGCCTCAAGAGTAGAAGCAGCTATCAATTATCAATTAACTTACCTAGATAAAGGATTTTACAATGATTACCGCAAAGGCGAATTCTACAAAGCGATTTGTGGTTCTATATTCCGTAAGTTGTATCATGATCCTATCACTGAACAGAATCTTACACGGCTTGTCAAACCACAAGACTTTATAGTCCATTATGAGCAAGTAGATCTGGCATGTTGTAATCGTTATACTCACAGAATGTATATGAGCGGTAATGAACTGAGAAAGATGCAGCATTTTGGTTACTATTCTGATGTTGATGTTGGAATGGCAACATACCCATATGATCGTGATGTGATTACTAAAGAAATAGATGAAATGGATGGTTATGATGTTTCCCGGGCTAATGCTGAGGGAGAAGAATTATTCCACACGATTTATGAAGTCCACTGCCATTTAGATATAGAAGGATTTGAAGATGAGGATGAACATGGCGAATCTACCGGAATTGAATTGCCGTATATTGTTACACTCGATAAAGACTCGTCAAAAATATTATGCATCAGGCGTAATTGGATGCCAGATGATATCAAAAAGATTAAACAAATTTGGTTCGTTCATTACCAGTTCTTACCCGGTACAGGTTTTTATGGTTTTGGATATGCTCATTTAATTGGTTCTATCGCAAGAGCTATGACTAACTTGCTCAGAGCTACCATGGATTGTACAGCCCTCAGTTTACTCAAGGGTGGATTTAAGACTGAAGACGCTAAGATTGATGGCGATAAATGTATAGCTCCTGGTGAATTCAGGACAGTAGCGGGCACTTTTGATGATATCCGTAAGATGCTTTATCCACTTGATTTCTCTCCGCCAGATCCACAAGTGCTAAATATCATGCAATACTTAGATAAAACAGCCAGTGACATTGTGCAAAACACCGAAGTAATGCTGGGATCAGCAAGTAACACAGGTCCTGTTGGCACGACACTTGCATTAATTGAGCAAAGTCAGAAGATCTATTCCTCAATTCACCAGGCAACTCATAGATCATTTGGTGAAGAATTATGCTTACTTGCAAAACTTAATTTTCAATATTTCCCAGAGCAGTTTGAATTTGCCTCTCCTGATGGTTCTAATTTTGTCCTCAGAGAAGATTTTGACAATAATGTCAGGGTGATTCCAGTATCTGATCCTAACATCGCCAGTTTCCAGCAAAGACAAGCAGTAGATCAGGCAACTCTGCAAATGGCTATGCAATTCCCGGAATTCTTTAAGATGGATCAGATAGTCAAACGTATGATGACTAACCTGAACGTTCCAGCGCTTGATGAGATTATGTACACGCCGGAAGAGTTGGAACAGAATCAGCAAGCGCAACAAGAAGCAGCGCAGGCAGAGCAGGAAGCAATGATGCCCGCAGTTGATCCATTAGAAGCTGAGATGGCGTTGCAGCAACAAAAGATTGATGGCGACCTGGCTAAAGAAGAAATGAAATTTGGCAACGAGAAAGAGTTGCTAGAAATGGAACAAGTCAAAGCGTCCGAAATGGCTAGTAATCAAGCAATCCAGGAATTCTTAAATGGAGTGATCAGAAATGAAACGCGTCCAAGAAGCTAAAGAGTTATTAAAGAAGCGTGGTATCAAAGCAATTAAGCCATTGCAGCTAGCAAAGGCTTCAGAACAGATGGGCAAGTCATTGCTTGAGACACTCGCGATCATTGCTTTCCTGCAATCTGGCGGACAGGGACAAGGTCCATTCCCATTCACAGAACGCGCTATAAAGGGGAAACATGCATGAACAATAATCATTGGCTATGTCATAACGGTTTTCTTATGCTTTGCAGTACTATATTGACATTTTTCTTGCATAGGTTCCATCCTGAATTCATGCAGATTTTAATTGATGCCGGTACATTTTGCGGTGTCGTCTTACTTGTTATGAACAAAGAGAAATAAGAAATTCATCGAGTGTTGCTAAAAGCAAACTTTAAGATATATTAAGAAGGCTATTTAGTCGTTTGATTAAATAGACCCCTGCTTCGGCAGGGTTTAAGCGGATAGCGAAAATATCCTAGACCTTGTCTCGGCAGAGGTTTTATAAACTCCAAATTAATGGAGGTATTATGAAGCTTCTTAAGCGATTAGCAAGAACACTAGAAATCTTTTTGCTAATCTTAAAGTTGATCATTGCTCTTCTGGGTAACGATTAACTTTAGGGGAGAGAGGCGATTATCTCAAATCTCTCCTCCGCTTATTATATTCTCCCAAAATCTTCTGTCAATATCCTATTTTTCCAATAAATATCCCATCTTCCCACTTACATATTACGTATTGCGTAATTATTTACATTATTTCAAATGAATTAGGTTTACGTAATGTTTATTATAGTTTATTCTTTACGTATTACGTAATCTATTACGTTTTTTATAACGTTATCTAAAAATTTGCGGAGAATTTTTATGAGAAATGAAAAAGAAAAAGAGCACAAATCTCGTGTTGAGAGCCATAAAATGGGCGGCATGAAGATCGAGCATCATCACGACAACGATATGCACAGAGATCATCATGAGAAAGCTCATGGTCACATGGGTCGTGGATATCATGAAATGCATAAAATGGGCGGATTGAAGCCTGAGTCACAATACGAAGGCGTTAGAGGCTTACCAATGGGTGAAGTCCACAGACTAGAAAAGTCTGGCGCTGGACGCATGGCAAGACAATACAGAGAACGTGAAGCAATGGAAGACAGTGGCAGAGAACGCAAGCCAAAAGATGACACTGCTTATGGAAAACTTCCACCACGTCCAGGAACTATCGATTCCTAATATGACAAGCATTCACGTACTCAACTCTGAAGAAGAAGATGCTTCAAGCAGATATGGGTTCGTGAAGTCATTGGAAAGAAGATTAGCCAGGGATGCGGATTCCCTGACTAAGTTAGTGATTACCGGCCAAGTCGATTCTTACGAGGGGTACAAGCACAAGATAGGAATTATACGAGGTCTTAACTTAGCAATGAAACATATAGAGGAGCTGAAAGGCACATGACTTTACATGCTATCAAGACAGACGCTACAGTTGCTTTAAGCAACAGTGACGTTTTCAATTGCTCAAGGGAAGAACTATCTAATATTTTAGAAAAGTATGATTTCGGACAAGCGATGAATTATCGTTTGACCGTCGCAATCCCTCCTGAGCGCCAAAAAAGCAAAAACGGTATTTATTTCCCAGAAGATTTAAGTGCTACAGAACAATTCAAAACATCAATAGGCAGAGTAATTAGCCGCGGTTCAACCGTCGGCGATAATCCATCTCTCAAAGATTGTAAAGACATCGTAATCGGCGATTACGTGCGCTTTGCGTATCATGCCGCCGGCTTACCAGAAATGGTAAATGATGTAATGGTGAAATATCTTGTCGATGACCAAGTGATAATCAAGGTGAATAACCCTGATACAATCGCTCGGTTATACGATTATTAGGAGGGATCTATGTCAGATAAAATACATGAAGATATAGACCTCGATGATATCATGGAAATGGTGGGTGATACAGATTCTGATGAGGAATCTACTTCTGAGCATCAGCAATCACCAGATGACAGCCATGTGCCCGAAAAAGACACGCAAGTTCCTGAGAAAGATTCTGGTGATTCTAAGTTAGTTTATGAAACTCTGAATTCTAATCTTGCATTAAAGGCAGAAGTTGAACGCTTACAAGGCGCGAAAGCTGAAGCAGAAAATATCGCTTTGCAAAGTGTTTTACGTAATTTTGAGAGTCAGATTGATAATTCAAACCAAGATATAAGCCGTTTGAATCAAGCATTAGCTGAAGCTCGTGATGAAGGCGAAACCGCAAAATCTATAGAGATCGAGACTCGTATTAGAGATAATTACGAACGCATTCGTGATCTTAAAAATAAAGTAGATACATATTCACCGATGTTAAATCAACCGAGACAATCTCAAGCTCCCCAAAGAGAGCCTGAGGGTAATCGAATGGCTGCTGAATGGCTCAAAGAAAATGAGACATGGCTGGTTGATCCAAAGAATCAGGACAAGAGAGAATATGCCAATAATCTCTTTAAAGATATGCAGTCAAATAATGCCGACATGAACTCACTTTCATTCTGGACAAGGTTTGAAAAGAAATTAGTCGAGTTCGATCACACCAAATCAGCGAATCAAACTCAAAGAATGCCAAAGAACATGGTGACTTACAATGCAGGGGGAAATGGCATGAACAATAACAAACCAACATCCTACAAACAAAATCCAGATTTCGTAAAGAAAGTAGCTTTTATAGCTAAGAATCTGATCAAAAATGACGACCTACTTAAAGACAAGAACATGTTTAACAGCCTTTTGAAGCAATATCACAAAGTTTACAAGTCTGGAAATTTCAAACACTTACCACAAAACATGGACTAGGGAATCATTATGACAGAAGAAAATATCAAAGTTAGCGGTTCCATCAAAGAAGTAGGCAGAGATGCTATCCGTATGGGACGTCAAAAAGAAATAATAGCCGAAAGAAGAGAAGATCATCTTTCCAAAGAAAACGGAGTGCACCAGAGATCATATTATGACGATCCTGATTATAGTGTAATCGCTGAATTCGCCGGCAAACAATCCAATTTAACAGCTCCTCCATACCCTGGGTATGAACAACGCTGGATTAGTAAAACAAAAGATCATGGGTCTCACCTGCAAAGAATGCTTGAGCAAGGTGGGTGGAAGTTAAGAGACCCCAGGACAGTTCCTCATACAGCGGGATTAAACACTCAGAAGTGGGGTGAATATGACGCTATTACGGCGGGGAACGAATTGGTGCTTTGTTGTATGCGAAAAGATTTTTACGAAGGTTTAAGAAGAAAACAATTTGCTGAACAAGAAAGAAAAACAATGGATACCGCAGGCCTTGGAAAAGATCTGTTCGGGGCTAGTGCGCGTTGGGCTGAAAATCACGCGAAAGTATACAACCCTGAATTCCATTCTAACAATTAATAACAATTCAAGTAGAGGGTATTATGACTAATAACAATTCTCCTTTTGGATTTATCGGAAGCAGAGTAGCGGAACAGGAAAATGAATTCGGTACTTATACGGTAACTTCAGGTTATGGGACAAGTTTATATCTAGGGGATCCAGTAAAATTTACTGCGGGTCTTAACGGTTTAGCGACCTTGGTTATTGCTAGTCCTGGAGATCATATCTGTGGATTTTTCGCAGGCGTAACTTATTCCGATGCGACAGGTTTCGTCAAAAGAGCGAATTATTGGACAGGCGGAACTGTAGGTACAAATATCTATGCTTTTGTTTCTGATAATCCATTCACACGTTTTAGGGTTCAATTGAACGGCGCTTATTCTGATGCGTATATCGGTCAATCAATGGATTTCGTATCAGGTGCGGGCAGTACTGTTTCAGGCTCCGGTTATGCACTAGACATCGCTACAGTCGGTTCGGCAGCAGGTTTCCTAATCACTAACGTTTACCAATCAGCAAACATAACTGATACGGCATACGCTCAAGTGGAAGTGGTTCCTATGCTTCATCAATTTAGAAACTATTAATAGGAGTCATGAAACATGGCAATTAGTCGTAATCAGATAGAGGCGCTATATATACCTTATATACACGCCGTATGGGATTCTGGTCAAACACACATGATCACCCAAGAATACAGAGAGATTTTTGAAGTAACTAAAGCTCGTTTTGCTGTTGAAGAAGAAGCAGCGGTAACTGGCTTTATTCAAGCTCCACAAAAATCGGAAGGTGCGCCTTTCAACTATGATACCGCAACTCAACTATATATCTCACGTTATATCATCACTACATTTGCACTGGGTTTTGAAGTAACACAAGAAGCTATAGAAGATGCCGTTGCTTTCAGAATTGTTGAAAGATTAACTCCTTCTTTGAAAAAATCAATGAGCGTGACCAAAGAAACTATTGCAGCAAATATTTTGAACAATGGTTTCAATGCTTCATTCCCAGGTGGTGATGGCGTAAGCTTATTTAATAGCTCACATCCAACAGCAACTGCGCCTCAAAGTAACATTCTACCAACTCCTGCTGACTTAAGTTACACATCCCTTTGGGACATAATTGTGCAAATTAACGAAGCACTCGATGATAAAGGTAAGATTTCTCCACTCATCGCGACCAAATTAATTGTTCCTCCTGCTCTTTACAGAGAAGCGGAAACAATAATGAAGTCTCCAGGCGCACCAGGTACTGCTGATAATGATATCAACGCAATACTTACGGCTGGCTTAGTTCGTGAAGGATACGTTGTCAATCACTATCTAAACAACCCAACTGCATATTTCGTTAAGTCTGATGCTGTTGATGGCCTGAAATTATTCGAGAAAATACCATTAAGCATGGAAACCACTTTACCGAATTATAACACCGGAAACATAGCTGTAAAAGCTCGTGAACGTTATCAATTTGGTTGGTCGAACTGGCGTGGCGTATACGGCACACCAGGCGTTTAATTAAGGTTGGTTCGGGGGCAATAGTCCCCACGCCTTTTTTCGGATAATTTATTAAGGATGGTAAAACATGACTACTTTTACAACACCATTCGCCCTACAGATTCCTAATTATAGTGTGCCACAACCTGCGGCGTTACCACATTATAATACGGTTTATGCGGTGGATATTCACGGTAACGTGACCATCAGTGGTCTGACCGGACAATACGTGACTGTACTTGCTGGACGAATCGTCGCAGGAACAGCCGCCGAACATTCTACAGGTTTCAACTTACCAGCGAACGCTATGGTTACTGATGTTTTCTTAAACGTCTTAACCGCTGAAACTGTTGGTGCTACCAAGACTGTTGAAGTTGGACTGTTATCTTCTGAATCCGGTGGTAATGCCGCTGGTTTCTTAAATGGCGCATCTGTCGCTGCTACTGGACTCATTAGAGGACAAGCGGTTGTTACAGTTGGTGGATCTAATACTTATTATGCTTCTACAGATCGTGGCGTTTTCCTGGCTAATTTTTATGCTGGAGCAAACGTTGCTGGAGAATCAGGACTCAATTATGAGCATGATTTCCTAACAAGTTCAGTAACAGCGAAGACAATTTCATATACTCCCGCATCTGTGTTCTCAACATGTGTGGCTGATATTTATGTAACATATATCGCACTGACCATGTAAGGAGGATCATATGCCTGTTCATGGAAGGATGATCCTCACGGGAATAGCGACTTCAGGCAATAGTATAGCCTTGACGCAAAAGCCCGCAAGCGGTGGTGTTCAGAGTTTAGTTCTGAACGGATCAGCGGTCAGTGGTGGAGTTGCGACATTTGCATTGCCAGTAGGAGTAACGATTACTTCTAGCGGTAATGAATCTGCGCTGACTTTTACTATAGTGGGTACTAATTATTTAGGCATTCCGCAATCAGAAACCGTTACGGGTCCCAATACAGCGACCGTACAATCTGTACTTTATTATCTGACTGTTACTTCTGTGACTGTAAGTGGCAATACTGCTGGCAATATTACTGTAGGTAATAATGGCACGGCTTCGCCCTGGTTCCCAATGAATTACAATCGTTATCCAATGTCTTCGCAAGTTTGTGATTTATCACCGGGCGCAGTGTTGACTTATACGGTTCAATTTACTGGTGATGATTTGCAAGCCGCAAGAAACGCAAGTGCTACGGCTGTTGCTCAAAATCACACAACGTTAACTCTTCAGACACTTAACAATACTGGCATATTAATTGCCGGCGTTGGTGGAGTCAGGATAGTGCTCAACGGTTGGACTAGTGGGTCTGTGACAATGAATATTATCCAATCTTCAGCGACTAGTGGTTAGGAGAGTTAAATGGCTTTAGGCGGCACTATAGAAGGCTATGGCAATATTAATAACCTAGGTGGGGTTCAGATTATCAACCCCACTAATGGTCAAACATTAGTATACGATTCCGTCACAATGCTTTGGGTAAATAGTTCCGGCGGAGGAGCTACGGGTTATCAAACCATTCAAGGTAATGGCACATCTGTCGCCCAGGAAACTACATTAAATTTTATTGGATCAGGCATTACGGTAGTTGATGATCCAGGAAACAATAGAACAAACGTTACTATTACTTCCGGCTCATATTATCAAACAGTAGAAGGTCAAGGCACGCCTTTACCTCAAGAAGCAATTTTAAATTTTGTTACCGATAGTTTTACCGTCACTGATAATCCTGGAAACGGCAGCACAGATATATCAGTTAGCGGCGTCATTTCATGGAATGTAGTGACAGTCAATACTCAGATGACTGTTCAAAATGGATACATTCCAAACAGCGGTTCTCAACTTACATTCACACTTCCAGCGTTAGCAATACCCGGGGATACCATCAGAATTGTCGGATATGGCACAGGTCTGTGGAAAATTGCGCAGAATGCCGGGCAAGGAATCAGATTCGGAAATCAGAACACTACGGTAGGCACGGGCGGCAGCATAACATCAACCAATCAAGGTGATGCGGTGGAAGTTATATGCGTTGTTGCAAACACATTGTTTGTAGTTGGTTCAGCTACAGGCACTTTATCAATAGTTTAGGAGAATAAATAATGGCAACATTACAAAATTCAATTAATGCAAATGCAGTCACTCCATTAACAAGTACCCAAGGTGGTTCGGGCGTCTCCGCTCCAACGGCTCATGGTATCTTAGTGGCAGAAGGCGCAGGTGCGTTTGTTCCAATCGTACTTACCAACGGTCAATTACTAATCGGTTCTACAGGCGCAGATCCTGTTGCCGCTTCTTTGACCTCAACCGGAAGCACAATTACAATTACTCCAAGCGCTGGCGGAATTAACTTAGAAGTTACCGCACCATCTGGTGAAGCATGGACTAACGTTACAGCGGCTTCTGCTACTATCGTTCCTGCTAATGGATATACCGCTAGTAATGCTGGTGCTGTAACCTTAACACTTCCTGTTACCGCTGCTTACGGTTCAGTATTTGAAGTTACAACCGGAACTACTGCTGGCGGGTGGATCGTGGCTCAAAACGCTCTTCAGTCAATTAAGTACGGTAACCTGACTTCGACTGTTGGTGTAACTGGTTCTTTGGCTTCTACAATGGCTGGTGATTCTATACGTGTTCTTTGTATCGTAGCTAATACTACTTTCCAAGTTCTGGGATCACAAGGCGAAATTAACGTAGCGTAAATAAGGATTGTGAGAGTTAATTATGGCTGGTTTAACCAATGGAATTAATTCTAACAGCGTTACGCCTCTTGAAGCGATTCAAGGGGGAACAGGTCTGTCTAGCCCTACTAATCACGGTATTTTAGTAGGGCAAGGCTCATCTGCGGTAGATCCAATAGTTCTCACAAATGGGGAGTTATTAATAGGATCAACGAGTGCCAATCCCGTTGCGGCAGCACTCACTGCTGGAAGCGGAATTAGCATTACGCCTGGCGCCGGATCGATAACGATAGCAAATGCTGGGTTTGTTTCGGTGAATGTGCAGATTTTAACTGGAGCGTCAGGCACGTATACACCGACAGCAGGCCTTGTTCAATGTTTGGTCGAGATGGTTGGGGGTGGTGCGGCCGGAGGCGGGGCAACGGCTGGATTATTCTCTCAATCCGTTGGCGGCGGCGGAGGAGCTGGCGAGTACGCTATGAGTTGGTTTAGCGCAAGCTCTATTGGTGCTTCAAAAACGTATACATGTGGAGCAGCAGGAACACCTGCTTCTGGAACGGGTGGATCAGGTGGTAATACAACATTTGGATCTACCTTAGTTGTAGCAAACGGTGGACTAGGCGGCGCAACTTCGGGATCGAGTGGATCGGTAGCTGTTGGGTTTGGTGGTGTGGGCGGATCGGGAGGTACTGGAACGATTCTGGTAAACGGCACAAACGGTAATCCAGGATTAGGAGGAACCGCAAACGGAAATTGTTCAGGAGCGGGCGCTAGTTCAAGATTCGGTTCAGGCGGAACATCCGCAACAGGAACGAATACTGGAAATGCTGGATCGGGATACGGAGCAGGAGGAAGTGGGGGATCAACTGGGGGAGCGGTTCACGATGGTGGAGCTGGAACTGCCGGAATGATAATGATAACGGAATATATTAATTAGGGAGTAATTACATGGCTGGTTTAACAAATAGTGTCAATGCAAATTCAATAACGCCATTACTTCCTATACAAGGCGGTACAGGCGTATCAAGTCCTACAGCACATGGCGTGCTCATATCAGAAGGGACTGGAGCTTTTACTCCGATCGTACTTACTGCCGGTGAAGTTCTTATAGGAACTACTTCTAGTGATCCAACTGGAGCTACTCTTACTGCTGGTACAAATATATCAATAACAAGCGCTAGCGGATCAATCACAATAGCTGGAACATCTAGTACATGGATAACTGAAACGTCGGGACCAGTTACAATGGCAGTTAACTCTAAGTATTTTGCGGCAAGCGCCACTCAAATATCATTCGTACTACCAGCGGTGGCGGCAGTTGGATCATCATTTGAGATATGCGCTACAGCGGCAGGCACAGGCGGTTGGATAATAAACGAAGGCACAGGCCAGAGCATAATTATAGGAAACGAGACTACAACAACT
>Ga0207933_1002873_pt1 | contig 10672 bp, 8 predicted proteins | sample NGESurdeep092012_4_FD_184488 | JGI IMG/M metagenome (GOLD analysis project Ga0207933, IMG submission 184488) | Arctic peat soil microbial communities from Barrow, Alaska - NGEE Surface sample F53-3 deep-092012 (SPAdes) | ecosystem: Environmental > Terrestrial > Soil > Wetlands > Peat ...
GTCCAAAACAAGCACACCGGTCGAGTGGGTCGAGGAGGAGAGCTATTTCTTCCGCCTGTCGAAGTATCAGGACAAACTGCTCAAGCTGTTCGAGACGCCGAACTTCGTGCTGCCGAAGGAACGCCTCAACGAAGTCGCGAGCTTCGTGCGCGGCGGCCTGCAGGATCTCTCGATCTCGCGCACGACCTTCGACTGGGGCGTCAAGGTGCCCGGCAACGACAAGCACATCATGTACGTGTGGGTAGATGCGCTGACCAATTACATCACCGGCGTCGGTTATCCGGACATCGATAGCGAAAAATTCAAACGCTATTGGCCGGCGGCGCTGCACGTCATCGGCAAGGACATCGTGCGCTTCCACGCGGTTTACTGGCCGGCCTTCCTGATGTCGGCCGGGGTTGCCGTTCCCAAGCGTATTTTCTCGCACGGCTTTCTGTTCAACCGCGGGGAGAAAATGTCGAAGTCGGTCGGCAACGTGGTCGATCCCTTCACCATGGCCGACGCCTACGGCGTCGATCAATTGCGGTTTTTCTTCTTGCGCGAAATTCCGTTCGGCCAGGATGGCAATTACAGCCACGAGGCGATCGTCAACCGCATCAATGCCGATCTCGCCAACGATCTCGGCAATCTGGCGCAGCGCTCGCTCTCGATGATCGGCAAGAATTTCGGCGGCGTACTGCCGGAGCCGGGCGCTTTCAGCGAGGCGGATAAAACCATTCTCGCTTCCGCCGGCGCCATGCTCGGCATCGCGCGCGACCACATGAAGACGCAAGCGCTGCATCAGGTGCTGAACACGATCTGGTCGGTCGTGGCCGACGCCAATCGCTATTTCGCGTCGGAAGCGCCGTGGGCCCTGGCCAAGACCGATCCGAAACGGCAGGGCACGGTGCTTTACGTCACCGCCGAAGTTTTGCGATGCGTTTCCATCATGGCTCAGCCTTTTGCGCCTTCCTCGGCCGCAAAACTTCTCGATCTGCTTGCTGTTTCGCCCGAGGAACGCAGCTTCTACGCGCTTAACGGCGCAAAACGCATAGCTCCGGGAGCAAAGCTGCCCGCGCCCGCGCCGGTTTTCCCGCGTTACGTTGAGCCCGAAGCGAAGGCCTGAAAATGCTGGTGGATAGCCACTGCCACCTGGATTTTCCCGATTTTTCGAGCGAGCTCGACGCGGTCTTCGCGCGCGCCAAGGCCGCCGGCATCGGACGCATCGTCACCATCTGCACCCGCGTGCGAAAATTCGACCAGGTACTTGCGGTGGCGGAGAAATTTCCGGAGATTTTCTGTTCAGTCGGCACGCATCCTCATTATGCCCATGAGGAATTGGATATCGATTCCAAGGCGCTGATCTCGTTGACGAAAAATTCTAAAGTCGTGGCGATCGGCGAAGCCGGTTTGGATTATCACTACGACAATTCGCCACGCGACGCGCAGGCGCAAGGTCTGCGCCAACATATTTCCGCCGCTCGCGAAACCGGCCTTCCGCTCGTGATCCATTCGCGCGACTGCGACGCCGACATGGCCAAAATTCTGAAAGAGGAAAGCGGGAAGGGAGCCTTCCCGGCTGTGCTGCACTGCTTCACTGGTGGCCGCGATTTGGCTTTTGCCGCCATAGATTTAGGGCTCACCATCTCGTTCACCGGCATTCTCACTTTCAAGAATTCTCAAAGCCTGCGCGACATCGCGCGCGATCTGCCGTCCGATCGCATTCTGGTCGAGACCGACGCGCCATATCTCGCGCCATTGCCATTTCGCGGCAAACGCAATGAACCGTCTTATGTCGTGGAAACAGCTAAAATTTTAGCGGCGGCGCGCGGCGTTAGCGCGGATGAAATCGCGCGCCAGACCACGGAAAATTTCTTCCGCCTGTTCAGCAAAGTCCCGCAAAATTTGGCCGACGCCCCACGGAAAGCCGGATGAGCCTGAAATTCACCATTCTCGGCTGCGGTTCGTCCATGGGTGTGCCGCGCGTGGCTCTGGGCTGGGGCGAATGCGATCCGAACAACCCGAAAAACCGCAGACGGCGCTGTGCCTTATTGGTGGAGCGCGTTGGCGCCGGCGGCCGCACCCGCGTCCTGGTCGACTGCACGCCGGATCTGCGCATGCAGTTGCTCGATGCCGAAGTCGACAGTCTCGATGGCGTTCTGTTCACCCACGAACACGCCGACCACACGCACGGCGTTGACGATCTGCGCCCGCTTTTCGTGAAAAACCGCCGTCGCGTCGATGTCTGGCTCGACGAGCCGACGTCCGCCGCCATGCACGCCCGCTTCGGCTACTGTTTTGCCTCGCCGCCGGGCAGTGAATATCCGCCGATTTTGACCGAGCACCGGCTGGTGCCGGGTCATCCGGTCACCATCGAGGGGCAGGGAGGCCCAATCGTGGCTATGCCGGTGCTTCAAAACCATGGCGATATCAAATCCCTGGGCTTCCGTTTCGGCAACGTGGCCTACTCGGCCGATATCAAGAATTTGCCTGTCGAAAGCGTTCAGGCGCTGGCTGGGCTCGATGTCTGGATCGTGGACGCGCTGCGTAAGTCGCCGCATCCGACCCATTTCAATCTCGACGAGGCGCTGGCCTGGATTGCCCGGATCAAACCCAAGCGGGCCATCCTGACCAACATGCACGCCGACATGGACTACGCGGCTTTGCAGGGCATCTTGCCGCACGGTGTAGTGCCTGGCTTTGACGGACTGACACTCGAAGCTAGTTAAAGCCGTATCTAAGGAAACTCATCGGACGTATTGATTGAATTATAGAAATTGTTCTACGAGCTCTGGGCGGTACCATTCATTCGTGCAGTGAATATGCTAGATATTTCATATCATTATGCAGCATTCCTAAAGTGATTGGGTTCGTGCGGTATTATTCGAGACATTCCATAATATGTCTTATGCGACTCACGGGTCCTTGGTCGCGGCTCAAGGTGGCCTTTGATACGATCGACTTTTCCGCCCGCAATAGAGCCCCCAGCCCGTGAAGCCTTCTCGCGATATAGCCCGCTTGATCGAGATAATGGCGGCGCTGCGCACGCCCGGCAGCGGTTGCCCGTGGGACCTTGAGCAAACCTTCCGCACCATCGCGCCCTATACAATCGAGGAAGCCTACGAGGTGGCCGACGCCATCGCGCATGGCGATCTGGACGACCTCAAGGACGAACTCGGAGATCTCCTGCTGCAGGTGGCCTTTCATGCACGGATGGCTGAGGAACAAGGCGCCTTCGATTTCGGCGACGTGGTCGAGACCGTCACCGCCAAATTGGTGCGTCGCCATCCGCACGTCTTTGCCGACGCCGATGGCAAGACCGCCAAGGCGGTCGAGGGCCTCTGGGAACGCATAAAATTGCAAGAAAAAGCCGATCGCGGTGAGGCGGCCCCTACCGGTGCCCTGGCCGGGGTGCCGGTTGCGCTGCCCGCGTTAACCCGCGCCCTGAAGCTTCAGAATAAAGCCGGCAAAGTCGGTTTCGATTGGAATGATCCGCGCGCAGTGCTGGCCAAAATCCGCGAAGAAGCCGACGAGATCGAAGCCGAACTTGATGGTCCCGACACATCAAAAGCGACAGCCGAGGTGGGCGATTTACTGTTCGCCGTGGTGAACCTCGTTCGTCATTTGGGTGCAGATCCGGAAGATGTTCTGCGCCAGACCAACCTGAAATTCGAGCGCCGTTTCGGCTCGATCGAAAGCGCTTTGGCCGCGCGTGGAAAGACTCCAAAGGACGCCACACTGGCCGAAATGGATGCTTTATGGGACGCGGCCAAGGTGGCCGAAAAGCCTTAAACGGGGAACTTCGCCTTCACCCGCGCAGCTTTTTCGGCATCCGCCCGCACCGTCACGCCAAGACGGCCGTCTTCGCGCATACCCCGTGATAGAACTTCGGAGTTGCGATAGAGCCAGCTCAGGCCCGCACCGTCGGCCGGATCGATCGACAATTCGAGGGTTTGCCGGCTTTCCCCCAGCCGCGTCTCGATCGCAGCGATCAGACGATCTATCCCCTCGCCGCTCATGGCTGAAAGCGGAACCGGCCGCCGCGCGTCCTGTTGCCGTTCAGCCAGATTGAATATCCGCGCGTGTGCTTCCGCGTCGAGCCGGTCGATCTTGTTCCAAACTTCGATCAGCCGCGGATCGGCAGCCTCGATACCGAGTTCGCCCAGCACCTTTTCGACATCGTGCGACTGTGCGCCAGAATCCTCGTGCGACATGTCGCGCACATGCAGAATGACATCGGCCTCGATCACTTCTTCGAGCGTGGCGCGGAAGGCTGCCACCAGCATGGTCGGCAAATCCGAGATAAAGCCGACAGTATCAGAGAGAATGATACGATTGCCGAGCGGGAGTGCGACCGCGCGTAAAGTCGGGTCCAATGTCGCAAACAGCATATCGGCCGACAGCACGCTCGACGCTGTCATGCGGTTGAACAACGTCGATTTGCCGGCATTGGTGTAGCCGACTAGCGCAACGATCGGGTACGGCACCCGTTTGCGGCTGTCACGATGCAGCTTGCGGGTCTTTTTGACGCCTTCAAGTTCGGCTTCGATGCGCTTGATGCGATCCTCGATTATGCGCCGGTCAGCCTCGAGCTGGGTCTCGCCCGGCCCGCCGAGAAAACCGAAACCGCCGCGCTGGCGCTCGAGATGTGTCCAGGCGCGCACCAATCGCGTCCTTTGATAATTGAGATGCGCGAGTTCGACTTGCAGCGCGCCTTCGCTGGTGCGCGCGCGCCGGCCGAAGATTTCAAGGATCAGGCCTGTGCGATCGATGACCTTGGCGTTCCATGCCTTCTCGAGATTGCGCTGTTGTACCGGCGATACCGGGCAATCCATTACCACGACCGATGCCGTAAGACTTTTGACCAGTCCGGCAATCTCGTCGACTTTGCCCTTGCCGATATAGGTCGCGGGATGGACGCGATTGAGCGTGACAAGACCCGCCTGCACGACGTTGAGATCGATGGCGCCGGCAAGGCCGGCCGCTTCCGCCAGGCGCGCCTCAGGGCTGCGCGTCTCGGCAGAAGAGCGAGCGGCGTTGCCCCTCACCTCGCGTTTGAGCCACGGCTCGATGACGATGGCGCGGCCGGTCTCCCCGCCTGACGTTAGGCTGAGCCGATCGGCGCGCTTGTCGCGTTGACGTTCTTCCAATCAGACCTTTTCCGCGGGCGGTTCTTCACCACCTTCGAATAGCTGGATCGGGTGTCCCGGCATAATGGTCGAAATCGCATGTTTGTAGACGAGTTGGGAATGTCCATCCCGCCGCAGCAACACGCAGAAATTATCGAACCAGGTCACCACGCCCTGCAATTTTACGCCGTTCACCAGGAATATGGTGAGCGGGATTTTTGCTTTGCGGACGTGATTGAGAAAGGTGTCTTGCAGATTTTGCGCACGTTCGGCTGCCATGGCCGTTTTCCATTTTTTGCCCGCGTCTAGCGCGCGAGACCTTTGTTGCCCGAGTCCCTCACATGCGAGTTACGCCGCATGCACCGCTTAGCCCCACGCAAAAGCAATGCCAGGCTCAGGAGGCTGCTATTAGATGGCAGGCGCAGTTCCGGTGCAAGTACAAGTTGGCGTCGATAGCAGCAAATAACTGAAATAATTGATACTTTAGGTCTTTTCCGGCACCGATCAGCTAATTTCAGCATGCCGATGGTAGTCCCGTCGCAAGGCCGTGGCGATCAGTCCGGGTGCGCCATTGCCGACAGGTTTTCCGTCGATGCTCACCACCGGCAGGACAATTTGACTGGCAGAGGTGACGAAAGCCTCGCGCGCGAGATAGGCCTCCTCGACCGAAAAAGCCCGTTCCTCGAAGACGAGCCCCTGCGCTTTGAGGACATCGACCACAACGGAGCGTGTGATGCCGGGCAGAATATCCCCGCCGAGTGGGTGCGTGATCAATTTGCCGTCGCGACTGACGATCCAGGCGTTGGATGATGCCCCTTCGGTGACGCGGCCTTGTGCGTCGACCAGCCACGCTTCGCGCGCGCCTTGCTCGCGCGCCGTTTGCTTAGCCAGCACGTTCGGCAGCAACGAAACCGATTTGATATCGACGCGTTGCCAGCGGATATCGGGCACGGTTACCACGGCGATGCCATCGGCCGCCGACTGTTCAAGGCGCGCGAGATCGTTGCTGCGCGCGGTGACGACAACCGACGGTCTGGTATCCGCCGATGGAAACGGAAAATCTCGCCGCGCAACGCCGCGGGTAATTTGTAAATAAACAATACCGTCGCGCACCCGGTTACGCCGAATGGTTTCCCGCAGCACGATCGCCAGTGCTTCCGGCGACATCGGGCGCGCGATGCGCAATTCAGTCAGGGAACGGTCGAGACGGGCCATATGCCGGCGTTCGTCAACGAGATACCCTGCCCGCACCTCGCAAACTTCGTAGACACCATCGGCGAATTGATAGCCGCGGTCTTCGATCGAGACCTTGGCTTCGGCGCGCGGCACATAGCGCCCATTGACGTAGGCAATACGCGACATTGCGCTAACCGATCCCCAGCGCCTTGAGTTTTCGGTGCAGCGCCGAGCGCTCCATTCCGACAAACTCGGCGGTGCGCGAAATATTGCCGCCGAAGCGGCTGATCTGCGCCACCAGATATTCGCGTTCGAACACTTCACGCGCATCGCGCAACGGCAGACCCATCAAATGCTCGCCGCCATTGCCGTTAGGCATCTGCGGCACCATGGAACCGACATCGGGCGGCAACATGCTGGCGTCCATCACCGCGTCGGGATCGCCGCCGGCCAGAATCATCAAGCGCTCGACGTTGTTGCGCAACTGGCGGACGTTGCCCGGCCAGTTGTGCGATTGCAGTACCGCCATAGCGTCTTCGCCGATGCGGCGCTTGGGCAGACCGGTTGATTGAGAAATCTGCTCCATAAAATAATCCACCAGATCGGCGATATCCTCGCGCCGCTCGGCCAAAGGCGGCACGCGAATCGGCACCACGGAAAGCCGATGATAGAGATCCTCGCGGAACTTCCCTTCGGCGATCTCCGCCTCGATATTGCGCGCGGTCGAGGACATGATGCGCACATCGACGGCGACTTTGGCGCTGCCGCCGACGCGTTGGAAGGTCTGATCAACCAGTACGCGCAGGATTTTGTTCTGCGTTTCGCGCGGCAATTCGGCGACGTCGTCAAGGAAAAGCGTGCCGCCGTGCGCTTCTTCAAGCGCGCCAGGCTTGCGCTCCTCCGTTCCATTGGAACGGTCGATACCGAACAGTTCGATTTCCATGCGCTCAGGCGTAATGGCCGCGGCATTGACGACGATGAAGGGACCGCTCGCGCGGCCAGACGTCTGGTGGATGGTGCGTGCGGTCAATTCCTTGCCCGAGCCCGAGGGGCCGACGATCAGAATCCGGCTATTGGTCGGCGCCACCCGCTCGATGGTCTGGCGCAATTGCGCGACCGCCGGCGAGCGGCCGATCAGCGATGCCGGCTGCGGCGCCGACAATTTGAGTTGCTTGACCTCACGCTTGAGCGCCGAGGTTTCGAGCGCACGCTCCGCCACCAGCACCAGCCGGTCGGCCTTGAACGGCTTTTCGATAAAATCATAGGCGCCGAGCTTAATGGCAGCGACCGCGGTTTCGACATTGCCGTGGCCGGAAATCATCACGATCGGCACTTCGGGGTGATCGCGCTTGACGGCTTCGAGCAATTGCAGCCCGTCGAGCTTGCTGCCTTGCAGCCAGATATCGAGGAATATCAAATTCGGCTTGCGCAGCGAAACGGCGGCGATCGCGTCATCGCTGTTGCGCGCGGTGCGCGCGTCGTAGCCCTCGTCCTGAAGAATACCCGCCACCAGATCGCGGATGTCGACCTCGTCATCGACGATGAGAATATCTGCGGCCATGCCGTTATCCGCTCACTTTGTTTTGTTGTTCGGGTTCGGCGTTACTCGCATGGCCGGCGGCGGCGAAACGAACACGCAGCCAGGCCCCGCGTTGCCCGGCGATTTTATCGGCGGCGTCGTGCAGTTCGATGCTGCCGCCATGGTCCTCAACGATACGGCCGACGATGGCGAGCCCCAACCCGGTGCCCTTTTCGCGTGTCGTGACATAAGGTTCGAGCAGCCGGCTGCGGTTTTCCTTCGGCAAACCGATGCCGTTATCGACCACATCGATGACGATGTCGTCGCCTTCGCGCGCGGCGAAGACCTTGATCGAGCCCTTGCCGAGTTCGGCCGGCGGCACGGCGGCAATCGCCTCCGCCGCGTTCTTAATCAAATTGGTCAGCGCCTGCGATATCAGCCGGCGATCGAATTTCGCCGGCATCGGATCCTCGGCAATATCGGTATCGATGTCGATTTCGGCATTGCCGACGCGCATCAGAAAAGCGGCCTGCCGCACGGTGTCGGCAACATCCTCGGCGGCGATCACGGGCTTGGGCATGCGGGCAAAGCGCGAAAATTCATCGACCATGCGGCGTATATCGTCGACCTGGCGAATGATGGTGTCGGTGCATTGGTCGAACACGGTACGGTCTGGACCGATCATGTTGCCGTATTTGCGGCGAATGCGTTCGGCCGACAGTTGAATGGGCGTGAGCGGATTTTTAATCTCATGCGCGATGCGCCGAGCGACATCCGCCCAGGCCGACGTTCGCTGCGCGGCAACCAGTTCGGTGATATCGTCGAGCGTGACAACGAAACCGTGGGCGGATTCGCCGGATTGCTCGCTGGTCATGCGCACCGACAAATTGCGCTCGCGGCCGTTACGGTTGATCGTGATTTGATCCTGTGTGCGCGCGCCGGTTCGCGCCGCCGCCATGAAGTCCGCGAGTTCCGGAAAAACTTCGGTCAGCGGATGGTCGAGCGCCTCGGGTTCCGTGTAGCCGATCAATTTTTCCGCCGAGCGGTTGAGAATGCTGACACGCCCCTCCTCGTCCACACCGATCACGCCCGCGCTGGCGCCCGCCAGCACGGCTTCGGTAAAGCGCCGCCGGCTGTCGATGAGGTCGCGCGCGCGCATTATATCGTCGCGCTGGGTGCGCAATTCCTGGGTCATGCGGTTGAAGGTTTCGCCCAATTGGGCGAGATCGCCTTCCGAGCGGTGAATCGGAACGCGCACATGAAGATTGCCGGTGGAGACGACATTCGCAGCGCCAATGAGCCGCCGGATCGGCGCCACCAGCCGATTGGCGAAATTCAATCCGATCCAGACCGCGGATAAAAGAACGGTGAGCGCGATGACGGTGTACATCAATGCAAAGGCTACTTGCACGCCGAGCCGCCGCGCCTCGATCGCGGCATATTCAGACACGCTCTCCCGGGTCGCTTGCAATTGCGGCACCACGCTTGGATCGAGCAGGCGGGTCACATAAAGATAATCGTCGTCGTAATCCGGCAATTTGACGACGGCCGCGACATAATTGGTGTCAGGAAGCAGGACGATTTGTGGTTCTGCTTCCCCGATTTTCGCCAGCGCGTCACGCGGCGGCATGGCGAAGGCCTGGTTGATCTTGAGGTCGGCGCGCGCAACGACGTTGACATCTTTGTCGAGCACGATCGCGGCCGCGAGCCCGCGCACGGACGCCTGGAAACTCAGATACTGACTGAGCTTGGTATGGTCCTGTTCGAAGACCGATTTCGAACGTGAAATCTCGGTGCTCATGACCAGAATATCGGATCGTACGATCGCGGCGTGATCGCGCAGATAGGCTTCCGCTACGATCAATGAATTCTCGATTGCCGCGCGCGTGCGGGTAGAGAACATCCGGTCGAGTCCGCGATCGAGCGTTACGCTTGCAACGACCGCCACCAGGATGGCAGGCGCGGCAGCAATGATCGAGAACAGTCCGACGATGCGAACATGCAGTCGCGCCGCGGCCCGCCCGCTGCGGCGAGCCTGCATCACCTGCCAGACTTCGCGCACGATCACGCCGAGCAGCAGCAGCACCGCCGACGCGTTGACGAGCAGCAGCGTGACGACGACATCATGGGTCGGTAAAATCGGCGTAAGGTCGGCGAGAACGATAAAAGTGAGAAATGCCGATAACAAAGCCAGCCCGACAGCGAGCGGTCCGAGCACCCTTATTTCGCCCCGCTTTGCAGGCGAAGCGACAAGCGCGGCTTCGGCGTTGGCGGCCTGTTCTACGCTCATGGACCCCTGTCGGCGGATGGAAGGCGGACGCAACCAAAACGGCTGCCAGGGAATCTTACGCCGCCCCGGCACTGATGCTTTTATACAACAATGTTGCTGAATTGCGACAAAACCGCGGCACAAAACCGCAGTTCACCCGTGCCCTCAGGGGCAGCGACAGGTATCCGGAAAAGCGGTCACCGCTTTGTCCCAAGCGGACATCAGGGTCTTGGAGATCACAGGGTCTTGGAGATCAGTGCGGCGTGCCGCCGAAGTTGTATCGCACGCCGGCAAAAGGCCCCTGAACGATACGATTGCCCGAACCGGAAGGCAGTCCGGTCGGAGTGAAGCCCTCATCCGTGAAGAAGCTTCCGCTCGTGGCTTCCACACGGTAGCCAGCCGCGATGTGCCACAACGGCATGACTTCCCAATCGAGGCCGATGTGGCCGCCATAATTATAGATCGTGCGGTCCCCTGAACCGTTGGCAACGGTGCCGGCCATGCCATTCTCCACCGCGCGGCCAAACAGAACCGCAAAGTCCGCGCCGCCGATCAGGCTAAGCGGACCCGTGAGACGGTACGAGCCGTCAAAGCCGATCC
>Ga0207933_1002874_pt1 | contig 10669 bp, 6 predicted proteins | sample NGESurdeep092012_4_FD_184488 | JGI IMG/M metagenome (GOLD analysis project Ga0207933, IMG submission 184488) | Arctic peat soil microbial communities from Barrow, Alaska - NGEE Surface sample F53-3 deep-092012 (SPAdes) | ecosystem: Environmental > Terrestrial > Soil > Wetlands > Peat ...
GGTGAGCCGGCCTGCGCCGCGGCGCCTGCGGGCGCCACCATGCCGGCCATGGCGCGGGTGGTGCGATAGTAGTCGCTTGAGGTGTGGAGCCTGTCGCTGCTGTCGAAGGCGTCGACGCGGCCCTCGAGGAGAACGAGCACACGTTCGCAACTATCGAGCGTGGAGATCCGGTGCGCGACGATGAACACGGTGAGGCTGCCTCTGAGGCGCTCGAGGGACTCCTGTATGAGCGACTCGGAGTGGCCGTCGAGTGCGCTCGTGGGCTCGTCGAGCACGAGCACGTCGGGCTGCGCGGCCAGCGCGCGCGCCAGGCAGAGCCGCTGCTGCTGGCCGCCTGAGACCGCGTCGGCGCGGGGGCCGACGATCGTCTCGTAGCCGCGCGCCCATGCCGTGATCTCCTCGTGGATACCGGCGAGACGGGCGGCGCGCTCGACGGCGTCGTCGGGGATCTCGCGGAAGAAGCGGATGTTCTCCGCGACGCTCGCATGCAGCAGGCGGGGTTCCTGGGGCAGGTAGGCGACGCGTGTGTGCCAATCGTTGCGGCTGAGCTCGTGCGCGGGCATGCCGTTGACGAGATATGAGCCCGAGTCGGGCGTGCGCAGTCGCAGCAGCAGCTGCACGAGGGTGGACTTGCCCGCGCCGGAGGGGCCGACGATGCCGATGGTTTCCCCCGCCTGCACCTCGAAGGCGATCTCCGCGAGCACCGGTCGCCCCGGCTCGTAGGCGAAGGAGACGTTCTCGAAGGCGAGCGTGCGGATCTGGGGGAGGGGTTGGGCCCGCTCTGGCGGCGTGCTTGCGCTGTAGCGGGTCTGGGTCTCGCGCACACGATCGAGATATGGCACCGTCTGGCGCACCGCTTGATAGGCGCCCTGCCCCTGCTGACCGTAGGTGCCGGCGCGCACCAGCAGCAGCACGACGGCCCCCAACGAGGCGACATGGCCCGCTCCCGTCGAGTACAGCGCGATCAACGCCACGGCGACGAGCAGGAAGATCAGGCTCTGGTAGAGGCCGGACACGAAGCGATACAGAAACTGCGTCTGGAAGAAGGGATGGCGCACCTCCTCGACGAGCCGCTCGATCCGATCGCGCTGCGCCGCGGCGGTGCCGAAGACCTGCGTCTCCTCGGCGAGGCGCACGGCCTCGTTGATCCCGCCGGCATATCCAAGCGACGCGTGCGCGACCGCGTGGCCCTGCCGGTTGCCCAGACCGCTCAGCGGGCGCAGCAGCGCGGACAGCGCTATTGCGGCCACGAGCACGAGCAGCGCCGCGAGCGGGTTCAGGGCGAGCGCGGAGACGAGCAGCACGGCGAAGGTGAGCGCCGCGACGAGCAGAGTGGTGGCCTGCAGCGCGCCGCTCGTCGCCTGTGCCACCTGGTCGGTCGCGAGCTCCTGGAAGTGCCCCTCCCTGTCGCGCGACTGCACATCCCACGAGGCACGTGTGAACGCCGCGAACAGCTCGTTCGAAAGGTCGGCGCGCAGGTCGGCGGCAATCCGTGCCGGGTAGTAGGAGACAACCCACTGCAGGCCGACGCGCACGAGCGCGAGCACCACGACGGCTCCGAGCAGAGCACCGAGTGAGAGGGAGAGGTGCGCGGAGGCGACGGCGAGGTGGATGCGCGACTGACCGTTGACGAGTGCGGCGGCGGCCTGCGCGAGGCCGCCGAGGATCGCCGCTTCGGTCAGCCCGGAGAAGATCGATCCCGCTGCGAGCACCGCGACCGTGCCGCGCCGCGAGCCGAGCAACGGCCTGATTTGCGACCAACTGGACAGTCCGGACAATGATTTGCCGGATGCCGGGGCAATCGATAGCGATCTAACGGATCTCATTGAATTTCCGTAGCGGAGCGCTCGAGCTCGTCGCGGCTGTAGAGCCTGATCGCCCGCGGCTCGTGCTCGTCGAGGATCCGCGCGATCAGCGCCTTGCCGAACGAGCCGGTTCCACCCGTGATGAGGATCGTCTTGTCGTCGAGGTTCATGGGGTGCCGTCCGCGGTCATCGTGAGTTGCGCGCTGCGCCGGCCAGACGGTGCCTCCAGGGCGCTCACGCCGGCAGCCGAGGCGCCGCAGAAGTCTACCGTCTACCGGCGCCCGAATCCGCGCGTCTTCGCGCGTGCAGCGACCCGAGCCTCCGAGCACGATCGTGTGGCCGAACGGCTTGGACGCCGCCCCAGAGGTCCTGCACGGCGACTTCGAGCCGGCCGGCCGACTTCCGAATGCGCTCCGGCAGCGAGAGCCTTGCCGAACGAGCGCTCACGAACGTGAGGGTGGCGCCCACAGATGCGAGAGCGGCAGCGCGGCCCCGGGCCGCTCGGGAAGGTCATCGATCAGCAGCCGCCCCACGGTCACCGGCCGGCCGTCGTCGAACGGCTCCACGTCCAGTTCTCTGTCCTGGACGTCACGGCGCACCGCGCCGCGCCGACGATCAAGTAGCTGCCATCGAGGCGGAAATGTCGCCTTGCGTGGGCCTAAAAAGACGCTTTACGTCGGTCCGACGTTATGCTACGTTTATCACTATTATGGATGCTCATTCGCGACGCCAAGCTGCTTTGGATGCGATTGCCAAGGTCGTTGTTGGCGCCACGGCTGGAGATGTTGAGACGGAGGTCGTGGATTTCAAGGAGGAGGCGGGCACGATCGTGCGCGGTGGACAGCGAGTCGCCGTTGGGATGGAACACGAGCCCGCAGCACAAGCGCTTGCCGCAGAGGTTGCGTGCATGGCCATGAGCGAGTCCGGCGGCGTGATCGTGGTCGGCGTCAACGACAAGGCGGCAGGGCCCGAAGCGTTCGTCGGCTCCTGTTTGGACCGGGGCTGGCTGCGCCGGCGCGTTTACGCGCTCACGCAGCCCAACTTCTCCATCGACATCCCGGAAGAGCTCACCGTCGAGGGAAAGCGGCTATACCTGATCAACGTCGCCCCCGCGCTTGGCGAGATTCGCAGCGGGGGGAAGCTCCGGACCCGCTTCGGCACGGACTGCGTGGAGCTCGACGGAGACCGCGCACGAGAGCTCCTGGAGAAGCGCCGCAACTACGACTGGTCCGCAGAGCCTTCGCCGGAACGGCTGTCAACCTGCGACCCGGCCGCGATCAAGTCCGCGCACGACCACTACAGCGCAACCCGTGGACGCTCCGCCAGCAGTGATCTCGAGCTCGTGCGTCGCCTCGGCGTCGCGATGGACGATGACGACGACCCGAAATTGAGCCAGGCGGGTGCCGTGCTCCTCTGCCAGCACGAACCGACCGTAGAGAGAATCGACATCCGCGTCACCGAAGTCGACGGAGCAGCGTCCTTTGATCGTAAGACCCTCGGGGCGCCGATGATCACTGCGTTCGACGCTGCCTGGGGAATGGTTGACCAGTACTTCCCGGCCCGCCAGGTCGTAATTGGTGCCCAACGTCGCTCTGAGCGACCCATTCCCGAGCGCGCCCTGCGTGAGGCGTTGGTCAACGCGATCATGCACCGCGACTACCGGATGCCTCAGGCATCTATCATCGCGTTGGCGATAGGTCGGCCCGCGGACACCTTCAAGGTGGTCTCGCCCGGGGGCTTCCCCGAGGGCGTTGACGGGTCTCGCTTGCTCGCCACCCGCTCCCGGCCCCGCAACCGTGTCCTCGCGGACGCGATGCGCGTCCTCGGACTGGCGGAGCGCGAGGGCATTGGCATCAGCGCGATGTACCGCACCATGCTCAGAGACGGCCACTCCCCACCCGACATCACCGCCTCGGGCGGCGACGTTATCTGCCGTCTGCCCGGTGGCCGCGTGGACGAGGACGTGCGAGGATTCTTCGACGCTCTGGCGAAAACCGACGCGCGTTTCGATGAGGATGTGCGTTCCCACATCGCGATCACGGAGTTGCTGAACAGAACCCCACTCCGCGCGGAGGGCTTGGGGAGTGCAGCGCAGTGCAGCGAGGAGGAGGCGTTTGAGGTGCTGCGGCGACTCGCGGAGGCAGGGGTTCTGGAACGCCTCCTAAACGGGAGTCGTTCGTTCCGCCTGACGACCACCGCGCGGGCAGCGCTTGACTCGCGTATCAAGTACAAGAAGCGGAGCGCCCGAGACCAACGCTCGGAGCTCGTGCGCGCGTACCTCGATGTCAACGAGGACATCGGCCGCGCGGAAGCAGCCTCCCTGCTCGGAGTTGGTGAAACCCGCGCATCGGCAATCCTGAGCGACTTGTTCAACAAGCACGGCCTGATCAAGCCCGTAGGCGCGGCTCGCGGTCGCGGCGTCCGCTACACCCTCGCGAAGTGAACAGTCCGCCGCCCCAGAGGTCCTGCACGGCGACTTCGAGCCGGCCGGCCGACTTCCGAATGCGCCCCGGCAGCGAGAGCCTTGCCGAACGAGCGCTCACGAACGTGAGGGTGGCGCCCACAGATGCGAGAGCGGCAGCGCGGCAAGCCGATCGCCGGCGGGCAGCGTCTCGTCGCCCAGGTACAGCACGACACCGCGAACGAATCGGCCCCCGGCTCGATCGACGCGCTCACGCAGGTTCGCCAGCGCGCGGAACGCGCCCCTGTCAGCCGTTCGTCCGGACTTGACCTCGATGGCGACGATGCGACCGTCGGCGGCCTCGGCGATGACGTCCACCTCCGCGCGGTCTCGAGTTCGATAGTGGTGAAGAGTGACGGGAGGGTCCAGCTGCCGTGACGCCTGCCTGACTAGCTCGCCGACCACGAAGGTCTCGATCAGCGCGCCGCGCGCCGCGCAGCTGGGAGACGACAGTGCCGCGGCGTCCACGCCGAGCAGGTGCGCGGCGAGGCCCGAGTCCGCAACGTAGGACTTGGGATGCTTGATCGCCCGGCTGGTGAAGTTGCGCGACCACGCGGGCAGGGAGACGGTGAGGTAGACCGTCTCGAGCAACGGCAGGTAGTTGCGTGTCAGCAGCGTGCGCTCGATCCCCGTCTCGCGCGCCACGTTCTCGACGACCAGCTCCTGGCCTGTGCGACCCGCGAGCACCCGGATGAGCTTGGGCAGCTCGCCGAGGTGCCGGCCACGGGCGATCTCGGGAACATCACGCCCGACTATGGTGCGCAGATAGCTCTGAAACCATCGCCGCCGCGCCTGCCCTTCGAGCTGTGATCCACGGCGGATGACGATGAGCGCATGTTCTGCCGCAATCATAACGCACATTCTGCCGGATATGAAATGCCCAATCCGCCGCGGGGCTGAGCCATCGAGTAGGTGGTCGTCGAGTGGTTGACCACCTCGCGCTCGAAGAAGCCCACCTCGCTGCCGCACAGCATCAGGAAGATCGGCGCTCGGTCCCCGGCCGGGCCAGTCTTCAACCTCTCTGCTTGACCCAGCGCGAGCGCGCGAGGCGCGAGAGCAGTCCGGCGCGTCCGTTGCCGTTGCTGTCATTGGCGCCATACCCGTAGCGCCCGTACCCGTAGTACCCGTACAGCCCCCCGCTGACGGCGCCCGTGGCCACGACGCCGAGCAGGTTACCGCCCGTGTTGGAGATCGTCTTCTGCAGCCGCAGCACCGCGTCGCGGTTCGTGGAGTTCAACTTGGCGATCAGGACCACGCCGGAGACCGCGTCGAGCAGCGGCAGCGAGTCCGAGACGCTCAGCAGCGGGTTCGTGTCGACGATCACGAGGTCGGCCGTCCGCGCGAGCTGGTCCAGCAGCTCGCGCATGCGCTGCGAGCCGAGCAGCTCCGAGGGGTTCGGCGGTTTGCCGCCGGCCGGCAGCAGGCGCAGCCGGCCGCCCCCGATCCGCGCTGTGGACCGCTCCTCATCCTCGGAGTGCTCCGGCGCCACGTCGGCGAGGGCCTCGTCCAGCGCGAGCTGGCCGGTGAGCACGCCCGCGAGCCCGTGCCCGTGCGCCACCGCCTCGCCACCCACGTGCAGGCGCGCCGCCGCCGCGGGGCGGCGCAGGTCCGCGTCGATCAGGACCACGTCACGGCCGGCCTGCGCGGCGGCCACCGCCAAGCGCGTGGCCACCGTAGTCTTGCCGTCGCCCGTCGTGGGACTTGCGACCATGATGCTCGACAGCTGCCTGTCGACGTTGAAGTACTGAAGCGCCGAGCGCAGCATGTGAAACGCCTCGTCGTGATGCTGGGAGGGCGTGTCGTCTGAGAAGGCGCCGCGCGGGATCACCGCCAGCAGCGGCAGGCCGGTCAGCTCCTCGAGGTCCTCGGGATGGCGGATGCGCCGGTCGGCCGCCTGCGCTATGGCGATGGCGCCGATGCCGAGCAGCAGGCCCGCCAGCACCCCCAGCTCGACCGCTTTGCGCACGTTCGGCGAGACAGGCGCGCCGCTCGCCACGGCTGGCTGCAGGATCTGGGCGTTGGTGCCCTGCGCGGCGCGCAGCGCTCGCAGCCGCTGCAGCTGCTGGGAGAGCTGGTCGCGTTCAACCTTGCCTGCACCGTGCATCTGGGCGAGCTGAGCGCCGACCTGGTTGATCGCGTTCGTCAGCAGGCCCTTCGCCTGTTCGGTTCGCAACCGCACGACCGCCGCGCCGTAGGCGTTCGCCGTGCCGGCGGCGCCGGCCGCTGTCGAGGCGCTGGCGGTGATCGTGATGAACCCGGTTTCCGTGTCGGCCGCGGCCGTGATCGAGCCCAGAGGGCCGGGGGGCTTCATGTGCTTGGCGGCCAACCTCGCGACCGCCGGCGTTTCGATCACGCGCGCCTGCCCGCTGAGCGTCTCCCCGCCCGGCGAGGAGCTCGGCGCCGGAGCGCCTTCGCTCGTGAACAGCGAGGTGTCCACCGGCAGCGCGTCCTCCTGCACGAGCACGCTCGACTGGTAGACGGGATGCTGGCGCGAGGTGACCAGGTAGGCGAGCAGCGGGACCACGATCAGGAAGGCGAGGAACAGGTACTTCCAGCGCCACAGCGCCTTTATGTACGTGCGGGGATCGGATTGCTCGATGTTCACTCGCGCTTCGCCTGACCGGTGGGTGTGGACAAGTTCTCGCGCCGCCGCTCAGATCGCGGGCGGCGGCGTTCCGGGCACCAGCCGACCGCGTCGGGCCCCGGCGCGCTCGGATGCTAACAGGGATCGCCCGGGTGCCTGCGCCTCGGGCGATAGATCATTCGTCGAGCTTTCCCGCCGCTCGCGGACCGTCTCGCGCAGCACGACCATCGCCGCGATCGCGAGCGTCACGAGGTGCGTGCGATAGCGAAAGCCCTGGCCGGCGTTGCCGTCGGCGAGCGCATAGGCGACCGCGATGAACAGGAGCGGGTAGATCAGCGGTCCCGCGCGGCTCATCAGCTCGCCGCGGGCTGCGATCGCAAAGCGGATCAGCAGGAACAGCACCGCGAGGGCAAACAGCGAACCGATCGCGCCCAGCAGCTGGCTCAGGCTGCCCAGCTGCCACGGATACGGCCTGAACAGCAGGTTATAGACGCCCTGCGGCAGGTTTTCGACGATCGCTGCACGGCTCGAGTAGTTGATCGATTCGAGCGCCAAGTGGTTGCCGCTCGTCACGCCGGCGCCGGGCGCCGCGGTGGACTCCGCGTTGTGCAGCGGCTGCAGGTTTTCTTGAAGGCTCTTGTGCGACGTTGCGGCAAGGATCGCCGGAGTCGACACGACGATCACGGCCACCATGCCGTAGAGCAGCGGCAGCGAGCGCAGCTTGCCGCTTCCCAGCCCCCGCAGCGAGGCATGCAGGACGACGACCACTGCGCACGAGAGCAAAAGCAGGCCCACGTACCAGCGGGCGCCCATCGCCACGAGGCTGCCCGCACCCATGATCGCGATGCCCGTGACGTCCAGGCGCCGCCACACGCGCGCCGCTCCGAACACGACCAGGCCGCCCCCCAGCTCCATTAGCGACTCCTTCAGCAGCAGGTCGTTGAACAGCAGGCTGGCGGGCTCGAGCGCGAGCAGCCACGCGGCCAGCCGCGCCTCCCGCTTCCCGGCGAGGTCGTACACGGCCGCGGCGATCAACAGCGCTCCGGCCAGCGAGATCCCCACCTGGGTGATACGCAGCGCCCCCACCGTCGCGCCGAGCGTCTTCAGCTGGGCGGCCATCACGATCGCCTGCAGGTAGGACTGGTGGTTCCATGGCAGCCATTCACCCGAGCTCCACGGCTGCGCGGCGATCTGGTGGGCGTGAAAGAGCCACGTCAGCTCGTCGGGCGCATTCCTGATCTGTGCGCCGAGTCCCGTCGCCGCCACGCCGGCGATCACCAGCAGGCGCAGGCCGAAGCCGACGACGAACGGAGTGGTAATCGACAGCTCCGGGCGGCTGCGGCCCAGCGCGCGCAGCAGCAGCGCCAGCGCGAACGCCACACCAAGCGCGGTCACGATCACACACTCGACGTCGATTACGGTGTTGCTCATGGCGTGGGTCTCGGCTGTGCCCGCGGCGGCGGGCGCCGCGGGACGGACGCGTCCAGACGGCAGGGCATTCCGCCGCGGACCCTAGACAACCGCGGTCTGCGCATCGGCGATCACGTCGGTAAGTATCCCATCGAGGTCGCGCGTGCGCCGCCAGCCGATCGCTCCCACGATGTACGGTACCGCGAGGTAGGAGATGCTCCTCCCCTGAGACTCGCGGTAGTCGTACCTCTCGCCGGCATATGTGAGATTCTTCGGCTGCGGCGAGGACCCGCGCGGCGAATGAACGCATGACCACATGACCACTGCGACAGCGAGGAGAGTGCTCCGTGTCTCTCGCTGAGCGCCTGCCGATCGGCCTGGCACTGGCCGCGATGGTCGTCTATGCGACGACGCCCTTCGCGATCGGCCTCGCCGACCGCCTGCAGTTCTACGACAAGCCCGCCGGCTACAAGGGCCACGCGCGCCCCACCCCGTATCTGGGCGGGGCAGCGGTGATGGGGGGCTTCATCATTGCGCTGCTCGCAACCGCCGGCGACTGGCGCAAGACGATCCCGCTGGTGGGTGGCGTCGCATTGCTGTGGGCGGTCGGGACGATCGACGACCGCAGGACCGTCCGACCGGAGTGGCGGGTGCTGGTCGAGCTGGCCCTGGCCTGGATGGTGTGGGCCTCAGGACTGGGCTGGCACCTGCACATGGGCGGAGGCGTCGATCTGGCGCTGACCTGCCTGTGGGTGTTGGGGATCGTCAACGCCTTCAACCTCTTCGACAACATGGATGGAGCCGCCAGCACGATGGCGCTGGTGGTCTCCGCCGGGGCGGCGCTGATCGGGATTATCCGTGGCGATGCCTGGCTGGCCGTGGGCGCGGCCTCGCTGGGCGGCGCCTGCCTGGGCTTCCTCCCGCGCAACCTGTTCCCGCCCGCTCGTATCTTCCTGGGGGACGGCGGGAGTATGCCCATGGGTTTCGCCGTAGCGGTGCTGGTGATGGTCGCCGCCACCACCTCGGTGAGCGCCTGGCAATCGTTGCTGGTGGCCCTCCTGCTCGTGGGTATTCCAGCACTGGACACGAGCCTCGTGATCGTCTCCCGCCGGCGTCGAGGCGTGTCGATCCTCAAAGGTGGACGGGACCATCTCACCCATCGCGCGCGCAGGTTCCTACCCAGCGCCCGCGCGGTCGCGTTGACGCTGGGAGCCGTTCAGGCGGTCGTGTCTGTGTTGGCCATCCTCGCCAGCCAGGGAGGCTCGTCGTTCATCGTGATCGGCGCGATCCTCTACCTGCTCGCGGCGGCGATCGCGATCGTGGTACTGGAGACGCAGCAGGTCGAGGAGTTCGGCCCGGTGGGCGTGCAGAAGGCAGTGGGCGTGAAGGGGGCCGGCGCGAAGAATCCTCGCCCCGGCTTGACCGGTCGCCTGAGATCCTCGCCGGATCACTCCCCGGCCGCGCTCGCGTGCCTGATCGTGCTCGGTCTCGGCGCCGGGCTGAGCCCGTTCTTCTTTGCTTACTACGACGCCTCTGTCTGGGTGCCCGTCGGCTTGGGAATCGTGCTCGCCTGCGCGATGGGCGTCGTCGCGCGCCCGATGCGCCCCGATGGTCCCGCCGCCCTGGCCCTCGGCGGTCTGCTCGGCCTGGGCGTGTGGTCGCTGGCTTCGACCGCGTGGGCGGAATCGGTGGAGAACGCCGTGGTGAGCGGCAACCTATGGCTCGTCTATGGGGCGCTGCTGCTGCTGATGCTCGTGCTCGTGCGCGGCGAGCGGCGCTCGGCCGTGCTGCTCGGGGCCGCCTGGCTCGGGGTGGCGGCCGTGGCGATCTCCGTGCTCGCGCGCCTGCTCGGCGGCGACCCGGGATCGCTGTTCCTGGGAGGCCGCTTGAACTCCCCACTGGGCTACATCAACGGCGAGGGCTGCCTGTTCGTGATCGGCTTCTGGCTGTGCTTCGCCGCCGCCGAGACCAGGCGAGCACTGCTGGCGGGTCCGGCGGCGGGCATGGCCACGCTGATGGCCTGTCTGGCGATCCTGTCGCAGTCGCGGGGCACGGCGATCGCGATGCTCGGCTCGCTGATCGTCGTGGTGGCGCTGGCGCCCGGTCGCACGCGTCGCGTCTACGGCCTGCTGGTGCTCGCCGGCGGGGTGGCGGTCGCCGCACCCGACCTGCTGCATGTCTACGACCACACGGTGGCGGGCTCGGTCTCGGCCGGGGTGGGCCACGCCGCGGGGCGCTCTGCCCTGCTCGCCGCCCTGGCGGTGGGCGCCGTGTGGGCGCTGCTCACCTGGGCGGTGGGGCTACTTCGCTCCCGAGACGTCCTCCGTGTCCGGCGCATCGCGGCATGGTTGCTCGTGGTACCGGTTGTGCTCGCGCTGGCGGTGGCCGCCGGATCGGCGCATCGGATCG
>Ga0207933_1002875_pt1 | contig 10665 bp, 14 predicted proteins | sample NGESurdeep092012_4_FD_184488 | JGI IMG/M metagenome (GOLD analysis project Ga0207933, IMG submission 184488) | Arctic peat soil microbial communities from Barrow, Alaska - NGEE Surface sample F53-3 deep-092012 (SPAdes) | ecosystem: Environmental > Terrestrial > Soil > Wetlands > Peat ...
GTGCTCGCGATGCTCGACGACGAGATCTCGCAGGACGAGGCTCGCGAGCGAACCGTGCAGGCGACGAAACGCTTCGTGCGCCGACAGCGCTCGTGGTTCCGGCCCGATCCGCGCATTCACTGGCTCACAGCTGGACCAGACCTTGAACTTGCCTTGACGATTACTTCGTCTTAGGGCCTTGGTCTTTGACGCGGTGCAGCAGCCAGTCGTCGCCAGTGTTGATCAGCGCGTAGCGCACGTCGGAAGTTGCGCCGTGCAACGTGAACACGAATCGCCGTTCGTTGGCGTCGTGCTGCTCCCACCAGCCGATATCGGCGATCGATTTGTCGGCGTCGGTGTAGGTGAGGTGCTCGAGTTCGTGATCGGGGACCGGGACGGCGAGCCGGTCGTGCGCCGAGTCCGGGGGCAGACCACGGGGGAGTGCCCACGAGCGCAGCACACCGTCGACCTCGAGGCGCAGGTCGAAATGATGACGCGGTTTGCGGTGCTCGTGTAGGACGAACGCCGGAGGGGAATCACTAGTCATTGAGAGCCGTTAATGTTGAACACGCAATCAAATCGGATCTGACGGAGGTCTCAATGACATCGGTGCACGACTGGAACACGAAGATCATCGAGGAGTTCCACGCGAACGAGGGTCGGGTAGCCGGCCCGTTCGAAGGTAAGCCCATCGTTGTACTCCACCACGTCGGTCGTAAGAGTGGCACCGAGTTCTTGGCGCCGACTGCCTACTTGCCCGACGCGGAAGACCCCAACACGATCTACGTCTTCGCATCCAAGGGTGGCTCTCCTGAGCACCCGCAGTGGTATCGCAATCTGACCGCCGCAGGCAAAGGGACCGTCGAGGTCGGCACAGAGACCTACCCAGTGACAGTCACGGAGCTCAAAGGCGCAGAACGCGACCGGATCTACGCCGAGCAGGTCAAGGTCATGCCAGGTTTCGGGGAGTACGAAGAGAAGACCGCAGGGATCCGCACGATCCCGGTGCTCGCCCTACGCCGCGCTTCCTGACCGGCCCTGCTACCAGCGACGCTGCGGACCGCCGTACCAGCCGTTGCCGCCGCGCCAGCTGGAAGCACCGTGCCAGTGGTGCCGGCGAAAGCGCATCCCGAACAGCAGCCGGCTCGCGATGATCGCCAGTGCGACGAGCGCGAAGATCGGCAGCAGGTTCAGGATCACGAAGATGACGGCGCCGATGAGGATCGCGGCGAATATGGGCACCGCGAGCCACTCGAGTCGCAGACCACGAGACGGACGCCGGGTGGCGCCCGTCTCGTCGCTGCGTCGGGGCAGATCTGCGAACAACACGTCGAGGTCTCTTCCGGTCCGCGCGTTTAGCGCAAGTTCCGTTCGCTCCGCGTGCTCGACCTGAGTAAGCCTGCCTTCAGCGAAATGGCTTGCCAGCGAGGAAATAGCGGCCTCGCGTTCGGCGTCCCCGATGCGCAGCGCGGCGCTCATGAGTCGGCCTTCGGCTCGTCCTCGGCGAGCAACCGGTACATCGCGCGGCGTGCATCGGTCAGGACCTTCTCAGCCTGCGCGACTTGGTCGTGCGTGCCGGCAGTTGCGACCTGGATGGTGGCCGCGATCAGCTGACCGACCAGGCTCTTGAGCCCGCCCGCTGCGTCGTCGGCCTCATCGGCCATGTCCTCCCATGGGGCCCGGCGGCCCGCAGATGCGCGCTCGACCTCGGCCCTCCCGGCGTCCGTCAGTGAGAACGTGCGCCTGCCGTCTTCCTCGGCGACCGTGACCAGACCCTCGTCCTGCAACTGCTGCAGGGTCGGGTAGACCGAGCCGGGGCTGGGGCGCCATACGCCGCCACTGCGCGATCCGAGCTCGGTGATGATCTGGTAGCCGTGCATCGGCTCCTCGGCCAACAGCGTCAAGACTGCAAGTCGGACGTCGCCGCGCCGTGGCCTTGGTCGGCCGCCGCCCGCGAACCACGGACCGGGAAACGGCGGGCCGCCGAAACCCCACGGACCGCGACCGCGGCCCCGGGGATGGTGGCCTGGGCCTGGCCAGCGATCGCCGCGCGGTGCATCGGCAGTCGTCCAGGGCTGTTCTTGTGTTGCACCATGGGCCGCGGCCGCGGCCGCTGCGGCCATCTGCGCGTGCATCCGGTGCCGGCGACCCTTGCCCTTGTGGGCCTCGGCGATCACTTCACCGGCGCGCTCGTGCAGGTGTTCTGCGGCCTTGCGGAAGTCGTCCTTTGTCCAGCCGTTCTTGCTCCAGTTGGCCCGGGAGCCGGACCAGTCGTCTGCTGTGCTTTCCATCATGAACCTCCTACGTTCGTACTTATGACTATCACGATATATCGCGAACGCATCTTGTCAAGAGGCGAGTACGGTATTGCGGATCGGTAACTGGTGAGTTACCGTAACCTCGCGGTTACCGACTCTCGATGGCCGGCGATCCCAAGGTCAGGTGGCGGATGGGTGCGGCGTCCACAGCGGGTGACCCGTTCGAGGCACTGGGCGATCCGAACCGGCGCGAGATCCTGCGGCTGCTCAGCAGCGGTGACAAGCCGGTGCAGGAGATCGCGGCCGCATTGCCGATCAGCAGGCCGGCCGTGTCACGGCATCTGCGCCTCTTGAAGGACGCCGGCCTCGTCGCCGAACACCCCCAAGGCACGAGGCGGATCTACCACTTGCAAGCCGAGGGCGTTCACGCCGTCCAGGCTTATCTCGAAGGCATTTGGGGTGACGCCGCGACCCGGTTTCGACTCCTTGCCGAGAACACCGACCGGACGCCGAAGCCATGAGCGACCCCCTGCGCATCAGTTTCGACGTCGCATGTTCGGTCGAGCACGCGTTCGCCGTGTGGACCTCCGGCATTGACGCGTGGTGGCCGCGCGACCACACGGTGACGGCAGACCCTGGCCTGGTCGTCGTCCTGCAAGGTCGTGTCGGGGGTCGAATCTTCGAGCGCACACCTGATGGCGCCGAGCACGACTGGGGCGAGGTGACCGCGTGGGATCCCCCGACATTGCTCGGCTACCAGTGGCACCTCGGGCAAGATCCGAACGACGCGACCGACGTGGATGTCCACTTCATCGCGCAAGGTGCTGGTTCAACACGCATCGAGGTCGAACACCGCGGCTGGCAGAGACTCGGCGTTCGCGGCGATGTCTTGCGCAGCCGCAACCGCCTCGGCTGGGACGCATTTCTCGCGCACTACATACCTGCAACTGCGATACCGGCGACAGTGGAAGGTAGTCAGTGATGGCGACTGGTTCGAAGGCTGATCCATGGGTGCTCAAGACGCCACCCGGCACCTCTGATTACACGATGTACAAGGACGAAGAGGCCGATCCGCCAGCGCTCGTGTGCCAGGTCGGATCGACGACGTTGAAGTACCAGCTGCGTGCGATCGACGACCTCGCTGCATGGCTACGCGAACAAGGCGCCTGGGTGCACCTCGGTGCAGCAGACGAGCAAAAACCTGCTCTAGAAGGCACTGTCGAGGCGTGGGGTCGCTCTGAGAGGAATCCGGTTGGAGGCTGGTACGGCTTGCGCAAGGGCTACCGCGGTCGCTTCGGCATGTATCTCCCGCCGCTTCTCGAGGCACTCGGCCTTGCCGAACTCACGCACGATCCGCGCAACAACAGGATGCGAGCAATCTGATGAACACCAGGACCATTCGCTACACCACACATGCAGAACATGCAGACGAGAACGCGCGACTCATCGCTGCCGTATTCGGAGCACTCGCGGACGCGAAGCCCGACGGCGTGCACTATGCCGCGTTCCGGTTAGACGATGGGGTCAGCTTCATGCACGTGGTGACGCTCGACGGCGAAACGAATCCGCTGCATGAGGTGCCAGCGTTCAAGGAATTCCAGGCAGACATCATGAATCGGGTAGTAGCACCGCCGGTTACGGTGACGACGACTGTCGTTGGCAACTACGAGTTACTGACCAGCTAGCTGCCGTCGGGGTAGCCTCCGCGGTGCAACACCATCGGGTAGTGCGGCAGCACGCTCGGCGTGCGCACGTCGGCTCGCCAGCCATCGGGATAAGGCGTGAGCCCGCCGAATAGGGGCGAGTCTTCGCTGCCATCGCCGACGATCGATTCGAGCGACGAACGAAGAGAGCGGACGGCGCCGGTGCCGAATCGGGTCGACTGCCAATGGTCTTCGACATCGACGACCAGGTTGCCCGTTACCTGCTGAGCAATGTGGCCCCGCGTTGTCAGTCGAACGCGCTGTCCGCGACCTGGGGGCGGCACCGGCTCGACCGTCACGCAGCCGTGTTTCTCGAGGAAGCCGACGGACATCGCGACCGCCTCCTTCGATACGCCGGTCAGTATCGGAAGATCGCGTACTCGCACTCCGTCTTTATCGAGAACCCGCAGGACGTTCGCGGTGATCGCCAGCGAGAGCCTCGAGCCCGCTTCGAAGTCGACGGCGAAGGCGAGCAACACGCGCGATAGCAAGGACGACAGCGGAAGGTTCGCCTCGCCGTCCGGGTTAGCGCTTTGGTCGTCGCGTGGCAGGAACGTGGCGGCGCCGAGGCGGCCGGAGCTGAACAGCCCGTAGCCGAGGATCGGCAGGCAGTCCGGCAGTTCGAGGTCGAGGCGGTCGACGATCGCGGAAAGCGCGGCCCGCAGGTCGCCTATTGCCTCGTCGCCGAACCGCTACCGCCAGCGATCGTCGATGACGCCGAACAACGGTCCCCAGACCTCCTGCGCCTTGCGGCCGCCTTCGGTCGCCCGCACCATGGCATCAGGTCCTGGTCGCTTCCCGTCGCGATCGCCGGGGGCGGGGGTGATCGTGATGTAGCGCCACCGCTGCATGCCGGCAAGGTTGGTGCGGGTGCGAGCCAGCCGCTCCATCTCGCCGAGCTGAACGCCGTCCGGGCTGACGTACTTCATGCAGTTGCACCACATGACCAGCGACGCGAGCCATGGCTTTGGGCCCGACCCCGGCGTCGCGCCATGATCCGACGTGGTGTGCGGGAGCAGGTGCCCGGCCTCGTTGTCGAACTCGATCGTGTACGCGACCAGGGCCTGCGACAACAGCGTCGGCAACGGCACTTCAGCACCCACACATGCGACTCTAACCACGCTCGAAGATGATCACGTTAGGCAGCCGTAGCGATTTCGGAACGCTTCGTCCCTAGAGTCGTGGTCGTGACCTCGTGGACGGGCGAAGGCGGAACGAGCGCGCCGGCGCGGCCGGACATCACCGCCGGCCAAGCGCAGGGGCGCTTCCGGTGGGCGACACCGCGAACCGCCCTGGTCGTGGGCGTCCTGACGCTGCTCATGTTCGCGGCGAGCGTCCCGTTGGCCAAGATCGCCAAGACTCAGAACACCACCGTGCTCATGGTGCCGTTCGCCGTACTCGGATTCGTGCTGGCTCGTCGGCAGCCGCGGAACCCGATCGGCTGGATCATGCTCCTGCTCGGCCCGTTCTTCATCCTCAGCACCGATGCATCGTTCTACTCGTTGTTGGCCTATCACGTCCGCGGCCACGATCTGCCGTGGTCGCGACTTGCCGTTGTGCTCGCGCCGAGCTGGGTCCTGCTGCAGGTTGTGCTGCCACTGCCGATCCTGCTTTTCCCGGACGGCCAGATCGCGTCGCAGCGCTGGCGCTGGACGTTGTGGGCGTACCTGGCGATCGCCGTGCTTTGGGTCGGCACCCTTGGCGTACTCGGATCCGTTGCGTTGACGCAGCACCCAGTAGGAGTTGATTCGATCGGGCAGTCGAAGCATCTCGACGGCGCCGTCCACGGTGTTACCGCGGGCATCCAAGATGTGGTGCTTGTTACCTACGTCCTGCTGGTGATCTCGTGGGTAGTCCGCCTGCTCGCGGAGTACCGCGGTTCGACCGGCGACCTCCGGCAGCAGCTCAAGTGGCTGATGGTCGGCGGAGCCCTTTGTGTGGTGGGAATTCTCGCAGGTGCGTTGCTCAGCGGGCTGCTGTCTGGGCTGCTGTTCTTGGGCATCCTTGCGTTCCCGGTCTGTATCGGGATTGCGATTCTGAAGTACCGGCTCTATGACATCGACCGGTTGATCAGCCGCACGCTGTCGTACCTCATCGTTACCGGGCTGCTCATCGGCGTGTACGTGGGGCTGGTCACCCTGACCACTCGCGCCTTGCCGCTGTCGTCGCCTGTCGGCGTCGCGGCGTCGACTCTTGCGGTTGCTGCGTTGTTCAATCCGGTACGCCGCCGAGCGCAGCGGCTGGTCGACCGTCGTTTCAATCGGGCTCGTTATGACGCTGACGCCACGATCGCCGCATTCACTGCCGCGTTGCGCAGCGAAATCGATCTCGATCGCGTGCAAAGCGACCTCGTCGACGTCGTCTCCCGGTCTATGCAACCGGCGCACGTGTCGGTCTGGATCCGCTCGCACGCGTAGCGAAGCGACGCGGACGGCGGACGGTGGGCGATGATGGCAGCATGCGGGAAGTCATCACCAGGGACGACGTCATCAGGCTCGGGCAATTCCTGAAGCTGGCCGACGTCGTGGCGGCTGGATCGGACGCCAAGATGCTGCTCGCCGAAGGCACCGTGCGCGTCAACGGGGAGCCCGAGACGCGCCGCGGTCGGCAACTGGTGAAGGGCGACGTCGTCACCGTTGGGCAACAGCAGTTGCGCGTCGGCTAAAGCCCGTACCATCGCCACTGTGGACAGCATCGCGTTCGTCAAGGGTCATGGCACCCGCAACGACTTCGTGTTGCTTCCCGACGCCGACGGAACGTTCGACCTGACCGCCGAGCTCGCGGTTGCCCTGTGCGACCGACGAGGCGGTATCGGAGCTGACGGGGTGCTCCGGGTCGTCAAAGCGACGGCCGATCCAGACGCAACAGCGATGGCCGACCAGGCGACCTGGTTCATGGACTACCGCAACGCCGACGGCAGTCTGTCGGAAACGTGCGGCAACGGGCTGCGAGTGTTCGCGCGCTACTTGGTCGACGCAGGCCTGTCAGACCCCGGCCAGTTCGCGATCGCCACCCGCGGCGGCGTCGTGAAGGTCTGGGCGGACGTCGACGGCGACGTGACGGTCGACATGGGTCCGCCCGCGATCTCGTCCGGCACAACCGCCACAGTGAGCGGCCAGGTTTTCGAGGGCGTCGCGGTGTCGATGGGCAATCCGCACCTGGTCTGCGTGACCGACGCCGACCTCGCTTCGCTCGATCTCACCACGATGCCGGACGTCGATGTGCTCGTATTTCCCGAAGGCGTGAACGTCGAGTTCGTGAACATCGTCGGCGAACGGCATGCCGTCATGCGAGTGCACGAACGTGGCTCGGGGGAGACGCAGTCTTGTGGCAGCGGTGCGTGCGCAGTCGTCGCCGCACTCGCGGCTCTAGACGGTACGACGACTGGCGAGTTCGTCGTCGACGTGCGAGGCGGCCGACTCACGGTTGCATTCGACGATGCGGGCCATCTGTTGCTGCGCGGCCCCGCGGTGCTAGTCGCCGAAGGCCAGTGGCGTACGAATGACGGCTGACATGGTCGCGACTGTCAGACGTTTACGGGTCTAGAGGCCGGTAACTGTCTGACAGTCGAGAGGCTCTACTCGGGTTGACTCGATGTGGGCAGGTCGCGCATGCCACGCAGCGGTGAGAAGAACACCCAGAATGGCGCAACCTGCGAGCAGGCTGCGGCGATCCAGAGCGCATCGCGCAGTCCGACAGTGGTCGCCAGCCAACCGCCGAGCAGGCCGCCGATCGGCTGCGTTCCCCAGACCAGGAATCGCATCGTGGCGTTCATCCGCCCGAGCAGCGGGCGTGGACACAGGGCCTGCCGGAAGCTCACCTGGGCCACGTTGTAGACGGTCGCGCCGACCGATGCGGCGAACAACGCTGTGCCGGCAAATATGAGCCGCGCGTCGTGATGCGTCAGCGGCAGCAGCAGGTCGGGGGGCGCGAAGATCAGCGCGCTGACCCAGATCAGCCGGGCCTGACCGACCTTGCGCATCAAGTAGCCGCTGCACAGTGCTCCGACCAACCCGCCAATCGAGCCGATCGAGAACAACAAGCCGATCCCGCCGGCCGACAAGTGCACGGTGCGGACGAAGAACACGATCATGACCGCATAGCTGGCGCTGTTGAACAGGTTCGCGGTGCCGGTGCAGCCGGCGATCTTGCGCAGGATCGGATTGCTGAAGACGAACCGCAGCCCTTCGCCGATCTCCTTGCCAAGATGGCGTTGCGGCGGCTTGACCGGCTTTGGTTCGGGCGCTCGGATTGCCGTGACCCAGCTGGCCGACCACAGGAAGCTGACGGCGTCGACGAGCACTGCGTAAGGGGCCGTGAACGCCTGTACGAGGAAGCCACCGACGCTCGGCCCGGTCACGGCCGCAACGCCGCGGGTGGCCTCGAGTTTCGCGTTCCCCTCGACGAGCTCGGCGTTGGTCACAAGCTCCGGCAGGTAGCTCTGATACGCAACGTCGAAGAAGACGGTTAGCACGCCGGTGACCAGCGCGACCACAAACAATTGGCCGATGGTGAGGCGGTGCATCAGGGCGGCGAGCGGCACGCTGCCGAGCACCAGCGCGCGGCCGATGTCGCCGGCGATCAGGATCGGGCGGCGGCGCACCCGATCACACCAGGCACCGGCCGGCAGCCCGACCAGCAGGAATGCGGCCGTCTCACATGCGGCGAGGACACCGACCTCGAACGCGGTGGCGTGCAGCGTCTTCACCGCCACCAGCGGCAGGGCCAGGAAGCTGACCTGCGAGCCGATCTGGCTGACCGCGTCGCCGATCCACAACCGCCGGAAGTCTCGGTGGTGGAAAAGCCCTCCCTTGCGGGCGGGCGGTGACTCCTCAGGGTTCACGGGTTCGGTCACACCTCCGAGCTTCGCCTCACTGATTGGGAAATGTCAATCAGTTAGTTAGACTCGCCCCATGCCGCTGCAATCGGAGGGCCGGCGCCCGGCGACCCAGCAGGAAATGCGCGCGCTCGCGTCGCCGATCCGGCTGCGCATCATGCGGCTGGTGCTTGATCAGGCGTTGACCAACAAGGAAATCGCCGACCTGCTGCGGCTCGCGCCCGCAAACACGCTGCACCACGTGCGCACGCTCGTCGACGCAGGCTTTCTGGCAGCCGGGCCGGTCCGCCGTGGGAGCCGCGGGTCACGCGAGCGTCCGTACCGCGCAACCCGCCTCTCGTGGAGCATCGACACCGCTGGCGTCGACCCCTCCGGCCTGGTCAAACGCGCCTCGCTGCAGGCGTTCTTGGCAGAGATCGACGACATCCCGCCGTCGACGCCGTTCACCACCACCCGCCTCGGCTTGCGATTATCGGCCGAACACAAGGAACAGTTGCTCGCACGTCTTGGTGACGTTCTGGACGAGTTCGAGAACCTGCCACGGCTGCCCGAAGGTGAGGGCGAGGGTTTCGCCGTGTTCGTGGCTGTCTACCCACGCGGGTCGGCCTCGTGATCGCCTTCGTGATCGCCCTCGCGCGGGTTTCGCGCCCGTAGCGAAACCGTTTCACCCGGAGTGGCTGGGCGTGCGACCATCGAAGAGATGACGAAATCTCCCAACATCAAGATCAGCGCGGACGACGACAGCCTCGCCGCGCTCTCAAGCGACTCCGCGACCGACTCAGTGCAAGCGCGCTTGCTCCTGACCGAAAGTTCGCTGGTCGCCGACAGCTTCGACTCCGACAACTTTGACTCCGACGGCTTCGACGGGGATCAGTTCGACCGCGAAGATCGGCAGGCACTACGCCGGGTCGCCGGGCTGTCGACCGAACTCCAGGACGTCACCGAGGTCGAATACCGGCAGTTACGCCTCGAGCGCGTGGTGCTTGTGGGTGTCTGGACCGAGGGAACTCTGCGCGATGCCGAGAACTCATTGATCGAACTGAAGTTGCTGGCTGAGACCGCCGGCTCTGAGGTACTCGACGGGATCATCCAACGTCGCGACAAGCCCGACCCGGCTACCTACATCGGTTCGGGCAAGGCTAAGGAACTGCGCGACATCGTGCTGTCGACCGGCGCTGACACGGTGATCTGCGACGGCGAGCTTGCGCCCGGTCAGCTGCGCCAGCTCGAAGAAGTCGTCAAGGTCAAAGTCGTCGATCGCACTGCGCTGATCCTCGACATCTTCGCGCAGCACGCGCGCAGCAAAGAGGGAAAAGCGCAGGTCGAGCTGGCCCAGATGACCTACCTCTTGCCGCGACTTCGCGGTTGGGGTGAGTCGCTCTCGCGGCAGGCCGGTGGTCAGGCGGCTGGTGGTGTGGGTATCGGTGGGCGCGGTCCTGGTGAGACGAAGATCGAAACCGATCGACGGCGCATTCGCGCCCGCATGGCGAAGCTGCGGCGTGAGATCGCGGACATGTCGACTGCTCGAGATGTGAAGCGCCAAGAGCGCAAGCGCGGCGAGGTGCCTTCCGTGGCGATTGCGGGCTACACGAACGCGGGCAAGTCGTCGCTGCTGAACAGGCTGACGGGCGCGGGGGTGCTGGTCGAGAACCAGCTCTTCGCCACTCTTGATCCGACAGTTCGCCGCGCGCAGACCTCAGACGGCCGCGCGTACACCTTGACCGACACGGTGGGGTTCGTGCGGCACCTGCCGCACCAACTGGTTGAGGCCTTCCGTTCGACGCTGGAAGAAGTCGCACAGGCCGACCTGATTGTTCATGTCGTCGACGGCTCCGACACTGACCCGTTCGCGCAACTCGTCGCCGTCCGCGAAGTGTTGAAAGACATC
>Ga0207933_1002876_pt1 | contig 10662 bp, 28 predicted proteins | sample NGESurdeep092012_4_FD_184488 | JGI IMG/M metagenome (GOLD analysis project Ga0207933, IMG submission 184488) | Arctic peat soil microbial communities from Barrow, Alaska - NGEE Surface sample F53-3 deep-092012 (SPAdes) | ecosystem: Environmental > Terrestrial > Soil > Wetlands > Peat ...
AGGGCGTAATAAGCGACCAATTTGCTGTAAATAAACAATTAAGGATTTTGTAGGTCTTAGGAATATACCCACTTTAGCTGCGGGGCAATTAAACCCTTCGGAAACTAGATCGCAAGACATGAGACATTTGATTGTATTATTCGCGAATTTTGTAAGTACGTCTAAACGCGCGATATCATCCATAGACCCATCAATGCCCGCAGATGGGATACCTTCAGCATTAAATAAGCCTACAGTTTCGTATACAGATTTGACGCTAGGGCAGAAAACCAGCGTGGGCTGACCGTTTGCTAGTTGTCGATAGTGCTGTATGACATCTCCATATATGAGCTTTGAGTTATCATCAAACCATTGATTTATAGCCTTTGGGTTGTAATCTCCGGCTGTTACCTTCCATTCGTCCCTGTTATCAGCCACTAATTGCGCCGTCTTGGAGGGTACATAGATTTCTGGTACCGCTAAATAGCCATCATTAATAAGCTGTTTAATCAGGGGTCCTTGTACTAACGTCTTATAGTGAGTATTAAGTGGCTTCCTAGCCTTCGGGGTAGCTGTTAAGCCTAGATACTTACATTGATTGTAACGATTATGTAATGTTTCGTACATCTTAGAGGTAGCATGATGCGCTTCATCTTCGATTATTAATACAGGATCTATATCTAAACGTTTTTTATGTAACGTTTGTATGGTGCATATTAGTACGCGATGGGATAGATCGCACGGATATTCGCCTGAGATAAAACTGTGGGTAATACCCACTTCTGTAAATCGCTTCGACGCTTGAGCTACAAGTTCCTTGCGATGGGTGACAAACAATATCGTACCTGGCACATCTATAATGAGCCGCATGGCTAGCTCTGTCTTGCCCGCGCCGGTTGGAAGCTGTAGAAGTATACGATCATGTATACGCCACGCAGCTAGGATTTGGTGAAGTAAGGATGTTTGGTAGGGTCTAAGATTCACGGATATCTACCGCTCTAGCTACTAATGCGCGAAGGGCGGCTTCTGCCCGATACTGCAATTGATCTCCTAGATTGGGATCGCTATCGCATAATTGCCCAGCTTTATATGATGCATCTGACAATTTTAGAGCTGCATCAAGCAAGTCCTGTTGAAATTTCGTGAGTTCTTGTTTATCTTTCATATCTGCACCTCATCTAGTGCTATCATACCAGACATGAACTATGACACTGAAATATCCGCCGATTACTGCTTAACATTGCTTAACGCGAAGCGCGCTTATGTGCAAGATATTAAACCACTACCTATAGTATCACAGCCTGAACTGCCAGCAGATTTGCATCTGCTAGCAACCCAGTTAGGACTGTCGCTTGTCCAGTTATCTATTATAGCCACAAATATAGATGTAAGCAAAATGCAAGAGCTAATATATACGAATCGTTACATACAAGGTATATTAGCTCAACGTGCTATACATGATTATGATTCCGTGTTAGCATGTTTGCCTGCGGCAAAGATGAACGGAATACGAAGTTTATTATATAGACTGAATTTAATAGATATTTTGAAGGAGTATTATAGGTATGTCGCTACTAGCGGTTGACATGGATTACATAAAAAAACAATTAGATTATGAACGATTATGCGACAACCTCCAGCGCTTGATTGATATAGTAGATATCCTCACTGCACGGGTTATAGAACTGGAGAATAAAGAGTAATGAAACTTACACCAACTAATGGAGGCCGCTAATGACAGCTACGTTATCAATTCACGCTAGTAATCTTGACGGGTATCTTTGACTGCCCTAGACGGGGTATTGCCGACCGCTATGGTGGCTTATTAACAGCTGCTGGCTATGAAGTTAAGGCAACGGTGCGATACGTTACACCAACTGTGGGTAACGGCGTACACGCCGCAGCCGACTTTTTAAATAATGACTATATCCGCACTGGTTTACTGCCAACTGTTGATATGATACGCGCATCAGCTGAAGCTGGCTTTGATAAATTCATGCAGTTATATGCTAAAGACCTGGAGCAATCTGAAGTCAAGCATACCGTTAAGTTTGCAGATAACGAAATTATTCGCCGCCATATTGCGGAGTATGCGCAGCTTTATGCGGAGATTATATTACCGACTAGAAAACTGGAATTAAGTGAACAGTTCTTTAAGATACCACTGAAGGATGGATTTCAGGTAATGTCTACGCTAGACGGTTATGGTGAAAAAACGCTATTCGATTTAAAGACTGGTGATAAGCTAACACCAGCTTACGCGCAAGTTGGTATGTATGTATATCTATTACGTAATGCTGGATATGAAGTTATCGCAGCACAATTAGATTATATTCACAAACCGAAGATCGGCGATGCGCCTAGGCATACTGTTATTAGATACAATCCTGATGATTGCGAAAAGATTGCACAATATGCCACCGCAAGATTAATGATAGATTTAGAAGAATTCATTAGGACGCAGGATATAAATGTGCTATTAATTAATCCTAGAAGCGAAGCGTGTAACAGTTTAATGTGCGGACTATACGGTACATCAAGTTGTGGGGGATGGAAAAAGGGATGATAAAGTTTATAAATAAGTACTTATGCCGATTCGGTTTCAGAATCGAACCTTTGAACAAGCCATATTTAGATGATGTGGTAGTGAGTGATAATTTAGAATGCGCTCTCACTTTCGCGGTGAAAAAGTTTTTGGGAGCCAGACAAGGGATATATATGTCTGATATCACGCGCTCTAAGATTCGTTTAGAGCTAGCTAAAGTGGTTGAAAAATATATTATTAGTGGGCGGCAGAATGATAGTATGTATAAAATTAAGTGTAATTCTATAAATAATCAACCCTCTAGTATAGCCGACAATCAATTGATCGTTGAAGTAGATACCGGTGACAAGCATTTCGTATTCACCCTAGGTCCTACGTATGTCAGATCATAAAGGCGACCTATCTCACGACGAAGAAAAAGTCCACATCGTTCAGGACAACAGCCCCGCTGGACACTTACGCCACTTATTAAATATCGGCTGGGCACCGGATGCACCGTTGATTAAAAAGTATGTTAGAGATTACGATTTATATGAGGAATTAGAATCATGGATACAGACAACCGCACTCCTGAGCAGGTCGTAAACCAGGCTGATGTCCTGGCAGCACTGATTAAAACTAAATTAGAAATTAAGAAATTGAAGAAACAAAAGAATAATGAATTAATACAGAGATTAATGGCTGTAAGCATGGAGAAGAAGAATGGTTGACATATATTCACAGTTACAAGATCTGAATCGTAGAATGGAGCGATTAGAGTCTAAACCAACACCACGTATTTATAAGTATATCTATACTGCGGAGATTGCAGAAGATCCTAGTTACTCACTAGATAACCGTTTAGAGCACCAATTCAGCATTGCCGCTGATGACTTAACTGAGGCTCTTGCAGGGTTACTGCAAATATATGATGACAAAAGAATTCTAAAGATTGCACGGAGGGATGCATGATGTCGGACAGTGAACGAATAAGCGATGCGCTAGATGTAATATATCCGCCTATCCCGCAAGACAAAATAGATGAATATAGCGACACGCTTAAAGCATTAGCTAGGTTGGAGTATGCACTGTCTGAGGACAGTAATCTGAATTTACCGGATAAAGACGAAGCAGGGGGTATCGGTGATGCGTGACCCTCAACGAATATCGGCTGTTATGAAATTAGTCACAGCCCTCTGGACTGCTAATCCTGATTTACGGTTGATGCAGTTGCTATTAAACGTATCGGCCGGTTATGTTACTGAAGATGATGAACTGGTAGAGTTTTTGCAAGAATATTATGGTGATGTGAAATGAGATATCTCTTAATTCTATTATTATTATTAGCAACACCCGCTTATGCTGAAGATTCTTATCAAGCCGCATGCGTATTATTCGGACAAGCGATGAGCGTTCGCGCTACAGATCCCCCTGAAGCTATCAAACTAGCCAGCGCTGCCTTGGATGATTTAGATTTAGACACTAAAGACCAACATAAAGTGATGCGAATTAATATCAATCTATATTTAGCACTGTTGTATTTAGAGCACGGTGAAACTGATACCGCTAAGGCACATATCATACTAGCGGCGATGGCGAATCATGAGTAAATTCCAGGAAGAATTATTAGACGCTATTACAATGAATATCGCTGATATTTTAGATTGTAACTATGAACCAGCTGCTGAATTAATCGACAGTAAAGTGCATGAATTAATATCTCATGCAGCGTATAAATATGATGATGTGTTAGATCTATTAGACAACGATTCCTTAGGAGGGTGAGATGAAACTATCAGAGCAAATTGCATTTGATTTTCAAGTAACTGAATCTGGGCACACGACAGTTAAGTCGGTGAGCTGTAGTTACCTATTAGATTTAATAGAGAAGGTGAAGGAATTAGAAAGGCGAATCGTTAAGTATGAAGGGTGGTTCGATTCATGACCGACGTACTCTATTTCTATCTAGGCATCTTCTGCGGTATATGCTTAAGCGCACCGTTTATTATATGGAGGAATTATGAATAAACAACATGCATTATTCGATCAAGATATGACACTACTAAATGCGATGAGTGAAATCGTTGCACTTAAAAAAGACTTGATGGATAGTAATCTAAGACAAATGGTGTTAGAAGAAGCGCTCTGGGTGGCTGTGAATACAAAAGTTAGCCCAGAAACGTATCTGACGCCCGGTTTTAATCCATTAGATTTGTTTAAGCAATATATACATATTGCTAAAACTAAATTTGAGGTTAAAAGAAATCATGACCGCTAACACACCAGAGAATGCCGTCAAGCTCTCTATTAAAAAATACCTTGCCACGCGTACAGATATTACGCTAGCGTCTAACCCTAGTGGGAACGCTTGGTTCGGTAAGCTAATTAAACATATGGGTTCACAGGTAGTGCTTGGTTTCGCCCGCAAAATGTCTTTCGGTGTCTTTAGCCCCGGCGGGCCTGATATGCTGGGTGTTCAGACAATCACCATAACCCCAGATATGGTGGGTAAGCGTATAGGTGTCTTTCTAGCCGCTGAAATCAAAGACCCTATTAAGGGAAGATTAACTGTTGAACAAATTGAAGTTTTAGATATGCTTCGTCAACGCGGAGCTATCGCTGGCGTGGTAACATCAGTAGAGGATTTTATTAAACTTGTAGGAGAGTAATCATGTCCAGGTTATCAGAATTCCAAGACAAATTGCGTGTGGCTATCGAAGTCTCCGCTAATGATGTTGGAAATGAGAGGAAATATGAGCAGGTAGAATATCTCCTGGCGCGTTGCGTAGATAAGCGATTGATCCTGGAAGAATGTAGGGATTCTAAATTCTTAAGATATTTCGACGATACGGATTTGTAGGAGAACAAGGCGACCGATGTTACCAGCTGGCCACACATGGTATGAAAATTACATCAATATCCCTGGACGGGAGACGCATTGCAATGAAAACGGCATGCATGTCTTTTCGGCTAATTTAGTAGCTGATATACTCATTCCATTACTACGTTCAAAGTACCGCTATGAGCCGTATGCCAAAATATGGTATAGCTTCCAAGCGACGCATTGGCAAGAATACAACGGCTTATACTCTGTCTTACGTAATGTAATCGCTGAAATGAAAGTAGCTTGCCAGGGCGCTAAAGGCGCTCCGCAGTATGTTTTAGGGTTAGCTAAGGCTCATGGAAATAACTTTACTGAGGCTGTTATATCAACACTGGAAAAAGACGACCAGATGCAGATTCACCCTACAGCTTTTGATGCTCATCCTGGATTGTTGAACACTCCTGATGGTATCTATGATTTGCTCACTGGTGAACCTGAACCGAATGCTCCTAACGATTTCTGCCGACAAATTACTACCGTGGCACCGCTGGATGATGAAGATGGCGCTATGTGCCCACGATATTTAGCGCATATCAAATTTATGGCTGATGGTGATGAGCAGATGGCTCAATATCTAGAAGAACTATCTGGCTATGTATTAACTGGTGAAACGTTCCAGCAAGAGTTTTATTGGTTTCATGGACTACCAAGTACTGGTAAGTCCTCATTAGCCGCTGTGTGGTTACATATCCTGAATCCTGATGGATACGGATGTATGGCGACGCAAGCACAGTTCGCTGAAACGTATAGCACACCACATCCCGAACAAGATATGCGCCTCATAGGTAAGCGCCTGGTGTTTGTTGATGAACTTAAAGGTAAGTTTGACGAAGCTAAGCTGAAATCATTTACCAGCGGCAATCCAGTGGTTGCCCGTGAGATGCATGGTAAATCAATCAGCTATATGCCAGTGTGTAAATTGCTATTCACTAGTAATAATAAGCCGCCCATAGATGGTGGTGATGGTGGTATCGGTAGACGTATTAAGATATTCCCGTTCAGTAGGCAGATAGATAAAGACATGCGTATTAAAGACTTCGACAAAGTAGTCTTACGCGCTGAAGCACCGTACATATTATTCCGCATGATGGCTAATGCTCAACGCGTATTAGAACGCCGTGGGTTAGTTGAAGTGGAGAAGGTAGAATTAGCCAGCAGCGCATACATGCATGCAAACGATCTTTTGGCCCAATTTATTATGGACTGTTGCACTACGGATAAATACGATACAGAAAACACTAAAAATATCTTCTCAGCATTCTCTATATGGTGCGGTGAAAGTGGTTACGATTGTCCATCACAAAACAAATTTGGCCGCATGCTTAATGATGCAGCATATGATTTAGTAAGAATCAGTGGAAGATATCTCAGATCTGGTATAAAAGTCCGCCCAGAGTGGAATAAAAAGGTTGAACTTAGAGCGCAGAGTGCGTATAATTAATCTAATTCCGATCGGTAAAAATAGAGGGTGTCCTGTTACCGGGGCACCCTCCTTATTTTTCCAAAAATTTTTTTTCTCCCGGTAAAATCTATTAAAAATTAATCGGGTTCTCCCTCTCTCCCTCCCGATTGTAACGGATTGTTAAGAGATGTAACATTTTGTAACGATATAGTACTAGTATCATCGAATTGAGAATGAAAATCATTTTCATTATTAATAGCGGGCGTGGTAGGAATAATCTCTGTCGTGCCCGAAGTTATAATGTCTTCCATAACCTCTATAGATACCGGTTTATAGTTGGTGACTTCCACGCTTACGTTAAACTGCCTAGCACCGTTATAAAAAGGCGCTTTGTTATGTTGGTGTCCGCGAATTAAGTAATGCCCCCTATCCTCCAAGCGCTTATCGTGATACCGCTCTTGGGGATCGCCCTTATAGGGGAAATGAGACAACATAACCTGATGATTAGCTATGGTTAGCATGGTATGTGTTAATACAGCGCTAAAGCCGGCGCGTAGATAAAAATCTACGTACTTGCCTGGACTATGCGCCCATAATTCCTTGGCGCACTTGTCGTGATTACCTGCTATCAGTATCTTGTTGCCTGGTAGGCGGCTGAGATATTTAGGTACATTCTGATATTGAAATGCAAAATCCCCTACAACAAAAACGGTATCATTATCAGTAACAATACCTTGCCAATTTTGTATGATAGTCTCTGTCATGTGATCTAAGTCTTTAAAGGGTCTATTACATAGGTGTAATATATTCTTGTGATCGAAATGAATGTCGGAAATGAAAAATGTACTCATGACTTCCACCTTTGACCATGTTGAATGCGATATATAGTATTTCTAGTTACGCCGTATTGATCGGCAATGTATTGAGCTTCGATACCGGTAGATCTTAAAAAGCGGATATTATCAACATCCGCGCGCGATAACTTGGAGCCACTGCCACTGGGGCATGGCTTAGTTAAACCCAAGCGCCTAGCATGTGCCTTGTTCTCTTGACTAGTAACCCATTCCAAATTACTAGCATGGTTGTTTGCCTTGTTGCCGTCAAGATGATTAATTTCTAATTTATTATCTGGATTCGATATAAAATGCTTACCAACAATTCTATGTAACAAAAAATCTACCCGCACATTTTTGACACATAAATTCATGCGGTAATAATGCCCACGCGAATCAATTCTAGGTATCAATATTTTGCCGGATGAAATGCGCCTTAATCTACCATAATTGCTAATCTGGTAGATATCCTCATAATCTTTAATGGGTAACCATTGCTCTTTATTCATAACATTACATATATCCCGTGAATTTATTCATTTTTCGCATGCTCTAACCTCTCATTCATCTGCTCTAAAATCCGATCTAATACTTCGATCTCACGCTCAAAACGATCATAAGTATCTACGACATAGAAATTACTCACGGCATCAATTATTTTTGCCAGGCGCTTTTGTAGTTTTGATAAGGGTTTATGTTTTCTCATGCACTTACTTCACCTCATGCAATTCCAGTAACGGCGCGCCGGAGTCCGGATCATCGACATAGATGATAGCGCCGTCACGGGTCAGTTCGATACCATGCGACGCGATATGATGATCTAAGAATTTATACGTTAATAACCGTTTAATAATATCTTTGTCAGTGTCATCGTCGTAAACTAATACTTCCCGGCCGTTAGCAATATACGCGATAAATTCTGCATCATCATCATCGTTACTGCTCATATCGCCGCTTATTTTTTTGTATTCAAATTCATCGATAGCTTGTTCAGTACTCATTTTTACCTCTTGCATACTCTTGCGCTGTGGACATAAAGTCTTGCACATACTCTCCGGCGGTCTGGTTCATGTGTTCGGTTAATAATCCGCATGCTTGATGAAAATGTCCTGGCATGGTTGATATTTCCGCTAGGTCATTAACGATAGCTTGCTTACAGCATATGCATATCGGATCGGCTTCTCCGGGATCTAGTTCGAATTTTGATAATTTTAACATTCTATTTTCTCCATACAGTCTATGCATACACTAAAATTATGAATTGTCCTATGATATTTCGCTTGATAATCATATCGATCGCCGCCTAACTTGCTATCGCATAGATCGCATGCATACCAGCTAAAATACGGCTCATATGATATCATAGACCACAATTCTAACGATGATATTCTGTCTAGCACTTCCCGCTTATTACTACTAAGTTTAATCATGCTAATATTCCCCTGCTATTCTATATGTGTCTAATTCCGCTTGATGTTCTAGTTCCTTGATCTCCCCGACGCCTAAGTTTAGTTCTCTTTCCAAGTCAGCAATTCTACGCTTCTGAAAATCTACTTCATTAAGTAAATAGTGGCAGTCTAAAAATAGCATGTATGGATTAGCTGACTTGTATTCAAAAGCCTTTAATCTTTCGCGGATATTATCTAGCATGTTCATCACTTAGATCCCCCGCAGCTATCCATAATAAACGGCATTTATTCATATACTTATCATTAAGTTGCGCTTCATCCCATGCGCCGTATGCTTTCAATTCTGTTCTAACAACATCTGGATTAATTAAGTCGAATTGCTTACTAATTTCCGGCATTTTAATTAGCGCCGCAAGATCATCAAAACAATCACCGCAATGCGATCCTTGATCAATATTATCTGATGTTAGTTCTAGTTCTATTCTGCCAGATCCGCTAGTCCATATATGTTTCATACATGAACCTCTAATATTAAAGACTGTCGATAGAATATCTTGACGTGCTAAATTCCGGTATATGTGTATTCTCTTGCTATCGCTATAAATTTCAACATTATATTGATCATCGGCGGTTGAAGTAATATCGCATAATTTGTTATCTGTTGCGAAATTAAAACTTAAGCCGGTAAGATAACCGTGAAAATTCTTAGTTAACAAGAATGAACATATGTCTTTCGTGAACAACTTACCTATATCGTTAGCTATCATAGTGCCACCAACTGCCTTTCATCTAATATCAACTTCTTACCGTGATCTGTTTTCACTATATAAGTGTTAGGCTTAATAACCTCTATAATTTCCGCGATATGTTCAGGTGCATGCCAGTTAATATAGTCATTAAGACTAGCGCATATACCTATCTTTACTTTATCTCCGATTTTCATACGTTTACCTCTAATGTTTTATACGGCTCTCCATAAAAATTATTGTCTGTATAGAATTCAAGAGCAAATTTAGTGCAATTCATTCTGTAAAAAACAATTTCATGAGCAACCCTTTCCCTGGCATTCTTGATAATATGCGGTAGGCTTTTTAAGTGAGTGATAAGACTTTGACCTTGTAATGTATAACATTGATCATCATTATCGAATAATTGAATTAGCACTTTCATGATTTATATCCCCCGTATTAAATCAATAGCATCCGTGAATGCCTTAGGACAATATTGATCATTAATTGCTTCCAGGCAAGCCAGGGACATTTCCTTATGTGATATACAAGTACCATTTTTAAATTCCATATCCATAGCATTTTTAATCTTCAAGATAATTGTATTGAGTTCTTCTGTTTTAGTTTTATTCATTTTTATTTAACCTCTAAACACGAACACATAACCATTTTTAAGACCGCCGCCGATCAAATCGGTCGACCAGTTCATCTTTTTACATAATGCTATCGCGGCGGCTCTATAAACATCTTCCCCGGATAATTCGTATGGGTAAGGTATAGTAATGCTATTTTTATCATCGTCGCTTGCTTTAATTCGTGAACCGCGAACATTACCGCATGGAATATATTTTGTAATTATCGCCTTCATTCTAATGCCCCCTTGTCTACTACCATATAACCGTT
>Ga0207933_1002877_pt1 | contig 10659 bp, 14 predicted proteins | sample NGESurdeep092012_4_FD_184488 | JGI IMG/M metagenome (GOLD analysis project Ga0207933, IMG submission 184488) | Arctic peat soil microbial communities from Barrow, Alaska - NGEE Surface sample F53-3 deep-092012 (SPAdes) | ecosystem: Environmental > Terrestrial > Soil > Wetlands > Peat ...
GACGAGTCCGCCGACGAGAAGGGGAAGCGGGACGCCGAGTGGTACCGCCGCGAGACGCCGCCGCACCACGGCGACTAACCCGAGGGATCCTCTGGCCCGACTCGGTTGCACGCAGACGCTCAAGAACGCGTCCACCAGCAACCAAGTTCAAAGGGCCGGGGCGTGGCGCGGGCTACGCAGGGGTTGGGGCTGAGAGTGCGGTGCAGAACATGCAGCGGGTGGCCTCCGCCGGGATGCTGCTCAGGCACTCGGGGCATTCGCGCGTCGGTGCGTCCGGTTCCGGCTCCTTCGCGTACCGATCAAGCAGCTTGCCGAACGGCACGACCGCCAAGTAGTAGACGACCGCCGCCATGATGATGAACGCGATCACGGCGTTGATGAAGTCGCCGTAGGCGAAAACGCTGTTGTGGATGGTGAAAGTCCGGCCGCCGAAAGCTCCCTTGCCGCCGATGATGCCGACGAGCGGGGTGATGAAGTCCTTCACCAGGGCTGTGACCAGGGCGGCGAATGCGGCGCCGATGACGAACGCGACGGCCAGATCGACCAGGTTGCCGCGTAGCAGGAACTTCTTGAAGCCTGACAATGTGTTCTCCCTCTGTCGAAGGTGTGGCTGTCGGGGGTATGTCGAGAACGGACCGTCGTCTGAACTCAGGGGCATCGCAGCGGCAACGGAACATAGCGTGCGAACCCGACTTTCGACTAGCCGACCACCACGGCCGACAGTCGCGAGGTGACCTGGGCCTGGGCGAGGAGCCTCGCTTGCAGCGGGCTGGTGGCGAGCACGACGAGCGCTCCCGTGACGCCGACGACGTCGGACTCGACCTGCGATCCGCCTGTTGGCGCCGAGGCGATCGGGATCGCGATCACCTGCACGTCGGCAGCGACGACGGTTGCGGCAGCCGCCGATCCGGTGAGCCCGCCAGCCAAAGAACCACCGCCCGTCGAGGACCCACCGTCCCCCGAGGACCCACCAGCCGGTCCCGAGCCGGCAGACGCCGCGTCGCCGACCGTCGTACTGGCAGCGAGGACGTCGATTCGCTGGCCCGGCTGCAACAGCTGTGCGGCTTGCGAATCGGCGAGCCGGACCGGTGCGGAGACCAGCCCGGCCGCGGGCCGGATCAAGACGCCGGCGGTGAGCCGGACGTCGGTCAGCGGCTCCCCGCGCCGCAGCGGTCCGGACAGCTGGCTGCCGACCACCGCGGCGAGCTCGGTGGTCGCGCCGAACGGGACGACGGCAGGGGGGAACGCAATCGTGCGCAGGTCGGCTGCGGTGAGGACTGCACCCGCCGGGAGGTCGCGAACCGCGGCCACGATTGCCGTCGTTGGGGCGGGCTTGGGCGACAGTCGCGCGACGACCATCGCGACCCCGATGACGACCAGGACCGCGCTCAACAGCCGTCGATAGCGGCGCACCCCGATCCGAATCTCGCGCCGAAGTTGGTCGCCGCTGCGCGGCTTGGTGCGAGACGACGGCGCATCGCGCAGCGGAGGCGGCGCTGCGCGGAACGGCACCCACGGCAACCCCGCGCCGCCGCGCCGGGTCACGGTAGGGCGAAGGGCAGCGGCTGGCCGTCGAGCGCGTGGGAGCAATCGCAGGTGCGCTCAGTCGGCAACGCTACGATCACACCAGAGAGCAGCGAACGCAGCCGCGAGATGCTCGAGGCAAACGCGGCCAGCACCTCTTGGTGGCTTACGCCCTGACCGGCTTCGACGCCTGCGTCGAGGTCGGTCACCACTGCGATCGAGGTGTAACAGAGCGCCAGTTCACGGGCCAGCACCGCTTCTGGCTGCCCCGTCATGCCGACCACGGACCAGCCCTGAGCGGTGTGATGCAGCGACTCCGCGCGGCTGGAGAACCGCGGACCCTGGATCACGACCAACGTGCCGCCGTTGTGCGGCTCCCACGACTGCGCATGAGCCACCTCGACCAGAGCAGCGCGGCCGTGCGGGCAGTACGGGTCGGCGAAACCGACGTGCACGACTGGACCGATCGTGTCGTAGTAGGTGGACTCGCGCCCCCACGTGCGGTCGACGACCTGGTCGGGCACGACGAGACTGCCGGGCCCGAGCTCGGGCCGCAGTGACCCGACCGCACAAGGCGCGAGCACTTGGCGCACGCCGACAGCCCGCAACGCCCACAGGTTGGCGCGGTAAGGCACCCGATGGGGCGGGTAGCGATGGTCTCGTCCGTGGCGTGGGATGAACGCAACCGGCCGGCCCCCGACCAGCCCCGTGATCACGGGCTCGCTCGGATGGCCGTATGGCGTCTCGACCGGCACGCTCACGGGGTCGTCGACAAACTCGTAAAACCCCGAGCCGCCGATCACGCCGATGGGCGACGAAAAGTCATCGTTCATGCGCCGACCCTAGGTGACGCGCTCGCGCAATGACCAAGGGCGCAAGCAGGCGGTGGACGGCGAGTTGCTGGCCTGTGGATGAAGCCGCTCAGGTAGTCGCGGCAGCCTTCGCGCCGCCGCCGCTGCTCGACCCCGACCCCGAATTCCCCGAACCCGGTTTTGCGCCGTTGGCCTTCGGAGTCGCGCTGGGCTTGGCGTCGGTACGCGGCTTCGCCGAGCCGCCGGAGTCACTGCTCTTGCTCTCAGCTGCGGGCTTGCTTGCCGAGCTGCCCGAATCCGCCGAGCCCGAACCCGAACCAGAGTCCGACCCTGAGCTCGAACCCGAACCGGAGTCCGACGATGACGAGGAAGCAGACCCCGACCCCCCGGCGTCCACCCCCACGCGTTCCGAACGGGCTTTTGAATCGCTTCGACTGTCGGTGCGGTAGAAGCCCGAGCCCTTGAAGACGACGCCGACGGAGGAGAAGACCTTGCGCAGTTTGCCGCCGCAGGTCGGGCACTCGGTGAGCGCGTCGTCGGTGAACTTCTGGACGGCTTCGAGCGGCGTGCTGCACTCGGTGCACACGTATTGATACGTCGGCACGACTCAGACCTCCGCTAGCACTCTCGACCCTTGATTGCTAATGATGAGGCATCGAGGACCGGCCCACAAATTTCCTGTGCCACTTTGTCGCCGGTGTCTGCGACTGTGGAGGCCATGTCGATAGACGTTCGACCTGCGACGGCGGACCGGTGGGACGACATCGCGACGCTCTTCGGCTGGCGGTTTGGGGGCGCTTCGTCGTGCTGGTGTCAGGTGTTCGTGGGTGCAGGCACGGCTGGGGCGCCGAGCAAGCGCGACGCGTTGCATGACGAGATCAGCCACGCCGTCATCGCGCCGGGACTCATCGCCTACGCCGATGATCATCCGGTCGGCTGGACAAGGGTCGCTCCTCGCTCCTCGCTTCCTGGGGTACTCGGCAACCGGGCACTCGCCAGAGTGCTGGCGGACGATGACGCAGCCTGGTGGGTGAGCTGTTTCAAGGTCGACAGTCGCCATCGGCGAACCGGGGTCGGAGCGGCACTGCTGCATGGCGCGGTCGAATACGCGCGCGAGCACGGTGCGACCGCGGTGGAAGGGCATCCGGTCGACGTCGATGCGCTGAAAGCCGCCCGGGTGTCCGGCTCGGCCATCTACACGGGCACCGTCGCGATGTTCGCCGCCGCCGGGTTCACCGAAGTCGCCCGCACCTATCCGACCCGCCCAGTCATGCGCCTCGAGCTACGGCGTTGAGACAACCAGCACGAGCGACCCGTCGAATGTTGGCTGGGTACGCAGGTAGCCGAATTGGTTGTCCCACGTGCCGTCGGCCAGGTCACGGCTCAACTCGACAGTGAATCGGTCGTGCACGGCGTCGCTCACGAAGCTCCACGCCGAGCACGACAATCGCGCGCCCGGGTCCAAGACCGCCTCGGGTCGTCCGTAGTAGGCCTCGTTGAACCCGTCGACGCAATCGAGCGGCACGGGCACGACTGCGCTCGCGATCTCACCGCCCAAAACCTCGGCCATCGTGTCGATCGACGGGTAGCGGCGCGCCTCCGTCTCGAGCACCTCGGGCGCGTACTCGTTCAGCCAGAAGCGCTGCACGAGGTCGGGATCGCAGGTCAGGATCACGATGGGGCCGCGGGTGACCCGGCGAATTTCCCTTAAGCCGGCGTGCAGATCGCTCCACTGATGCACGCTGAGCGTGGTCATCGCAGCATCGAATGAGGCGTCGGCGAACGGGAGATTCTCTGCGGTGGCGTCGGTCGCCGGCGCCAACGAGGTCGGCCGTTGCGCCCGCATCGACGCCGACGGTTCGACTGCTGTTACCTCGCGATCGATCGGCTCGTAGGAACCCGCGCCCGCACCGATGTTGAGCACCGTGCGGGCATCGCCGAGTGCGTCGAGGATGCGAGCAGCGATTCGCGGATCAGGCTGCCGGTACTGCGAGTACGCCCCACCGACCTGCCCGTAGTCGGCATCGCCCGCACTGCCGTCGTCCGCTCGTTGACTCACGGCGGCAGGCTATCCATCGATAGAAGTGAAGATATTTGCAACTTCATATATAGTGGTGCATTCAACTTCGGATTCTGATCGGGAAGTCGTGCCAGTTCCGCTGTATCAGGCCAAGGCAGAGCTTTTCCGAACGCTCGGCCATCCGACCCGCATTCGGGTTCTCGAACTCCTGCAGGACGGCGCGAAGGCAGTGAGCGAGTTGCTCGCGGAGCTCAACATCGCGCCGAGCAGCTTGTCACAGCAGCTTGCCGTGCTCCGCCGGGCAGGGATTGTCGTCTCATCCCGTCAGGGCACCGGGGTTCTCTACGAGCTTGCCGGGGCTGATGTTCCTGACTTGATGCGCGCAGCCCGTCGGTTCATCACCGACGTCCTCGCTGGGCAGGGCGAACTTCTCGCCGAGTTGCGTTCCGCCGACTTGTCGATGCGCTGACGCATGCGTGTTCTTGTGTCACGCGCTGGCGCCCTGCTGCCCAATCGTTGCGCCATTACCTGCACCATCCGCTAGCAGGACCACCGCTCATTGCCTTGGCGGTCGCCGTGCTGATCCTCATTGGAGTCCGGTGGCGCCCCGCGATACCGGTTTCGTTGGCTGTCGTTGCGCTGGTGACTGTCGTCGTCAACCTTGTCGGGCTCCATGTGGCTCGGCTCGGTTCACTGCCCACACGTCTCACTGCCCCGGATGCTGGCTGCTTTGACCGGCACCTGCTCACGGCCCTGATCCCCTCCGCACTTGCGGTCGCGGCGCTGGGCGCACTGGAGTCGCTGCTCTCGGCCACAGTCGCGGACGGCCTCACCGTCGATCAACATCACGACCCGGACCGGGAGCTGTTCGGGCAAGGGATCGCGAACTTGATCGTGCCGTTGTTCGGTGGGGTGCCTGTCACCGGCGCGATAGCTCGTACGGCGGTCAACGCGCGGGCCGGTGCAACGTCGCGACTGTCGGCACTCACGCATGCCGTTGTGCTCGCCGCCGTGGTGCTGGTCGCGGCACCGCTGGTGGGCAAGATCCCTGTTGCCGCACTCGGAGGCGTGTTGCTCGCCACCTGCATTCAGATGGTCGAGGTCGGCTCACTGCTGGCAATCAGTCGTGCGACTCGAGCCGACGCGCTGACGTTGGTCGTCACCCTTGTCATCACTGTCGTGGCGAATCTCGTCACGGCTGTTGCGGTTGGGATTGCCATTGCAGTCTTCCTCGCGCTGCGGTCAATATCGCAAGCCGCTCGGCTCGATCAGGTGCCGCTCGAACCTGGCGATCATGACCAGGAGGAGCACGAGCTACTCGCCGAGCACATAGTCGCGTATCGCATCGACGGGCCGCTGTTTTTTGCGGCGGCGCACAGGTTTCTGCTCGAGCTCACCGAAGTCGCCTACGTGCGGATCGTCATCCTGCGTCTTTCACGCGTCACCTCGCTCGATGTCACAGGAGCGCAGGTCCTGGGTGATGCCATCAACCGCCTCGAGCGGCGGGGCATCACGGTTCTGCTCTCGGGAATTCGACCGGGCCACGACCAGATTCTGGCCACTCTCGGGATTGCGGAGACACTCCGTGAGAGCGGCCGGGTCTTCGTCGACACACCTGCGGCGATCAGTTACGCCCGCAACCTCGTGCACGCTGAACCACTGGCGGCCGCGACGCCAGCTCTTATCGCGGAGTGGGCCGGTGAAGGATTCGGCGGGTTTTTTTCGCTGAAAGTGCGCCAAATTCCTTCACTCGGCGCGGTGCTAGCGCCGCGTTTCACGGCACAATTCGATCATGGACGACGAGTGCTTGCTGTGTGATCCGGACCGCGCGGATGCGTACTTCCCGCGACGCAAGGTGTGGGAGGACGACTTGTGGCGGCTGTCGGTGGTGGAGGCCGGGCCGATTGCTGGGTTCGCGCATCTCGAGCCGCACCGGCACATCCCCTACCTGACCGATCTCGACGGACCCGAGGCGGCGACGCTCGGCGAGGTCTTGGCTCGCGTGACCCGCGCGCTTCGGGACGCGACCGGGAGCGACAAGGTTTACGTCTACGTGTTCGGCGATCACACGCCGCACCTGCACTTCAACCTCGCGCCGCACCAAGCCGGCGACGCGCTTCGCGGCGGACCGGGGTTGCTCGACCCGAGCCATCCCGACCTCGACGCGTCGCTGCACGACGAGGCCGCATCGAAGATCGGACAGGCCCTTGAGGGAGTTGCTGGTCAGGCGTAGCGTCCGAGGCTCGTGTCCGCCGCAACCCGGAGGTCAACCAATGGCTGAGTCCGTCATCTTGGAGTTCAAAGGCGCCGGCGAAAAGGAGTACAACGCAGTCAACGAGATCCTCGGCATCAACCTGGAGACCGGCGAGGGCGACTGGCCTGCGCCGCTGCTGAACCACACCGGTGCGATCACGTCAGACGGTGACCTCGTTGTGTACGAGATCTGGGAGTCAAAGGCAGCGCAAGAGGCGTTCATGGCCCGACTCGGCCCGGCCCTGCAAGAGGTCGGCATCGCCCCACCGGTTCGCCTCGAGTGGTTCGACGTCGTCGGGCACTACCACACGCACTCGCACTGAGATCTCGGCCCGACAGGCTTCCTTGAAGGGGGGCCGGTCGGCGTCCGTCCTGGCGGTGAAACCATGCAGGGGTGCCTGCTGACGACGTCCCGCCGCTAACGACGCACACCGCGTTCACGCAGTGGGAGTTCGCGCCGGTCGTCACGGTCGGCGTCATCGTCGCCGCAGTCCTCTACTTGGTTGGCGTGTGCGTGGTGAGACGCCGCCATCGCAATGGCCAGTGGCCGATCCGGTGGACGGTCTCATTCTTGGCCGGCAACGCCGTCATCGTGATCGCGACGCAGAGCAGCATCGGCGCCTACGACGACGTGCTGTTCTGGATCCACATGGTGCAGCACGTTCTGCTGCTCATGGTCGCGCCGCCGTTGCTCTTGCTCGGCCGCCCGGTCACTTTGCTGCTACACGCAACACACAATCCGGTACACACCACGGTCAAGCGCATCGTGCGGTCTGCACCGATCAGTGTGATCACCTTCCCGCTGCTCGGCGTCCTGCTCTATATCGCAACCGTGGTCGGCACCCACCTCACCGACTTCATGAACCTCACCCTTCAACACCCCGTCGCGCACGACCTCGAGCACGTGCTCTACCTCGTCGTCGGCTACCTGTACTTCCTGCCGCTCATCGGACGGGAGCCGATCCGGTGGCGCCTGTCGTTCACCACGCGGTTGTTCCTGCTCGTACTCGCGATGCCAGTCGACACGTTCACCGGTGTGGTGCTGACCCAGGCAAACCACGAACTGTTTCCTGCCTATGTCGGACGTCGAAACTGGGGGCCGAGTTTGGTCGCTGACCTCCATGCTGGTGGCGCCGCGATGTGGATCGGCGGCGACTTCGTGATGCTGGTCATGGTGCTGATTCTGTTCGCCGGCGCGGCCCGCTCGCGTCGTCCGCTCGACGGTGGTGCGTGGGTGGAGTCGGCGCGGCAGAATTCTTTGGCCGGGGGGGCGTTGGCCGGAGCGGCTCCGCTGGCACTGGACGACGACGAGGCTCAGCTTGCGGCCTACAACTCGTATCTGCAATCGCTCGGCGGCGACTCGCACATGCGGTCGCGCGGGGGCGACGATGCGACTTAGCCGCCCGCTGATCGCCGGTTTCGGTGTCGTCGGTTTGATCCTCGTGGCCGCCGCGATCGGACAGTTCGCCCCGACGTCCCCCAAGAAGCCGAGCCTGTCAATCGGGACGGCGTTGAACCAACCGCTGCCGGCCTCCGCGACGGCCATCAAGTTCACCGACGACAGCGGCAAGCAGCTGACGTTGGCCGCGTTCAAGGGGAAGGCAGTTGTCTTCACGCCTTTCATGACGCTGTGCCAGGAGACGTGTCCGCTCACGACGAGCAACTTGCAGCAGCTCGACAAGTCGGTCATCAAGGCGCACCAACAGAACAACGTGCAGGTGGTCCTGGTCACCATCGACCCCGCGCGTGACACCGTCGCTCGCTTGCACGCCTACCGGTCGGTTGCGCAGATCACCCAGCCCAACTGGACGCTGTTGACAGCTGCACCCGCCGACCTCACCGCTATGTGGAAGACGCTTGGCGTCGACGTCGAAAAGACCGCCGAGGGCAACCCGCCCGGCATCGACTGGATGACGGGTCAGCCGCTCACCTACGACATCACCCACACCGACGAGGTGTTCCTGCTTAACAAGTCGGGCAACGAGCGGTTCCTCATCGACGGGGCGCCCAATACCCAGGGCGTCGCACCACCGCCCGTTCTCGACAAGTTCCTCAATAACCAAGGTCAGGACAACCTCGCGCATCCCGACGCATCAACCTGGACCGTCGCCGACGCGACGACGTCCCTCGCCTGGGTCCTGGGCAAACACCTCCCCAAGGCCTAACGCTTTTCCGAAGTTGTCAAGCTGTGGACGCCCAAGATCGCGTCCACAGCTTGACAACTTTCGGGAACGGCGGCCCCGAACCACCCGCACGCTGGCCGGATGCCGAGACAGTCAGCACACCAGAGTCCGCTTCGCCTTACCGACATCGCCGAAACACAAGACATGGTGGTGAGCGGAATGCAACTGGCGAGCGCTGGATACGACGCTGACGCCAGTCGGCGTCGCGTCAACTCAGGCGAGTGGCAGAAGATTGGGCACGCCTTCGTCCTCCATAGCGGAGTCCCGTCTGGCGATCAGTTGGCATGGGCCGCTGTCTTGACCGCGCCGGGCCTGGTCGCGTTGACCTCCCGCAGCGCATCCAAGCGTTACGGCCTCCGCGGATTCGCCCCGGATGCCGTCGACATTTTGGTCCCGCGGTGCGACGGGACGCCGAAACGAATCGAGGGCGTCCACTGGCATCTGTCGCGGCGATTCGCCGAGCGCGACATCACGCCCAGCTTCGGACTTCCGATGGTGTCGCGGGGCAGGGCGATCATCGATGCTGCGGTGTGGACCCCCCAGCCACGAGTTGCGTGCGCACTCATGGTGGCCTCGGTTCAGCAGGGAGTCGTACCGACGGTCGCGCTAAAGCAGCACCTTGCCGCAGCTGGCGCCGTACGCCACGCCGGGATTCTTCGATCCATCGTCGCCGACATCGAGGGTGGTGCCGACTCGCTCTCGGAGATCGACTTCATCAAGCTCGCCCGCAAGGCGGGCTTGCCGCCGCCGATCCAGCAATCGATCCGGTACGACTCCGCCGGACGACGCCGCTACCTCGACGTGGACTTCGGCACGTTCGCGGTCGAAGTCGACGGCGGAGTGCACCTGCGCGCGCAGAACTACTGGGCCGACGCTCGACGCCAGAATGATCTCGTGATGAGCGGCGACCGCATCTTGCGGTTTCCCAGCTACGCGATCCGAGTCGACGAGGACGTCGTCATCGCTCAACTTCGCCGCGCACACCAGGTGTTCGGCTAAGTTGGCAACCCGTAGACGCTTTCTTGAGCGCCCACGGCTTGACAAGTTGGGGAGGCTGAGGCGCTATTGGCCGCGGTCTCCGTACCAGGCGGCGAGTTTGCCGCGCCGGCTGACGGCCCGCAGGCGACGTTCGGCCTCGACCCGCGCGGACGCGGTCGTGACGATCAGTAACGCGTCGCCGCGGCGCAACTCTGTCTCGTCGGTCGGCACAAAGCTCACACCGTCGCGGACGACGAGGGTGACCGCAGCGCCACGAGGTAGCCGCAACTCGAAGATCTCGACTCCGTGCAGCAGCGAGCCGGGCGGAATGCTCAGTTGCAGCACCTCCGCGTCGAGGTCCTCCAGAGGTGCTGCTTCTACGTCGATGTGCGTCGGCTCGGCCGCGACGACCAACCCCAGTCGGCGCGCGACCAGGGGCAGGGTCGGTCCCTGTACAAGGGTGAACACCACGACGAGCACGAACACAAGGCCGAACAACTCGCGGCTGCGGGGAACGCCCGCGGTCACGGGGACGGTGGCGAGCACGATCGGTACCGCACCCCGCAAGCCGCCCCACGAAAGAAATAGCCGCTCAGCACGACCGAACGCCGCAACGCGCACCCGCCGAATTCGCAGCGGTAGCAGGGAAACAGCCACTGAGATGGGTCGGGCCAGCAGAAGTAGTGCGGAACCAACGGCGATCGCGGGCAGAATCTCGCGGGGCAGCGCCGACGGAATCACCAGTACTCCGAGCATCACGAACAGCGAGATCTGCGCCAGCCACGCGATCCCTTCAGCGAAGCTGCGCGTTGCGGGCCGATGTGGCAACCGCGAGTTCCCGAGCAGCAGACCTGCCACGTACACCGCGAGGAAGCCCGACGCGTGGGCG
>Ga0207933_1002878_pt1 | contig 10657 bp, 8 predicted proteins | sample NGESurdeep092012_4_FD_184488 | JGI IMG/M metagenome (GOLD analysis project Ga0207933, IMG submission 184488) | Arctic peat soil microbial communities from Barrow, Alaska - NGEE Surface sample F53-3 deep-092012 (SPAdes) | ecosystem: Environmental > Terrestrial > Soil > Wetlands > Peat ...
CTCCTCGAACACGCCGCGGATCACCGGCTCGACCGCGTCGAACACATCCTGCTGCGTGACGAAGCTCATCTCCAGATCGAGTTGATAAAATTCTCCAGGAGACCTGTCGGCGCGCGCGTCTTCGTCGCGGAAACAGGGCGCAATCTGGAAATAGCGGTCGAAGCCCGCCACCATGATAAGCTGTTTGAACTGCTGTGGCGCCTGCGGCAGCGCATAGAACTTTCCCGGATGGATACGCGAGGGCACCAGATAATCGCGTGCGCCTTCCGGCGACGACGCGGTCAAGATCGGCGTCTGGAATTCGAAGAAGCCGCTCTCCTTCATGCGCCGACGCAGCGAGTCGATGATCTGCCCGCGCAGCATGATGTTGTTGTGCAGATGTTCGCGGCGCAGATCGAGAAAGCGGTATTTGAGCCGTATGTCTTCCGGATATTCCTGCTCGCCGAACACCGGCATCGGTAATTCACCGGCGGCGCCCAGCACTTCGATTTCTTCGATATAGACCTCGACCTGGCCGGTCGGCATTTCCGGGTTCTCGGTGCCGGCGGGGCGCTTGCGCGCCTTGCCATCGATACGCACCACCCATTCGGAGCGCAGCGTCTCGGCCAGCTTAAAGGCCTTGCTGTCGGGGTCGGCGACGATCTGCGTCATGCCGTAATGGTCACGCAGGTCGATGAACAGCACGCCGCCATGGTCGCGGATACGGTGGCACCAGCCGGAAAGCCGCACTTCCTTGCCGATGTCGGCCTCGCGCAACGCGCCGCAGGTGTGGGAACGATAGCGATGCATCAGATAGTCCGATGGGTGATTCGGTACGGGTTGTGAAGCGCGCGACCCGCCTTCGCGAAGCCCGCTTCGGCGGGCGGAGGAAGGAAAGCGCATGAGGGGTGGGCTTTGTCAAGGCAATGGCTCGACAGGCACAAATCCGGCCTGCAAAATCTCTGTCATGACGGCCCCGGATCGGGTTAGGTTGCCCGGGTAATCATGGATTTAATCACCACCACCAAAGAACTGGCCGAGGTTTGCGCGCGCATGGCGAAGGATCCCTTCGTCACCGTCGACACCGAATTCCTGCGCGAGACCACCTATTACCCCCTGCTCTGCGTGGCGCAACTGGCCTCGGCCGACGAGGCCGTGGTGGTCGATGCACTGGCACCGGGCATCGACCTTGCGCCCTTCTTCGACCTGATGACCGACGAGAAGGTGGTCAAGGTGTTCCACGCCGCGCGCCAGGACATCGAAATCGTCTGGAACATGGCGAAGAAAATCCCGCATCCGATCTTCGACAGTCAGGTCGCCGCCATGGTGCTCGGCTATGGCGATTCGATCTCCTACGACCAGCTTGTGCAACGCATCACCGGCGACCAACTCGACAAATCGCATCGCTTCACCGACTGGACACGACGTCCGCTCTCGGACGCGCAGGTGACCTACGCGCTTTCCGACGTCACCCATCTGCGCGACGTCTATCGCAAACTTGCGGCCGATCTCGCCAAGCGCGAGCGCACCGATTGGGTCGAAGCCGAAATGGGCGTGCTCACCTCGCCCGAGACCTATCGCATGGACCCGGAACGCGCCTGGGAACGGCTCAAGAGCCGCGTGCGCAAGCCGAAGGAACTGGCCGTGCTGATGGAGGTCGCCGCCTGGCGCGAGCGCGAGGCGCAGACGCGCGACGTGCCGCGCTCGCGCGTGCTCAAGGACGACACGCTCGGCGACATCGCGACACAGGCGCCGACCACGGTCGAGCGGCTGGGTTCGCTGCGTTCACTGCCGAAAGGTTTCGAACGATCGCGCTGGGGCGAGGCCATCGTCGATGCCGTCAAGCGCGGCCTTGAACGTGATCCCAAGACGCTGCCGCGGCTCGACCGCTTCCGCCCGGCCCCGAATGGCGCTGCCACTGTCGAATTGCTGAAAGTCCTACTGCGTATGACGGCTGAGAGCCACGGCGTCGCTGCGAAAGTGATCGCCACGGTGGACGAACTCGACCGTATCGCCGCCGACGATGAGGCCGACGTGCCGGCGCTCAAAGGCTGGCGGCGCGAATTGTTCGGCGAAAAGGCGCTCGCCCTCAAGCACGGGCATCTGGCGCTGGCCGTCGACAAAGGCCGCGTGGTGACGGTAGAAAAAAGTTAGGTTTACAGATCGATTAAGCACCGCCATTGATCGTTAAAATCATCGCTAAATTGAATAGACAGACGAGTTATTTTTTAAAACCCTTCCCATATTTTGTATCAAGATACCGCGGTCGCAATTCAGAGCACGGTCTATTCGGGTCATGTCACATCCCGCCGAAGTCGATGCCGCAATAATTTGTCCGGACTGCCGGACCTCGATGGAGCGTTTTGCAATTGCGCCGCATCGGATGGTCCACACCATGCAGCGAAATATCTTTGTCTGTCCGCTCTGCAACCGAACGCAAACTTACATGATCCCGGCGGCAACGCCTGAGGACGCAGATAATCGCGACGCCTCCCAATCGCCCAGCCGGCGCGGAGGCGCGTGAGCAATGCTCGAGCGCCGGCAAGAACGCCGTATTGCGACTTCCAAACGCGGATTGATTAAGTTTGGCGCGGCGGAGCAGATTTGCAGCGTCAACGACCTGACGCCGCGCGGCGCGGGTCTCAGCGTCTTCAGCAATTTCGGTGTTCCGCGAGTCTTTCAATTGGCGATCGATGGCGAAGCTGCGACGCGGCATTGCAGAGTAGTCTGGACTGAAGGCAAAAAACTCGGCGTTTCATTCGAGTAGATAATGGCTAGGTCTCGATAACCGGGTCGCGCCCGACCAAGCGTGCAAGCTGGCGCAGCCGGCTGAACACCCGGGCGCTTTCCAGCCGCGCGATACGTCCGGGCAACTTCAACATCAGCCGTCCGCGTTTGACCTGCATCGGCGCCCGCGGCAGCACGCCGCTTTGTCCGGCTGTGAGAATATAGGCCACCCGCATGGCGGCGCCCAACACGCGCGCGCGATCGAGCATGCGCGTGGTGGCAAGTTCACGCAGGCGCGGCGATAGTTCCTCCTCGCTCAAGCCGGCGTGGCGGAAATAAACCGAGAGCGCCAGATAGGCCCGGCCCGGATGGTCGATCGATACGAAGGCGCCGTGCGCGATAATGTTCATCGATTGCTCGCCGCGATAATCGGGATGCGCGCGCCAGCCGATATCGCCCAGCAGACACGCGGCATGACGCAGGCGGCGCTCATCGGCGGTTTCGTTCAGACCCGACGACGCCATGAAGCGATCGGTCCAATCAATCAATTCCTCGCCGTGATGCGGCGAGCGCGAGCGCAGCACGTTGAGATCGGCAGCGGCCGAGATCAGCGGATCGCGCATGCGCTCGTTCGGCTTGAGCAGCGAATAGAGCAACCCTTCGCGCACGCCGTGCACGGAAAAAATCACTTGCTTGGGCTTGATGGTAAGCACCAGGTTTTCCAGTACCAGCGCGGCGTAAGCGAGCAGCGGCCGCCGCGCGGCGTTGACGACTTCGATCTTGGACAGCGTCTCGGTATCGACCCGATGCACCAGCCGCGAAAATTCCAACGCTTCGCGCGCCGAGATCCGGTAATTGTGCATGACGTGGAACGGATATCCGGTCTGCCACATGTGCAGCCGCGCCAGCGCGCGCCAGGTCCCGCCGACCGCGTAGAAGGTACGGCCCTCGCCGTCGTGCAGCATGTCGAGGTCTTCGAACTCCCCCTCGACGATTTTCTCCGCCTTCTTGAGCGACTTGCCGGTGAGGTCTTGCAGAGCGAGGCCGCCGAACGGCAGCGTCACACCGCCGCGCACGCGCGAACCGTGCACGTCCACGAGTTCGAGGGAGCCACCACCGAGATCGCCTACAATGCCGTCCGGTTTGTGGATGCCCGACACGATGCCGAGCGCGGTGAGATGGGCTTCGCGTCGCCCCGACAAGATTTTGATCGACGTGCGGCAGATGCGCGCGGCCTCTGCGATAAAGGCGCGGCCGTTGCGCGCATCGCGGCAGGCGGCCGTGGCGATCGCCCAGATTTTTCGCACGTGCAGAATGTCGCACAGCGCGCGGAATCGCTTGAGCGCATCAAGGGCGGTGTCTATGGCATCGCCCGCCAGCAGCCCGGTTGACTGCACCTGGCGGCCTAGTCCCGCCAGCACTTTCTCGTTGAAAATCGGCGTCGGCGAGCGCGTCAGCCCTTCATAGACGACGAGACGGACCGAATTGGAACCGATGTCGATGACGGCGATCGGCGGTCCGTGATCGAGCCGGCCCTTAGCCGATTTCAGATGCGGATGCTTAACGGGCGAAGTCTTACGCGCCTTCGGTGAGGCGGCGTATGAGGCTGCGCGGTGACGACTCTTTGAGCGATTTGCCACGGCCCGACAGGCTCGGATTTGTCATGAAATACTTGTGGGCGTTGAAGGGTTCCTCGCCCGGCGCGGCCTTTATGCGCGTCGAACTGCCGTCGGGCAAGACCTGCCAGCTTTGCTCATTATCCTTGAAGTTTGCGACCATGATCTGACCGAGAACCTGCGCGTGCACGGTCGGGTTCAGAATTGGGCTTAGGACCTCGACCCTGCGGTCGAGATTGCGCGGCATCATATCGGCAGAGGAAATGTAAACCGCGGCCTTGTTGTGCGGCAGCGTGTAGCCGTTGCCGAAGCAGTAGATGCGGCTGTGTTCCAAAAAGCGGCCGACGATGGATTTTACGCGGATATTGTCGGACAGACCCGGCACAGCCGGCCGCAGACAGCAGATACCGCGCACGACGAGGTCGACGGCAACGCCCGCGCTCGAGGCTTCATACAACGCATCGATGATTTCCGGATCGACCAGCGCGTTCATCTTCATCCAGATCGCTGCGGGCTTTCCCACTTTGGCGTTGGCGGCTTCCTGCGCGATATGATCGAGAATGCGCTTTCGCAGGGAGATCGGCGAAATCGCCATTTTATCGAGTTCGGCCGGCTCCGCGTAACCAGTGATGTAATTGAAGATGCGCGCGACCTCGCGCCCGATCACAGCATCAGCGGTAAAGAACGACAAATCCGTATAGATGCGCGCGGTGACCGGATGATAGTTGCCGGTGCCAGCATGGATGTAGGTCGCCAGCGCCCCGCCCTCGCGCCGCACCACCAGCGAAAGTTTTGCGTGCGTCTTCAGTTCGATAAAGCCGTAAACGACTTGCGCGCCGGCGCGCTCGAGATCGCGTGCCCAGCGGATATTGGCTTCCTCGTCGAAGCGCGCCTTGAGTTCGACCAGCGCGGTGACCGACTTGCCGGCCTCGGCCGCTTCGACCAACGTTTTGACGATCGGTGACTCGGCCGACGTGCGATAAAGCGTTTGCTTGATCGCGACCACGTCGGGATCGCGCGCCGCCTGCTGGAGGAACTGCACGACCACGTCGAAGGATTCGTACGGGTGATGGACGATAAGGTCTTTCTGCCGGATAGCGGCGAAGCAATCGCCGCCATGATCGCGGATGCGTTCGGGATAGCGCGGATTATAGGGCACGAATTCCAGATCGGGCCGCTCGAGCCGCGTGAGCTGCGCCAAATCGTTGAGCGCCAGCACGCCGTCGACCATGAACACTTCATCATCGGCGACCGCGAGCGCGCTCTGCACGAAGCTGCGCAACGCCGTCGGCATGGTGGCGTTGAGCTCAAGCCGGATCACCGAGCCGCGCCGGCGCTGCTTAAGCGCGGTCTCATAGAGCCGCACCAGGTCTTCGGCCTCTTCCTCGATTTCCACTTCCGAGTCGCGGATGGCGCGGAAGGCGCCTTGCCCCTTGACCACATAGCCCGGAAACAAACGGCCGATAAAAAGCGCGGTCGCCTCTTCCAACGTGATTAGCCGGATGCCCTGGTCGGCCCCGCTCGGCAGCTTGATGAAACGATCTATTTTTTGCGGCATGCGGATGATCGCATTCATCGCGCGGCCGTCCTTGGAGCGCGAAAGCTGCAGCGCCATGGAAAAAGCCAAATTGGGAATGAACGGGAACGGATGCGCCGGATCGATCGCCAGCGGTGTCAGCAGCGGAAACACATGCGTGAGGAAACGCTCCTCCAGCCAGCTACGGTCCGCCTTCTTGAGATCGACGCCTTCGACCAGCGTCACGTTGGCGGCGGTCAGCGCCGGGCGCAATTCCAGCCAGCGCTTCTGTTGATCGCTGGCAAGCTGTGAGACCGCCTCTCCAATGCGGGCGAGTTGTTCGTTGGGCGTCAATCCGTCCGGGCTCTGCGTCGTGATGCCCTGGCGCTGCTGACCCTTCAGGCCGGCGACGCGCACCATGAAGAATTCGTCCAGGTTGTTGGCCGAGATCGAGAGGAAGCGCACCCGCTCGAGCAACGGATGATGTTCGTTGCCGGCTTCATCCAGAACCCGGCGGTTAAAGTGCAGCCAGGACAATTCTCGATTGATGAAACGCTGGGGCTGACCTCGCAAACCGGCTTCAGTGGGCGCAGCAGGGCTGGAAACGATTTCGTCCCGGTCGACGACCGGGGCTATTTCCTGAACCAATGCAATAGCTTGTCCGCGATCTGTCATTTCAATGACGGCCTGAAAGATCAATCTTTAGCAGACAAAAAAGGCGGCTGCATGACAGTTCGCGCCAGAGCGGCGCGACCGTCAAGCCAATGTCACGATGGTCGTTAAGAATTGGGGGTCATTATCAATTAAGCGTCGTCAAACAATTTGGCCGCGAAAAATCTCGGCCGCCAGTGCCCGCGTCACCGGACGGCGCTGGCGCATCGCCTCCTGATCGAGCCGCTCGATCGCGGCACGCGCGCCGGCAAACGAGCGCTCGATGCGGTTGGCGAGGTAATTCACCAGCGTCTCGTCTAAAGCAAGCTGCCGGTCGGCGGCGTGCTTGACGATCAGCGCACGCAGCAACGCGTCATCGGGCGCTTCGAGCGCCACGCTCGGCAGCGCGCGCAACCGCGAGACCAGATCGCGGATGGTCAATGGCAAACCAGCAACCGGCGAACGCGCCGTGACCAGCAGAAAAGCGTCCTGCTCGCGCGCCAGATTGATAAGATGAAACAGCGCGCGCTCGTCGTCAGTTCCGTCAGGCTCCAAGTCTTCCACCACCAACGCGCCGGTGGCCAACGCCGAGAGCGGATCGATCTGCGTGAGCAATTTTGAGGCCAGCACACGGGCGCCCGATGACTCGGCCCATATGGCGGCGAGATGGCTTTTGCCGGAGCCTTCCGGCCCGATCAACGCCACGACGCGGTTCGGCCAATCCGGCCAGCGCTCGATCAGGGTGAGCGCCGCATTATTCGATGGCCCGCGCAGGAAATCCTCGCGCGCGAAACTTGTCGCATGATTGAGCGCGAGCACCAGTTGACGAGGACTAACCGAACTTCCCATGGCCTCAGGCCTCGCCGGTATAAAGCGAGCTTTCGCGATAGCGCTGCAAGGCGAAGCGGACCAGCACGCCGATGGTCGCGGCGAGCGGCACCGCTACCAGCAGTCCCACGAAGCCGAACAGATAGCCGAAGGCAAGCAGCGCAAAGATCAGCCAGACCGGGTGCAGGCCAACGCTTTGGCCCACCAGCTTGGGCGCCAGCACATTGCCTTCGATGAATTGGCCGACGAGGAAGATGCCAAGCACGATCAGAATGGAACTGTAGTGCGGCCAGAATTGCGCGACTGCGACGCCGAGCGCCAAAATCAGCCCGGTCATCGAGCCGACATAGGGGATGAAAGTGATGACGCCGGAAATCAATCCGATCAGCAGACCGAAATTGAGCCCGCTCAGCGTCAGCGCCACCGCGTAGAACGAGCCGAGGATCAGGCAGACCGCGGTCTGCCCGCGCACAAAGCCCGCGATAGCGGCGTCGATGTCACGCGCCAACTGGCGCACGGTTTCGCGCTGATGCACGGGGACCCAGCTGTCGGCCGAGCGGATCATGCGGTGCCAGTCGTAGATCAGATAGAAGGCGACCACCGGCGTCACCACCACCAGAGAGAACAGCGAGACCAGCGCGCGGCCGCCCGACCAAAGCGATTTCAGGAAGGTCGTAAGCCAACCCACGCCTTGCGTGACCAAATCGCCAAGGGACTTGTCGGCATTGAAGCCCGCGCCTAAAACTTTCTGCACCCACGGCCGGCTCGGATCGCTCAGCAGCGTTTGCACCTTGGTCACGTAGCCTGGGATGTTGTCGATGAAGGACGAAAGTTGGCCGGCCATAATCGGCGCCACCAGCAGAATCAACAACACGATCGCCATCACCACGAGAGTGATGATCAGCAATGCGGCGGCGAGGCGGTTGACGCCGAGACGTTCGATCCGGTCGGTGAGCGGCGTGAGCAGATAAGCGATCGCCAGACCCGCCACGAACGGCAACAGTATTTCGCTGAGCAGCCACAGCATCAGCACGACCACGATCAGGATCGCCACCCAGAACACGATCTGACGCTCGAACGAAGCGTCCTCGCCCTCCGGCGGATCGCGGCGCGTACGTGTTTTAGCGCGCGGGGTCACGGCCCCTCTGCCGCCGTGTTCATGTGCCGCACCCATTCGGCGACATAGGCGGCCACCGACAGCAGGGTCAAGGCCGCCACCAGGCCCATGAGGATATCAGTGAGCATATCCATCTGGATGTTGAAGCCGAGCGAGCCCAGCACCACGCAGGCGAACACGATCTGCGCCACCGTATTGAGCTTGGAGATCAGCAGCGGCTTGATCTTGAGCGGGTTTCCCATCAGCCAGGAAAGCATGATGCCGCCCACGATCAATATGTCGCGCGACACCACCAGGATCACCAGCCAGCGCGGGATCAGGTTGTTGATGCCGAGCGTCAGATAAATCGAGACGATGAGCGCCTTGTCGGCCAGCGGATCGAGATAGGCGCCGAGTTCGCTGGTCATGTTGAAACGTTTGGCGATAAAGCCGTCGACCGCATCGCTCACCCCCGCCGCCACGAAAAGCACGAAGGCAATCCACATGGCGCCGGGCGTGGCGATCGCCCAGACCACGATCGGCACCAGCAGAATACGCCCCAGCGTGATGAGGTTTGGAATATTCAAGGCAATCCCGACTCGTTCCCCCGCCCCGGCTTGCTTCTCCGGCAACGCGGCCATCTCGGCGGAGTATAACGGTGCTTCGACCATTGCGCGACTTGCGATTTCCACGTAGGACCCGGTCATTCGAGCATGACCCGCAGGGCCATCATGGCAGATAAGGAGCGCGGCCTCACTTACGCGCAAGCCGGCGTCGATATCGATGCCGGCAACCGGATGGTGGAGCTGATTAAGCCGCTGGTGCGCGCCACCGCGCGCGCCGGTTCAGACGCCGAAATCGGCGGCTTCGGCGGGTTATTCGATCTCAAACCTCTGGGTTTCAAGGATCCGGTCCTGGTCGCCGCCAATGACGGGGTCGGCACTAAGGTCAAGATCGCTATCGAGACCGGCGTGCATTCCACCATCGGCATCGACTTGGTCGCCATGAGCGTCAACGATCTGGTGGTGCAAGGCGCCGAGCCGCTGTTCTTCCTCGACTACTACGCCTGCGGGAAACTTCATCCGGAAACAGGTGCCGCCGTGGTCGCCGGCATTTCCGACGGCTGCAAGCAGGCCGGCTGCGCGCTGATCGGCGGCGAGACGGCTGAAATGCCGGGGCTCTATCAGGGCGACGATTACGACCTCGCCGGTTTTGCGGTCGGCGCGGTGGAGCGCGGCGAGATTTTGCCGCGCCGCGATATCGCGGATGGCGACGTCATCATCGGGCTCGCCTCCTCCGGCGTGCATTCCAATGGTTTTTCCCTGGTGCGCAAGATTGTCGGCAAGACCGGATTGCCGTGGAGCGCACCCGCGCCGTTTGCATCCAAGCAGACGCTCGGTGAAGCGATCCTCACCCCAACCCGTATTTATGTGAAGTCGTGTCTGTCAGCGATCCGCGCCACCAAAGCCGTCAAAGGACTTGCGCATCTCACCGGCGGCGGTTTTCCCGACAATATTCCGCGCGTGCTGCCCAAGGGGCTAGGCGCGCGCATCGATCTTACCCAGGTGCCGGTGCTGCCGGTGTTCAAGTGGCTGGCGCGTGAAGGCGGTATTGCCGAGAGCGAGATGCTGCGCACTTTCAACTGCGGCATTGGCATGATCGCGATTGCCGCGCCCAAAGATGCAGCCAGCGTCGCGAAAGCTTTCATGGATGCCGGCGAGCACGCGGTCACCATCGGCAAGGTGATTCGCGCAACCGGCGAAGACCGCGTCGTCTATGACGGCAAACTCGATCTTGGATAAATCATGAGCCGCAAGCGCGTCGCCGTTTTGATTTCCGGCCGCGGCTCCAATATGGCGTCGCTGATCGAGGCGGCCAAGCACAAGGATTATCCGGCCGAGATTGTGCTGGTTCTGTCGAACCGGCCGGAGGCCGCCGGGCTTGAGCTCGCACGCGGCGCCGGCATCACCACGGAAGTCATCGACCACACTGTCTTTGGCAAGGACCGCGCCGTCTTCGACGGCACGATGCAGGCGGTTCTGGAAGAGCACGGCATCGATATCGTTTGCCTCGCCGGCTTCATGCGGCTGCTCACCCCCGCCTTCGTCGCGCAATGGCCGCAGCGTATGCTCAACATCCATCCCTCGCTGCTGCCTGCCCTCAAAGGCCTCGATACGCACAGACGCGCGCTAGAGGCCGGCGCTAAAGTTCACGGTGCCACGGTGCATTTTGTGGTGGCGGAAC
>Ga0207933_1002879_pt1 | contig 10657 bp, 5 predicted proteins | sample NGESurdeep092012_4_FD_184488 | JGI IMG/M metagenome (GOLD analysis project Ga0207933, IMG submission 184488) | Arctic peat soil microbial communities from Barrow, Alaska - NGEE Surface sample F53-3 deep-092012 (SPAdes) | ecosystem: Environmental > Terrestrial > Soil > Wetlands > Peat ...
TGCAAAAGGCCGGCCACGGTGAAATTGTCGAAACGCCCGCCGGCGAATGGTATCTGGCGCATCTCGCGAGTCGTCCGCTGAAAACTGACGCTGGAAAAAATCTCGCGTCGCCGGACAAAACGGCTTCGGCGGAAATTCATGCCGGACATCGCTGCGTGCTGGGACGTGAAACGTGTTTACAGCGCGTTGAGTGGCGCGACGGCTGGTTGCGGCTTGCAACGGACGAAACGAAACCGCAAGACACATTGCCATCGCCGAAAGGTTTGTCACCGCACCCGTGGCCGGAGCTGGCGGGGCGCGATAATTTTAATTCTGACAAGTTTGATGTCCGCTGGAGTTCGCTGCGCCAGCCGGTGGCTGAATCCTGGCTGTCGCTGACGGCGCGGCCCGGCTGGCTACGGCTGCGCGGCGGCGACTCGCCGTTCTCATTATTTCGTCAAAGCCTGTTGGCGCGGCGCGTCCAGCATTTCCAATTTACCGCCGAGACGTGCCTGGAATTTTTACCGACGCATTTCACGCAGATGGCCGGTTTGATTTGTTATTACGACACGCGGCAGCATTTTTACCTGCGCGTGACGCACGATGAAAAGCTCGGCAAAATTCTTGGCATCGTGCTGACGGATGACGGCGCTTACGACGAATTGACCGAAAGTCAAATTGCCGTCAACGAGTGGAAGCAAAATTTTCTGCGCGCCGAAATAAATTTTCAACGGCTCCAGTTCAGCGCGTCGCCGGACGGAAAAACCTGGCAGAACATCGGCCCGGTGCTGGATTACTCCAAACTTTCGGACGATTACGGCAGCACATTGCGCTTCACCGGCGGGATGGTTGGCGTGTGCGCGCAGGATGTCGGCGGCACGAACACCGTCGCGGACTTTGATTATTTTGACTATCAGACCACAAAACCATGATTACCAAATACGATTACCTCAGCATCGCTTTTTACTTCATCTTTGTCGTCTCCGTCGGTGTGGTGTTCTCGCGGCGGAATAAAAACACGTCGGACTATTTTCGCGGCGGCGGCATCATGCCGTGGTGGATGGCCGGTGTGTCGGCGTGGATGGCGAGCTTCAGCGCGTGGACATTCACCGGCGCGGCGGGAAAAATTTACTCGCAGGGCTTTTATGTTTTGCTGCTGTATTACTCCTCGCTGGTGCCGCTGCTGTTCCTGTTTTTCTTCACCTGCTACCGCTTCCGCCGGATGCGCGTGGTGACGCCGTTGGAGGCGATTCGCATCCGCTTTGGCCCGGGGACACAGCAGTTCGTGACCTGGATCCGGCTGCCGTTCCTGCTGCTGTTCGGCGGCGTGGCGTTGAACACCGTGGGCGTCTTCATGTCCGGCGCGTTTGACATCCCGCTGCCGACGGTGATCGTGATTTTGGGCGTGATGGTGACGTTCGTTTCGCTGGTCGGCGGCGCGTTCGGCGTGGCGGCGAGCGACTTCGTGCAGATGTTCCTGATCGTGACGATCACGCTGGTGATCTCGGCACTGGCGCTGGCGCAGCCGCAGATCGGCGGCTTTTCCGGCATGGTTCACAAGCTGCCGGCGCAGGATTTTCACTGGGGCGAATTCGCCCGGCCGGAATTCATCACGCTCTGGTTTCTGGCGCTGCTGCTGAACAATCTTTTCTTCAACAACACCATGGAGCAGTCCACCAAATATCTCATGGCGCGCAGCGACGCGCATGCCCGGAAGATGATGATTTTTCCGCTGGTCGGGACGCTCGTCGGCCCGCTGATGTGGATGCTGCCGCCGCTGGTGGCGTCGGTGATTTACAGCCCGGACCAGATCGCGGCAATTTTTCCAAACCTCGGCAAACACCCGGAGGAAGGCGCGTTTCTGCTGACGGCGCACGACGTGCTGCCGCAGGGAATGCTGGGCCTGCTTATCGCGGGCATTTTCGGCGCGACACTCTCGAGCCTCGACGCGAGCGTGAATCAGGGCGTCGGCATTCTGGTGAGAAACTTTTATCTGCCGGTGATCAATCCCAATTGCCCGGAGAAAAAACTTTTGGTCATCAGCAAATGCAGCACCGCGATGTTCGGCGTGATTATCATTTGCATCGGGCTGGTCGTAAGCCATCTGCGGACGCTGCCGCTGTTTGATTTGTTGAACCAGCTTGGTGTGAGCCTGTGGCTGCCGCTGGCGATTCCGATGTGCCTCGGCCTTTTTTACAAACGCACGCCGGCGTGGTCGAGTTGGACGACGGTGCTGATTGGTTTGACGATGTCGTTCGTGATGAAATTCTGCACTACGCCTGCGATGTTCATTTGGATTCCCGGTCTGCACGGACCGTTCAAGCCGGAGGAAGTGACGCAATTCTACCTCTTCGCCACCGTCGCCGGCGTGAGCCTCGCGTGCATCAGTTGGTTTTTCTTTACGTCGCTGTTCTATGAAAATTCGTCGCCGGAATACAAGGCGCAGGTGGACGAATTTTTCCAGCGGCTAAAAACGCCGATTGAGGATATGACCGTGGAACAGGTGAAGGAAAATCACAAGGTCGTCGGCGCCATCGGGCGGCTGTGCATGATTTTCGGCGCGTTCGTGCTGCTGCTGGTGCTGGTGCCGGACAATGGGATAAAACGGTTCGCCTTCCTATTCTGCGGCGGAATTGTTTTCAGTGTTGGCTGGCTGTTGCGCCGCGTGGCCAAACGCCATCAGGAAAAAGCGGTGTAACGGCTGATAAATATTGAAGTTGCCTCCCACATCATTTGATTAGTTCGCTGTCACCAAACGCCTTTACCAAGTTCAATCCCTACTAATATGAATAGAATCAAAATCGTCTTGCTCTACACAGTTTCACTGCTCGCGCTGACAAGCCGGGCCGAGACAACAATTGTCACGGTGGAGGCCAAGGCCGGGAAACCGATCAGCCCTGATCTGGTCGGCATCTTCTTCGAGGATTTGAACTATGCGGCCGACGGCGGCCTTTACGCGGAGTTAGTGCAAAATGGTTCGTTTGAATACAACGCCACCGAGCAAACAACTTGGGGTCCGCTCACCGGTTGGGAGTTCATCAAGCGTGGTGGCGGCGCGGGTGAACTTTGGGTGGATTCATCCTGCCCGATTTGTCCGAACAATCCGCACTGTGCACTTATCCAGATCACATCTGCCGGTGAAGGAGTAGGTTTATCGAACTCTGGCTTTGACGGCATTCCGGTAAAAGCTGGTGAGAAATACAATTTTTCCGTCTTCGCCCGATTGCTCAACGTCGGAGATAGAAATCATAGCAAACCTGTTGGCAAGTTACCTTTGAACGTGCGCTTGGAATCGAAAGACGGCGTCGTGCTGGGCGAAGCAAACGTCGAAGCGTCCGACCCGGCAGATTGGAAGAAGCTTACTGCCACGATTACCGTGAACCAGACTGTTCCCGATGCGCGATTGGTCTTGCTGGCAAAAGCAACTGGCTTAATTGCGCTCGACGAAATTTCGCTCTTCCCGCAAAAAACTTTCAATGGTCGTAAAAACGGCCTTCGTGCTGATCTCGCGCAAGCCATCGCCGATTTGCATCCGAAGTTCATGCGCTTCCCCGGCGGCTGCCTTACTCATGGCGACGGCATCGGCAACATCTATCGTTGGAAGGACACCATCGGCCCCGTCGAACAACGCAAAGGGCAGGCGAACATCTGGCGCTATCATCAAAGCGTTGGTCTTGGCTACTTTGAATATTTTCAATTCTGCGAAGACATTGGCGCGAAACCTTTGCCCGTTCTCGCGGCTGGCGTTTCCTGTCAGAATTCCACTCGCACCCGCGGCACTGGCCAGCAATGTATTCCGCTGTCCGACATGCCGGCTTACATTCAAGATGTTCTCGATTTGATCGAATGGGCGAACGGTCCGACCAATTCAACTTGGGGCGCAAAGCGCGCTGCTGCCGGTCATCCGCTTCCATTTGGATTGAAGTATCTTGGCATCGGCAACGAAGACAAACAAACCGACGGTTTTCGCGAACGCTTCAAAATGATTTACGATGCCATCAAAGAAAGGCATCCCGAGATAACTGTCGTCGGCACGGTCGGCCCGGCTCCAAATGGCGAAGATTTTGACCTCGGCTGGAAGTTTGCCGGTGAACTCCATGTGCCGATTGTTGATGAACACTATTACGAAAACCCGCAATGGTTTTGGAACAATCAAAATCGTTACGACAATTACGACCGCGCAAAATCGAAAGTCTATGTCGGCGAATATGCCGCCCGCGATGCCAAAAGCCGCAGCACACTGCGCGCGGCAATTGCCGAAGCCGCCTATCTTACGAGCTTGGAGAAAAATGGCGATGTCGTCCAATTCGCATCCTATGCTCCGCTGCTCGCCCGAAAGGGACACACGCAATGGACGCCCGATATGATTTACTTTAATGGCACGGGAGTTTTCCCGACCATAAGTTATTATGTGCAACAACTATTTGGACTGAACAGCGGCGATACTTATCTTTCCACGACTGTTAGTGATTCCAAAGAATTTGCCGCGTCATCCGTGCGTAATAGCACGACGGGCGATGTAATTATCAAATTGGTAAATGGCGACAACATTTCCAAAGCACTGCACATCGAGTTAAATGGTCTTACGCCGCTTCCCAAAAACGCCACCAAGACCATCCTGACCGGCGCGAATGCCGATGTTGTCAATCCCGAAGGCGGCGTTCCGGCGGCAAAGCCTGAAGAATCAGCGATCGAGATTGGCAAAGTATTTGACTACGAAGCTCCGGCAAATTCCTTCACGGTGATTCGCATAAAATTCAAGTAGGTTCAACTTTTGAAGTCATGAAAGCCATTTTTCGTTTCGCCGCAGTGGTTCTCTTTGCGCTGCCCGCGCTCGCCGATACCTGGCACGCGGACAATGGCAACGGCACATTCACCAATCCGCTGTTCTACGACGAATTTTCCGATCCAGATTTAATTCGCGTTGGTGATGATTTTTATCTGACCGGCACGACCATGCACACGATGCCCGGCCTGCCGGTTCTGCACTCGAAAGATTTGGTGAACTGGGAATTGCTCGGCTACGCCTGCGACAAACTTGATCTCGGTCCGGAGTTTCGATTGGAAGATGGGAAAGAAATTTACGGGCAAGGAATTTGGGCTCCCAGCTTTCGTTATCACAACGGAATATTTTACATTTTTTCAAACGTCAACCACCACAAGACGCAGCTTTTCACCGCGACGAATCCCGCCGGGCCGTGGACGCACACGGAACTCAATCGCTCGTTCCACGATCTCTCGGTGTTGTTCGACGACGATGGCAAGGTCTATGTCATTTGGGGCTATCAGGACATTCACTTTGCGCAACTCACGGATGATTTGAAAGATGTTGTCCCCGGCACGCAGCGGGTTCTTTTTCCAAAAACCGCAGGCATGGGCGAAGGTTCGCACTTCTATAAAATCAACGGAAAATATTTCATCACGAGCGCGTGGTTTGCCGGTCGGATGCGGATGGCCTGCGCGCGAGCCGACAAACCGGAAGGTCCTTATGAGGTCAACCAAGCCATCAGCACGGATGAAAGCTTTGGCCTTGCTGAAGGTTTCCGGCTGCGCAATGACCGGAAAGGCCCGCCGTTCGATGTGGTTCCGGCAAATACCAGGGATGGCGGGCGGATGTCGCTGCATCAAGGCGGCCTCGTGCAAACTCAGGCCGGCGAGTGGTGGGGCTTTTCGATGATGGATTATAATTCCGTCGGGCGGTTGACGTGTCTCTCGCCGATCACTTGGACGAACGGCTGGCCTTACTTTGGCTTGCCCGGAAATCTCACCCGCACGCCGCGCACTTGGGTGAAACCAAATACCGGCCACACTTCAAAACCCTCCGCACCGTATCAGCGCAACGATGATTTCTCCGGTCCAAAACTCGCAAACGTCTGGCAATGGAACCATGTTCCCGACGACACAAAGTGGTCGCTCACGGAACGAAAAGGTTTCCTGCGATTGCATTCGTTACCCGCCACGAATTTTTGGTTTGCGCGCAACACGCTCACACAGCGCGCCATTGGCCCGGAGTCCTCACCCACGACGGAGTTGGACGCAAGCGGCATGAAGCCGGGCGATATCGCCGGACTCGCGCTGCTGAATTTTCCGTATGCGTGGATCGGCGTGCGTTGTGAAACCAACGGCCTGACACTGGAGCAATTCAACCAACTCACCGGCGAGACGCGTTTCGTGCCGCTCGCGACCAAGCGCGTTTCGCTGCGGGCGCAGTGTGACTTCCTCACCGAGAAGACAATGTTCAGTTACAGCACGGGCGGGGAAAAATTTGAACCACTCGGCGGCGAGTTCACGATGATCTTTCAGGGCAAAACTTTTCAAGGCGTCCGCTATTCGCTCTTTGATTACAACACCAGCGGCGCAGCCGGCGGCTATGCCGACTTTGACCAGTTCACCGTGGACGAGCCGCACCCGCGCGGGCTGATGCGTCCGATTCCGTTCGGCAAGACCATCACGTTGACCAATATCGGCGATGATTCAGAACTGTCGGTGGACGGTGCGACGCAGTTCAAAGTAGTGGATTGCGGACTGGGCCGCGTCGCGTTGCAATCGTCTCAAGGATTTGTTTCCGTAGATTCGACAGATGCCAAAATCAAATTAAAGAAAGTCACGCGGGCGGCGGCGGAAACATTTCAGTGGATTGAAATACCCGGCGGTGATTTGATTTTGCTTTCGCTGGCGACGGATCGCTACCTTTGCATCGAATCTGGCGGCGCGATTTCTGCCAATCATCCCGGCCCGAAGCCGGATCGCAAAGATGGTTCATGTTTTAGCTGGCAAATCAGCACCCGATGATTTCCTAAATTCCAATGACAGCTCAAAATTCAAAGCAAAACTGTTTTCGCCCCGGCGAACTGTGGCCGGACAACCACGGCGTTCACATCAATGCCCACGGCGGCGGCGTGCTGTTTCACGACGGTGTTTATTACTGGTTCGGCGAACATAAAATCGCCGGTGAAGCTGGCAACGCCGCGCACGTCGGTGTCCACGTCTATTCCTCGCGCGACCTTTACAACTGGCAGGACGAAGGCATCGCGCTGGCCGTGAGTGACGATCCGCAAAGCCCGATTGTGCGCGGCTGCATTCTTGAACGGCCCAAAGTCATCTTCAACCCGCGCACAAAAAAGTTTGTGATGTGGTTTCATCTGGAGCCGAAGGACGCGGGCTATGCCGGTTCGTTGAGCGGCGTGGCGGTGGCGGACAACGTCACCGGGCCGTTTCAGTTGATGAATGTCTTTCGCCCGAACGCCGGCGTCTGGCCGCAAAATGTTTCGGCGACAGAAAAACTTCCGTTGTCGTCGGCTGAAACGGCGTGGCTGGCGCAGATGGATCTGCCCGGCGGGCCGGTGCCGTATTATCCGAGGCAGCTTTTGTTCCGCCGCGATTTTGCCGGCGGCCAGATGGCGCGCGACATGACGCTGTTCGTGGACGACGACGGCAGCGCGTATCATCTCTATGCTTCCGAGGCGAACGGCACATTGCACATCTCGCAGTTGAGCGATGATTTCCTGAAGCCCGCCGGACAATTTGCGCGGATTTTTCCCGGCAGATTTCACGAAGCGCCTGCTATTTTCAAAGCGCGCGGAAAGTATTTTCTTATCACCTCCGATTGCACCGGCTGGGCGGCGAACCCCGCGCGTGTTTCCGTGGCGGAAAATATTTTTGGCCCGTGGGAAGAACTTGGCAATCCCTGTCTCGGATCAGGCGAACAAATCACCAACACCTTTAACTCGCAATCCACTTTCATCCTGCCGGTGCAAGGCAAATCGGACGCGTTCATTTTTCTGGCCGACCGCTGGAATCCGCAGGATGCGATGGACGGACGCTATGTCTGGCTGCCGGTCGAATTTCACCACGGCGTGCCGATAATTTCATGGCATGACGAGTGGACTTTAAGTTTTTTTGACAAATGATATGAGCACAACCAACCGTAATCGTCCTGTCATCAGCATCTGGTTCGGAAATTTCTTTGAGCCGTTCTATTCCGACTACGAAGCGACGCGCAAAGGCATCGCCGAGGTCGCGAACCTCGGCTTCAACAGCATCAATCTCGACTCGAAACCGTGGGAAGATTTTTTTGCGCGCTATCGCGGCGAACCGGCCAGTCAATATGTCGCCATGCACGAATTCATGATGGCCGAGATGGCGAAACACGGAATGGATTACACCTGCCTCGCGCTTTATTTGTGCGGCGACAATCTTTATCCGAACATCCGCAGCGTGCCGCCGGTGCGCGGCGAAGAACCGATGCGCCCGAACGGTGAGCTGATGGGCACTTACAAGTATTGGTCGCCCAAGGCGCAGGCGACAATGGTCGAACACGTTCGCGGACTGCTGAAACTTTACGGTCAGGGAATGCGCCGCAATGCGGACGGAAAAATCATCATGCAGACGATGTTTGAGCCGATTCCCAAGCCGAGTTTTGATGCCGAAGGAAGAAATAAATATCTTTTTTGGTTGGAGAAAAAATACGTCGGCGACATCCAGAAATTAAATTCACACTACAACCTCGCGGCAAAAAGTTTTTCGGAACTCAAGCCGAATGAATACTGGCTGCGCCCGGAGGAATTGAACTGGGTCGGTTGCGCGCGGCCAACGGCGGAAGATTTTGCCAGACGCACACCGGATTTTTACCGCTGGATTGACAACCAGACGCATCTCGCCGAGGTGCTGCAAGACTATCTCGCGACGATGAAGAAATGCTGGCGCGAACTTGAACCAAATCTTTTTATCGAGCCGCTGCTGCATCAATGGGGATATTTTTTCAATCCACCGGGACAGATTGACTGGCAGACCGGCCAGCGCGCCTTGGACGTTTACAAATGCGCCGACCATGTGGACAGCGTGCTGTTCATCGGCGCACCGTTGAATGCTGAGAACAGCGCCGACGCGATGGCCTTGAGCGTCGAAGGTTCAATCATGCGCAATGCAAATTCGCAGCGCCCGTTCACCGCCGGGCTTTATCTCGGACGTCATGTCAACGGCGACATTTATCGCGTCGTGCCACCGGCGGAATGTATCGGCACGCATGTCGCGAATGGCGCGAAAGGCTTTCACATCTACGGTTACAGCGGACTCGACGACGGCGGCGTGATGTATCGGATGGATGAAATGTTTAAGGACTCGCTACGCGCGGGAAACCGTTGGGCGACCGAAGTAATCCCCTTACTCACGGCGTCGCGCGCGAAGGAAGTCGCCATTTTATTTCCCGCCGAGATGAGTCTTTACGAACCGCTTGAAGTGGACACCGAAGGCCGGCACCGCATGGATTTGCTCGGCTGGTATGCACAATTCACCGACCTCGGTTATCATGTGGACATTGTGCATCCGAGGCAAATCGCGGACGGTGCGCTGGCGGATTACAAACATTTGGTTGTTCCGACTAATTCGCTCTATGACCTCGGCGAAAATTCAACGCTCGAAACCGCCGTAAAAAAATTCGTCACCAACGGCGGAACAGTTTTTCATGGGCCGCATTGCGAACTGGTGAAACGCGCGCTCGGAATTGAAGATGAAATCATTCCGTTCGACTGTATCGAATGGCACGAAGAAATTATTCCGCACGGCTGGTCAACCGTCGCGTTCCGTGGCGGCAAGACATTGGGTAAATATATTCAGTCTGGCCAACCCGCCATCACGCAAACAGACATCGGCAAAGGAAAAGTTTTTTCGTTCGGCTTCCAATACGGCCATTCCTATTCGCGGCGCACGATGCCGATTGTTCCGCCGCAATACGGCAAACGCGAAATGCACCCCATTGTGCTGCTCAAAGAGACGCCGATTGCCGCGCTGATTGGCTCGTCTCCTCAAGCTCCGATGGCTCCAATTAAAGGCGTCGAGTTTGCGCGCTTCGGAAAACACCTGGTTATCGTCAATCATCGTTCCAGCCCCGTGGACATCAGCGGCATCACCGCTCGCAAAACAATCCCGCAGGTTCCATCTGCAACCGGCTGGCTGGCGGCACATTCAGCAGTGTATTTGGAAGGTTAAATCATTGCGTGTTAAACATTGGATCTGGCCATGAACGGCATTGCTTTAGCAGTTGTATGTAACATTTAACTGAAACCCGCGCCGGAGGAAATGGCCGGCATCGCTCTTTACTGCGCGCCCACTGCCAGCGAGAATTCAGTTTGCGCGCGGCCATTTTCGACGCGGAACAGCACACGGTTCACGCCCTGCTTGAGATGCACTTTGCGAAATCCTTCGTCCACGCGCCAGGATTTTTGCTGCTTACCGCTGGCCCAAACGAGTTGGTCATCAATCCACAGCTTCGAGAAATCATCACTGCCGACGGCAATCCAAACATCGCAGTCCGTCTCGGCTCGCAGCTCGGTGTAGGCGTAATAAATAATGTATTCGAGATCGCGCGCCTTGAACTCGCCGCCGCCGCCATCCGCCACGCCGCCCGGCAGCGGATTAAAATCATCAAACGGCGGCACGACGCGCGGTTGCGGCGATTGATGAAATTCCCAGCGCACCGGCTGGCCGCGCTTGCCAACATAGGTCGCATTCAAATCCACCACCGTCTCCGGCGGAAATTGTTTCTCAATGTTCGCGCGCCCGGCGTTATCGAACGGCCCGATCAAATACCAACTGTCCACGAACATCCAGCGCCCCGGCACCGCGCCCACGCCGATGACACGTCCCGGCACGGCGGTTAAATCTTGCGGCATCGGCGGCG
>Ga0207933_1002880_pt1 | contig 10656 bp, 10 predicted proteins | sample NGESurdeep092012_4_FD_184488 | JGI IMG/M metagenome (GOLD analysis project Ga0207933, IMG submission 184488) | Arctic peat soil microbial communities from Barrow, Alaska - NGEE Surface sample F53-3 deep-092012 (SPAdes) | ecosystem: Environmental > Terrestrial > Soil > Wetlands > Peat ...
CAAGTATTCGTGTGCCTACACTTTTCGAGATTTCGAGAGGTCCGTAAGGCCCCGACCAGGGACGATGTTTCGCCGAGTGCCCGAAAATGCCTACGAACTCAGTAACTCCGGACAGAGATCCAGACGGGCATGATCTGTCCTCTACAGCGGAGGCCACGTTTTCAGCCTCCAGTCGGAGACTGTGCAGGTCGGCCCGATACCGTTGTTATGCTGCCGGATCATAAGGATAAATCAATCTTCCGTTGAATTACTTCGGACTTCCTTACACGGTTAATTGATGTGATGTCATTGGCCCTATCGCCGTGCATCGGGTTGACTAGTCCGAAATTGACGGTTTCGAAAAGTCCAAAACGTGACGCTGCCCAGAACAAGATACATCCCCGGCAAAATATGATTAGGCAACGCTTGGTCCTTCGCTGACCAACTTGCACCGATGCCAAACCGCTGGAACAAGTTGACGACGTCGTAGAGACACGACAGCAAAGCGAGACCCAGGAAACCAGCAACGAACAATGCGAAACTCCAGCGACGATCAATGAGTGCGAGCACCATCAACCCGAGACCAATTAGGAAGAGCGCTTGCATGCCTCGGATCGTCACGTCGGAAGGGATAAGCGAGAACCAATTTCGACTCGCCACGCCGAGAATGAGCGCGCCGAGGCAGATTGTCACGACTGGCCAGATCCGCTTCGATATTCCCATCTTGTAAGTACGCGACCAGTAAAAGACAACCACGAGCAGCATTCCGACAAAAATACTGATTACCCAGTACGTCGTTGTGCCTGGTCCAGAATTGCCGACAGATCCTATTGTCGATGATCCAAGGCCAATGCCGAGGAAACTTTGTGAATGAAGCAGGGATTGGCATACGAAACCACTGGGTAACGAGTGACAGCCGGTTGAGGTTGGGAGTGGACCGAGATGGCGATAGAACGGCATCGCTGCGAGAACAACGACTCCAGATATCAGCGACACAAGCCAAGCGCCGTGGCGGCGAGCCAATTGCACTCTTTTGTTCGAAGTACCCACAGCATCCGTGTGTTCTTCACGGTCGCCACTAGTTTCGTTCACAATCTCTAGGCTTCCACAAGATCCTTCCATTCGCTCGTGCACCATTAGATTGTGCGGGTCGGCCCAGCGACATCCATTTGGGCTCACGTTCTCACCAAGTGCTGCAACGTCACCCGCGACGCCCTGTGCGTCCTGGTGGTCAGCTAACTGCGAGTCGGTAGCACCTCTCCTCGCCGTGAACCGTGAAACCGGACTTCACCAAGATCCGACCGGACGTCAGTGGTCGTCCTCGAGTCAGAGCGATAGTCGCGCCGACTTCTTGAATCTGTCGCAATCGCGCAGAGAGTATGGCTTGGTACGCACCACGTGATCGGAACTCGGACAAAGTAACCGCTCCGTACAGCCTCCCGACATCGCCCTCAACTCTGCAACACCCAGTTGACACTGGCTTACCCTCTATGAAAACCACGAACTGAAAGCGAGTCGCCGATTCGAGGTCTTGAAGTACCTCGGCCAGTCGGCGCTCCATCTCTTCGTCGCCGAGCGGCGATCTGCCCCAGCCTTGAGTCTCGACATCCATCGCGGCTCGTAGTGATCGCTCGTCGTAGACGAGTTCGACGTCGACGTCATTTGACATGTCACCAAGGACAGTGCCGGCACCGAGATCACGAGCCAAGATCTGAATCGCATCGCTCACGACCCCTCCTCGAGCGAGGAGAAAGGTCTCCGTCTCGGGCGGTCGCGTTGTACTTGTCACCCACCAATGGACGGCATCGAGTCCCCACTCGCAAACCGATGTTGCTATCTCATCGAATACGACGTCGAGCGGAAGTGACGTACATGACCATATGACCTGCGCCGCGGGTAACGTCGGTGATAACAGCCTCTCTGGATAACGAAGGAGTCTGTAGTCCGCGGTCGAGATCTCAAGGAAATCATCGTTCACGGAAGCCTGGTCGAGGGACGCAAGGGTCTCAACTATCTTCTCAGTACTCCAGTTGGACATTTTGGTATCTCCCGCGTTCCCATCACCGACAACACTGTTCCTTCAAGGCGGTCTCGAATCTAAAAGCTGTCAGAGATCTGAATTAATGGCTTTGGAAAAGTTCAGCGAATTCGGATGCAGTTGCTGATTTTTCCTTGCCCCGTCGTTTTTTGTCTGAACTTTTCGCTAGCTCTTCTAGATTCTCCAAACTGGTCACCATGGCTGGCCTCCAGAACTCTCCGTCCCTGATGAATTTTCTTAGTCTTTCGGATAAATGGCGTCCTTCGAAGAACTTAGTCACACGTGTACTTTCTTCACTCAATGGCTCGAGTTACCAGCCCCACCAGCGAGATTCGGTAGTGCCACCATTGCAATGAGATTCACTTCTTTCACTTTTTTGCGCGACAGGCGCCCACGCGATGCGACGATCCTGCTCGAACTCGACAACATGGTTCTCCGTTATGTAATTTCCTCGAGCCCAGTGGGTCATGGACACGGAGAACACGTCGCCCACCTTCGAGATTGGTCTGTTCTCTACCGCCGACCGCAACATTCCCGTTCCATCTACTTGAGGGTGCATAGCTGGATCAGCTAAGAATGAGAAGATGCGAGTTGCGGGAGTGTTGATGTCGCGAGATTCGGTGATCTTGAGTTCGCTCATGATTTCAACTCCCTACTGGTAAGTGGTTCGTTGAGGTTTCTGCATTGGATTTAACGATGATCCCCAAGATTCTAAATATATTGACAGTGGCGCATTCGAGACGATTGAGCAATCTAATTTCGTACGCGGTTTAGCACGAGTGCCGATGGGTACGTCACGGTGCTCGAGGGTTGGCCGCCACTCGTGGCAAGGTCACCCTCTCCTTGTTCCAAGGAAATGGTCACCAGTCGAAGATCTCGGCTGTCGGCCTGACAGACTTGGGGAATTGAGGCTCGCTCGAAGTCACCTCCGATCGAACCCCCCCCACGGATGTACGGCATTTCGTTACGATTGGCTCGTGCCTATATTGCAGCGTTTATGCGCCGCCCACGCTCCGGCTGTCTTAGCCTTCGAACTAGCGAATCGCTCCTACTTCGCCGCTTTCATCTCCGACCGTGGCGATGAGTTCTACATCCATTTCACCGAGAATTACAACGCCTTGCTGGTTGAGCAGGAGACAGAGGCTTGCATCTTCCACGTACTCGTCGACGATGATGGCACGGTACTCGGGCGTTTCAATCTGGTCGAAATTCACGACGGTACCGCCGTACTCGGGTACCGGCTCGCCGAGAACGTCGCGGGTCGCGGTGTGGCGACCGCAACTGTGCAAGAACTGTGTCAGCTCGCGGCCGCGGAGTACGGTTTGCGAACGCTGAGGGCAGCGACCACCCTCGATAACGTCGCATCCCAGAAGGTGCTGACCAAGGCAGGGTTCGCTTCCGCCGGCCCGGCTGAGCCCGGAGGTCGACCAGGCACCTGGTATCAACGTGCGCTGAACTACGACTGATCTCATTTCCGTCGCTAACGCAGCGTGGCAGCGTCTAGAGCAATACGATCCGGACAATGAAGGCATCGCTATGAAACGTGCGGGAGTGCGAACCTCGAGCAGGCCAGCAGCAGGAAAGTGCTCCGGACTCAGGCGACCTTGCCCCGATGATGAGTTGAGAATCGACGACCTGCAAGTTCGACGGCCCCAGGCGTCAACCCGCCGATTCTCCGGTTGTGGATTGTTGACGCTGGTTCGTCGACTCGGGGTACCGTGCGGTCGAGGGGTTTTCCTGGGGACGATAACTCTTTGGAGCCCCAACAATCAATCGGCGTTGAAGCGGTGGACGGTGTGAGCGAACGCGCCTTTGGCGACGGCGAGCACCTTGGTCGGTACGACCACGTAGGGGAGTACTTCGAAGCCATCGGGATGGTGAAGGCGCCCATCGCGCTCAAGGTACTCCCAGCGGCCATCCCGCTGAGCGTTCCAGGCGTCGCCGACACCTTTGAGCACTGCCACATCAGTGACCAGTCGGGCGTCGCCCTCGAGAACGATGTCGAGGCCTTCACGCCAGTCACTGCGGCCAGTCGTCAAGATGACGTGGAGGTCGTCACGCAAGGTTCCACTCCTTATGCTCGCCGCTGCCCGTAGTGAAATACAGGGCGTCGTCGTGCCGGACCGCAACGAGAGGGGTGACGTGTGGCCGTCCGTCAACTCGCACCGTCGTGAGCCAGAAGAGCTGAGCGGATTCAATCTCCTGACGGGTGGCACCCCATTGGGTTGGTACTGCGTCAGGGCCGCTATAACGCCGGTCCAACGTCATCTCCGGTGTGCTCACGAATCCTCCTACTTAAAAAGCGGTGATATTGAAATATCCGCAACTGACCGGATGGCATCTGCCGCTGAGGAACCCAAACCGGGAAACACGTTCGCCGTTTTGCTTGTTGGTGACCAATCCGATGAAGTGTACGCCGCGTTTGAGCAGTTGGCGGATGGCGCGGACGAGCGGAGGTTTCAAGAACTCCATGACTTGCCCATTGGTCAGTGCGGCCAGCTCACTGACAAGTTCGGTGTCTCCTGGATATTTCTGAGACGCCAACCATAATTGAGTACTGCCTCAGTTAATCCTCATCGAGACGGAACTGTTCGATAGTTGTCACCATGCAAAAACCTTCCTTCTCGTCGCGGCGAGTACTTTCAAGATGGCGTGGGACGGAATTTCACCGTACGCTTCGACTCCGGTGGGGGTCGGGTGCAGCATTGGTTGACTCTTGATTGATGTTCGATCGTGGCTTAGTCGACGCGGACGGCGCCGACGTCGCGCGGGCGCCCTAAGAGATAACCCTGGCCCAGAGCAACGCCGTTTCTCTCCACCGTCCTGAGATCCTCGTCGACCTCAATACGTTGGACGATCAGGTCGACGCCCGCGCTCGCACAGTAACTCTTGAGTGATTGCAGGGAGTGGCTGACTTCGGGGTCGGCGGTCTCGGTGAGCCAGAGCGAATCAATCTTGACTTGATGAGGTTGAAGCCGTCGCACCACGGCAACCCCCTCCTCCGTGAGGCTGACGTCGCTCAGGCACCAACGAGCTCCCTGAGGGAGACGCGGTGAGAACTGCGCGATGGTACTGAGTTCCACGGCACTTACCTCAACGACGAGGGGCCGCGACTGTCGCGACCCCAGTGAGATGAGTGCGCCCGAGATCGTCATCGCCCGCGAAGCATTGATCGCGAGGTAGCCCCCCTCGGGGAGCCGGTCGGCGGCCTCGAGGGCGTGGCGAGCGAGTAGCGTTTCGAGTTCGATGCTCGAACCGCTCGTGGACGCCTCGGCGACGCGAAAGTGCGGCGCGCCGCCGTCGGCGAAGCGACTCAGCGCCTCGTAACCGACAATTCGACGTTCCGCGAGATTCCAGATGGCCTGGAAGACGACGTGAGCGCCCACCTCGTCGCTCGTCGCGGCGGACACGGTCGTAGTCGCCGTCACCGACGCGGAGGAGGTGGCGTTGGTAGCGGTGCCGGCGTGAGCGACTCCGAGGTGCAAGATCGACGCCCAATCGCTGTTGGCGGTGTCGAGCGCGGCGCCCACAGGACGGGGAGCAGGACGAACGGGCTTGTACAGGCGTAACTGTACGTGGCGTATGACGTCGATGATGGAGTAGCGCACTCCTACGAAAGCGATGATGGCGTAACTCAGAAGCACGACGTTGATGGTGGCGAACACGCCATTCACCCAGTGTCGATCCACGACGTCGCGCCAGAGCGTGTATCCGGCCACAACGTCAATGACGTAGGGCGCGATAATGAAACTTAGGGCGGGAATGGTACGCTCGCGAACTTTGGGAGTGCGTCCGAAGGCGCTCTTGTCCGAGAGGATGGCCTGGATCAGCGACGTTCCCACCCCCGCCAAGTTGATGGGAATTAGTAGCAGGTTGAAGCCATAGGTTCGCGCTAAGTCGCGACGTCGATACCCGAGGGCGCGCAAATCCGAGCCCATGGCGACGAAATAGGGGATGGGCAGGGCGATAAGGATCGGTTGCAACAGACTGGCGTTGAATGGATAGATGAGCAACAACAAAAGTGCGGTGGTGCTCCAGGCGATCGAGGCTAAGTAGTTGGCACGTATGAGCAGTTCTGAGAATTTCGTTCGTTGACCACGACCGCGCCGCTCGCGGGTCATTCGCTTCAGCCGCGCCGCGATGATCAAACCACCGGTGGCCCAGCGACGGCGCTGGATCGCGAGTGAGCCGAAGTCGGGTGGGGTGGCCGAATACGCGAGTCGTTCGGGGTAGTTGACGAGACGCCATCCTCGTTGGGCTAGATCGATGGTGGACTCGGTGTCCTCAATGACGGTGCGATCCGAGATGTAACGGTGCACGGGCCAGTCACCGATGTACGTGGTCTCGCGGATATCGTCGAGGGCGCGCTTGCGCAACACGGCGTTGGCCCCCACCCAGAACGTGGCGTTGTAATAGGTCATGCCCTGGTGCGCAATGTACTGCACGTCGGTCGTCGCCCCCGCGACGCGCTCCAGAGTGGAAATCGCGCCGGGGAAGGCGCTGTAGGGGGTCTGTGCGACGGCGACGTCGGCGTTCTGCGCTTGTTGGAGAAGGTGGACGAGGCGCAAGCAGTACTCGGGTAGTACGACCGAGTCGGCATCGAGGGTCAACACGTAGTCAGTGTCGGGCACTTCGAGCGAGCGTTTACCCGCCGAGGCGAGGACCAGAACGCGCCCGGCGACGCTTTCGACGTCGTGATACGACGCCCCCATCAGGCTGATATAGGAGTTGAGGTTCATGGCCTTGTTGGCCTCGTGTGACAGGTTGGCGTAGAGCTTGCGCTCGAAACTCGTTATCGAGGCCCGGAACGTCCAGGCCAGCCGGCGGTGGAACTGGTGTAACCGCTCGGCCGGCAACACGATGTCCTCATCGGCCGCGCGGCGAAGCGCCTCGGCGGTGGCGCCGAGATCACTGACCAGGGAGCCCAGAACGTGTTCATCGAAGAAGCGCTCGGCGGGGTCGTCGTGATTCTCCGGGGTGTACCACGCCCGGACGTAGAGAACGGCGCGTTCGTAGTGTGCGGCGAGGTCGCGCATGTCCGATACCCGCGGGGCGCTTGCCGTGACTGATTTTTCGAAGGACTCCAGAGTCTGAGCGAAGTGAGCAGCGGGCTCGCTCAGTAATTCCTCGACCTGACGAGCTGCAGATCGTGCCGCCGTGAGCAGGAGTCGGTCCTTTGATCTGGTGGGTGATGGGTCGTTATCGATCAATAGCACGACGCGTAAGACGGGGTACTCCTGGAGCGCCGCCGAGAGCAGCGTGTTGCGGATCACCCGAGGCTCTTCTTGGTAGGAGGGGACGATGACCGTGATGGTCGGTAGGGAGTGACTAAAGAACTCATCGATCACCGCCCGCGGAACGCGCCGATGTTGTTGCGTCCGGTACATGTAGCCCAGGCGAGTCATGAGGTAGGCGAGCGACGAGCCGGTCAAGAGCGTTACGACGGCTAAGTACCCCACGGCTTCGACCTTGGCTCGAGTCGTTGCTGCGCCACCGTCGAAGAACTGACCGACGACCCACGAGCCGACATAGATGAGCCAGATGACTAACGTCGAGACCACCGCCAGTCGCCCCATCGTGACGCGACGGTCGGAGATGGCGGGCGGGAGAATATTGATCGGTCGGTCGTCACGTCCCGCGTTGTGGTCGGTGCGTCGTAGCACGCGTCCCCTTTGTCTCGTCATTCTGGGCTCGGTCCTCTTTGACGGGGCCAGAATCATTATGTGCCCCACTTCGTCGATTTGCGCCGGAGTTGTGAAGGAATTGCCGGGGCCTGGTTACGATCGAAGGGCCGAACACGAATCCGATCGAGGTTTTTCGACGTGACCCACTCACCCAATTCTTCACCCCCTGCGCCGTCGACGCTCGACGCGTGGGACACCGACGACGTGGAGGTGACGCCCCATTACTCCCCGGTGCGCGTGACGCTCGCCCTGGTCGTCGTACTAGCGGCGATCGGCGCCGGGGGCTGGTGGCTGCGCGATCGATTGTCGCCCCCCGCGGACGCCGCGGTGGCGACGTCGACGTGGTACGCCCCCTACGTCGACGCGACGTTGACCCCCACGTACCAGTTCCAGGATCCCACGCTCAACCCCGCTCGTCAGAGTGTGCTGGGCTTCGTGGTCGCGAGCGGCGACCAGTGCTCGCCCTCGTGGGGTGATGCGTATTCACTTGGTGAGGCCGACGCGTCACTCAACCTCTCGAGCCGGGTGGCCCAGTACCACGCGATCGGCGGCGACACGATCATCTCCTTTGGTGGACGTGACCACGTGGATTTGGCGCAGGCGTGTACGAGTGTGTCGGCACTGACGAAGGCGTACGAACATGTGGTCTCGCGCTATCACCCCCAGCTCCTCGACTTCGACGTGGAAGGTTCGGCGCTCACCGATGGCGCGTCAATTGACCGACGAGCCGCGGCGGTCGCGGTAGTGATCGCTCGCGACGGAGGTCCGCACCACCTCGGGGTGTGGATCACCATCCCCGCCGGTCCGGGCGGAGTTCCCGACGCCGCGCTCAAGGTGGCCGCCGCCTTCTTCGCGCACAAGATCGTGCCGGCGGGTATCAACGCCATGGCGATGGACTTCGGCCAGTCCGAAACGTCGATGGGCCACAGCGTGCTCACCGTCGCCACGGCGGCCGAGGCCCAGGTGGCCAATCTCTACCAGCACTACGGTGTTACCTCCTCGCTACCCGAACGCTTCGGCGTCACGGTGATGATCGGCGAAAACGACTCGGCTGGCGAGAATCTCTCGGTCGCCGCGGCCACCCAGGTCGCCACTGTCGCCGCGGCGCGACATTGGGGCCGCGTCTCGATGTGGTCGCTCAATCGCGACGCCCAGTGCGGGTCGGCCTTCGCCGAAGTCGGGGTCCTCTCCAATGCGTGTTCGGGTGCGGTCGAGTCGCCCATGGGATTTTCCAAGGCCCTCGCGGTGTTGACGGGACGAGACGGCGTCGGCGCGATGGCGACGACCAGCGGCATTGCTCTCGCCCCCTCGAATTCGCCCGGTCCCTACCCGCAGTGGCAGCCCTCGGTGACGTACCCGGCGAATTATAAGGTCGTGCGTGAGGGCGAGATCTACGACGCCAAGTGGTACACCCAGGGTCAGGACCCGGCAACTGTGGTCCAGTATCAGTCCGAGACCCCGTGGCAACTCATCGGTCCCGTACTCGCCGGATCGCACCCGCCCACGACGACGACTCTCCCGACCGGGACCTATCGCACGTGGTCGCCATCTTCGACGTATACGGCTGGTCAGCGCGTCCTCTTCGGCGGTTTGCCGTATCAAGCGAAGTGGTACAACGTGGCCCAGTCGCCGGCCGCCGAGGCCACGAATCCGACGGGTTCGCCGTGGCAGGCTCTATTCACTCTTCCGGGAGAACCTTCGCTCGGCTGACCTCGAGGCGTGCGACCCAGTCCAACTCTTCGGCGGGACGACTCTGGGAAGGTCGCGTCGTTGTGGCCAGTTCGCAGCAACGTTCCCATTGCGATCGCGGCCTCGTTGCGCGAAAATTCCAATTCGAGTTCCCCTAATCGATTTGGCGCGACCACGGTGCGATCAGTCAATTGTTGATCGGCGCTGCTGAGTTCGCGACGTAGTGAGTTGCGTCGTGACAATATCGATTGTCACCATGCCACCGGTACGATGACGCCATGACACTACTTCCCCCGTCCATGACCGCGGTCGCGTACCGCCGCAACTTGGCGATTGACGATCCAGAGAGCCTCATCGACGTGGAATTGCCCGTCCCAAGTCCGGGTCCCCACGACTTGTTAGTGGCAGTAGAAGCAGTCTCGGTGAACCCCGTGGACGTGAAGGTTCGCAGCGGCGTTGATCCGGCGGGCGCGACCAAAGTGCTGGGATATGACGCCGCCGGCGTCGTGAGTGCAGTCGGTTCTGACGTCAGCCGCTTTGAGGTCGGCGACGAGGTTTACTACGCGGGGTCCATCGATCGTGCGGGAACCAACTCTGCGTATCATCTTGTCCACGAGAACATCGTGGGGATAAAACCCACCACATTGACGTTCGCCGAGGCGGCCGCTATGCCTCTCACCGCCATCACCGCGTGGGAAGCGCTCTTTGAGCGCTTGCAACTGACGAATGAGAGCAGTGGCACGATGCTGGTGGTCGGGGCGGCAGGAGGAGTCGGGTCCATGATGATCCAACTCGCGCGCCAGTTGACGTCGCTGACCTTGATCGCCACGGCGTCACGACCCGAATCTCGAACGTGGGTTACGGAACTTGGTGCGCATCACGTCGTTGATCATCGAAGTGATCTCGTGGAGAGCGTGCGCGCCATTGCGCCCGACGGAGTCGACTACCTCTTCAGTGCGTACTCGAAGGGCAACCTCGAAGTTTTTAGCGAAGTCTTGAAACCCTACGGAAAAATCGTCGTAATCGATGATCCGGGACAAGTCGATATGGGAGCACTGAAGCGCAAGAGCATCGCGTGGCTCTGGGAGTTCATGTTCACCGCCGCGCTCTTCACGCCCGAAAGTCGATCCCAACACCACATTCTCAATGCGGTGACGGAACTCGTCGACGCCGGAGTGATTCGCTCTACTCTTTCGACCCAGCTCAGTCCCATCAACGCCGAGATGCTTCGACGCGCGCACGGCCTCGTCGAGGATGGTTCGATTA
>Ga0207933_1002882_pt1 | contig 10655 bp, 11 predicted proteins | sample NGESurdeep092012_4_FD_184488 | JGI IMG/M metagenome (GOLD analysis project Ga0207933, IMG submission 184488) | Arctic peat soil microbial communities from Barrow, Alaska - NGEE Surface sample F53-3 deep-092012 (SPAdes) | ecosystem: Environmental > Terrestrial > Soil > Wetlands > Peat ...
AAGGCCGGCTAAGGGCCTATCTCGATAGGGGCGTGCGGTTGGGGTGCTCGGGGGTCGAGCGGGGGTAGGACGCAAGGGCGAAGGCATGGTGGGCCATGTCGAGCCCGAGGACGACGCCCCGCGAAGGGCCCCGGCCGGCACAGACGTGCGGCCCTATCGAGATAGGCCCTTAGCCGCCGCCAGCGCGCTAAAGGCGGCGCGCGCGGAGGTCGATGAGTTCGTGATCAGACCATGAGCTCCGACAGAAGCAATCACACCCGCCATCGCGTGCAGCTGTCCAGCGGCAAGCAGATCGACGTCGTCTATCGCGATCGACCTCCGGTGGCCGACCCTGACAGCGGTCACGCCCCCGACCCGCTGCACGTCTGCTTTCACTGCGCCAGCGAGCTCGCATACCCGCTCGACTGGGTCGAGGAAGGCCCGCGCCACTGGCGCATCGCGCTGCGCTGCCCCGAGTGCGAGGCGCTCCGCGAGGGGGTCTTCGAGCAGGCTGTCGTCGAGGAACTGGACGAGCAGTTGGACAGCGCGACCAACGCGCTGTTGAACGATCTGAAGCAACTCACACAGGCCAACATGGAGGACGAGGTCGAGTTCTTCATCCGTGCGCTCGACGCGGACCTGATTGTCCCGTCGGACTTCCTGTAGCGCCCGTCGGACCGCGTTCTCAGGAGTAGCGTTCGACCACCGCGTCGGCCACCCCTTCCAGGGGCGCCGCGCGATCCCCGGGCAGGCTCACGGGGAGCGCCGCCTTGGCCTCGGCGACGACGCTCAGTGCGCGCTCCCTGGCCGCCGCCAGCGCGCCGGTGGCCGCGATCCGCTCGCACAGCTCCTCCGCCTCGCGCGCGCCGCGCAGGCCGCGCAGGTCGACCCCGGCGAGCTCGGCATCACGCTCACGCGCGAGGATCAGCGGCAGCGTGACGGTCCCGTCGAGCAGGTCCGTGCCGCGCGCCTTGCCGGTACGCTCGACCGGGCCGGAGACATCGAGCACATCGTCGAGGATCTGGAAGGCCAACCCGATCCGCCGCGCGAAGAGGCCGAGCACCTCCTCGAGATCGGGTGAGCCGAACCCCGCCGCACCCGCGACGGCGAGCGCGCCGAGCCGGCACGCCGCTTCGAACAGCGCGGCCGTCTTCAGCTCGCACCGCCTGATGTAGCGCTCGGGCGCCACCCGCGGCGCATAGGCGTCCTCGCGTTGGAGCAACTCCCCCTCGGCAAGGGCGGAGCTGGCGACCGAGAGCGCCCGCAGCTGGGCGGGATCCTCGTTGCGGGCGAGCTCCGCGAAAGCGCGCGAGAACAGCAGGTCGCCGGTTGCGATCGCGATCTGGCGACCTGCTGTGGCGGCCACGGTGGGACGCCCGCGCCGCAACGGCGCGACGTCGATCACGTCGTCGTGCACGAGCGTCGCGGAGTGCACGAGCTCGACGGCGACCGCGGCGCGGGTCAGGTGTTCCTCCGCGGCCGCGCCGTCCGGGTCAGGGCCGGCGGCTTCGGCCGCGAGCACAACGAGCAACGGGCGCAGCCGCTTGCCGCCGGCCATGATCGTCGCGCTGGAATGCACCGCGAGTGGCGCGCCCGCGGCGGCCGTCACCTGCTCCAGATGCAGCTCGACGCGGGCCATCCGCTCGCGCAGCCGCTCGCCCCCGCCGTGGAGGAGCGCCTCGACGCCGTCGCGATCGGAGCCGCCGTCCGTATCGGTATCGATCTCCGTATCCGCACCGACCCCCACAGCGGGGGGGCGCTCGCCCCCGGTGGGGCGTTCTGCGGCGGGGCGAGCCACCGCGACGCTCAACTCCCCTCCGGAGGGACCGTGCCGTGGTGGATCACGACGATGCCTCCGGCGGTGCGCAGGTAGCCGATCTCGCGCAGGCCCGCCCGCTCGAGCGCCGCCGCGAGCGCCGCGGGAGCGGGGAAGCGCTTGACCGAGTTGGGGAGGTAGGAGTAGGCGGCGGGATCTCCCGCCAGGCGCCCGAGCAGCGGCACGGCGCGATCGAACCACAGGCTGTAGAACCTCGACAGCAGCGGACGTGTGGGCGAGGTGAACTCGAGCACGACCACGCGCCCGCCGGGGCGCACGACGCGGATCATCTCCTCCAGGCCGCGTGAGAGATCTGAGAAGTTGCGGGCGCCGAAGCCGACCGTGGCGGCGTCGAAGGCCCCGTCTGCGAACGGCAGCTCGAGCGCGTCGCCCCACTCAAAGCGCAGCCCTGCGCCCGCGGGCTTGGGCTTGCGTCGCGCCCGCGCGAGCATCGCCTCGGAGAAGTCGCTGCCCACCACCTCCCCCCCGGGAGCGACGCGGCCGGCCAGCTCGATCGCCAGATCGCCCGTGCCGGTCGCGACGTCGAGCACGCGGGCGCCCGGACCGACGCGGGCCAGATCCGCCGCGCGCTCGCGCCAGCGGTGGTGCAGACCGGCCGTCATCACGGTGTTCACCAGGTCGTATACCTGCGCGATGCGGTCGAACATCGCCCGCACCTCCCCCGCCTCGAGGGTCCCGGGCGATGACTCGGAAGAAGAGGCCCGCTCCCTGCTCGCCTCGCCCTCCGCCGAGAACCCGTTGGTCGACGCGTGCTCGGGGGTGTTCACGGGAGAATGGCCGGCCCCGGCGCCTGGTGGTGATCCGTCGGGAACCATTGGCTGGCGTGGCTCGCCGGCTACTTCAGCTGCGAAAGGAAGCTGAGGACCGCCTGGAACTGCTGCGGCGGCAGGTTCTTGAACGAAGGCATCGGCGCGGTGGGGTTCACGAGCGTGCGTGCGATCCCTTCTCTCGGTATCCGCGAGCCGATGTGCGTGAGGTTGGGGCCCGGACCGGGGTTGCCGTTGTCGCCGATCGTATGGCACGCCTCGCAGCCGGACTGGGCGACCACGAGCCTTCCTTCGTTCCACTTCGCGACTGCCGTCGGCCCGTTCGCGATCACCGCCGCCGGCGTGGCTATTTCCAGCGCGTCCGGAGTACCGGCGTTGGCGCCCTGGTAGGTGAGGTAGGCCATCGCCCCGATCACGAAGATGCCGGCGACGGTGGCGATCGGACGGTACTCCGGCCGGCGCTCCGCGCGGCGGTCGTAGAACGGCAGCAGGAACAGCAGGATCATCGCGATCGTCGGGACGCCGATCGTCGCCAGCGGCACGATGCTCGGCGTCCTGATGATGCGCAGGACGTCGAACAGGAAGAAGAAGTACCAATCGGGTCGCGCGTCGTAGCTCGTCGACGCCGGGTTGGCCTTCGGGCCGAGCTCGGCACCGAAGATCAGCGACAGCGCGATGATCACCGCCATCACCACGCATGCCATCGCGGAGTCCTTGGCGATCGCGTAGGGGAAGAACGGCTTGCCCTGTGACTTCAGGACGCCGTACTCGCGGAGATACTCCTCCTTCTCGCGCTGGTTCATCGCGCGAGCGTGCGGGGTTGGATGCAGCGGTGCGCTCGCAAGCGCACCGGCGCGTGGGGGTGGGCAGCCACTACGCCTCCGCCTTGCGCAGCTCGGGGCTCTGCTCGGCTTTGATCCACGGCGGCGCAGTGGTACCGAGCTTGGCCACGAGATAGAGGTGGGCGCCGATCAGCGCGGCGAGCAGACCCGGGATCAGGAGCATGTGGATCGCGTAGAAGCGAGACAGCGTGGTCGCCCCGAATTCGGGACCGCCGCGCAGGAAGTCACTCAGGTAGGGGCCGATCAGCGGACCGGTGCCGTTGATGTTCACACCGACGGTCGTCGCCCAGTACGCGCGCTCGTCGAACGGCAGCAGGTAGCCGGTGAAGCCCATCGCCATCGTCAGGATCAACAGCACCACGCCGATCACCCAGTTCAGCTCGCGCGGATACTTGTAGGCGCCAAAGAAGAACGTGCGGCCCATGTGCAGGAACACGAGGACCACCATCACGCTCGCACCCCACTTGTGCATGCCGCGCACGAACTGGCCGAGGAACACGTCGTTGGTGATGTAGCGGATCGATTCATACGCCCCGCCCGCCGGTTCCGGGCGGTAGTACATCGCCAGAAACACGCCCGTGACCGCCTGCGAGAGGAAGGCGAACATCGTCGCCGAGCCGAGCGTGTAGAACCAGTTGGTGCCCTTCGGCACCTTGCGGAACATCAACCAGCGGGCGCCGCCGCTCAGCGATGTGCGCTCGTCGACCCAATCGACGACGTTGATCCCGGCCGCCTTCGCGCCCTCGGCCACGCCGCCCTTGCCGTTCTCTTCTCCCGGGCGCGGGGGCGGCGCCTTCAGCGGCGCCGGCAGGGGGGGTGCGGGAAGCTTGGGCATCGGCTAGTAGGTCTTGCGCGCGTCGGGGCGCGATGGGTAGAGGTACTGGCCGATTCCGTCGAGCGTCTCCCCCGGGTCGCGCGGGGAGAAGCGGCGGAGCTCGCTGTTGACGCTGAAACGCTGGCTGTACAGCTCGACCCGGTTCCCGCTGACGCGCGTGGGAAAGCGGTCGAGCGGTCGCACCGGGGGGCCGGTCACGGGGCGCCCGAGCAGGTCGTAGACACCCCCGTGACACGGGCAGATGAAGCGCTCCGCCGCGTCGACCCAGCGTACGGGGCAGCCGAGGTGCGCACAGCGCGTCGAGATCGCGACGTACGGCGTGTTGCGGTCATACGGATCGGTGTCGACCGCCGGGTTGTGCTGGCGCACGTAGGCGGTCGACTTGCCGGCCTCGCCGATCCCCGCGGTGAGCGTGATCACCACCGGCAGGTAGTTGTCCTCGACGAAATCTTCGGTCGAGCCGATGTCCTGCCAGGAGTGCGACGGCTGTTTGAAGATCGGCCCGATCGCGAAGCCGAGCGCGGGCAGCGCGAACGAGGCCGCCGCGATCCCGCCCATCGCCTGAGAGCTCACGGTCATGAACCGGCGTCGCGTCACCGTCTCGCCCTCGAAGGCACCGGGGATCATCCGATCGGCGGTGTACTTGGACTTGTGCTGGGTGTGCTTGTCTGGCACGGGGCGCAAACAATATCGAGGCGCGATTCAGCGCGACGTGGCGAGGCCCGTGGCGCTTGTGCGCATCGCCTCGACCGCTTCTGGCGAGCCCGCGCGCACGAGGTTCTTGGCGCGGCGATGAGCCGCGCTCGACCCCCATCCGAGCGCGAGCGCGCCGGCCGTCCAGACCGCGTCGGCCAGCTCCGGCGCGGCGGCGCCTTGCGCGAGCGCGCTGAGCGTGATCGTATCGGCCAGCTCGGCCACAGCCGCGACGTCGCCGAGCGCGACCAGGCGCGCCAGCCCGAGCGCGTACAGCCGGTCGCCCGCCAGTAGGGCGAGGTCCCGATCGGGCGTGCGCGCCACGCGCGCTGCTCCGTAGTGGAGCAGGTAGCCCTCGTAGATCGCCTCGATCACGAGCTCGTAGTCCTCGCGGGCCCCCTCGGCGCGTGGGCCCACGGCGGCGAGCTGCGCGGGCCCGTCCTGCGGATCGGCGCCTGGAGCGGCGTGCGGATTGGCGCCTGGAGCGGCCTGCGGATCGACGCCTGGAGTGGCCTGCGGATCGACGCCTGGAGTGGCCTGCGGATCGACGAGCGTGGCCATCAGGCCGCCCTCGGCGAGCAGCAGCGCACGAAGTCGCTGCAGCGAGGCGCACGCGGCGGACGAGCGAGCGGGAGTGGGCGTGGGGGGCGTGGGCGCGGCGCTCACGGGAGCTCCGCGAAGGCGGACGTGGCGGCGGCGACGGTGCGCTCGATCTGCTCGGGGGTGTGCGCGAGCGAGGGGAACCACGCCTCGAACTGGGAGGGCGGCGGATAGACCCCGCGCGAGAGCAGCTCGCGGCACCAGGCCCCGTGGGCGTCCAGGTCGCAGGCGCGCGCGTCGTCGAAGCAGAGGACGGGGCGCTCGGAGAAGAAGACGGTAAGGAGGCCGGGGACGCTCGCGACCTGGACGGAACGCCCCGCTGTGGTAGCGGCCTCGCGCAGGCCGGCGGCGAGCTGGTCGGTGATCGAGGCGAGGCGTAGGTAGGCCGGCTCGTCGAGCAGGGCGAGCGTGGCGAGGCCCGCCGCGACCGCGAGCGGATTGCCGGAGAGCGTGCCGGCCTGGTACACCTCGCCGGCGGGGGCGAGCAGGCGCATCAGATCGGCCCCGCCGCCAACCGCGGCGGCGGGGAGACCGCCACCGAGGATCTTGCCGAGGATCGTGAGATCTCCTTGCACGCCCGCGAGCTCCTGAGCGCCGCCGCGGGCGACGCGAAAGCCCGAGATCACCTCGTCGAGGACGAGCAATGCCCCGCAGCTGTCGGCCAGCTCGCGGAGGAGCTCGAGGAAGCCCTCGCGGGGCGGGACGAGGCCCATGTTGGCGGGCAGCGGCTCGGCGATGATCGCCGCGAGCGCGAGCTCGTCCCGGCCGGTCGACCGCTCCACGGCCCCGCGCAGCGCGTCCGGATCGTTCCACGGCACGACGATCGTGGCCGCGGCCGCGCTCGCGGGCACGCCCGGGCTCGCGGGCAGCGCCTGGGTGGCCAGACCCGAGCCCGCCTGCGCGAGCAGCGAGTCGAGATGCCCGTGGTAGGCGCCGGCGAACTTGAGCAGCCGCTCGCGCCCGGTGGCCGCGCGCGCGAGCCGCACGGCGGTCATCGTCGCCTCTGTCCCCGAGGAGGTCATCCGCAGCATCTCGACGCCGTCGATCCGGCGCGCGACCTCCGCCGCCAGCTCGACCTCCGCGGCGGTGGGGGCGCCGAAGCTCGTGCCCTTCGCCGCCGCCCCGGCGACCGCGTCGAGCACCGCGGGGTGGGCGTGCCCGTGGATCAGGGGGCCCCAGGAGCAGACGTAGTCGACGAAGCGGTTGCCGTCGACGTCGATCAGCTCGGCGCCCTCGCCGCGATCGACGAAGATCGGGGTGCGGCCGATCGCTCCCATCGCGCGCACGGGCGAGTTGACGCCGCCGGGCAGCAGCAGAAGCGCACGGCGGTAGAGCTCCGCCGAGCGCACGTCAGCGAGCGAAGTGCTCACGGGTGTTGTCGGAGCGGCGCTCAGGGAAGCCGATCGGTGCCATCGAAGCAAGCCGCGGCCGGCCGGTCACGCGTGCTCGGACTCCCAATTCTTGAAGTCGTCGGTGAAGTAGAGCAGGCGGATCTTCTTGAACTCGGTCGACGAGTAGAGCGTCGCGCGCTCGTGGATGCCGGTCTGCTCGGCGATCGCGTCGAGCACCGCATCGCACTCCTCCTTCGAGCGGCCGTGGGCCATCGTGAAGACCGAATAGGGCCAATCCTCGTAGGTGGGGCGCTCGTAGCAGTGGGAGATCCCGCGGAAGGACGCCATCCGCGGGCCGAGCTCTCCGATCCGATCCGGGGAGACCTTCCAGACGCCCATCCCGTTCGCGGAGAACCCCGCGCGACGGTGGTAGAGGATCGCGGCGACGCGGCGCAGCAGGCCGCGCTCGCGCATGCCGCGCATGTGCTCGAGCAGCGCCTCGATGCTCATGCCCAGACGCGCGGCGGCGGGGGCGTAGGGCTCGGAGACCACCGGCATGTTGCCCTGGGAGGCGCGGATCACGTCCTTGTCGAGCTCGTCGTAGGCGACGGGCTCGAGGTCGATCGGCTCGACGGCGACACCCTCGCTGGTGAGCGCCTTGGTGCCACCCTCCATTTCGAGGTCCATGCGGATCTTGAACAGCTTGAGCGTCGGCAGCTGGCGGATCGACTCGGCGCCGGTGAGCCGCTGGAGCACGTCCAGCGTGCCGTCCAGGCCGAGGCGCGAGTCCGGCTCGACGGCGAGCGTGAACCACATGTTGAAGTCGTGGTTGCGCAGGTAGTTGTGGGAAACGCCGGGATGCGAGTTGACGATCTTCGCCGCCTGCCACGGGTTCTCGGGATCGACCTTGGCCGCCACGAGCATCGACCCGTAGCCCAGCGCACGCGTGTCGTAGATCGGGGTTACCTGGCGGACGATGCGCTCGTCGAGCAGGCGCTGCACGCGGGTGAGCACCTCCGATTCGGAGGCCTCGGCGGCCGTCGCCACCGCGGCGAAGGGGCGAGGCTCGAGCGGGAAGGAGCCCTGCATCAGGTTGAGGAGCTTGCGGTCGAGGTCGTCGAGCGCCACGGCCGCCCCGTCCTTGCGCGAGCGGGTCTTTGGAATCGCGGCGCTCGCGCGATCTGGGGTCAGCTCTGCTCGGCTAGCCATTGGGCGGCGTCCTTGGAGTGGTAGGAGATGATCGTGTCGGCGCCGGCGCGGCGGAGAGAGGTGAGTATCTCCAAGACCGCGGCCCGCTCGTCGAGGTAGCCGGCGGCGGCGGCGGCCTTGACCATCGCATACTCGCCGCTGACGTTGTAGGCCGCCACCGGCAGGCGTGTGGCGCGCTTGACCGCGCGAATCAAATCGCCGTAGGCGAGCGCGGGCTTGACCATCACCATGTCCGCGCCCTCCTCCACGTCGAGCAGCGCCTCGCGCACGGCCTCACGGCCGTTGGCCGGGTCCATCTGGTAGCCGCGGCGATCGCCGCGCGCCGGGGCCGAGCCGGCGGCGTCGCGGAAGGGGCCGTAGAAGGCGGAGGCGAACTTGGCTGAGTAGGCGAGGATCGGGGTGTCGGCGAAGCCCTCCTCGTCGAGTGCTCCGCGGATCGCGCCGACGCGGCCGTCCATCATGTCCGAGGGAGCCACGAGGTCGGCGCCCGCGCGGGCGTGACTGACCGCGACGCGCGCGAGCAGCTCGAGCGTCGCGTCGTTGTCCACGATCGGGGACAAATCGGCGGAGGCGAGCGATCCGCCGGGTGGGTGGGAGTCCAAATCCTTCAGCACGCCGCAGTGGCCATGGTCGGTGTACTCGCAGAGGCACACGTCGGTGAGCACGAGCATCTCCGGCAGCGCGCGCTTGAGCGCGCGGACGGCGGTCTGGATCACGCCCTCCTCGTCCCACGCGCCACTGCCCTCGGCGTCCTTCGCGGCGGGGATCCCGAACAGCATCACGCCGGCGAGCCCCAGCGCGGCCACCTCGCGGGCTTCGTCGAGCAGGGCCGAGATCGACAGGCGCTCAAAGGGGGGGGCGGGGTTCTGATCCGTCGCGATCGGCTCACGGGTGGGTGAGGCGGGGTGGGTGGGGTCCGGGTGGGCGAGGTTCGGGTGGGCAGGGGTTCCATCGCCGGACCCATCCTCGGAGACGAACAGCGGCAGCACGAGCTGACCGGCACGCAGCTCGGTCTCGCGTACCAGTCCACGTAGCGAAGCGCTGGAGCGCAGGCGGCGCATCCGGGTCTGGGGAAAAGCCATCCTCCCCCAGGATACCCCTGCTAGAGACCGTCCGAAAACTCCGGCATCCCTCCTCAGCGGTTGCCGAACCTGAGCGGAGGAGTTTTCGGACAGGGATTAATCCAAGCGCCGCAGGCCGACGCGCGCGAGCGCGGCGAACAGCACGACGAGCGCGGCGAGGTGCGCGAGCGAGATCGGCAGGGCGGGCGAAGATTGGTTGACGGCGGCGTCGAGCGCCTGGAGGGCCGCCTTGAAGGGGAACACGAAGGAGACCGCGGAGATCGCGTCGTAGAGGCCGCCGCCGACCGACCCCGAGGGGACGAGCGCGAGGAAGGCGAGCGGGAGCGAGAGCAGGAAGGCGAGCAGCGAGGCGGCGCGCACCTCGCGCGCGAGCGCGCCGATCGATACGCCGAGCGCGGCGAAGGCGAGTGCGGCGAGGACGAGCGCGGCGAGCCACAGTGGAACGCGCGAGGAGTCGAGGTGGACGAAGGCGCCGATCCCGGCGAGCATCGCGAAGGCGACCACGAACGAGCAGGCGGCAGCGAGTAGAACCTTCTCGGCGAGGAGCGCGTTACGAGAGACCAGCACGGCGCGGGCGTGGGCGCCGACCCCCCCGCGGAGCAGACGTGCAAGCACGTGCTCTTCGCGCTCGAGCGCAACCGCGCCGGCGGCGAGGAGCAGGCCGATGAACATCTCCGAGACGGCGACGGCGACCACGACGGCGAACGTGTTCAGAGGCGTGCGACGGCCGTGGAGGAGCTTGGTATGGACGGCGATCGGCTGGCTGATCGTCTGCAGGACCGTCTTCGAGAGAGTGAGGTTCTCGGCGGCGAAGGTGGCGAACGCGAGCGTTCGTTCCAGCGCGGCGCGGTCCGCTCCGGGAGGCCGATGGGCGATCACGCGTCGCAGCAGCGAGGGGATCTGGCTGAGCCCGACGAGGTTTGCCGGCGCGCCGAGCACACCGAGATTGCCGCCCTTGAGCAACAGGCCGATCGCCTGGGCGGCGGCGTGCTGGATCTGTTCGGAGAAGCCGAGGTTCGCCTGCGCGAGCGCGGAATCGAGCGAGGATTGCACGAGCGACTGCTCGAGCGCGTCACCGTTGTAGAGCACTTCGAGATCGGCCTGGGAGACGTCGGAGGAGAGCCGCGCGGCGATGTCGTGGGGGATCACGACGGCGGCGAGCACATCGCCTGACTGGATCTTCGCGACGGCCTGCGCGCGCGTGGCGGTCGGCACGGCTTCGACCTGGTTGAAGAGCTGGGTGGCGTACGCGCTGACGTCGACGCTGCGCCCGCCGACTTCGACGCGCGCGCCGGGGGTGGTTTCGTTGACGACCGCGACGCGTGGCTTGGAGGGGCCGCGCGACAGCGCCAGCCCGATCAACAATGCGATCGCGACGGGGTAGACGACGAGCAGCGCGACCATCAGGCGCGAGCGGCGGAGGATCAGGAGGTCCTTGCGCAGTAGCGAGATCATCGCTCGCCTCGCGCACGCAGGAACG
>Ga0207933_1002883_pt1 | contig 10654 bp, 9 predicted proteins | sample NGESurdeep092012_4_FD_184488 | JGI IMG/M metagenome (GOLD analysis project Ga0207933, IMG submission 184488) | Arctic peat soil microbial communities from Barrow, Alaska - NGEE Surface sample F53-3 deep-092012 (SPAdes) | ecosystem: Environmental > Terrestrial > Soil > Wetlands > Peat ...
CCAGCCGTAAAATCCCCGAATGGCGGGCATTCGCTGGCTCTGATGTGAATTTCCTCGTCAAGAGCGGCTTCGGTAACTCATTGAAATGACTCAGTTTCATTTTCGGTCAGACTCTCAGGAGCCGGCAGCCGGGAAATAGCCCTCCAGATTAAGCCTAATCGGTTGGCCTGTTGTTGTGACAGCCGCTAAGGTGGGCGCAACGATGTCGGATCGGACATATGACTGCGGCGCCATTCTTTATTGTCGGCTCAAGCCGTTCCGGCTCGACCTTGCTTCGGATGATATTGACCTCCCATTCAAGGCTGGCGATCCCGCCTGAAACCTGGTACCTGCTGCCGCTTCTCGAACAATTCCCCCTTGATCGGCCTCTTGACGCGCACGCCCTCGAATGCGCTGTGACGATGGTGACCAGCGATTATCGCTGGCCTGATATGTCCATGGATACATCCACCTTCCGACGTCGGGCGATAGAACTCAAGGAGCCATATCTCAAAGACTTAGTGGAAATTGTCTACAAATATCATTTGGAGCAAGAAGGCAAGCTCCGGTGGGGAGACAAGACACCCGGCTACATCAAAATTGTACCGCAACTCGCCAATCTATTTCCTGATGCGCTCTTCATCCATTTGCTTCGCGATGGCCGTGACGTAACGCGATCAATGGAAGCCGTCGGCTGGTATGGTCCTGAGGTGCGCAATAATACGCGCGAATGGTCGGAAGCTGTGGACTGCTACGAATGCTGGCAACGTTCGGCGTTGGCCGATCGTATGATGACCATACGATACGAAGATCTCGCCAGAGAGACAGACGCAACGATGCGGAGCACATGCGGTTTTCTTGGTGAGCGGTTTGAGCCTCAAATGCTGTCCTGGGAAGGCAACGTATCGCGCCTCATACCACTGCGGGAAATGCAAATACATGGAAAGCTCGGGCGGAAGCCCAACACAGCCGATGTTGCACGATGGAAGCGCGAAATGAACGCTTGGGAAATCTTGGCAATAGAATCATTTATTGGCTCTCGGCTGAGGCGCAACGGCTACGCGCTCACCTTCCACCAGCGTATATGGTTTCCCGTCTTCGCATGTGTGCGTCTTTACTGCTCGACGATCGTGCCCGCTACTCTTTTCACTATGAGAGCCTTTCGTTTTCTGCGAAGGCGTATCTCGCCTGGCCGGCGGCCTGAGCCTACACAGCCGACGACGACACAATCTGAGTAGCCGATCTCTAGATGACACTCCGAGCATCGGGCCTGGATGCGGAGTTCGTCATTCTGGCCGCCAGCCGTGTTCATACCGCCAGGAAGCCAGCAGCTGTTGCGTGATGCGCATTGCCGTGCGGGTCAGATCGGGCCCAAGCCTTGGCCGAGATGTGCCGCTTTCGAGAGGCGGCGGAAGGTCGCAAAATCCTGACGAACGGAGCGAGCCGTTCGCGGCGACATCGTCACACATTGCCACGAATCGATTCATCACGGCGCGATTAGGCCGCTTACGATCGCGGGATAGCATTTCGAAGCTATGGGTTACTAGCGAGAAACTGTGGGCCCCTGTCGCGCCCGCATGCCGCAAGGCCTGCCGCATTTCGGCCGCTGAAATTGCACAGACCTGAGCCGGTCTAAAGTGAGAAGGCCGGTCCCAGAAGCCGGCGACTGGTACCTCGTAGACACCCTCCATCTTGGTCGGATCGACCATATCGACCGAAGCGCTAATTGCGCACCCGCGGTGCGCGTAATCGGGATTGAAACTACTGTCCCAAACAACGTCGAGGCGAGCGAGAGCCCGCAATGTATCGTCATTCGCACCGAAATTACCCGCCCGGAATGCGATAGGCCGAGGCGCGCCAGCGGCGACCAGGGCATTAGCGGCCCACTGGATCAATGTGACTTGATCCTCTAGAGAGAAATCGTTGACATTCTTACCGGTGCGTCCCTCTACCGGCGACTCTTTTGCCCATTCGAGCCATTCGGTGTGGATGTGCAGTTGGACTTCATGGCCGCGTTCTAGAATCGGCGTAACTATACGTTCGACTACCTGTGGACCGAAAATCAATCCAGGCATAGGATCGACGAAATAGACGGCGCGCAGGCCTCTTTCGTTCAACCTATCCATTTGCCAGCCTATGCCGAACTCTCCGACAACCGTTGACCCAATGATAGAGCTCAAGAAGTTATCTCCGGCCGCCACGCCGGCCGAATGACGTCCAGCCGACAATTCGGTATCAACGGTGATCAAAACATGGGTCATCATGCGTATCCGGCTTTTGCGACATTCGCGAAAATCTAACCCGCTGACCTATGTGATCCATTACACTGTTGGTTGCATCGCCCAATTCGGTGCGCGCGTGTAATCGATAGCCGGGTTAACCATCGCTTTTGCGCGCTCATACGCGGAACCGACATCGAATTGAAATGCCTTCAATACCGCGAGCACCGCCACGCCCATAGAGAGGGCCGCGTCACCGTTCGTGTAATCGTAATGGATCGGGCAACTCCTCGGCCGCCAGGAAACCTGGAGGTTCCGACTATCACCTATCGCCACTGGCGCTCCACCCGGCGCATCGGAGACTTGGAAGCTTTTCCCGCTTACATTCACCACGTGGTACCAGGCATTAGGGACTATCCCGTGGGGGGGCGTTTGAGGAGCCTGTGCGACCGAATGCGTGGGCCAGAGAATGCCTGCACCCTCCGAGAGCAAGAACAAAGTCAAAGGCCGGCTGAGTTCGCAACGATTACTCGAGGCATTTGTTGAAACGCCCACGCCGTCGCCCGCACTTGATCCGGAAGAAATGCCAATTTGTGACCACGGCAGCAGATGAGCAAAACTACGCTCCGACCCAACTGATCTAACCGTGTATGAAGTAGCCGCCAGACCAATAGCGCACGGCCAATCTCCGTTCGCGAGCGAAATGGGCATTTGGGCGACAAAATGGGTCCATTTCCGCAAAGCAGCGGTACCCAGAAGCACACTGGCCTGTGCTAGCGGCGCGATCAGAAAATACTGCATCCAGATCGTGAACCACTCACCGGATGTGAACTCCCATAAGCCAGACTTCTTGTACAAATCCGGCTGTTGGGTGATGAACTCGTTGGCGAACCTGGCCATGTTGTTTATGATATTTTTGAAGTATTCTTGCTCGATCCAAGTGTCCGGCGCAAGCATTAGAGCATTGAGAATGCCCGTAAAACGAAATCCCATCGACCTCGTGTTGCCGTAAGCTGGATCAAGACAGAAGATGTCGTAGCTCACGTGCGACTGGCCTGAAAGCCTTGCGGTTCTTTGTTGAGCCGTCGGCCATGTCGACCAGGGGGCGGAGCCGCTAGACGGCATATAGATCAAGACGTGATTAGCGTAGATCATTTGCATGTCGATCCAATGGGCCCCACCTTCCGTGAGGGCGACGTAATAATAGGGCTGCGGTGCGTGACTCCAGTCATACCCATCTGACGCTCGCCAGCCGCCGCCCCCACCGGTAAAGGGCAAAATGCCCGCCTGATTGATCCCGGTAACCTGCCAAATTCTGTTCAGCGTCGTCCCAAGACCCCTGTAATCGCCAGAATCGCCCGTGGGGCTCGATCCCCGAAGCGCCGGAATCTTGCCGGTCGACTCGTTCAAGTAATATTGCGGTGTCGTCAGCGCTGCCGCGAAAATTCGGCTCTGATCGGCCCACTCTCTCGACTGGGTGAGATAGGCGAAGATGCACCACTGTGGCATCCACCCGCGGTCCGGCCATCCGCCAGCACTGTCTATGTCGCCTGGATACCACATCTCCGTCGCGCTAGACCCCAAACGAAATGGGGAATAGTGCGCTTGGTACCGAGGCTTCGATGGTAGACGGAGCGTTAGATCATACGGAAGAACCATCATCGATTTGTGCAAGTAGGCGACGTCCTGTTGAACGTGTATGGTCGCCTCGTTATCGGTCCAGTCTGGCTTGGCGTCAGAGCGCGTACACCACCATTGCGTCTTGTTGTGGTGCGCAATCCGAAACTGCAGGCTGCCGCTGCCACCGTTGAACCGAACGGAATTCAGGTTGTCATAGTCGCCGCCGAATTTGAGAGTATTGGCATCAACCGGATTCGCATAGTAGACGGCGCCTGCAACCATTTTAGCCGGTAGAGAGTCGCCTGAGACTAGGACCGGATCTGATGCCGTCCTACCGTGGGAAATGCAGGTTACTTCATTGGCCTTCCCGGAATAAGAAAAGGGCTTGTCGTAACTAGGCAAGCTTCCGAAGTCTCGGTTGAGAGATCGCCCGTCGCTATAGACACAGGAGTAGATGTATTTCGTGGGATGCGCTTTGTTCAGCCAGCCGTTGTGTACTTTGGTTATGTGCTGGATGGCTGCAAGCGATCCGTTGGATTGCTTCGTCCATGCGGTGACGTAGAAAAAGCCGGCCAACTGTTCGCCGCCCGACGGCTGCCCCGGAAACCAATCCCACACACGCCATTGATCGCAGATCGGACCCGACTTGACGAGCTCCGCCCGCAAATTCGACGCAGCATTAAAACGAAGCGTCTGCGCCCCACCCATAAATCTTGCACCGGAGTAGTCAACGCAATTGCTGATAGCGATCTTGATATCACTGTTGCTCGTTATGTCCGCAAGGGACCTGGTTTTGGCATTGTTGTAAGAACCAGCCTCAGAGTAGAGATCCACGGTTAAAGCTGCACGGGGCTGTACTGATGGTGCAACGCAGGAGACCTCGCACCACCGCAAGGAGCCGTCGGGCCACGTGCTACGCAGGTCGAATTGTGCCGGCAGGATGCCGCCCGTGTCCGCGCGCTTCAATGCTGGTCTGTTCCCGTGCGGCACGTCGCCCATTACAAACGACTGCCCGAAAGTGATATAACTCTCAGCTGGCGTCGCGGCGGACGGACTGATATTTTGAAATTTGACGGTAGCAACATGTCTGCCGCCGCCAGCCCCAGACTGAGATCCCAATGCGGCGGCCTTCACGCGAGACGCCACCAGAGACGCGCCACCACTCAAGAGCAACGTGCGACGCGACAGCTTCATTTTGGCAAGGCTTTGCTTATCATCCATCAGTGATCATCCATTTTGAGGGCCCGCGGACGCCGGGATTAGCGGATCGTACCTCGACCCGTTAGGGCCTTAACCGGACCTTTGAATTCATTACCGGTCAATTCAGCGGGAGTGGCTGTTAAGTTTTTTAGGAATACGGTAGGGGGACCATCATTTATTAAGACATTATCTTTGAAGATCAGTTCTGACGTCAGCTGCGACACGCCTTCTTCGCCGATGATGACGGCAGCGCTATGATTTTGGTTCTTAGGCCCTTTTTCAAGCCAATTTCCCACCATAATCAGCGCACCACCGTTCGGAACGTCGACTTCGAAACTGGCTGTTCCGTTCGGTCCGTCTTCTATATGATTATCAATCAACTCGGTTCGCCGCGCACGCGATTTGATGTGATGGGCAACCTGCGTATTGAAGAACGTTGATCGCTCGATTCGCAGCAAAGCAATGTGGCCCACGTAAACCCCATGTGCGCAGCCATTCATTTGGATGCAGGTGCCGTTGTGATCGAATTCGCTGTCGCGGATGATAATCGAAGAGCCCGGTTTGATGCCGCCGAGAATGCCATCCTCATTGTCGATGAATTTTGAGCTTTCGATGGTCAGGCTGCCCCCCTCCGCGCGAATACCTGCGCCATTTCCGTTCGGCACGCGGGCGCCTTTGAAGGTCAGATTCTTTACCCTCACATCATTGGCATAAATAACGAAGATGCCCTTGCCCTGGCAGCTCTTGTCGGCCAACACGACGCCGGGCCCGCTGCCTTCGACTGTTACATCGTTCGTCGTCCATACCGCACAATCAAAATAGGTGCCGGGAGCAATCCGAACCGTATCACCGGACTGCACAACCCGTGCCGCTTCACTCGGGGCGTGGAAAGCCCGATCCTGACCCACCATAAGAATGGCGGCGGATGCAGACGAGGCGGCTCCCAGAATTGCAGAACCAATCAGCGCGTATGCGCTATACCGTGATAAAAATGGACTCACTCGCCAACACCAGGCAGCAACTGTCAGGCGCCGATCACCTAGTTCGCTCCTGCCAGGAAGATGTATGAAGGGGTTCCCCGACTCCGGAACTTGATAATTTACCACCGGTGCAGCGTCGCAGCAACGTTTGCGGGCCTCTGTCGTCATCACTAGCCGAAACGGAAGTCGGGAGCATGAGCATGTATACCAGCGGTGCGATAGGGCAGTTTAACCATCCGCGCCGGGGGTGGTCTTTGTCTGGAACGAATGGTAAGCCAGCACCCAGTACCCAGTGACGCCGGTTAACCGCGTTACCGGACCTAGCTTGCTCTCGCAACGGCTCAAAATTATGACGCCTCCTAGCCCGTCCCTAGCGGAGATAAGACCAGTGATTGTCATCGGACTTGGAACCGGGCGCTCCGGCACAGCTTCACTGGCGAAGCTTTTAAACGCACAACAGGATGCCCTCTGTTTCCATGAGATGAATCCGTCCTGCGTCCGTTTCTCCGGAACGCCCCGGCCTATTCTGAACGCGATCGACGAGTTCCAAGTCATTATCGACGGGGGTGATCCCTCAATGATGACCGTAGATCTCGGCCGCGGGGTGGCCGCGAAGGCATACGATCAGTTGTGCAAGATGCCGCGAGTGGGCCTCATTGGAGACATCGCCTTTTACTATCTCACGTATGTCGAGGCGATTGCCGCGCGGAATCCAAATGTCCGATTCTTGTGTCTGCGCCGAGATATTGACGAGACTATCACCAGCTGGATGAACAAGTCGCGCATATCGCGTTGGCGCTCCAAACGCTTGGCGGATCGCATCGGCGCCTGGATCACCCGCGCTCCATATCATGAGTCTCGAAATTTCTGGATGGATCATGACGGTTCGCGGTGGCAGCTCGATCCAATATGGGACAAGTGCTTCCCGAAGTTCGAAGCAACATCCAAGCCCGAGGCCATCTGGAAGTATTGCGAATTCTATTATGCTGAAGCCGAGCGCATTGCGCCCCAGCTAAGCGGCGTCTTCCGCTTCGTTGAGACGGAGTCGATGCAATCTCGGGAATATCAAGACGGCATCCTTGAATTTCTGGGCGTCTCCAGAGAGAAACGCGTTTTCACTGATGCGCACATTCACCAATCGCGTCCGGCGAAGATCACGCGCGTAACTGCCGCCCGGCAGTTTTCGCAACAGGCGGGCCGTTGAAGTGGTCCTGAACCATGCCTCTGTTCTCCACTATTATCGCCACCCGAAATCGGCCAGCGCTGTTTCTCAGCGCCTTGTCGTCAGTTGTCAATCAGAGCTGTAAGTCGCTCGAAATCATCGTGGTGAATGACGGATCTGATGAGGAGCATCTGGCTGAATATCATCGGATCCTGGGCGAGGCGGAGCGGCCGACGCAGTTCCATTCCCTTATTCGGCGGCCGAATGGTCATGGCCAAAGCTATGCCCTCAACTTCGGCGTATCGCAGGCTACGGGCGACTATCTTTGCTTCCTGGATGACGACGACTATTGGATCGATGATAGCTACCTAGAGAGGGTTGCGGCGAACATTCGCAGCCGAGAGATCCCGCCTGATCTCGTCTTTAGCAATCAAGCCGCATTTTTCGGCGAGCAACAAAAGAAAGGCCCGATCTGGCTCGAGGGGCTCGCAACGAAGCTGTCTCGGGAGCACCGCAGGTCTGACGAGGATGCGTTCTATGAAGTTTCTGTCGACGATCTGGTGAACGCGGGCGGCTTTTGCCACCTGAACACAATGATCGTCCGCAGCCCGCTCTACAATAGCGCGGGCGGGATGGATGAGGGCATTCGCTGGGAATGCGACCACGACTTGTTCCTGCGCCTGATCGACAGGGCTGGGACTATGTTGCTCTCTCCAGTGGCGGTCTCGCGCCACAACATCCCTGATCCTGCGAAAGCAGCAAGCATAACGACCTCACTGAATGAGGTGCAGCGCCGACTCTTCCAGCTTCGCGTATTCGAGAAGGCAAGCATCTTTGCCGCAAGTCCTGAAATACGGGCCCATGGACGCCAACATCTTGGCTTCACGCTCAAGCGAATTGCGCAAGCTTTGGTAGCGGCACACGACTGGTCTGGCGCAGCCTATTTCGGAGTACTGGCTCTCGCGGCTGCGCCGACCCTGAAATGGGCGGGATACACGACGTACGTGGCCTTGGCACGCATTCGCTTCGGGAACGGAATTCAGCAATAACTACCATTGATCCTCTCGGAAACACGGCTTACGACAGAGCGCTTGCTTTGGTTTGAAGAAGCGTCATTCTTGACGCACCCTCATCAATATATATCATACGCAACTGAATGCGTTGGCCCCAAAAGAGCAGCACTTATGGTGAGTAAGTCAGCCATTGTTTCAACACTCCCGGTGCCGATCTATCTTAGGGCAAAATGGCTGGACTCTCGTCTACGAGACCCGGGCGGTCATAGCCGCCGCCAACGTATGCGTCGCATCGAAACTCCTGATGGATACTCATACGAACCTTTCGATCGAACGCGATCGATTTTTGTTCACGTTCCAAAATGCGCCGGCGTCTCCGTTTGTCGCGCACTCTACGGAAATCTGGGACCGGGTCACACGCCTTTCAGTGAATACCCGTGGATCTTTGACCCGAATAGTTTCCAAAGCTATTTTAAGTTCACTTTTGTCCGCAATCCATGGGATCGGCTTGTTTCAGCGTACCATTTCCTAAAGCGCGGCGGTATGAACGACGCCGATCTTGAATTTGCCAAAGTCGAACTCAAGCCATACAACAGTTTTGACGCCTTCGTCCGAGGTTGGCTCAACGAGGACAACATTTGGAAGCGGCATCATTTTCGACCGCAATTTTTTTATTTAGAGGACTTACATAGAAGAGTGCACCTTGATTTCATCGGCCGCTTTGAAAACCTACGGAATGACTTCCTCTACGTTGCGGACAAGCTAAAGATCTCAGCGGATCTCCCGCGATCAAATATGAGTACCCATCTCGAGTTCCGCAGCTTGTATTCGGACGAGACGCGAGCTATTGTCAGTCGTGTTTATGCTCAAGACATTAAACAGCTGCAATATACGTTCTAGTTTACTGGATCATAAGCCGCAGGTATATCCGGCGACCTGCCACTGATCTTTCATCCAGCGGCCGTTAAAGCGTCGGCCAACGTGCTTTGGACCGAACTTCGGACGCAATTGCAATGGTCCGGTTAGGCGAGTGTGGTCCCTGTCACGTTCGTCCATCTCTGTACTGGACAAAAAGGGGCGTTGCCGCCAACTTCCCTCGGTCCACGTGCACCGGAGACGGAGGGCCCGTATTGGCAAGCTGCCCGGAGGTGCTTATGCCTCGCCGTAAGTACATCGACGTTAGCAGCTGATCAGGAATCGCACTCGTGTGGACCGTGGAGCCCGAAGAGATTTGTAAAAAAGTTCGCGTCCCTGGCATTTCCGGGTTTATGCGACTGAAAAACGAATCTGCATATTTGGATAAAGCAATCGAATCGCATCTTCCTGGATTGGACGAGCTAATTATTGTCTTTAATGACTGCCAAGATGACACTCCCGAAATTTGTTCGAAGTGGGCAGATCGCCATCCTGATAAGATCAAGGTATTCGAGTATCAGCCGCGAGTTATTCCAATCGGCACCCCAGAGTCATTGCGCGTCGACCCGCGATCCCCTAACTGCATTGCAAATTATTATAACTACTCATTGTCTCTGACAAATCGCAAAATTGCCATCAAGATAGATGGCGACCATATTGCTGTAAGCAAGCGATTTGCTCGAATTTGCGATCGTGTCCGTCGTGATTTGCCTCGAAATGGCCGCTATCCGATTTATGGTTTGAACATCACACAAAATGAATTCGGCGAAGTGGCTATTTATAACTATTATGATTTTGCCCCCGACTTCGTCGGGGATCGCCGAGCCAAAAAGGGGCCCCCACCATTCACATCAGGTGATCACGCGTTCTTTTACGTCGATGAGAGTTCATGGCACACGGTAGATCCGGTCGAGGGCTTTGAAGTTTTGAACCTAAAGGGTCGATCGCGATTCCCACGGGCGGCACTGACCTATTGTTTTTTCCACATGAAAGGCATGAAATTGGACCGCGGGACCGCCAATTGGTTGCCCAAGGAGAATCGGCATTTGCGCAAGGATTGGGTCAGCAATGTTCTTGCGCCAGATGGGGACAATCTGGCTTCTATCGACGCTATGCGTGCAAAAAATCCGGCCTATTTCCGAGGAGCGAAACTTCATCGTGAACTCAGGGCCATTCTCCCTGATTTAGAGCTGAAGACTGATGGTCCGCCGAAGCCGGCACTAGGTCTACGAGAAAAGATGGCTGACTTCTGGTACCGTCTCGCTTATCCTTAGTGGCCTGCACCCGGTTCCGAAGACACCAGGTTTGGTGTGACAATGGGACCGGAGGTGGGTCATGGAGCGGCGGAAGTTTACGCGGGAGTTCAAGCTTGAGGCTGTGCGCCTGATCAGAGACCGAGGCGTGTCGTATGCGCAGGCCTCGCAGGATCTGGGCGTGCATTGACCTGATGGGGTGGACGGCCCCCGCTCCCGGCATCTGTGTGCCAAACTGTGGTCGTTGCTGATCGCCCACTGAGAGGAGCCATTCGCCATGCAGGTTACGACGATCGGGATTGATCTCGCAAAG
>Ga0207933_1002884_pt1 | contig 10653 bp, 13 predicted proteins | sample NGESurdeep092012_4_FD_184488 | JGI IMG/M metagenome (GOLD analysis project Ga0207933, IMG submission 184488) | Arctic peat soil microbial communities from Barrow, Alaska - NGEE Surface sample F53-3 deep-092012 (SPAdes) | ecosystem: Environmental > Terrestrial > Soil > Wetlands > Peat ...
GCATTGCGTGCCCGCGAGCGGTCCAGGTTGAACTCGTACGAGGGGTCGGGTGGCTTCGCAGCAAGCGTGGGTGCCAGGTCTTGCAGCGCGCAGATTGTGGCAACGGGCTACTGGTCGCGCACCACGTCGAGGTCGAAGAACTCGGGCGGTCCGTCCAGGACGTCTCCCATCGCAGCTCGGATGTGCTTCAGTCCCTCCTCGCGCCGAGGGTCCTGCTCCCGCTCGCGAGCCTTCTGTTCGCTCTCAAACACGACCAAGGCAAACACCAGCGTCGGATCGGCCTGGCTACGCATGACCATCGTCCTCACCAGGCCTGAATCTGCCTGCTCAATGGCGCGAAGTTGCTCGAATACACCGAGCAAGTCCGCCTCGCGCTCCGGCTTGATCCGCACCTTCTGTAGTTGTGCCCACATGCTGAGAGCCTTCCTATCCGAGTGACTACCGATGAGTTTGAGGCCGCTAGTCCGTCTCAACGACTGTCGCACGTCGCCCGATCGGGTACTGCTGCATGAGTCAACCGGAGATGCTGAGCATGCGAAAGATCGTCGTGTACGAGCTGTTGTCTCTCGACGGCGTCGCAAGTCTTCCGACAAGTTCTTCACCGAGTGGGACGACGCAATGGACGCCAACCTCGCCGCGGTGATCGGAGCGCAAGACGCGGTCGTCCTGGGCCGACGCAGCTACGACGAGTGGGCCGGGTTCTGGCCTAGCAGCGAGATCGAGCCATTCGCGACGTTTCATCAACGGGGTCACGAAGTATGTCGCGACATCCACGTCAGCATCTCCGTCGTCCAGACACTGCTCGCAGCACACGTTGTTGACGAGCTGAGGCTGGTGATCGCGTCGAAGATCGTCGGGAGCGGACGCAGGCTCCTCGAAGGATTGCCGCCGCTTAACCTCGAGCCGATCACAAGCGCGACGTCACCGACTGGGCACCTGCTTGTCGCCTACCGCATCATCCGGTAGGCGTCGTCACACGAACGTCACCCGAGTCGCTTCCTGCTTGCCCTGTGCGAAACCGGCGCTGGCGCTGGGGATGCGAGTCGCGGGATCCATCTGGTTGGTACCCATCGCGGCTCGGGAGTCCGCGTCGGGTGTGATCACCGCGACGTAGCTGCCTTGCTTGCGCAGCGCTTCGACTTGGCTTTCCAGGGCCGCGCCAGGGAATCTGCGCAGTCCCTCGAACTGACCAGCCGGGTCTGTGCCCGGTTCCGGTGGTGTCCGGCTACGTGCGCCTAACGGCGAGAGCACCACGACGTTCGCGTAGCCCGAGGCAAGGTCGGCGTTTTCGCTCGAGCGCACGCCGCCGTCGATGTAGCGAGAGCCGTTGATGCTGACGGTGGGGACCAGGCCGGGCAGCGCAGTGCTCGCGGTGACCGCGTCCACCAGGTCGACGCCGGAATCGCGGTCGAAGGCAGTCAACTCGCCGGTGTGCGCATCGAGGGCCACCACGATCATCGGCCTGTCCGGCCAACGCGGGCTAGGCAGCCTGGCTGCGACGGTTGCGCGGCGCTGTGCTGCTCCGGATCCGATCGTGGCGTCGCTCTCCAACCCGAACGCGCCCATTGCGCGTTGTAGGTCGACTCCCGAGGTCGCGGCGGCGCCGATGGCCCTCATGCGCTCGAACACGGTCGCCATTGGCAGGGACGGGGGCCGCTGCGGGTTCTGCCCCACTGGTTGCATCGGCGGGGAAAGCACCGAGGCCAGCAACTCGGCCACCGGTATGCCGCTGCGGACTTGGGCTGCCGCGGTGGCACCGGCGGAGGTGCCGACCACCAAATCGGCAACCTCCGTCATATCGAGACCGGCCTCAGCTAGGCCGGCGATGACACCGATCTCCCACGCATTTCCGCCAGCCCCACCACCACCGAGAACCAGAGCAACGTTGTGAGCCATCTTCAGACTGTGTCAGCCCGTGGAAATTGATTTCCATTGATATAGAAAGACCGTGCTCACCGGGGGGGGGTGAACTATGCGAGTGCCGCGGCTACCTCGTCGAGGTGCGCCCCGCGTGAGGCTTTGACGAGCACGACGTCGCCGGCGATGACGTGATTGCGCAGCCATTCGACCACAGCAAAGTTGTCGGCCAGAGCGAGCGCTCGCTCTCCTGCGCCGTCGGCGATCGGCTGGGCGCCCTTGCTGACCGCGATGACGATGTCGGCGCGAGATGAGGCGTACTGCCCGACAGCGCGGTGCTCACTCGCGCTGTCGGCACCGAGTTCGAGCATCTCGCCGAGGACGGCTATCCGACGCGAGCCCTTGATCGCTGCGAGTGCGTCCAGGGCAGCGCGAGTCGAGTCGGGATTGGCGTTGTAGGAGTCGTTCAGCAACATCGCACCGTCAGCGAGCTCGCGCAGTTCCGTGCGCCACTTCGACACCGAGGCGCAGGACAGCGCCGCTGCGGCGGCGTCGAGGGAGATGCCAGCAGCCAATCCCGCCGCCGCGGCAGCCGACGCGTTGAGCGCCTGGTGGGCGCCGACGAGCTGAAGTGCGACGGGAGCTGAGTCATCGGCGGTTCGCAGCGTGAAGGACGGACGGCCGAAACGGTCCAGTGCCAGGTCGAGCACCCGCACGTCGGCGCACTCCGCCTGGCCGAAGGTCAGCACGGGCCCATCGGTGAGCGACCGCATCGCCAGCACCCTGGGGTCATCGGCGTTCAGAATCGCGGTCCCGACTGGCCTTAGTCCTTGCACCAGCTCGCCTTTGGCCTGGGCGATGGCCTCGCGCGACCCGAACTTGCCGAGGTGGGCCTGGCCCGCGTTGAGCACGAGCGCGACGTCCGGCGTAGCTAGGGCCGTGAGCTTGGCGATGTCGCCAACGTGGCGCGCTCCCATCTCCAGGAGGAGAAACCTCGACGCCGACGTCGCGCGCAGCATGGTGAGCGGCACGCCGAGTTCGTTGTTGAGCGAGCCGATGGTGGCGATCGTCGACGCAGCACTCGAAAGCACCGCAGCCAGCAGGTCTTTGGTGCTGGTTTTGCCCTGGGAGCCGGTCACGCCGACGACGGTGAGCTTGTCGCGCAGCCGACCAACAACGTGCGCAGCGAGCACCTGCAGCGCGACCTCGGCATCTTCGACGACCACTGTGGGCAGCGGCGTGGGCCGAGTGCCCAGCACGGCCACCGCGCCAACTGCGCCGGCCTGCTCGGCGTAGTTGTGTCCGTCGACGTTTTCACCAGCGAAAGCGACGAAGAGGCCGCCCGGTTCGGCCTGCCGGCCGTCAAGGACGGCCGGTGCGGTTACCGTTACGGCGCCGTCGCCCTGAACTGTCCCTCCGACGACTGCGGCGATCTCGTCGACGCTGAGCGGGATCATGCCCGGCCGCCACGAGGGCCGGCGAAGTGCCGCGACATGCCCCCGCACGCTACGGCCTGCGCCATATCGTCGGCCTATCCAAAATCTCATACGTGGTGGCAACATCGCGACGCCTTCACTGGAGGCATGACATCCAGCCCAAGAATGGGAATCACCGTTTACGGGTGCGAACCGGATGAGGCTGCTGCGTTCCGCGAGATCGCGCCCCGCTTTGGAGTTATGCCGACCATCACAAGGGCAGCGCTCTCCGATAGCAATGTCGAGTTGGTACGCGGCAACCGATGCATCAGCGTAGGCCACAAGACTCGCGTGACGAACTCCACGCTGCTGGCGCTAAGCGTTGCCGGCGTCGCGTATGTCTCGACACGGAGCATCGGATTCGACCACGTTGATATGGACTATGCGCAGAGCGTCGGGATCTGCGTCGATAACGTCGCCTACTCGCCCGACAGCGTGGCTGACTACACGTTGATGCTGATCCTGATGGCGGTACGAAGCGCGAAATCCATGATCCGACGCACAGACGCTCATGACTACAGGTTGCACGATGTGCGCGGGCGAGAGCTACGCGATCTGACCGTCGGGGTGATCGGAACAGGGCGCATTGGCGCAGCGGTCATGGACCGGTTGCGTGGGTTCGGCTGCCTGACCCTGGCCTTTGATAATCGTCCGAAGACTGCCGCCCGCTACGTCCCATTCGATGAGTTGCTGCGACAGAGCGACATCATCACGCTCCACACCCCGCTCAACGCCGACACTCACCATCTGCTCAATCGCCAACGTATCGAGCAGATGAAGGACGGCGCGTTTGTTATCAACACCGGGCGCGGATCACTGCTGCACACCGAGGCTCTTCTTTCTGCCCTGGAAAGCGGCAGGCTGTCCGGTGCGGCGCTCGACGTTCTCGAAGGCGAGGACGGAATCTTCTACGCCGACTGCAGAAGCACTCCCGTCGGAAACAACCTGTTACTGCGCCTGCAGGAGCTCCCGAACGTCCTCATCAGCCCACACACCGCGTACTACACAGATCACGCTCTGAGTGACACCGTCGAAAACTCGATCATCAACTGCCTCACATTCGAAAGGGAGAACGCGGCGTGGACAGGCTGAAGGTCGGCATCATCTTCGGCGGCTGCTCAGAGGAACATCTCGTCTCCGTCAAGTCTGCGCAAGAGGTCGCGAAATGTCTCGACCTCGAAAAGTACGAGCCATTCTGGATCGGAATCACCACGACCGGTGCGTGGAAGCTATGCGACGGCCCCGGAGCGGAATGGGAGAACGGCGGTAGCCGTCCAGCTGTGTTGTCGCCGGACAGAAGCGTTCACGGACTGCTGGTCCTCGAGCGTGAGCGGTACGACATGGTCCGTTTAGATGTGGTGTTCCCGGTGCTGCACGGCAAGCTCGGCGAGGACGGTGCGATACAGGGTCTGCTGGAGCTATCCGGCATCCCCTACGTAGGTTGCGACATCCAGAGCTCCGCGTTGTGCATGGACAAATCCTTGGCCTACATCGTCGCAAACAGCGCGGGAGTCGCTACACCGAAACACTGGGTGCTCACAGCGCACGCGAGGATCGATCCCACCAGCCTTCCGTATCCCGTCTTCGTAAAGCCGGCACGTTCTGGCTCATCGTTTGGCGTGAGCAAGGTACATGGAGAACAGGACCTGCCGAGCGCGATCGAAACCGCACGGCAGTTCGACTCGAAGGTGTTGATCGAAAAGGCGGTCGTCGGCAGCGAGGTCGGGTGCGCCATCTTGGGCGAACGATTCGGATTGGTCGCGAGTGAGGTAGACCGCGTCTCTCTATCGCACGGCTTCTTCAGAATCCATCAGGAGAGCGACCCGGAACGCGGCTCAGAAAACGCAACGTTCATCACTCCCGCCGACATCTCAGCCGAGTCACGCGTGCTCGTCCAAGACACAGCGAAAGCCATCTACCGAGCCCTCGGATGCAAGGGACTTGCCCGGGTAGACATGTTCCTGACCGAAGATGGCACGGCAATGCTCAATGAGGTCAATACGCTGCCTGGCATGACCTCGTACAGCCGGTACCCGAGAATGATGGCAGCGGCGGGCTTATCGCTCGCCGAGGTGGTCGACCGGCTCATATCGCTGACCCTGCACGGAAAAAGAGAGTGAACAACGACTTCGCCTTTGTCGACCAGTTCGTGCCAGGAATACGCTGGGACGCGAAGTATGCCACGTGGGACAACTTCACCGGCAAGCCCGTGGACGGTTACCACGCAAATCGCATCGTCGGCACGCGAGCGCTGTGCGCCGCCCTCGAGAGGGGGCGAGAAAGCGCCGCGTCCTTAGGCTTCGGCCTGCTTCTCTGGGACGGCTATCGCCCGCAACGCGCCGTAGATTGCTTTCTGCGTTGGTCGAAACAGCCGGAGGACGGCCGGACGAAACCGCGGCACTACCCGAACATCGACAGATCAGGAATGTTCGAACGCGGATATATAGCCACCAAATCAGGCCACAGCCGCGGGGGCACCGTCGACCTGACGCTCTACGATTTAGCAACCGGTGAACTTGTTCCTATGGGCGGTACCCACGATTTGATGGATCCGATGTCCCACCACAGTGCAGCGGGACTTGCGAAATCCGAAGCCGGAAACCGTCACCAACTCCGCGTCATCATGGAGGGCTGCGGCTTCGATTCCTACGATCGCGAGTGGTGGCACTACACCCAACGACACGAGCCGTATCCGAATAGCTACTTTGACTTCCCGATCGAGTAATCCAGCGGCAGTTCGACTGTCACGCTGAGGCCACCAGCCGTCCGCGGAGCGAGGACGAGTGTCCCGTCGTGCGCTTGGGCGATGCTCTTGACAATTGCCAAGCCGAGGCCGACACCTGCGTGGTCGGCACGAGTGCGTTCGGTCCCCCGACGAAACGGCTCGACGAGCGTGGCGACTAATTGCGGGGTGAGCTTCTCGCCGGTGTTCTCGACCGTGAGCACTACAGCCTTGGCGTGAGCCTTGGTCGTCACCCACACGGTGCCCCGGTCGGCGAGGTTGTGGACGATCGCGTTATGCACGAGGTTTGTCGTCATCTGCTGCAGGAGCGCGTGTGAGCCCATGGTCGGTGTCATTTCGCCGGTCGTCTCGATAGTCAGACCGCGTTCTTCTGCGAGGGGAAGAAGCGTTTCAGTGGCTTCCTCCGCCAAGAGGGACAGGTCGACGTGTTCTCGGGTGAAGGTTCGCCGGTCGGCACGGCTGAGCAGGAGCAGTGCTTCAGTGAGGTCGATCGCGCGGGTATTGACGGCGTGGAGGAGGGCGACGAGTTCGCCGGTGTCGCGGTTCGGATCGTTACGCGCGACATCGAGAAGCGTCTGAGCGATGGCTAGCGGGGTGCGCAGTTCGTGGGAGGCGTTGGCCGCGAACCTCTGCTGTTCGGCGACGTGCGCTTCGAGCTGGGCGAGCATCGCGTCGAAACTGTCGGCGAGTTCGCGGAACTCATCGTTGCGGCCTTCCATACGGATCCGGTGGGAGAGTGACCCGTTCGCAGCAATGCGGGTAGCGTCGGCGATGCGGGTGAGTGGGGCGAGCATGCGGCCAGCGAGGATCCATCCGCCTGCCAGACCAAATACCAGCAGGAACGCCAGCACCACGACCGCCACTCGGTCGAAGGCTCGCTGAGTCCCCGATCGACCCGGAGCGAGAACGCCGCCAATCCCAGCTCTGGTGGTCGCGACAAACGCTGTGTGGGGGAAGTATCGGAGGAGGACCGCCCACAGGCCCAGCAGCAAAGCACCCGCGAGTGCGAGGAAGCCGGCGTAGCTGAGCGTGAGTTTGAGGCGGACACTCAAGCCAGGTGCCCTATTCACGGTCGCTCCCCGCACGCACGGTGTCTGGTGGAGTGTCTATGCGGTAGCCGACGCCGGGCACGGTCGCGATGATGCCGGGCTCGCCGAGGCGTTTGCGTAGGGCCGAGACCGTGATGCGCACGGCGTTGGTGAACGGGTCGGCGTTTTCGTCCCACGCCCGTTCCAAAAGCTCCTCGGCGCTGACTACACCGCCTTCACCCGCGATGAGAACTTCGAGTACGGCGAACTGTTTCCGGGTGAGCGCGACGTAGCGGCCGTCGCGGTAGACCTCGCGGCGGAACGGATCCAGCCGCAGACCGGCGATCTCTCGCACGGGTGGCCTGTTGTGTGCGCGCCTGCGGTCGAGCGCTCGGAGGCGGAGCACGAGTTCTTGGAGTTGAAACGGCTTCGTCAGGTAGTCGTCGGCGCCGAGTCCAAACCCAGAGGTCTTGTCGTCGAGTCGGTCCGCAGCGGTGAGCATCAGAATCGGCATGCCGCTGCCGGAGGCGACGATGCGTTCGGCGATCTCGTCGCCGGAGGGTCCAGGGATGTCGCGGTCGAGCACGGCGATGTCGTACGCGTTGACGCTCAACAGTTCCAGCGCGGTGTCGCCGTCGCCGGCGATATCAGCGGCGATCGCTGCCAGGCGCAGTCCATCGCGGATGGCCTCTGCCATGTAGGGCTCGTCCTCGACGATCAAGACACGCATGCTCCCGACGCTAGCGGTCGGAGCATTTCGTCCGCCTATCGAGAACCGCGCGGGATACGGTGCTCGGAACTGGGTTGATTGCGATCTGCAGCCACGGAAGGTTCACGCGTCCAAGATCAACAGCCACCCGTCGCGCGCACAGACGGACGCAGTGGGATTGCAGAGTGTGCTTTTGCGCGGAGGCGTGCCCGAGATCAGACGACTGGTCGAACGTGAGCGCCGAGCATCGTCGCGCCTCGCCTCGGACGGCGCGACTGTTGGCAGGACGATCGTTCGCGCACATCCTCGATGCCGACCGCCGAAGGCATCAACGATCCGACAGGAGCCGTTGCGGCGCGGAAGGCGAATCGGAAGGCATTCCCGTCCGTGGTACTCGTGTCAGGGATCGGTGACGGCGCGGTCTTCTGGTGTCCTGCGAGTGGCCCTTCTGTGCGCGCGACGCCGTTTCGAGTGTTCGCGAGTACGACGGCACCAGCGGCAGGCTTGTAAGGATCTTCAGGCCTGATGGATCGATCTTCTTCCGCAACCCAGAGGCCGGCGGTTCAGCCCAGACGACGATCTGCTGTGTCGCGCGACTCGAATTCTTCGGCTGACCCTCAAGTTACAGGCCGAGCGCGCTTCCGACGGCCGTCTGCACGTCGATCGACACTGCACTCGTCCCGCCGAAGATCGTCACATTGACGATCGTGCTCTCACCGTTGCTCAGGTAGCCGCTCGTCGGGGTGGGCAGCGCTGTTCCGGTGGTGAGGAGAAGCGGGCCGCCGCGGTGTGCTTCGAACGTGCCTCCGCTAAGCGCATCGGCGAAGGTCTCGCCGCTTGCGACACCGACGCTCCTCGGCCCACTGAACACAGCGATCGCGACCGAGGCCGCTGTTGCGTATCGGTCAGCGCCCGACAGTGCGATGGCTGCCGGGTCTGCCGAACGTGCTCGCATGGAAGAACGGCACCGAGGTGGACTCCCGGATCGTTGGGATGCCGGCCGGCGGCGACGCGGTCGCTGCGGGGACCAAGCTGGTCACCGGCGCCTGCGCGAAGCTCTAACCAGCTCAACCGCGGCCGGCGCGAAGGACAGACCGTGGGGGTTCAATTCGGTGTCCGAGGGGGGGTGTCCGAGGGGGGACACAAACCTTGCGTACATGGGCCGTACGCGCTGAGTTGGCTCTGGTGTGAGCTCCCGTACGCGACATGCGCGGTCGTTCCCGGCCGGCGGTCAGTCGATTGATCCGCGCGGAACGACCCATGAGGCGTGCAGTTGTGGGTAGGCCGCGGTGATGTGGTCGAAGTCGCTGTCGTAGTGAAGCATCGTGGCTGCTGAGTCGACGGCAGTGGCGGCGAGTGCGACGTCGATGACTCCGGCTGCGCGGCCAGTGCCGGCGTTCCACAGTGCGGCGCGGATGTCGAGGATGAGTTGATCGATGGCGGGGGACAGGGGCAGGTAGAGGAACGACGTCCGTAGCCGACGACTGGCTTCGGTGTGCTCGGTTGCGGAGCGAGCGCTATAGGCGAACTCGTCCAGGCTAAGTGCGCAGCAGCACAGCTCGTGTTCCGCGTCCAGGAGCGCGCGGACCGCTGTCTGGACCGCCGAGCTGCGGGGCAGTCGTTGCAGCACGCTGTTGTCGACGAGGTAGCGGCTCAACGGCGCGCGGCGGCCCTGACCTGCGGGTCACGAAGGTCGGCGATGGGATCAGTGGCGCTGATCCATTCGATGGTGTCTCGCTGGTCATGCAGACGCACCAGCTTGGACAAAGCCGTGTTCACCGCGTCCTTCTTCGTTGCGCCTGGGCCAAGGATCACTCGAGCCCGCTCCAGCAGCGCTTCATCGACATCGATGAGTGTCTTCGACATGGACCCTCCTTGGTTGCACCGACCATGGTCAGTATATCCATAGTAGATATACGGAGTCGATCCAAATACGAGGCGCGGTTTGCGCGGGGGAGACATCGCCGATCTTGCGCGGCACGGTGGCGGCGGGACGGCGGGACGGCGGGGGGCAGGACGGCGGGGGGCAGGACGGCGGGGGCGGCGCAGTGGCGGGAGTTCGCGTGGAGGTTTCACGAATGTGCGCGGCCCGAGGGGAGGATGGTTGAAATGTGAGTAACATGCGCTCCGGGTCACGATCATCGGGATCCGCGAGCGTCGCCTTCCGGTTTGACGCACGAGACGCGTCGGCGCCCGCCACTGCGGCGAGGAGGCACGCGTGGCTCACCAAGCACCTCACTCCGGCACCGAACGTGATGACCATCTGAGGCGAAGCGGAATTAACCTGCGGCCGGCAAACCTGCTGTTGTTGATCCCGCTGATCGGGACCCTGTTCCCAATGTTCTACAACCGCGACTCGCCGCGGCTCGGCGGCATGCCGTTCTTCTATTGGTACCAGCTGGTCTGGATCCCGATCAGCGTCACTCTCACCCTTGTCGTCTATCGCGCGACTCGGGGTGATCGGTGATGAACGGCGTCGAGTTGGGCATCGTCATCGCGCTGTTCGTCATCGTCACCGTGATGGGGTTCCTCGCCGCCAGATGGCGGCGCAGTGCCGACAGCCACAGCCTGAACGAGTGGGGTCTTGGTGGCCGCAGCTTCGGAACCTGGATCACCTGGTTCTTGCTCGGTGGGGATCTCTATACGGCCTACACCTTCGTCGCCGTCCCTGCTTTGGTGTTTGGTGCCGGTGCAATCGGGTTCTTCGCCGTGCCGTACACGATCGTCGTCTTCCCGATCGTGTTCCTCGTAGCCAGCAGGCTCTGGTCCGTTGCGCATCGGCAGGGCTACGTGACCGCGGCCGACTTCGTGCGCGGCCGACACGGCTCCAACGCCCTCGGG
>Ga0207933_1002885_pt1 | contig 10652 bp, 12 predicted proteins | sample NGESurdeep092012_4_FD_184488 | JGI IMG/M metagenome (GOLD analysis project Ga0207933, IMG submission 184488) | Arctic peat soil microbial communities from Barrow, Alaska - NGEE Surface sample F53-3 deep-092012 (SPAdes) | ecosystem: Environmental > Terrestrial > Soil > Wetlands > Peat ...
GCGGAGGTAGGCCCGCCAGCACAGGTCGAGATCGGGCTCGCCTTCGCCGGACCACCACAACCACAGCGTCTTCTTGATGCGTCCGGTTGGCTTGGGCAGGTGTTCGACCTCGACCCGGATCACGCTGCCGCGGATGATCGGCGGTTCGTCACAGTCCCGCCACCGCCCCCGGCCGTGCAGCTTCGGATGCAAGTTGTGCCAGGCGCTCACCTTCACGTTCCCGTAGCGGTGGACGCGGGTGGCGAGTTCGGCATCCGGGGTGGTCCAGGTCGCTTCGTCGGCCAGCATGAAGCGTGGTCCGTGGCGTCGTGGTCGGCCCACCGTGGCCTCACCACGCGGCTCGGGGTCGGGGTGGAACACACGACCCGAAGCGATCCGCACCAGCACCTCCGCCCGGGTGTCCCTGAGCTCGGCTCCAAGGGCAATGCCGTCGTAGCCGGCATCGAAGACAAACAGAGGAACGTCGCCGTCACTCGGCAGAAGGCCGACGAGGCGCTTCACCTGTTCGACGGTGGTGGTTCCGGCATTCATGGACGGCGTGATGCGCAAGGCATCAAGGGGAGCAGTCCAACTGTTTGGGGCCCAGTTCAGCTGACAGATCCACTGATAAGACCACCCCGCCACGATGGGCTGACCGGCCGAGTGCTTGGACGCCGAGTAGTGGAAGCCCCGCTCGGGACTGCACTCGGCATCGCAGCGGGCCCAGGTCGAGGCGTCCACCGCGAACACCAAGGGCCAATCCTTCGGACGACGTTCGACCAGCAGCTCCCGCAGTCGGCCGTCGTCCACATCACCCTCGGCCAGGGCCTTGTAGAGGCTGCCGTGGCTGCGGCGGAACTCCGGTTCGAGACTGAGTGAGGGAACCGATCCCACCGGGGCGGGCGAACACAGCGCGGCGTCGCAGAGTTCGAAGAGGGCGTCCCTCCACGGGGACAGGCACTGATAGAGCGACCGGCGAAAGCCGGTCAACTCGGCGGTGGCATCGTCAATGTGCTCCATGCAGACAGTATGCTTACTGTCTGCTTCCCGATGAGGGATGCTTGTTGTCGACCGGAGGAGCACAATGACAAGGACGACCGTCGAGGAGCGGCTGGCGGAGTACGACCGGCGACACCGGGAGCTGGCCGCGCAGATCGCGGAGATCGGGATCGTTGCCGCGGGGAGTGTGACCCGCCGCTATACCCGCTGCACGTCAGCGGGCTGCCGATGCAACGCCGAGCCGCCTACCCCTCATGGCCCCTACTGGCAGTGGACTGCAAAGGTGAACGGCAAGACCGTGACCAAGCGACTGACCGACCGAGAAGCCCAGCTCTACCAGGAATGGATCGCCAACGACCGTCGCATTCGGGCCCTGCTCGCCCAGATACGCACCGTTGACGCCAAGGCCGCCGAACTCCTCTTGAAGGAAGCCGTCAACGGGTAGGTCCAGGGTTTAATTGCAAGTTGAGTCCATCGTCGGAATGGCTTTGACCCAGCGGATCGCGCTGCTCTGCTTTGAGAAGGACGAGAACGTCTGCCACCGGCGATGCATCGTCGAGCTGGCGCAACGCGAAGAGCCGGCACTCTCCTCAATCGCTCTTTGAGCGGATCAAAGCCTTCGGATCCGGCCACGCCTTTGTGTTGCGACTGGATCCGCCAATAGCGGGGACCCTAGAGCGCGGACATTCCTGCTGATCGGGTCGGAGGCATGTATTGCGCTGGACGATGCCTCAACCTGGTCTTGCCTGTACCTATGGGGCCCTCCACCGGTCGGACGCCTGCCCGCCTTCCGACAGTTGACACTTACGCAAGCAGTCGCTTACACTTAGACGGTGGACACCGCCTTCAAAGCCTTGGCCGAGCCCAGGCGTCGGGAGATACTCCGGATGGTCTGGACCGCAGAGATGCCCGCGTCCCATATCGCCGCCAGGTTCGAGGACATCACCAGGTCAGCGGTGTCCCAACATCTCGGCGTTCTTCGGGAGGCGGAGCTGATCCTCGAGCGGCGCGACGGCACTCGGCGGCTCTACCGGGCCAATCACGCCGAGATGGCCAGACTCCGAAGCTTCCTCGACGGCTATTGGACCGAGAGCCTCCAACGCCTGCTGGAACTTGCCGAAGCCGCCGAGCAGACGTCGCAAACAAGCTCGCCAGAATAGACAACAGAAAGGAATCACTGATGGCTGAATTGACCCGAGAGGTCGTGATCGTCGCTAGCCCCGCAACCATTTTCCCGTTCCTCGTCGATCCCGAGCAGCATCTCCGCTGGATGGGCACCGAAGCGGAGCTGGACGCCCGGCCCGGCGGTGCCCATCGAGTCCTGGTCGGAGGCCGACACCCATCGGTAGGCGAGTTCATCGAAGTCGTTCCAGACGAGCGAGTTGTCTTCACGTTCGGCTGGGACGAGCCGGACCATCCCATCCCGGCTCGGTCCACCCAGATCGAAATCTCCTTGATCCCCGACGGGGACAAGACCCGTGTCCGCCTCGTGCACAGTGGGCTGCCAGAGGACGCAATCTCCGACCACTCGGGGGGCTGGGACCACTATCTGGAGCGCCTGGCCGCCGCCGTCGGTGGGGACGATCCCGGGCCCGATGTCATCCCCGGTGACGCCTGACCCGAACCAACGACGCCCGGTTCTGCACGGACAGTTTCGTATTCATGAGGAGGGTCAAATGACCAGCGCACCCGTTGAGCACGACCGCAAACGCATCGAGCTGCTGAGCGCGGCACTTTTCTCGACTGAAGACGACAACTTCCCCCTGCGCCCGAATGAGCGCAGCACCGCGCTGACGGTAGCCGCGCTGACAGTGACGCTGGGGGTGGCGGCCGCATGCTGGGTCGTGGCGGTCCGGCAGATGAACGGGATGGACATGGGCGTCGCCACCCGGCTCGGTTCGTTCGCATTCTTTGTCGCCCTGTGGGTGGCGATGATGGCGGCGATGATGCTGCCGGGCGCAGTCCCATCAGTCTTGAGACGCGCGCACGCCAGCGGTCGAGTGCTCGCCGTGGCCCTGTTTGTCGGGACGTACCTTGCCGTCTGGACACTGGTGGGCCTCGCGGTCTACGGGTTGTACCGACCGCACGGGTATGCCATCGCCAGTGGGGTTGTGATGGCGGCAGGTGTCTACGAGCTCACGCCACTCAAACAACACTTCCGCCACCGCTGCCGCCAGAGCGCTCGATCTGGATTCCAGTTTGGGCTCTACTGCGTCGGCTCCAGCATCGGGCTCATGCTGGTGTTGGTAGCGCTTAGCGTCATGAGCATCGCCTGGATGTCCGTCATCGCCGCCGTCGTCCTCGCCCAGAAGTTCCTGCCCGCCAAAGCGATCATCGATGTGCCGGTGGCCCTAGCGATCATCGGGCTTGGATGCCTTATCGTCGTCGCGCCCTCATTGGTTCCCGGAATCACGCCACCGATGTGAGACACCGGCGGAAGCGGGCCATTCCCCCCCTTTGTAAGGACAACAAGGAGAGAACACCATGACCGATCACAAGACCGGAACCCATGAAGAGTGGATTGCGGCCCGACTAAAGCTACTCGAGGCCGAGAAAGCGCTGACCCGGCGTAGTGACGAGCTGGCGCGCCAGCGTCAGGAGCTGCCGTGGGTTCGAATCGACAAGGAGTACCGTTTCGAGACCGACGAGGGTAAGGCGTCCCTCGCCGATCTCTTCAAAGGACGTTCCCAGCTACTCATCTATCACTTCATGTTTGGACCTGACTACGAGGCGGGCTGTCCGTCCTGCTCCGCGATCGCGGACGGTTTCGACGGCTCCGCTATCCACCTCGCAAATCACGACGTCACGCTCTGCGCGGTCTCTCGGGCTCCGCTGACGAAGCTGCAGGCCTACAAGGGTCGGATGGGTTGGAATTTCCCCTGGGCGTCGTCGTTCGACAGCGACTTCAACCACGACTTCCAGGCGGCGCACACCAAAGATGAGTGGGCGTCGGGATCCGTCGAGTACAACTTCCGCGAGATGGACCTTCGACCATCGGCCGGCGAAGAAGGTCCCGGGCTCGACGAGTTCGCCTCGAGCATCGTTGGAACGGACTGGGAGACTTACAGGCGAGAAGGTCCCGGCGTGAGTGCGTTCGCACTCGAGGACGGTGTGGTTTACCACACCTACTCGGCGTATGCGCGCGGACTGGACGGCCTCTGGGGCATGTACCAGTGGCTCGACCGCGCGCCACTCGGCCGCAACGAGAACGGTTTCTGGTGGCGCCGTCACGACGAGTACGTCAGCCAATAAGCACGGTTACGCCAAAGACAGGAAACGCATCCTGGTCAGGAAGGACGTCCCCGCGATCCAGCCGGGACCTCTCTGGATCCAGCAACAGACGGTAAACCTCGGTCGATAAAGAATCGCGATGAGGGGTACTGGACCGAGCTCTACGTTGTATTCAGTGCCTTGTGACGGTGAGAGAGGCGTCGCCGTCATGCGCACCAATTTCAACGTCGCCCCCAATGGGGAACGTGATCAGCGGGAAGGTGTGGCCGAAGTCGACGTTGGTGAGTTGCCGCGTCGGGAGAAAGCTATTCGTTAGACACCGATAAACCGACCCGGCCCCTGCTGCCCACCAGGGATGTCCACACCCCACTCACTTCCGAAGGGCCCGAAAAGGACCTTCGCCCCTACTGGTGCGGGGAACTGGGGACGACAGTGGGCGAAAGCATACGTTTCGGCACCACAACCATTGGGGGCAGGGTGAAAGTAGAGAATAGACCGAAGAGCGTTCGGAATGAGCGCCCCAGGATGCAACATCTTGCACCCTGGGCCTACATCGTCAGTGGTGCGGTGATCGTAGCTATCTACTTCCTAGTTCCGGGTGGCCCAGCCGGTTACTTTGCTCCGGTGAAGGTGGCGCTCTATTGCCTAATCAGCGTGTCGGCCACAGTCGCCATTGCCGTGGGCGTCATCCGCTTCCGTCCGGACAAGAGAGGGCCATGGCTCCTACTGCTGCTAAGCCAAGGCGTGTGTGCAGCTGGCGACATCACCTTTTACGTCCGCCATGACCTTCTAAATCTCACCGCGTACCCGTCCATCTCCGACGTGCTGTATCTCCTGCGTTATCCAGCTCTGGTCATCGGATTGGTGTGGATGATCCGCATCCGGTCCCGAGGACGCGACCAGCTCGCCCTTATCGACACGGGTGTCGTGGTGACGGTGGTGGCTCTCTTTTCATGGATCTTCGTGATGGCCCCTCAGATCCACACGCCAGGAGCTCTCCTGACGCACTTGACCTCAATCGCCTACCCGATCGGTGATTTCGCGATGTTGTCATTCACCATCTGGTTGTTCACCGGGTCGGGTCGCCGAACCCGCTCCTTCTACTTCTTAGCCTCGGCGCTTATCCTGCTCTTTGCAACGAATTCCATCTTCGCCCTCCAACAGATCCATAGCACCTACCAAGCCGGTAACTTCCTTGACGCCATGTGGGCCGGCTACTACCTCCTGCTGGGATCGGCGGCGCTTGATCCTTCCATGCACGACCTCGCCATTCCCTCACCGGCAAAAGATGAGGACCGAGGGTACGAACAATACGCCGGTCTGGCATTGGCCGCGGTTTCGGTTCCGGCACTGTTAATGGTCGAACAAGGTCGCAACACCCCTTACGTTTTTCCTGTCTTGGCTGTTGGTACGGCGATATTGCTCCTCCTGGCGATCCTCAGAACGCACCGTATGTTCATCGCGATGGTGGCCAAGGCGAACGCTCAGCGCGTCGCAGAACAAGCTCTACGGTCAACTGAACACTCGCTGGTCTTGTCGGAGAAACGGTCGGATGCGGTATTTGATCTGGCCCCAGTCGGCCTCGCCCAAGTGTCGATGAGAGGAGAGTTCATTCGGGTCAATCCGGCAATTTGCGACATTCTCGGCTATTCGGACGATCAGATTGAACCTATGACCGTGGCCGACGTCAGCCACCCCGATGATGCAAAGATAATTCGCGAAGTCGTCACGGCGCTGTCTCACAGTGATGCCACGGAGCTGAATTACACGGGCCGTTTCATCAACGCCGACGGGAAAACTGTCTGGTGCGCCGTGCGTGTCGTTCGGGTCTATGGAACCGACGGAGACGACGACTACTACTTGGCTGGCGTTCTCGACATCACCGATCGGAAAGAGTTCGAGCGCCAGCTTAAGCATGCGACCATCCAGGCGAACGAAGCATCCCAGCTCAAGTCGAATTTTATGGCCAACATGAGCCATGAGATCCGTACGCCGATGAACGGCATCATGGGAATGTCCGAACTCCTCCTCGAGACCGACCTCGACGATGTGCAGCGCGACTACGCGGAGACCGTACGCACTTCAGGCTCTGTGCTCATGACCGTTATCAATGACATCCTTGACTACACGAAGATCGAAGCGGGAAAGGTGGGCATCGAGGATGTCGACTTCAGCGTGCAGACCGTGGTGCACGATGTCCTTCATCTGTTGACACCTGAGGCGGAGACCAAGGGGCTCAGGTTGGTTGAGGAGGTCGGCGACTCCATTCCGGCGAGGGTTGGCGGCGACCCACTTCGGGTACGTCAAGTCCTGCTCAATCTCGTCGGCAATGGCATCAAATTCACACGAGAGGGCGAAATTGCCGTACGTGTCACTGAGTGCGAATCCGTGGGTGCAGACGTGGTACTTCGGTTCGAGGTCGCAGACACGGGTATCGGAATAGATCCCGACAAGCTGGACACTATCTTTAACCCGTTCATACAGGCTGACATGTCAACGTCTCGGAGATACGGAGGCAGTGGCCTGGGGTTGACCATCAGCCGGCAACTTGTCGACCTCATGGGAGGCGACTGCGGGGTGACGAGCCGACTCGCCAAAGGGAGCACCTTCTGGTTTACGTTTCGTGTTCGCACGAGTGAGGGGCGTAGGTCAGGCTCACCCATAGCTCACGACAGCATTGCTCGGGTCAAAGAACCGGTCCTCGATGACGAGGTTGATCAAAGCGGCATCCTGTCCGAGATTCCTGGAGGAACCGGGCATGGCCGTCAGCACCGCCCGCTCGAGCTGATCAGTATTGGCGGAACTTCGGACCGCAGCCGCCAAGGGTCGTTTTCCCCTATTCGGAGCGCTCACAAAAGCCGCGCTCGGCAGGATTCGAACCTGCAACCTTCTGATCCGTAGATTTAAATGACCCGATATTCGCCATATACCGTGACTGCCCAGAAGTCGCACTTAGGTACCGTGACCTGGCCGAGGGCGATGGCCCCGCCGTTGACGTTCACCTTGTCCCAGTCGGCATCGTGGACCTTGCCCCACGACATGACCACCGAAGCAAGCGCCTCATTGACCTCGAAGATGTCGATGTCGGCCATGGTCATCCCCGCCTTGCGGAGGACGTCGGCGGTGGCCGAAATGCTCGAAACAGGATCAACTGGTGAACCGTCCGCCGCTGACCCTGTGCAGTTCGATCCATATGACGTGATCGGCGGCGCCGTCGAGTGCCCACGCGTCAACCGAGGCCACCTCGATCTCTTGGGAGTCGGCCCGATTGGTCACCTTGGTGGCCACCACCTGGAACGTCCCCTGGTGCTCCCGTACCCGGACCATCAGGCCGACGACCCCGTGCTCGTGCCCGTGCCGGAGGCCTGCATCTGCTCGAGCAGCTCCTGGGTTTCGGTCAACGATGCGGTGATGATCCGCTTCGCCACTTCGAGAAGCTCGAACAGCAGCGGCTCGGTGACCGAATAGTAGACGTTCGCCCCCACCTTCCGGACCTGGATGAGGTTGGCCCGACGCATGATGCCGAGCTGTTGGGAGAGGTGCGATGCTTCGATTCCCACTTCGGGAATGAGCTCGCTGACCGGCCGCTCACCGTCGCGGAGGACCTCGAGGATGCGGATCCGCGCCGGGTGCCCGAGGGTCTTGAAGAACTCTGCCTTCACTTGGTAAATGGGGGTACTCATCGGTGTCGCATCTCCTGGCATCGTCACGGCTTCACGCTTCCCGGGAGGCAGGGCCGTGAGCTCGAGTGGTGCCGGTCGCCCGGCTCGATCACTTCGAGCTTAATCAATTGATGAATCTGACAATTGATCATCATCAGAGGTCGTTCCCCGCATAGGAGAGGTTGAAGCTCTTGTTGGCCAGCGGGAAGTCGGGGACGATCGTGTCGGTCAGGCACACCGGGAGAGCCGGCCAATTGAGAAAGGACGGATCGACCACCTTGACCCTGACCAGCCGGCCTTCTCCGTCGAGCTCCACTCGGTGCACGACAGCCCCCCGCCAGCCCTCGGCGATTCCCACCCCTCCCTCGGATGGCTGCCCACCGCTGCGGTCCTCGAGCCAGGTGACCACATCGAGAACATCACTGCGCTCGATGAGGTCGGCCAGGAGTGACAGCGATACCCGGACCTCGTCCACCCGGACGCAGAAGCGAGCCATCACGTCTCCACCCGACCGCACGGCGGGTAGGAATGTATCCCCGAGGTCGGCGAGAGGATGGGTGATCCGGGCATCGAAGGCCAGTCCTGACGCCCGGCCGACGACGCCGATGACCCCGAGGTCTCGGGCGTGGGCCTCATCGAGGATCGCCGTCCCCGTGAACCGCTCCATGACGAGGGCGCTCGACGTGATGAGTTCGACCAGTTCTTCGAACCGCTGACCGATCTCGCACAGTTCGGGCTCGGAGGGGAGGCGGAGGACACGGGCGCCTCCGAGAACGACGCCACCCCGCAGGAGGCGGTGACCGGTGACGGCCCGGTTCAGACGCAGGAGCTGCTCTCGAAGGGCGAGCGCCCAGGCCTGGGCGAGCCCGAACCCGACGTCGTTGCAGAGGGCACCGATGTCGGCAATGTGGTTGTAGAGACGCTCGAGCTCCAACAGCGCACTTCGCAGGAGCTGCGCGTCCTCAGGCACCTGCGTCTGCCGGGCGTCCTCCACGGCCAGGCAGTACGCAAGTCCGTGCCCGACCGCGGTGTCCCCGGAGATCCGTTCCGCGATCTCGAGGCCGGCAGCGACGTCCCTTCCCTCGCACAGGCGTTCGATCCCCTTGTGGACGAACCAGAGCCGGGCCTTCATGCGGAGGATGGTCTCCCCCACCACCCAGAAGCGAAAGTGCCCGGGCTCGATAAGCCCGGCGTGCACCGGTCCGACGGGAATCTCGTACACACCGGTGCCTTCGACCGGTACGAACGGGAACGATCCGGCGTCGACGACCATCCGGGGAACCTCGCCCGATCCGTTCCGCATCGGGTGCCAGCCCTCAGGCCAGTGCTGATGGAGCACCAGGCGCCGGGGTTGGGGATGGTCGACGGGCTCGATCCCGAAGAGGTCGGAAAGCTCGCGCTCGAACCGGGAGGCAGGAAACGAGAGCCCGGCCAGGGAGGGCACCTGGGGCCGCGATCGGTCGATGGGTACATGGAGTTCGACACGGCTATCGGGCGGGCCGCCGGTGAAGAGATAGACAGCGCGCATCGACACTCCGTCGTCGTGTCCGGAGACAAGCGCAAGCCGCATCCCGTTGGCGAACAGGGACGCGGCCACGGCCATCAGGCCGTCACCGTGGACGGCGGCAGCGACCCGGTGATGACCCACTCGGCGAAGGGCGTCGAGCAACGTGGCGGGAAGGCTCATGTGGCCACCACGTGGGCCGCCGCCTCGAGCAACCCGGACAGCGGCCAGGCGAACACGCCGATGAAGCCGCAGACCACCAACCCGCCCACCAATGGCGCGGACACCCAGCCGGGCGGGGGTGCCTGGACGACCGCAGCCCCCGGAGGACCCAGGAGCATGTGGCGGGCATGACCGACGACGGCGACGAAGATCACCACCATGGCGATAATCGCCGCCACCGCGGCCCAGCCCAACCCCACCTCGAACTCAGCTCGGGCCATGAGCAATTCGCTGCTGAACAGGCTGAAGGGCGGGAGCCCGAGCAGGGCCACCAGCCCGATGCCGAACACCCCACCGAGCGCTGGACGCCGGGCGAGCAGGGCCCGGACCCCGTCGATCTGGCTGGTGCCCTCCGCTGCCATGATCTCCCCCGAGGTCAGGAACAACACGCTCTTGGCCAAGCCGTGGCCGAGGATGTGGAGCAAGACGGCGGCGATGGCGAGTGGGATGCCCGCCGCCGCGCCGAGAGCGATGAGGCCCATGTGCTCGATGCTGTGGTAGGCGAGCATCCGCTTGTAGTCGCGTTGCGTGAGCAGCAGCGAGGCGGCCACGGCCAACGACAGGAGCGCCACGATGACGAGCAACCCCCTGGCGAACCCGGGACCGACGGCCAGGTCCGTCACCGCCTTGAAACGCAGGATGGCGTAGAAGGCCACGGTGAGCAGCACGCCCGACATGAGGGCGGAGATGGGAGCCGGTGCCTGACTGTGGGCGTCGGGCAGCCAGCTGTGCATCGGGGCGAGACCCACCTTGGTTCCGTAACCGAGGACCAGCAATGCGAAGGCCAGCCGCATCATCGACGGGTCGAGGTGTCGAGAGTTGGCCATGAGTGACGTCCAGTCGAGGGCGTCGGCCGAGTGACCACCAACGTGCAACGCGGCCAGATAGACCAGGACCGTGCCCAGAAAGGCCAAGGCGATGCCCACCGAGCAGATCATGATGTACTTCCACGACGCTTCCAGCGCTCCCTTGGTCCGTCGGTGGCCGACGAGGAAGGTGGTGACGATGGTGGTGGCTTCGACGGCCACCCACAGCACCCCGACATTGGCGGCCAG
>Ga0207933_1002888_pt1 | contig 10645 bp, 10 predicted proteins | sample NGESurdeep092012_4_FD_184488 | JGI IMG/M metagenome (GOLD analysis project Ga0207933, IMG submission 184488) | Arctic peat soil microbial communities from Barrow, Alaska - NGEE Surface sample F53-3 deep-092012 (SPAdes) | ecosystem: Environmental > Terrestrial > Soil > Wetlands > Peat ...
CCTACATCTGTGTCGTCGACATCGATCCCGGCACCGCGCAGGTAAAGGTGCGCAGCTTCGTCGCAGTCGATGACTGTGGCACGCGGATCAACCCGATGATCATCGAGGGCCAGATCCACGGCGGCCTCACGGACGGCGTCGGCATGGCGCTCATGGAGATGATTGCGTTCGACGAAGACGGCAACTGCCTCTCGAGCTCGCTCATGGATTACCTCATCCCAACCGCGCTCGAAGTACCCGAGTGGCAGACCGGCCACACCGTCACGCCGTCACCACACCACCCGATCGGTGCCAAGGGTGTTGGGGAGTCTGCGACGGTTGGGTCGCCGCCGGCCATCGTGAACGCCGTCGTCGACGCGCTGAAACCCTTCAACATTCGGCACGCCGACATGCCGCTCACACCATCGCGGGTTTGGGAGACCATGCAGGGAAGGCATCGGCCGCCGGTGTGACGAACGAACCCCGTATGCGCTCGCAGCTTGCCGACCGAGCGACCGAGCTCGTCGCGAGCCGCCAGCCGTTCGTGCGTGCGACAGTTGTGCGCGCCCAGTCACCGACGTCCGCACGACCAGGTGACAGCGCAATCATCCTGAGCGACGGGACCATCGAAGGGTTCGTCGGTGGTCACTGCGCGAAAGAGTCGGTGCGCACCGCCGCATTCACCACCTTGCGTGACGGCGAGGCCATGCTGCTGCGGGTACTTCCCGACGACAGCGCGGTGTTCCCCGAGACGCCTGGTGCGCAGTTGACGATCAATCCATGTCTGTCGGGAGGGGCGTTGGAGATCTTCCTCGAGCCGCACCTGCCGACAGCAGTCATTGAGGTCGTCGGCGATACCCCGGTCGCGGAAGCAGTCGCTGCACTTGCCGAGACGGTCGGATTCGCGGTCGGCCGATCGTTGCCGGGGCGGGTACCCGAAGGTGCGATCGCGGTCATCGTCTCGACACACGGACATGACGAGCCGGAATGCATCCGCGCCGCATTGGATGCGGGCGTCGGCTTTATCGGGCTCGTCGCGAGTCGGGTTCGCGGCGGGTCCGTACTCGACGCGATGAATCTCACGCCGCCCGAACGCGCCCGGATCCATACGCCCGTCGGAGTCGAGATCGGCGCGAGGACTGCGGCCGAGATTGGGCTCTCCATCGTTGCCGGAATCGTGGCGGCCATTCGCGTCGACGGCGTGGTCGCGGGCGACGCCGAGCCGATCGATGCACCGGCGACCGCCCTCGATCCGATCTGCGGAATGACAGTTGTCGTGCTGCCGACGACAGCCCACTTGCGTGCCGATGGCGTTGACTACTGGTTCTGCAGCCAGGGTTGCCGGGATCGCTACGCGGCCCAGGTCGGACAGGCCTGAGTCGTGATTGTCACCGGTCTGGTTCTTGCAGCGGGCTCGTCGAATCGACTCGGTCAACCGAAACAGCTACTCCCGTTTCGCGGCACCACGTTGCTCGGCGCAACGCTTGACGTCGCGCGCCAATGCTCCTTTGATCAGCTGCTCGTCACCGTGGGCGGCGCTGCTGCGCAGGTGCGGGCGGCTGTTGATCTCGGCAATGCCGAAGTCGTTGACAACCCCGATTTCAGCACCGGTTGCGGGTCATCGATCAGTGCCGCAGTCGCGCACGTCGACAGCGCAAGCGATGGCCTCGTGTTGATGCTGGGCGACCAGCCCGGTGTCTCGGCCCGGACAGTACGCCGGCTGATCGACGAAGGCGGGACGTCGCAAGTAGCGGTGTGTCGATATGTCGACGGCCGCGGCCACCCATTCTGGTTTGCTCGCTCCGTGTTCGAAGATCTCGGCGCGTTGCACGGTGACAAGGCCGTGTGGAAGGTTCTCGAGTCAGGCCGGTACTCCGTCAAAGAGGTCGCGGTGGAGACCTCGGTTCCGATCGACGTCGACACGTGGGCCGACTACGAGGCGCTACTCGCATCAAGTGGGGTGTCCCCATAGTCGCCCCCATCAGCGATGCCGCCGACATCCAACGTCGCCTCGACGAGATCGACTACCTCGTCGACGACGGCTTGGCGACCGCGCTCTATCTCGCGCTCGCACTCGGCCGACCGCTGCTCCTCGAGGGCGAGCCAGGGGTCGGCAAGACCACGGCAGCCAAGGCACTAGCCCGAGCACTCGACGTCCCGCTGATCAGGCTTCAGTGTTACGAAGGGCTCACAGTCGGCGAAGCGTTGTACGAGTGGAACTACCAACGGCAACTGCTCGCGATTCGACTCGCGGAGGCGAGCGCAGAAACCATCTCGGACGCCGATCTGTTCACCGAGGCATTCCTGCTTGAACGGCCAATCCTGCAAGCGGTGCGTTATCGAGGCGCGACTCCGCCGGTACTGCTCATCGACGAGATCGACCGAGCTGACGACGAGTTCGAGGCGTTGCTGTTCGAGTTCCTCGGAGAGTCGTCGGTCACGATCCCCGAACTCGGCACGTTCACGGCGGAGCGCCCGCCGATCGTCATCTTGACCTCCAACAGAAGCCGCGAACTGCATGACGCACTACGCCGTCGGTGCCTCTACCACTGGATCGACTTCCCAACGCCGACCCGCGCCGCCGAGATCCTGCGGCGTGCGGTACCTGCTGCAAACGAAGCTCTCATACAAAGCGCCACCCAGTTCATCGGCCGGGTACGCACACTTGACCTCGACAAGCCACCGGGGATGGCCGAGACCATCGACTGGCTGTCGGCGCTCAGCGCGCTCGGTGCCGCCGAACTCGTCCGGGCAACCCTGCTGAGCACCCTCGGTGCCATCGCGAAGACACCCGACGATCGCGACACGATGATCGGTGCGCTTGTCGAGGTAGGCGCGACCGGTTCACCTGGCTCGACCCCCCAATAATCACCCGCCAACGACGCGTCACGAGGTTCAGATGAAGATCGACAACCAGTTCAGCGTTAACGTCCCCATCGCCGAGGCGTGGAACGCGCTGACCGACCTTGAGCGGATTGCGCCGTGCATGCCGGGCGCGCAGCTCACCGGACGCGACGGCGACGCGTATCTGGGGACGGTGAAGGTTAAGGTCGGACCGGTCATCAGCGAGTTCGCCGGCACTGCGTCCTTTGTCGAGAAGGATGACGCGACCTACCACGCGATCATTGATGCAAAGGGCCGTGATTCGCGTGGATCGGGCAATGCTTCGGCGACCATCACCGCGCAACTTCAAAGCGAAGGCCCCGCACGCACGACCGTCATGGTCGAGACCGACATGAAGATCAGCGGCAAGCTTGCCCAGTTCGGCAGCGGGATGATCGCGGAGGTGTCGAGCAAACTGCTGGGTCAGTTCGCGGCATCCCTAGAAGAACTGCTCGCGGCGTCGCCCGAGCCCGCATCGACCGCGCCTGCATCGACCGCGCCTGCATCGAGTGACACTGCGTCGAACGAGCCTGCGTCCAGCGAGACCGAAGCCGCGACTGACGCCGCTGGCGTCCGACCTGCGGCGACTGCTGCTCCGGCGGCGTTTCGCCCGTCAGCGCCCGCACAGCCCGTCGACCTCACCCATCTCGCGGGTGGCGCGGTAGCGAAACGCGCGCTTCCGGTGCTAGCCGGCATCGTCGTCATCGGCGTGATCATCTATGTCATCGTCCGATAGCAGCGACCCTCACGAGACAACCTCAACTCACGCTCTTCTGCTGGGCGGTGTGGACCGTGCCGCGTTCGCGGTTGCATTCGCCGATCGCTTGCGGTCGGCCGGCGTCGATGTCGGGCTGCCCGCCGCGAGCACCTTCGCACGCGCTCTTGCCGCACAACCGGCGTCCACCCGCTCTGCGTTGTACTGGCTGGCAAGGGTCACTCTCACCCATCGGCACAGTGACGTCGAAGTATTCGACCGCGTATTTGCCGCGGTGTTCGACGATGCCGGCCTCAATCTTGACCCGCACTCGCGGCGGCGGGCACCTGCACGGTCGCGTGCTGATGATGACCGGTTTGCCCCAGCCGCGGGCGGCGACGGGTCACTCAGCCAGGACGGCGGTGGGTTGCCGTGGGCCACGCTGCCAGCCGTCGTTGGGGTGGCCGATGACGAGCTGTCGCCGCTTGGCATACCCGAGCGGCTGCCGAGCAATCTTGCGGGTCTTGCGGAAACGCCCTTCGAAGAACTGCGCGCCGATCAACTTGCGTTGCTCGGCGTCTGGTTGGAGACCGCCTTCCGCAACTGGCCGTCGCGACGGACCCGACGAGTGCAACCGCAATCACACGGCCGATACGTCAACCTGCGCGCGACGATGGTGCGCTCACGTCGCAGCGGCTGGGAGCCAGTGCATGTCGTGCACAGCGCGCCGCGCTACGTCCCGCGCCGGGTCGTCATGGTGTGCGATATCAGCCAATCGATGCAGGCATACGCGACCACCTATCTGCATTTGATGCGTGCCGCGGTGTTGTCGGCCGACGCCGAGGTGTTCGCGTTCAGCACCACACTGACTCGGCTGACAGCCGTCTTGACCCACCGATCGGTTGACGTCGCCATCGAGCAGGCGAGCGCACGAGTCGTCGATCGCTTCGGCGGGACGCGCATCGCGTCGAACCTCGACACCCTGCTCCGGTCACGACACAACGGTGTTCTTCGTGGCGCGGTGGTCGTGATCGCATCCGATGGTTGGGACAGCGATCCTCCGGTCGCGCTCGCAGCATCGATGGCGAGGCTGCGGCGACGCGCGCACCGGGTGATCTGGTTGAATCCGCGAGTTGCCGCAACAGGATTCGCGCCGTTGGTTGGCGCGATGGCAGCAGCACTCCCCTACTGCGATGACTTGTTGCCCGCGCACGACCTGCGCGCGCTCGGCGATGCTTTCGACGCAGTGGCCCGAGCAGGACGACGGTCGCAAGGTGTCCGACCGGCTGCTACTTCCAGAGCGTGACGTGCACCGACGGCCTGAAGTGGCCGATGTGCACACCGGAGCCCTTCATCATGGCCTGGATCGCGCGCGGCGTAGAAACAAACCGGGTGAGTTCAGCGGCGGCAGGGACGATGACGTGCTCGGGCAGCGTCATCGTCGCCCAACCTCCATCGGCCTGCAGCCCAGGACCTTTGACGACGAGCAACCGCCCGTTTGCGAGATCGGCCGCAACAGCAAACGACACTGCAAGCGCCACTCCGTTGTTGCGCTTGGCCTCTTCCAGTGCCGCTGCGTGACTTTGAAAGATTCGTTGGCGTTCTTCGGGAATGTCGAAGTGCCGAAGGATCGCCGGCACAACGCCGTCCTCGCCCGCTGCAGATGGCCCGAGCAGCCACGTCTGCTCGCGCAATAGCGCAGGTCGAGGGGCCACCGTGGCGAGGGGGTGACCGACTCCGACGACCGCGACTACGTGGTAGTTAAGGAACGGCTTGCAGACCAACGCATTGGTGCCACTCGATGCCCGCGGACCGATTGCCACATCGACCGCACGCGACGCGAGCAGAGTCTCGAATTGCGACGGCGGCCGCACACTGAGTTCGACGTCAAAATCGTCGGCCCGGGCGAGGAACAACTCGATCAGCCCCGGAGCCGCGTGCTCGGCGAAAAGACTGGTCGTGGCGAGCCTCATGAGACGGCGACCGTGGCCCGCCTGATTCACTTCGCGAATGGTCTGTGCTTGCAAGCCCAGCATTTCGGCCGCGCGACTCGCCAACCGCAGACCGCCAGGCGTAAACGCCAGACCGGCAGCCGTGCGGGTGAACAACTGATCGTCGAGCTCTTTACGCAGCTGCCCCAGATGCAACGAGATGGCCGCCTCTGTCACCCCGATTTCGGCCGCCGCCGCCTTCACCGAGCCATGGCGGACAACCGCGGAATAGGCACGAAGCTGAGTTGGGGTCATCTGCCAGGTCGTCTCGAGGCTGTCACGCGCTCATCCCCCCGCAAACGGCGGCAGCACGTCGATCTCAACGTCACCAAGCAATTGGCGGTCGAGGTCTCGGGCCCGCAGCCCATCGACGAGAAGTGTGCAGACCTTCATGACACGCCGAAACTCGGAGCCACGGGTCGCCTCGATGACCGAGAGACACGCCTGGATCGTGTCAGCGTCGACCGTCTCCTGCGCCACGCCAGCTGCATCCCGCGCAGCGGCGAAGTACCGGACCACAACCCGAGCCATCGCTTCGCTCCGCACCTGTGCGTATGCGCCACCGCCTTAACCCGAATCTACAGCGAGCGGGCGTATCCCGAACGGCCAGCTAGGCGGCGCCCACGCCGGAAATCCGCCCGTTCTTAGGCGACCTCGATGACGACCTTGCCCTTGGCGTGACCGCCCTCGACGGCCGCCATCGCGTCGGCCGCTTTGTCGAGCGGGACGACGTCCTCGACGTGCGGGTCGAGCTTGCCGTCGCCGACCATGGCTGCCAGCACATCGAGGATCCGGCGATCGTAGTCGCGCACGATTGCGTGGCCGCCAAGTTCCGCTGCGGTCGCCCCGTCAGCCGCGCTGATCAGCTTCGTCTTGTCGGCCACGAGGTCGGCGACCGCGCGCAAACCGTCTCCGCCGGCGAGGTCGAGGACCGCGTCAACGCCGTCGGGCATCAGCTCCCTGACCCGATCGGCAACCCCGTCGCCATAGGCGATGAAGGTCGCGCCTAACGACTCCACGAGTGCCCGCTTCGCTTCGCTCGCCGTGCCGATCACGAAGATGTCGAGGTCGCGGGCAATCTGCGCAGCGGCAACGCCAACTCCGGCACTGGCGCCATTGATCAGCAACGTCTGTCCGGGCTTCAGTTCGAGTTGGGTGACACCGTCATAGGCAGTCGCGCCAGCGATCGAGAGTGTCGCGGCGTCGTTGAACGACACGTGGGGCGGCTTGTGTGCGGTACCGTCCGCGCTCAGCAGCGTGAATTCGGCCCACGTGCCCGAACCGGACGCGGCACGGCCGAATACCTCATCACCGACGGCGAACCCTTCGACGTCCTTCCCGACCGCGCGCACCACGCCCGACGCCTCGAAGCCGAACACGGTCGGCAGACTCTCGGCCGGCGTCGCCCCGTAGGCCCGGACCGGATTTTCCAGTCGACCGGGTTCACCCCGGCGGCGCGCACCTGCACCAGCAGGTCGGCAGCGAGCGGGGTCGGCATGTCGATTTCGAGGAATTCCTGGACGTCTGCCGTGCCGTTGCTGCGGTAGCCGAATGCCTTGACCATTTTCGTCCCGTCCCTGCGTGTGGGTGTCGCCTTCGTTGCATCCCAACGCGCCGCCACCGCCGTCACATCCCGCCTTCGCATCCCAATTGCCCGTGTGAGTAGCCCAAACGCCAAGCGCAGTGCGTCGAGTAGCCCCGACAAAGTGGAGTCACTCGCTCCATGTGGAGCTAACTACTCCGGATCGTGCTACGGTCATGAAACGGAGCGACGGCCTCCCTTTCCCTTAGGAGCAGAACATGAGCGCCACAGACCTGGCACCAGCAGCCGGGAACTCGACCCTTCAAGCGTCTACGATCGTCACCACCCCGCCGTCCGACCCCCACGCCGGCACATCGGCGTCCGCGACCCGCACCGGCGCGCCCGACAATCCGCACCACACGCGGCGATGGGCGATCCTCACGGTGCTGGCGACCGCCCAGTTGATGGTGGTGCTCGACACGACCGTGGTGAACATCGCGCTGCCGTCGGCGCAGACGGCGCTCGAGTTCTCGACCGGCGACCGGCAATGGGTGGTCACCGCGTACGCGCTCGCGTTCGGCAGCCTGCTGCTGCTCGGCGGGCGACTGGCCGACCTGCTCGGCCGCAAGCGCGTCTTCATCATCGGGCTCATCGGCTTTGCCGCGGCCTCCGCGATCGGTGGGGCGGCCAACGGTTTCGGCATGCTGGTCACCGCGCGGGCGGTCCAGGGGGCGTTCGGAGCGATACTCGCGCCGGCCGGACTCGCGCTACTTACGACGACGTTCACGCAGTCGAAGGAACGCGCGAAGGCGTTCGGCATCTATGGCGCAATCGCCGGTGGCGGCGCCGCGGTCGGCTTGCTGCTAGGCGGCGTCCTGACCGAGTACTTGTCGTGGCGTTGGTGCATGTATGTGAACCTGGTCTTCGCGATCGGCGCGGTCATCGGCGGCACGATTCTGTTGCACAACCAGCCGTCAGAAGACCGTCCGCGCCTCGACATGCCGGGCGTCGCGACGGTGTCCGCAGGACTGTTCAGCTTGGTCTACGGCTTCTCGCACGCCGAGTCGGCCGGTTGGAGTAGCTCAGTCACGGTTTCGTTCCTCGTCGCGGGCGTGGTGCTGCTTCTCGCGTTCGTCGGCATCCAGACTCGCTCGCGAAACCCCCTGCTACCACTGCGAATTCTCGCCAACCGTAACCGCAGTGGCGCGTACCTCGCGATCTTCATTGCCGGCATGGGCATGTTCGGTGCGTTCCTATTCCTGAGCTACTACATGCAGGGCACGCTGCACTACAGCGCTGTGATGTCAGGCCTCGCGTTCATCCCGCTCACGATTTCGCTCGTGGCCACGTCAATCACGTCGACAATCGTCTTGACCCCACGGGTCGGGCCTCGTTGGACAGTCGGCATCGGCATGCTCATCGCGAGCGCTGGCATGGTGCTGTTCAGCGGCATCGGTGTCGACACGTCCTACGCTGCGCACATCCTGCCCGGCACGATCGTCATGGGCATCGGCATGGGCATGACCTTCTCCCGCGCGATGTCACTCGCCACGTCTGAGGTGGAGCACGAAGACGCCGGAGTTGCGTCGGCACTTGTTTCGACGGGCCAGCAAGTCGGCGGCTCGATCGGCACCGCGCTGCTCAACACCTTGGCCGCGTCGGCTGCGGCTAGCTACGTCGCTGTGCATGGCAAGTCGGCGGCCGTCCTGGTCAATGCGTCGATTCACGGATACGTCACCGCGTTCTGGTGGGCAGCCGGGATCTTCGCAGTCGGCGCCGTTATCTGCGGTCTGCTATTGAGCAGCGAGGTTTCCATGACAAGTGGGGACGCCGAGGCGCTCCCGTTGTGACCACCGTTTCCGAAGACGTGGCTTACGCTGCCGAGGTGACTGCAACTGACCCGGCGTCCCGCGTCGTTCGCAAGGACGTCGCCCGCAACAGGGCGTTGCTGATCGCCGCGGCCGACGAGGTCTTCACCGAACGCGGCGCCGACGCAACGCTCGACGACATCGCGCGGCACGCAGGTGTCGGGGTCGCGACGGCGTACCGCCACTTCGAGAACAAGCACGCGCTGCTGGCGGCAATGTTCGAGGACCGGCTGAACAAGATTCTGCAGATGATGCTGGACGCCGACGCGTTGCCGGATCCGCGAGAGTCTTTCGAGGCGTTCGTGTACGGAATCGCCGCCCTCCAAGCGCACGATCGCGGCACGCGTGAGGTGATGCGCACCGACCACGGAATCGACAAGGTGTCAGCGATTCGGCAGCGGGTGCAGCCGATTGCACTGCGGATCGTCACGCGGGCTCAGGCGGCCGGCATCTTGCGGCCCGAGCTGGAGCCCAACGACATCCCGATGGTGCTCTGGATGACCGGTGCAATTAGCGACTACACCGAGCCCGTATCTGCGGACCTGTGGCGCCGATACCTCGACTTCATGCTCGACGGGATGCTGGCCGAGTCGTTGCCGCGGCGCACGATCAGCGTTCCGGCACTCGATCAGACGCAACTGGAGGCCGCGATGCACAACTGGCACTCCCACCGCTGACCCCAGCCCCCGCCGTCCGCCCGGCCCGGACCCGCCCAACGCCGTCCGACCATTGGTCACCACAGCGCGTAAGAGCACGCGTTGACTTGGCGGACTGTTGGGCACTAGGGCGCGTAAGAGCACGCGTTGGGGACCAACGCCCTTGAGGCTCTCGGCTGACCGGACCGCAGCGGCCGCCGCCGCCCTTGCACGTCGTCAGCGCCGTGGGTTAGGGTTCCCTTAGTTAGGTAACGCTACCCAAACCTAGGCATGGAGGCGGCGTGCTTCCGACCTTTGTCATCGGGCTGCGTGAAGGCCTCGAGGCGTCGCTGATCGTCGGCATCGTGGCCGCGTTCCTCGGCCGGCAGGGCCGCCGCGACGCGCTGCGCCAGGTGTGGATCGGGGTCGGCGTCGCTGTCGCGATCTGCTTCGCGGTCGGCGTCGGATTGCAGGTCGCCACAACTGACCTCCCGCAACGCCAGCAAGAGGGACTCGAGACCGTCGTCGGCCTGTTGGCGGTCGCGATGGTCACGTACATGGTCTTGTGGATGCGCAAGCACTCGCGCGACCTGAAGGGGCAACTTGAAGGCGCAGCAGCGGCGGCGCTGGTACAAGGTTCGGCCCGCGCGCTGGTCGTGATGGCGTTCCTTGCCGTGCTGCGCGAGGGCTTCGAAACTGCCGTGTTCTTGCTGGCCACGTTTCGCGCCAGCGGGAACGCTCCAGCAAGCGCAACCGGTGCAGTGCTCGGCGTCGCGGTCGCGGTGGCACTGGGCTATGGCATCTATCGCGGCGGCGTCCGCATCAACTTGTCGCGGTTCTTCCGGGCAACAGGTGTGGTGTTGGTCGTCGTCGCAGCCGGACTCGTCATGACCGCGGTTCATACCGCGAACGCGGCCGGGTGGCTGAACGTCGGACAGGTACAGGCATTCGACCTGTCATGGCTGATTCATCCCGGCACCGCATTGTCGGCTGTACTTACCGGCGTGCTCGGCCTCCAGGTCTATCCGGTCTGGATCGAGGTTGCCGCCTACCTCGCGTACGTAGTGCCGATG
>Ga0207933_1002890_pt1 | contig 10637 bp, 8 predicted proteins | sample NGESurdeep092012_4_FD_184488 | JGI IMG/M metagenome (GOLD analysis project Ga0207933, IMG submission 184488) | Arctic peat soil microbial communities from Barrow, Alaska - NGEE Surface sample F53-3 deep-092012 (SPAdes) | ecosystem: Environmental > Terrestrial > Soil > Wetlands > Peat ...
GCCTGGCGGTACAATGTGGACGTCAGCCCGCGGAGGTAGCGGCGGATCAGATACGCACGATCAGCAAATCCCGGGTGGGCAGGAAGATAGGCGCGTTGTCTGATCGTGATGCACTCGCCCTGGGAAGGCTGCTCACCGAAATGTACGGCGAGTAACGAAGATCACGCCGCTGCGGCGCGCACTCCTGGCAACACGAGCAGCAACCGCAGATCCAGCAGCGCGTGCATGATTATCGGAAGCAGCAGGTTGCCACTGCCGAGATAGAGCAGCGCGAATGCAAGGCCGAGTAATCCCGTGAGTATGCCACCACTGCGGCCCTGATACGTGTGCGCGATTCCGAACATCGTCGCTGCTGCAATCACTAGCAGCCAGCCGTTGACGTTAGGAAGCTCGATGACGAATAGATGAAGCAGGAAACCGCGGTAGATCCATTCCTCGCAGACGCCGGCTGTGATACAGAGCAGCGCGAAGAGCCAGCGTTGTGCGATCGTATCTGGCAGGATGAATCGGATCGGTGCAAGCTGCGAATCTATCGAGCCCGGTTTGAAGCTGGCAACGATGACCGGCATCATCAGAGCGATGAGCAAGACCAGTATGGTGCCGACAATGACTGCCGGCGGCAGCACGTTGAGTCGCATGCTCGCGGCGAGACCGATGGGCGCTTTCCACAGAATCGCCGGCGGCGCCAGCACCGAGCAAACGGCCGCGATAGCCCACATCGCCGTCATCGTCGTGAGGTACTTCCGTGTGAGCACGATGCGAGCCTTCGCGCGCCTCAGCCGTCGCATCTCGAGCCAGCCCCACACGGGCATGACGAAGACGAGGAACAGTACGAGCAGGAGCGACACGACGACAGAATGATGCGTCATTAAGAAATAATATGGATGGACCCGATCAGACGGCGAACCGGCGGGGCAGATGTTTGCCACTTCGGTTTGCGCCGCGCGTGAATGTGCCGCATACTATGGGTGTACGGTAGAAGGCCCCCAAGGCACGAGGACATCGCGGCATGCGGAAAGCGTCTTCCTCCAAACCGCGCGAGCGCAAGACGCCGCGTCGCGGAACCGTTGCACACCGCCAAGCTGCGCTTTTGCGGCTTGCGGTAGACGTAGTCGCGGCCACCGACGAGGCTCAGGTATGCCAGCGTCTCGTCGATGGTCTCCACGATGAAGCCCTCGGCTACGACTTCCTCGGCGCGTTCCTTATCGATGAGTCGGGCGACCGGGTGCTACGCGCGAGCATGGGGTGGCCTGGTGTGCCGAAGGCGTGGCGCCTCCATCCGGGGCAAGGGCTGAGCGACCGGGCCGTGAGGGATGCGAAGCTCCACTACACGCCGGTGGTGACGATCGAACCGAGTTATCTCCCAGGACTGAACAGCGGATCCGAGGTGGATGTCCCGCTGCACATCGACGGTCAGCTCATCGGAGTGCTCGTCGCGGAGCGTGCTGAGCCGGACGCGTTCACCGCGTCGGACTTCAAGATGCTCACCGTCGTCGCGGGCTTCGCGAGCCTCGCGATCGCGCGAGCGCGACTGGTCGTGAGCGAGCAACGACGTGCCGTCGAGCAGAAGGCGCTGCTCGACACGATTACCGACCTTTCATCCGAACGCGAGCTCTCCAAGTTGCTGCAAGCGGTACTAGAGCGCGCGGTCACGCTGCTTGGTGCCACGGGTGGCGAGCTCGCGATCTACGATGAGAAAACGCGCGAGCTGGTCGTCGTCGCGAACCATCACATTGGAATGGACTCGACGGGCGTGCGGCTCGGCCTCGGCGAGGGAGCGATGGGGATTGTTGCCGTAACGCATGAGCCGCTGATCATTCCGGAGTATGACGAATGGGTCGGGCGATCGGAAAAGTATTCCGATGTGCAGAACACAGTGCGCGCGGTAATCGCAGCGCCACTACTGATCGGACGACGACTCGTGGGCGCGATTGCGAGCGTGCATTCGAATCCAGAACAGCGGTTCGGTGCGGACGACCTGCGATTGCTCAACCTGTTCGCACCGCAAGCGGCCATCGCGATCGAGAACGCGCGACTGTACACCGAAGCGCAGCACTTCGAAGCAGTCGTCGTGAACAGTCCCGTCGCCATCGTAACGCTCGAGACGGACGGCCGCATCACGTCGTTCAATCCGGCGTTCGAGACACTATTTGGCTATTCGCAGGCGGAGGGTGTGGGTCGCAACCTCGATGACCTGGTCAGCACGGAGGAGACGAAAGCCGAAGCGCAGGCTTACACTAGTCAGGCGACGCATCACACCGCGAAGGGGATCGGCAAGCGGCGGCGCAAGGACGGCTCGCTGCTCGACGTGGAGCTCGCGGCTGTGCCGGTGACGGTGGAAGGAAAGAACGTCGGGATCATGGCGCTGTACCACGACGTCACCGATCTGCTCAGCGCAAAGCGCGATGCCGAGTCAGCCAACCAGGCGAAGAGCCGGTTTCTCGCGAACATGAGCCATGAGCTGCGCACGCCGCTCAATGCCATCATCGGCTACAGCGAGATGCTCAAGGAAGACGCCGAGGAGAACGGGGACGCGGAGTACATTGCCGATCTTGTGAAGATCAGATCATCCGGCAAGCATCTACTTGCGCTGATCAACGACGTGCTCGATCTCTCGAAGATTGAAGCCGGAAAAATGGAGCTGTACATCGAGACCTTCGACTTGCGCTCGACGATTGATGATGTGGTGACGACGGTCGAGCCGTTGCTTGCGCAGAATGACAACCAGCTTGAAGTTGATTGCGCGCCGAACCTCGGCGCGATGCGCGCGGACATGATCAAGGTGCGGCAGACACTTCTCAATCTGTTATCGAACGCGTCAAAGTTCACCGACCACGGCATCGTGCGCCTGAGCGTTACGCGCGACCACTTGCCCGAGTGCGATGACGACGAGTACGTATTCAGCGTTTCAGATACGGGGATCGGGATGACAGCCGCGCAGCAGGCAAGATTATTCGAGGCGTTCTCGCAGGCTGAGGCGTCAACGACGCGCCGGTTCGGTGGCACCGGACTCGGGCTCGCAATCACGCGGCGATTCTGCGAGATGATGGGCGGCAGCATCGACGTGCAGAGTGAGCACGGGCGCGGCTCGACGTTCACGATGCGGCTGCCAGCGACTGTCCGTGAGGAGGCAGGGTCCGACGTTGCGATTGCGGCGATTGCGGCGAGTGCGGCCGCGGCAACCTCAGGGAGAGTGCTCGTGATCGACGACGAGGCATCGGTCCGCTCGCTACTGCGCAGATTCCTGCTGCGCGAAGGGTTGAGTGTCGACGAAGCCGCGACTGGCGAGGCGGGTCTCCGCATGGCGCGCGAGACTAGACCGGACGCGATAACGCTCGACGTGATGATGCCCGGCATGGACGGATGGGCAGTGCTATCTGCGATTAAGGCCGATTCGGATCTATCCGACATTCCCGTCATCATGCTCACGATTGTTGATGACAAGCGCATGGGTTTCGCGCTCGGTGCTTCAGAGTACCTCACCAAACCGATCGATCGTGAGCAGTTGCGCCGCGTGTTGCTGAAGTACCGCCGCAGTGAAACCGGAGGATCGATTCTCGTAGTGGAAGATGATCCGGCTGCGAGCGAGCTACTGCGGCGAACACTCGAAGGCGAAGGATGGCGTGTGACCGTGGCGCGAAATGGGCGAGAAGCGTTGGCACAGATGGATCGTGAGGAGCCGGCGATAATATTGCTCGATCTCATGATGCCCGAGATGGACGGATTCGAGTTTCTATCCGAGATCCGCTCGGTGCCACGTGCAAGCACGGTTCCAGTGGTGGTCGTCACCGCCAAGGAGCTCACGGCTGACGAGCGAAAGTTGCTGAACGGACACGTAACTACCGTGCTGCAGAAGGGGAATCATTCACGCGACGAGCTGCTCTCCGAGATCGCGTCGCAGCTCGGCAATCGATTCAAGCGAACAGCGCAGAATACGGAGAGGCACTGATGCAGAGAGTATTGCTGGTGGAAGACAACGAGATGAACCGCGACATGCTCTCTCGACGACTGAGGAAGAAGGGCTTCGAGGTGGACATGGCGCTGGACGGAGCGCAGGGCGTGAAGATGGCGCTGAGTGGTGCGTACGACATAGTGCTCATGGACATGAGTCTTCCTGTGATCGATGGTTGGGAGGCGACCAGGCAATTGCGTGCTGCGCCAGAGACGCGAAACGTGCCAATCATCGCACTGACGGCGCATGCGATGGCCGGAGATCGCGACAAGGCGATGGACGCGGGTTGCAGCGACTACGATACGAAGCCGGTGGAGATCGATCGGCTGTTGCTCAAGATGAACACGTTGCTCGCCAGCCGGTGAGCGGAGATGTAGCGCGCACGCTGTCGCAGGACGATGTCGCGACGCTGCGCCATGATCTGAGGACACCGGTGAATCACATCGTCGGCTACTGCGAGCTGCTGCTCGAGGACGCGGACGGCGATGGTTACGCCGACCGGCGCGCGAGATTGCAGGGATCGCTGCGTGCGGTGCGAGAGGCGCTGGACATGATCAACTCGTCGCTGGCGCCGGGCGGCCGTGACGTGACGCAGAACGATATCGATGCCTTGTACGAGCGACTGCGTGAGCCGCAAGCGCGGATCACGGAGCTCATGTCCGGAATACTCGAGCCGCGAGAGGCACACGATGACGCCGGATTCGTGGAGGACGTCGGCAGAATCCGGCACGCCACGGAACAGCTCGTAGCTGTTCAGAGACCGGCCGCTGTGGTGCACACCGAGATTGCGTCGAGCGGCGTCAATCGGAATGCCGATGCCATTCCGGCAGCTCGGGGCACCATTCTGATTGTCGATGATGAAATCAACAACCGGAGTGTGCTCGAGCGGCATCTCAATCGGCAGGGATACGACGTGACGTGCGCAGGCGACGGTGAGTCCGCGCTGGCCGAAGTACGCGGAAGCTCGTACGACGTCGTCTTGCTGGATGTGCAGATGCCCGGAATGGACGGACACGAGGTGCTTCAGCGCATGAAGCACGACGTCACGAGCCGCGACATACCTGTCGTGATGATCTCCGCGACGGACGATCTGTCTACGATCGCCGCATGCATCGAGGCCGGCGCTGACGACTTTCTTCCCAAGCCGTTCGATCCCGTGATTCTGCGCGCACGCGTGAGCGCGTGCATTGAGAAGAAGCGACTGCGCGATCTGGAGGTCGATTATCTCCGCCAGGTCGAACTGGTAGCCGAAGCAGCAACTGCCGTGGAGGGCGGCACCTACGAGGCCGGCTCGCTGGCCAGAGTCGCGGAGCGCGGTGACGCGCTCGGCAGACTTGCGCGCGTGTTCGACTCGATGGCTGCCGGCGTGAAGGCGCGTGAGCAGCGGCTGCAGGATCATGTCGCGGACCTTCGCCGCGAGATGGACGAGGCGAGGCGGCACGTGACCGAATCCAGCGAAGACCAGCATGCCGACGAGGGCGCGCTGATTCCCGGCGAGATGTTCGCGAACCGGTATCAGATCGTACGTGTGGTTGGACGCGGCGGAATGGGAATGGTGTACAAGGCGCGCGATCGCGAGCTTGCGGAGGACGTCGCGATCAAGACGCTGCGCGGTAACGGGATGACCGATGATCCGACGGTGCTCGAGCGATTCAAGACGGAGATCCGTCTGGCACGCCGCATTTCGCACCGCAACGTCGTGCGCACGCACGATCTGGGCGAGCATGACGGTGCGTATTACGTGACGATGGAGTACGTCGAGGGGATAACCGTCCGGGATCTCATAGACATGCGCGGGCATCTGAGCGTGCCGTCGACGCTCGGCATCGCACAACAGCTCGCCGCGTCGCTCGAGGTCGCGCACGAGCAGGGCGTGATCCACCGCGACATCAAGCCGCAGAACATGCTGCTGGATCCGGACGGCGTGCTCAAGGTGATGGACTTTGGAATCGCGCGGCTGGCGCAGCACACGAGCACGCTTACGCAGGCCGGCATGGTGATCGGAACTCCTGCGTACATGGCGCCCGAGCAGCTGCTCGCCGAAGAGGTGGATGCTCGCAGCGATCTGTATGCTGCAGGCGTCGTACTGTACGAGTGCCTGACAGGTGCGCTTCCGTTCGAGGGCACGTCGCCGATCGCGCTGATCGCGAAGGTGCTGCACACCGTACCGTCGTCGCCATCGACACGCAACGCGGAAGTGCCGCTGCCGTTGTCGGGGCTCGTAATGCGATTGCTGGACAAGGAGCCAGCGGCGAGGCCCGGAAGCGCGAGGGAGTTGCGGGAGCTGCTGGCGGAGGTGGGATGATGACGAAGAAATTGTCCAACAATCCACAAAGCTAAACATCCTCGTCTGGATCGCCAGTCACCCGGCTTGTCGGGACGCGAAAGCTGATCCGGGCCCGGATCGTGAAGGGAGAGCCGTCATGGCGAAACAACAGCCCGTACCGGCGTTGCGGAAGGCCGCTGCTGGTTGTGAAGCGTGTGACCTGTGGCGCACCGGAAAGCAGACGGTGTTCGGTGAAGGAAAGCGCAGCGCCGAGCTGATGTTCGTGGGTGAGCAGCCGGGCAACGAGGAGGATCTCGAGGACCGACCGTTCGTCGGCCCATCCGGCCGGTTGCTGGACGCAGCTCTGAATGCGGCGAGCATCGATCGTTCGCTGGTTTACGTCACGAACGCGGTGAAGCACTTCAAGTGGGACGGCGCGAGCAAGCAAGCTGGCAAGGCAGCGCCATCCAAGTCGACAGCGCCGGAGCGCAAGCTGCACGCGTCGCCAAGTCGTGCGGAACAGCGCGCGTGCCGTCCGTGGCTGACCGCCGAGGTGCGCGTCGTGCGCCCGCGCCTTCTGGTCTGCCTCGGCGCAACTGCGGCGCAGGCAGTGCTTGGGCCAAAATTTCGCGTGACGAAGGATCGCGGAAAGGCGCTGACCGCGAGCGAGGATTTCACCGCAGAGCTGGACGGTGCGGGGGAATTCATCGTGATGGCGACGGTGCATCCCTCGTCGGTGCTGCGCGCTCCAAGTGCCGCTGACCGCGAGCGCGAGCGGAAGGCATTCTTCAGGGACATTGCGAAGGCCGCGAAATATTTGCGGCAGCGCTGACGGCGTCCGTGCCCGCGGCGGCCGGAACGGGTAACCACGTCGCCCGCGATCGCGTACATTTTCCGGTGCGAACAGCGTGGCGAGAGCCACGTCGGCCACCTTTCAGCCTATTCGAGAGAGCAAATGGCAACTTCATCCTTTGGCAGCGTTGCGGACACGATCTATCCTGATCTGGACAACGAGGTGAGCAGGACGCGCCGCATGCTGGAACTGTTTCCGGCGGAGCACAACGGCTGGCAACCGCATGCCAGATCAATGTCGCTCGCGAAGCTTGCGTCGCACGTCGCGGAGCTTCCGAGATTTGCCATGGCGATCGTCACGACGGACAGCATGGATTTCATGAAAGGCGAATACGTATCGCACTCGTGCAACAGCAAGGCTGAGATTCTCGATCTGTTCGATTCGTCGGTCGAGTCGTTGCGCGCGGCGCTGCAGTCTGCGGACGCGGCATCGCTCGCGCGGCCGTGGACACTGCGCAGGGGCGAGCAGGTGCTGGGCACGGGTCCCAAAGGTGTGCTCGTGCGGGACTTTGCGATCAATCACATGGTGCATCACAGAGCGCAGCTCGGGGTCTACTATCGGCTGCTCGATCTTCCGATACCGGGCCTGTACGGGCCGTCGGCGGACGAGAAGCACTGAGACGAGCAACCTGGTTCATGCGATGATCATGGGCTGGCAGGCGTACGGCGCAGCACGTCTCCGAGCGTGCGCGTCGCCTTTTGGATAGTCGCTTCGTCCGAGCCGCCAAATCCGAGCAGCAGGCCGCTCTGCGGTGCATCGCCGGCGTAGCATGTCGAGAGGGCAGCACCTGATAGACCGTGCTCGGTCATACTCTGCATGACGGCGCGATCATCGAAACCGTCGGGCAGGAATGTCGAGACGTGAAGGCCGGCATCGGCATTGTGGACGGCGAGGTGCTCGCTGCAATGCTCGTCGAGGCCCTGCAGCAATGCAGCGCGCCGGCGCAGGTACAGTGCGCGCATGCGGCGGAGATGGCGCGCGAAGTGTCCCTCGCGGATGAAATCCCTGAGTGCGAGCTGGTACAGCGTTGGCGAAAAGATGTCGAGTGTTTCGCGCGCCGCGACGAAATCTGTCCAGAGCGACGGCGGCACGACGATGTAACCGACACGGATCGACGGAAAGAGCACCTTGCTGAACGTTCCGATGTAGATCACGCGCTCGTTTGCGTCCATTCCCTGAAGCGAGCCGAGCGGGCGGCTCACGTATCGGAACTCGCTGTCGTAGTCGTCCTCGAGGATCCATGCGTAATGTTGCGCAGCCCATTCCAGCAGCTCCAGTCTGCGCGTGGCAGTCATCGCGGTGCCGGTGGGATACTGATGCGATGGTGTTACGTATGCCGCGCGCACCTTCGATCCCAGTGCGCGCAGCGCTGTCACGTCGATCCCGTCACGATCGATTCGCACCGGTGCTGGGATTGCGCCGCTCGTCGCGAGCGCGGCGCGCGCGCCGCTGTATCCTGGCTCCTCCATCGCCACAACGTCGTTTCGCTTGAGCAGTACCATCGCACAGATGCACAGTGCCGCCTGCGATCCGGAGACGACCAGCACGTGTTCGGCCTCGCACCGCACTGCGCGCGCAGTGCGCAGATGCTGTGCGACTGCGGATCGGAACGAGCCGAGTCCAGCAGGATCGCTGTAGGCCATTCGCGCTGGCGAGAGTGCGTGCGCGTGACGTGCAACGAGTCGTGACCAGACAGTCCTCGGAAACTGATCCAGCGCGGGCAGGCTGACGCGAAATGGACGCGTGCCGCCGTCATCGCGCATGCGTGGCGGCAAGACGCGTAAACGCTCGACGCTGGCGGTGTTCAGCGGCGAGCGTTTCGTGGATTGTACGGACTGAGTTGCAGATGGAGAGATCGAGCGGAGTGCGTCGTCGGGCAATGAAGCGCTCACGAACGTTCCGGAACCGATCCGGCCCTCCAGATAGCCCTCGTGCAGCAGCTGATCGTACGCGGCTAGAACGGGAAGCCGCGACACGCCGAGGTCGGCGGTGAGCGCGCGGGTGGAGGGTACGCGTTGGCCTGCGCGCAGCAGGCGCGTGAGGATGGCGTTCCGGATGCCGTCGTAGATCTGCTGCTGGAGCGAAAGGCGGGACTGCCGGTCGATGGGCAAGAGCGAGCGAATCTCCGGACTCGCGGTGGCCTTCACCGTTCGCTCGCGGTCAAAGTGGTCATGCCAATAAGATAATAAATGGTGCTGGTAGGTGGACCAGTTTGGTGTCATCATCCCCGTATGTCAAGCATATGGTGGCCCGCTGTTTCAGGCTGCGCGTCGCAGGCGGGCACTGGCCGATGAGCAACGCAGGGCGGTTGTCCGCTCGAGTGCGATTCTGTTTTCTGCTCATCGCGCTGCTACCGGCGCGCATGTTCGCGCAGTCGGTCGCCGATACTGCTCGCCAATCGCTGAGTGACGCGTGGTGGACCGGTCCGATCGCGGCGGCCGGCGCCGGCACTCTGCCGCCGGGCCACTTTCTGTTCGAGCCGTACTTCTACGACGTGCGTGCGGGTCACGCGAACAGCATGGGATCGAGCGCGTTCATCGTGTACGGTCTCGCGAACAGGATCGCGCTGGGATTCATTCCTGTAGTTGGTTACAACAAGCCGAGCAACGGTGAGAGCAGCTCGCATCTGGGGCTGGGCGACGTGAGCATGCTGGCGCAGTATCGGCTCACGCAATTTCACGAAGGGAGCTGGATTCCCACAATCTCCGCTCTCGCGGAGGAGACGTTTCCGACGGGGAAGTACGATCGGCTGCGCGAGAGGCCGAGTGATGGGCTGGGCGGAGGTGCGTACACCACCACGCTGTCGATCTACTCGCAGACGTATTTCTGGATGCCGAGCGGGCGGATACTGCGTGCGCGACTGGATCTGTCGCGGGCGTTCTCGAACTCCGCCAGTGTGCGGGATGTGAGTGTGTACGGTACTCAAAACGGTTTTCGCGGGAGCGCGAAGCCGGGAAGCTCGTGCTTCGGAGATGCTTCGGCGGAGTACAGTTTGACGAGGCGATGGGTGCTGGCGCTGGATGTCAATTACGGGCAGCACGCAAGCACGACGGTGCGCGGCAGCGATTTGCTCGATACGGTAGATGCGAACTCGCAGAACGTCGTGTTGAGTTCAGAATGGAGCGACGCGGTCGGTTTCATTCCGGCCGTGGAGTACAACTGGACATCGAATGCGGGAGTGATCGTTGGCGTGCGCAGGATCATGCCAGGGCGGAATTCCACCGGGTCCGTGACACCGGTGATGGCGATAAACCTGGTACGGTGACGGACACATCTATAACAAGGCTCCGCAGCCGTTAACTATTCATAAAAACCCGCGTCTAATCAGATGTAGCACGAGAGCAGGATTGTATCACGAAGGTGCGATATCTGGAGGATGCTGGTTATGAAGACAGGATTTGTAGGTACCATTCTAGGAGTGGCAAGCATCGCCGCTGTTCCCCTTGCGGCGCTATCGATATCCGCGACAGCCGGCGCGCAGGGCAATGGCCAGCGCGAGCTGTTCGACTGGCGCGGAAACGTGGACCAGGAAGTTCGCGTGGAGATGCGCGGCAATCGCACCGACG
>Ga0207933_1002894_pt1 | contig 10625 bp, 10 predicted proteins | sample NGESurdeep092012_4_FD_184488 | JGI IMG/M metagenome (GOLD analysis project Ga0207933, IMG submission 184488) | Arctic peat soil microbial communities from Barrow, Alaska - NGEE Surface sample F53-3 deep-092012 (SPAdes) | ecosystem: Environmental > Terrestrial > Soil > Wetlands > Peat ...
CTGCTGCGCGATCCCCGGGTACGGCTCGCCGCCGAGCAGCGCGCCGAGGTATTGCTTGTCGACGAGTACCAGGACCTCACGCCCGCCCACATGCTGCTCCTGCGGCTTCTAGCGGGACCGTCGCTGTCGATCTTCGGGGTCGGCGACGACGACCAGACCATCTACGGTTTTTCGGGTGCGACGCCCGAGTGGCTTGTGCGCTTCGAGGACCACGTTCCCGAAGCCGTTCATCACGCGCTTGAGATCAACTACCGCTGCCCGTCGCCGGTGATTACGGCCGCCTTCAACCTGCTGTCGCGCAACGCGGTGCGAGTGCCCAAGGAGATCCGGCCCGGACCGAACAACGTGCGCTCGGCAGATTCGTTCGTTGTCGCGAAGGTCCATGATCAGGTCCAGCACGTGACCAACCACGTCCGATTGCTCTTCGACGCCGGCACGACGCCCTCGGAGATCGCGGTGCTCTCGCGAGTGAACGCGCTCCTGGTCCCGGTGCAGGTTGCGCTCCTGGAGGCCGGCGTCCCGGTCAACCTCCGCGACGGAGGTGATTTTCTCAAGAGCTCGGGCGTGGAGTCGGCGCTCGCGTGGTTGCGTCTCGCGGTGCGACCCGACCGGATGAATGGCGCCGACGTCGTGTTGGCCGTACGGCGGCCGGGCCGGGGCATCTCGCCTAGGGCGCGCGGGTGGATGGGTGAACAGGCCACCGTCGAAGGCCTCACGCGTCTCGCCGGACGAATGGACGAGTCCACCTCGAAGAAGATCACCGAGTTCGTCCACGATCTTGAACGCATCACCAGGTTCGCCGAACGCGCCACGACGCCGGAATTGATCGAGTTCATCCGAACAGAGATTGGCCTCGATCGAGCTCTGGCGACGCTTGACGCCTCGCACCAAGGCCGCAACAGTGCCTCGAACTCCGACGGCCTTCGAAGCCTGATCGCCCTGGGGCGCCTGCACGCTGACCCCAAGACTTTTGACGACTGGCTCCGGAGACGGCTGAACACGCCGCCGGACGAGAACGGCGTGGTAATTGCGACCGTTCACAAGGTCAAGGGCCTCGAGTGGCCCCACGTCATTGTCTACGACGCAAACTCCACGGTTTTCCCGCATCGGCTCAGCACTGACATCGAGGAGGAGCGCCGAGTCTTTCACGTCGCCATCACCCGCTGCACCACGTCGCTGGTCATCACCGCGGACGCCGAGTCGCCGTCAATCTTCTTGAACGAGCTGACTGTTCCGGCCGACCTTCCTCGTTCGATCAGGGACGGGCAAGCTGAATCAGTTTCGAGCCAACGTCCCGTCGCGAATGATCCGGTCGCGGCCGAAGTCGGACTGCGGTTTACGTGGGGTGGCTATGACTGCGTGGTCCGCGCCGTGGATGTAAGCGGTGCCTTGGTGTCGGCTGGCGGAGCCCGGATTACTGTGCCCTTCGGATCGAGAGTGCACGCCAACGGGCGGCCCCGATCGCTCAGCCTCCAGTCGTCAACGAAGGCACGTCGTGCCCCCGGGCCGATCTCGGAAGCCAACGCCGGTCTCTACAACATTCTGAAGGCGTGGCGACTGGAGCAGGCGAGGGCGGACAAGGTTCCTGCGTATGTCGTCTTCACCGATCGGACGCTCGAGGAACTCTCCAGTGTGCGTCCCTGCACGGTTGCTGAGCTACTAGCCATCAGCGGGATTGGTCCTTCGAAGGTTGATCGATACGGCGACCAGATCCTCGCGATTATCGAGCAGACGGAAAGCGGATGAGGTCGTGCCGGCGAATGGAGAATCGGCTCTCATAGTGGGATCAACGAGATCACCGGGAACGTCAACGTCAGAATCGGCAACTGATACCCCGCGATGCCGCTTCAAGTCAGTTCGTGCGTAACAGTTTGGTCAAGATGACAGTCGGTGCGTGACTGTTCACGTCGGTTCCGTGGAGGAATTCGTTATCCCATTGGATGTGATGCTTCGAAAGTAGCCTGAAGAAAAACGAGAAAGTAGCTAATGCAATCGATTGCCGCTGCATCGTCTGGTCCCGCCGCCGTTCTTCTGCTGATCTATTTCGCAGTTGTCGCTTTTTACATTGTCGCGGGTTGGAAGGTATTCGCTAAAGCTGGCGAACCGGGCTGGGGGGTTTTCGTCCCCATCTACAACCTCTACTTAATCTGCAAGATCGCAGGTCGGCCAGAGTGGTGGTTGGTTCTGTTCTTCATTCCATTGGTGAATATCGCCATCGGACTAATAATCGCCATGGACATTGCCAAGGCCTTCTCGAAGAGCTCCGGATTTGGAATCGGTCTCTGGCTCCTCAGCTTCATTTTCGTTCCAATTCTTGGATTCGGTTCGGCGCAGTACACGCGGCCAAGCGCCCTGGCTCGATTCTGAGGATTCGCAGCATCAGACTGACTACTGACTTCACTTTTCGCTAGTGGTACAGCGTCGATGTCGAGCTTCCGTCTCTAGCCGTAATTTGGCTGGCCCGAGTTGCCATGAGTTTGCAGAACAGTTGCGTTGGGTCTCCGACACCAGCGGCATCCGAGTGCGCAGGCAGTCGCAGACTCGCCAACAAAGTGAAGCGCGCTGCGCATCGAACCTCTTTGATGCGAACAATCAAGGAGTGAAGAACTGACTGCCATACTTGTCGACATGAGTGTCGAGTCAGATTGTCAGTTCTGCCGAATCGTGAACGGGTCCGAGCCTGCACATATCGTTTACGAGGACGAAGACTCGATTGCTTTTCTTGACCAGAGGCCAGCAGCAGAGGGACACAGTCTTGTTGTTCCTCGCATACACGCGCGAACGCTTCTCGACATGATTCCAACGAGTGCTGGAGCATTGATGATCGCTGCATCGCACGTTGCACGCATCGTGGATCGCACGTTACAGCCCGATGGACTTACCGTGTTCCAGACGAACGAGGTTGCAGGAGGACAGTCGGTCTTTCACGTGCACCTTCATCTCGTGCCAAGGTGGGACGGCGACAACCTGATCGCGCCGTGGAGTGCCAAGTTGGCGGAAAAGAGTGACCTCGCACGAGTTAGGTTGAAGATCATTGGCAGTACGGGCGAGTGAGCGTTGAATATCTAATCTCCTAGTCGCCAGCGCCTGGTACCAGATCTGTTGCTTCGGGTCTCGGACACGACTGCAACTATGGAACTTCAGACCGAACCTGACACGACCACCCTCGACACGAATTAGCTCTTGTCTCCATCAGACCCTGAGCGCAAGGTCTCCGTTCGGTTTCGACGAAGGGCGCACAATGAACTCATTGTTCCAACCCGAAGTAGAGGGCGCAACTACTCAGACCCGTTACTACCACTGAGTCGCCTAAGGAACCTTCCTGCCATTGGGCACGAGTCAGACGCATGTGATGGAGCTGGCACGGCCCGGATGGAGAACGGCTCGTACTGACGCCGTTGTCTTGGTATCCGATTCGACGCGACACCCCGAGCGACGCCACATTGTCGAATCGGGCAGAAGTGATCGCGGCCTGCGCGCCAAGGTGGTCAAAGGCGAATGCCAGAATCGCGATTCTCATCGAGGTGCCGAGTCCAACGCGTCTGTACTCGGGCGCCAGCCATGAACCTGAGTCGACGGTGCGAAGCTCGACGAAGTGTTCGGCTTCGAGCGCTTGGATCCCGACTACCTGACCCTGGTGGATAACGCAAAAGTCCAATGTCCATGACTCCACCAACCAGGTACCCCAATTGCGCCAGTAGTTCTGGAACATCAAACGCCGACGATTTGACGCAAGGTCTAGTCCGGGCCAAAGGTTGGAACTGGGATCGTGCTCAAAGTCATCGGGTAAAATTCGTGCCAACTCCTTGAGGTCTGTTTCTCGAACCGGTCGCAGCACTGTGTCGTTGAAAGTCAGTCGCAGGTCGAACAGGGGCCAGACGGATTCGTCATTTGGCTCTCCCGACATGCCCTTATGTTACGAGGAGGTTTGGTTGGGCTGCCGGTTCAATTCCTTGGCAAAGTCGAGCCGCCAGTGCATGGTGGCATTCTTGGGTTGGGTCTCCGACACCAACAATCCGACGTCGCCATTCGCTATTGATTCCAGTGGTAGATATTTGGTCCAAGGCATTATGTGTATGAGATTTGAGGATACATGACAACTTCAGCCGTATGCGAGCAGGGCCACATCATCACTGACGATGTGGTTGACGCGAAGTCCCGAGTGTTGATGGCGTCGTCGCAAGGTCTGCAATCATGGAGTCCGGATGTTCCACCTGGAAGAGGAACGTCTCGTGAAAAACTCGTCCCTCAATACTGCGGTTCCTGCGGAGCGCGGGTATTAACGGAATGCCCGAGTTGCTCAACACCACTACCCAGCATCAACTATCTTGCCGGCGAACGCGAACCCTATGCGTTCTGCACGGGGTGTGGTGAGCCATTTCATTGGGCCACACGAGGGCAAGTCGTGTCCAAAATCCGTAACCTCCTCGATCTTGACTCGACGCTTTCGGACTCTGATCGATTTGAGCTTATAGATGCGATCCAAGAGTTGGTGCTGCCAGAAACTCCTGACGCAGAAGCCCCAAAAATCAGAGCTGCTGAACTCATTAGGAGAAAGGCTCCGAACGCCTTTCGCGCTGCCCAGCCGATACTCATCTCTCTCATGTCGAGCGCCCTTCAGAGAGCACTTGGGCTCGGTTAGATTCCTTCCTGAGATTGTTGCGTCGACCGTCTGAACCCGGAGGTGGTGTGATACACAGGGAGCGCACCCAACCTCGCCGCCGAAGGTTCACTGTTGCGGTAGCAGCCTGCCAAACTCTTATGAATGAATGTCCTGCCCCCGGTGATTGGCACTCCTACTGACGCTCGCAACTATCTGCGCGGTCGACTTCGGTCAGGCGGAGAGCTTCTAGCTCAGCTGTCTGCCGCCCGTGATGTTGTCGGTACACCTCGACCGAGGGATCCAGCCCAACGGTTGACACACGACGTCTTCGTAGAATTTCAGCTCGCCCACGAAGTACTCGAACCACTCCACCATGCGTGGGGAACATGGAATGCAACCAACAAACGCCGACTTCTTCGCTACTTTGGCGCGGCAGGGAACTCCATTTACGGCGTTACGCCTGCACCACCAATGCGGCATGAGCTCACAGCAAAAGATCTCGACAATCTGGAGGCCAATATCCGTGTACGAATGGCGGAGTTAGAGGCCGTTATGGATGGTCTAGATTCTGGAGCCGCAACAACTCTTGTCAAACCCACACAAGCCTCCTCAGGAGCGAAAAAGAGGAAACTGATGCACGACGTATTCATTTGCCATGCGTCTGAGGACAAGGTCCCAGTCGCACGCCCTCTTGCGCGTGAACTTAAGGAGCGTGGCGTAGACGTGTGGATTGACGAGGCGGAGATTCTCATCGGGGACAGCTTGCGACGAAAGATCGATGAAGGCCTGAGGACAAGCAACTATGGGGTCGTCATTCTCAGCCCCAGCTTCTTCAAGAAGGAATGGCCCCAGCGAGAGCTCGACGGCTTGGCTCAGCGCGAGATCGCCCATGGCAAGGTGGTCATCTTGCCGGTCATCTACAAACTGTCCACGGAGCAACTGACTGAGCACTCGCCGCTTCTGGCGGGACGGTTCGGAGCGAAGTGGTCCGGCGATCCTAAGAAGGTCGCAGATGGGATCATGGCAAGACTCGGTCAGCCACCGCCAAGTTGATGTTGTGGAAACCCGTCAGTTGATCGGTCTTTCGTAAGTGCCGGTCGAGGGCGGACACCGATGCAGAACGTGCACCCCGAACTTCGAGCCGCCTCCTCCGGTCAATGCGGCAGATCGACGGATATGGCAGCCCCCTGGTCCGTCGCGGCCCGAGCGACTGCCCCCGATACTTCGGCGACGCACCACTAGTCGATCGCCTACTTGTGGAATACGCCTAGCCGCTTTTCCATCGGGACAAACCTCAGCCAGATTGATGACGCCCGCTCTTCGACACCATTTAGGATCCCACTGATCTGAGCCACCACCGAGCGTCTACATCGATATACCCTTCGTAACACCTGTTAATACCGAGATGGACACTTGCAAAGGCATATAAAAGCGAACTGGGAAAAGGCCATGCGGGAGATTATCTATCTCTATGCGGGCGTTGCCGATGACCTGTCTCGTTTAGATTCTTCCATCGGCCACATAACGAACCAAGATCTAGACAAAATCGTCGAGGAGATTGTCGAAAAATTTCGCAAAGGTGAGACGCTTTACAACGAATTCAAAGACACAATTCCCAAAGGCAATAAGGTCGTCCAATCTCGTTTCAGAATCTACCGAGCATCCACATCGACAATCTTTGGACTACTGAATCTCTACTTCGAGTTGCTTCCATGGGTCCATCACGCAGCATCTTCCCACCAGCCGGAGGCAATCGAGATCGCCACCAATATTCGAAGCCACTACCCTTCTTGGTTTCTAGTTACGAAGGATATTCCGGTAATTGGCTGGAGTGAATTTGTTCAAATTGAATTGATGATCAGCAAGATGGTAGAGAAATCAATGGCGTTGATTGTTGAGTCTCGTAAGCAAATGCAAACGTGGACTCTGGATGCTCCTGGCGCGTCTTAACATCGGCGCTGCCGAGGAATTAGATGTTGGCTTCGGTCCGTGGACTTAGTCAACTGCGCAGCGCCCTAACCGCCAGTCGGTGACTGTGGGGTTCGGCTCTCCGGCGCCAACAGTCTGCGAGTACTTGATTTTCAGCCGGTCACCCGCCATTTCGAACGCTGGTCCTCATCGGCGCAGTTCGCGATCACCGCTGTACGCATGAGGTTGGGAAATAGAATTTAATAATGGCTCTTGACGGATGGACCGGAGCCTTACGAGAGCGCAATTTTCGTCTCTTATTCATTGGACAGACTGCGTCCCAAATTGGTATAGGCATGGCTCCCGTGGCCATTGTCTTTGCAGTGTTGGCGCACGGCACTGCGACTGATGTCGGCTACGTATTGGCTGCTCAGACCGCTCCTATGGTGCTCCTTCTGCCCGTTGGTGGCGTCGTAGGAGATCGCATGAGTCGACGCAAGCTCATGCTGCAATCGGACGCACTTCGAACCTTTGCGGAATGCGCTCTTGGACTATGGGCTCTACTGGGCCATGCCCCTTTGTGGGGCTTTATGACGTTGGGCGCACTCATGGGAGTTGGTCAGGCGTTCTTTGGTCCGGCGTTGACAGGAATAGTTCCGCAGATCTTGAGTCCGGGGGAACTTCAACAAGGAAACGCGTTGAACGGAATCTCTGAGTCGACCGGTGGCATCATCGGACCCGCAATCGCCGGCGTGATCGTAGTGATATCCAGCCCCGGATGGGCGATCTTTATTGACGGCCTGACCTATTTAGTGAGCGTGGTGTCGCTCGCGTATATCCGAATCGATTGGAACGCAGCCGAGACCACCGATTCATTTATAACGCAACTTCGCCAAGGCTGGAAGGAGTTCTGGTCTCGCACCTGGTTATGGGTGATTGTGCTCGAATTCTCACTCGTTAATGCGCTCTCCGCATCGTTCTTTGTTCTTGGTCCCGTCGTAGCAAAACAGTCACTCGGCGGAGCCCCCGCTTGGGGCGCAATCTTGGCTGCTCAAGGAGTAGGTGCAGTAGTGGCGGGAATTGTCATGCTACGGGTACATCCACGTCGGCCCTTACTCATAGCGACGTTGTCAACATTGGCATTCCCATTGCCACTCTTCTTTATCGCGGGTCGATCACCAACATTTCTCATCACGATCTCCGCGTTTCTGGCGGGAGGATTCATTACGGTCTTTTCGGTGCAGTGGAACACGACGCTGCAACGAGAGATTCCGGCTGACGTGCTCTCAAGAGTGAGCTCCTACGAGTGGTTTGGCTCGTTGATACTTCTGCCGGTTGGCATGGCAGTAGTTGGTCCGCTGTCAACGGCCATCGGCATGACAACGACTCTTGTCGGCTCCGGCGGACTTATGATTTTGTTGGTTCTTGCGGTGTTAGCAGTTCCTTCAGTCACTCGACTTCGCGCTCCGGTAACCGAAAAGAGACGTTGGCAAGCTTGAACCGGTTCATCTCGGATCAACCTCCAATTCTTCAGGTCGGCAACCGATCTCATCGCCACCTCACAAGGGTTTCACGATATCGAGTCCCATCGGATTGTCGTGGTCGGCACTCTGACAGCAATTACGACCTCTGGCTGGCTCAAGCCTCCAATGCAGGGTTGCAGACCTGATGCGTCGGGTCTCCGACTTGAACCCGCACGCTCCACGATTACGATTCGACGTTTCATAGTGCCAATACAGGTGAGGAATTCGTTCTCGCGTCGGTCTCGTTAGACGATCGCTTATCGGACAACGCGTCTGCCATCACGAGTCCCGCGCTAAACAGGAGCCGATCTTTCGTAAGACCCGTCCAGTGATCCGTCGGGTGACGTGAGGCTAACCGGTACCCCGAATACCAGTGATTGCGTCGAAACTGCTCATTTGTGAAAGGTCAGGCATTGCGCCAATCGCCGCCGCCGGCCAAACACAATTCGAAACTCTGGTGGATGTGTGCGCTAAAAGTCGTGCGCGAAATCAACGGTTGTTGATCACTTCAACTTGCCCCGCTGAAAGTGCGAGTTGGCGCGACCGTTGCGCTACACGCCAAATATCGGAGGCTTTAGATGGCCAAAAGTGATTCGATTCAACTTCAGGTGCTGTCGAAACCTTTCGTTGAAGGGTCAGCGTCGTCGTGAACAAGATCGTGCTACTTATTGTCGCTCCATTCGTTTGTTTCGCCGTGACTCTGCTGGGACTAGTCATCCTATTCAGCACCGTGGGTGGGACGGCCCAGGCCACTGCTTGCGCTATATCGATAATCCAACCACCAGCTAAGGCCGGCTCTACTACAACGACCACAACCACGACACTGGTTTCAAACCCAAACTGTGGCGCGGCAGCTTCTGCCACGTTGCCCAGTTCGCCAGTAATCAACAACGGCCTGCCACCGAACTACGCAGTCCCCGCCGGCGCCACGACCGCTGAGACGGTGGCGATCACCTACGCCTTGGCGCAACTCGGCAAGTCGTATCTCTGGGGTGGTACTGGCCCTGCCGCGTTCGACTGCTCGGGCCTCACCATGATGGCTTGGGCGCGGGCCGGCGTGGCGTTGCTGCACTACACCGGCGATCAGATCAACGAAGGCACTGCAGTGATTTCTTACGCGGACGTATCACCGGGTGATCTGGTCCTCGTGCCAGGGAGTGACGGAACCATTGCGAACCCCGGCCACGTGGGGATCTACCTCGGCGACGGACTCGTGGAGTCGGCCGTCGACGTCCAATACGGCGTCATTGTCCAGCCCTACGCGAATTTCGTCGGCGGCGGTCTCTCCGGGATTCGCCACGTGGGCTAAGTGGACCCGAGCGCAAACGAAATGCGTCGTAAGAGAAAGTCAACCCAAATAAAGGAGCAGCAGTGATTACGCAACTCGTATCCGCCACGCTCGTGGCCAGCGGCGTGAATGTCACGCCGAACAGCACGGCGATTCCCGGCATCAGTACCTTGTCAAAGCTCGTAGGTTCGCTCATGGCCTTTGGCCTCGTGCTCTCCCTCGCCGGGTTTGTGGGGTGCGCCATCACCATGGCGATTGGTCACCACAGCACCAATCCGCAGTGGTCGACGAGAGGCAAGATGGGCTTGCTCGTGTGCCTCGTCGCAGCGCTGCTCATCGGCGGCTCGGATCTACTAATCAACACGTTCTACAACCTCGGATCGAGCCTCAGCTAATGGGCGAATGGCGATCCGCGCGCGTGAAGTTGTTGATGGCGGCTCCGTTGATAGCGCTGTTCGTCATCGCGGTGCTTTTGGCGCTCAAGCTTTCGTCGGAGTCGCCGGTAAAAGGTGCGACGGTGCGGACAAGTTTGGACAACTCCGCGGCCGCGTCGCCCACGTACCACCCGCTTCGCGTCACCCCACCCCAGACGGCGATTGAGCGAACGGCGAACGCAATCATGGCGCAAAGTGACAACGCCGGGAGTTTCGCAACGTCGCAGGCCGCTCAGTTTCCTGAGCCTGCCACCTGTGCAGCCTTTCCGCCAATCGACGCAGCGGACTCGTCGCTGCCGTCGATGTACGCCCTGGCCTTCACGCAGGAACTCCTGGACGTCGACTTTGCCAGTTCCACGAGAAGGGAGCTTCTCGCCTGGGCGAGTTACAACAACGCACCCAACACGCTCGCGAACATTCCCGCTGCGGCGAACTTGAAGATCCTCCCCGCCTCACTCGCGGCAAGACCCGCCGTGGTGCCCACGACGACGCAGTGGGCAACGATGGCCGCCGCGCGAACGCGTTGGCGCGTGAGCGGCCTCGTAATCTCGGTCAGTCCGATCTGGACGCAGATATTGAGTACGGGTTGGAAGTCGGTCGATCCGCTGATGGTGATGTACGACGTCTCGGGAACCCTCACGGTGACGACATCGGGTCGCGCACCAGTCGTCGAGTCGATCTTCTTCGCCCTCACGCTCGGCGGTGCGTCGTGGCACCCCGGCTACGGCGCCGTGGCCGTGGACTACTGGACCGTTAATTAGTGTGTAACAACTTCAACCCCATTTGCGTCGTTGCCAAATCGATTGGCAGCTTGGGCACCACCATCACGACCTCGGTGTTCAGTAGCGTCGCGTCGGCCTTCGGGAACA
>Ga0207933_1002895_pt1 | contig 10622 bp, 11 predicted proteins | sample NGESurdeep092012_4_FD_184488 | JGI IMG/M metagenome (GOLD analysis project Ga0207933, IMG submission 184488) | Arctic peat soil microbial communities from Barrow, Alaska - NGEE Surface sample F53-3 deep-092012 (SPAdes) | ecosystem: Environmental > Terrestrial > Soil > Wetlands > Peat ...
GCCCGGCGGCAGCAGGTCACCAACCCCGAGAACACGATCTTCTCGATCAAGCGGTTCATGGGGCGCAAGTTCGACGAGGTCAACGAAGAGATGACCATCGTCCCGTACAAGGTCGTGAAGGGCCCGAACGACGACGTGCGCGTCGAGGCGGCAGGCAAGGAGTACGCCCCGCCCGAGGTGAGCGCGATGATCCTGCAGAAGCTGAAGGCCGACGCAGAGGCGTTCTTCGGCGAGTCGGTCTCCGACGCCGTGATCACCGTTCCGGCCTACTTCAACAACGCGCAGCGCGAGGCGACGAAGGACGCCGGCAAGATCGCCGGCCTCAACGTGCTGCGGATCATCAACGAGCCGACCGCGGCCGCGCTGGCCTACGGGCTCGACAAGGAAGGCGCCGACCAGACGATCCTCGTCTTCGACCTCGGCGGCGGCACGTTCGACGTGTCGGTGCTCGAGCTCGGCGACGGCGTCTTCGAGGTGAAGTCGACGAACGGTGACAACCACCTGGGCGGCGACAACTTCGACAAGGCGGTTGTCGACTGGATGGTCGCCGAGTTCAAGAAAGATCAGGGCATCGACCTGTCGGTCGACCCGATGGCGCTGCAGCGTCTCTACGAGGCGGCCGAGAAGGCGAAGATCGAGCTGTCGTCGACGATGACGACACAGATCAACCTGCCGTTCATCACGGCGACCCAGGACGGCCCGAAGCACCTCGACCAGCAGCTCACCCGCGCGAAGCTCGAAGAGCTGGCGCACGCGCTGCTCGAGCGCACCGTCGCCCCGACGAAGCAGGCGCTCACCGACGCAGGGCTCGACGCGTCGAAGATCGACCACGTGGTGCTCGTCGGCGGCATGACCCGCATGCCGGCGGTGCAGGCGAAGGTGAAGGAGATCGTCGGCAAGGACCCGCACAAGGGCGTCAACCCGGACGAGGTCGTCGCCGTCGGCGCGGCCATCCAGGGCGGCGTCCTCAAGGGCGAGGTCAAGGACGTCCTGCTCCTCGACGTGACGCCGCTGTCGCTCGGCATCGAGACCAAGGGCGGCGTAATGACGCGCCTGATCGAGCGCAACACGACGATCCCGACGCGCAAGTCCGAGGTCTTCTCGACCGCGGAAGACAACCAGCCGTCGGTGCTCGTGCACGTGCTGCAGGGCGAGTCGGAGATGGCGACCTACAACAAGACGCTCGGCAAGTTCGAGCTGGTCGGCATCCCGCCGGCCCCGCGCGGCATGCCGCAGATCGAGGTGTCGTTCGACATCGACGCGAACGGGATCATCAACGTCTCGGCCAAGGACGGCGCGACGGGCAACGAGCAGCAGATCCGCATCGAAGGCGGCTCGGGCCTGAAGCAGGACGAGGTCGAGCGGATGATCCGCGAGGCCGAGGCGCACGGCGAGGAGGCGCACAAGCTGCGCGAGCTCGTCGACGCGCGTAACGCCGCCGAGGCGCTCGCGTACCAGATCGAGAAGTCGCTGGCCGAGAACCGCGAGAAGATCGAGGAGTCGATCGCATCGACGGTCGAAGGCCGTGTGATGGAGCTGCGCGGCGTGCTCGAGTCGAGCGACGTCGCCGACATCAAAGCGAAGACCGACGCGTTGCAGGAGGCGTGGACGCAGGCTGCGTCGGCGCTGTACGCCCAGGCGTCGGCCGAGCAGCCGGCCGGCGGTTCGACCGAAGGCGCCGCACCCTCGGACGACGAGGTCGTCGAGGATGCCGAGTACGAGGTGGTCGACGAGTGACCGAACCGCATGACGCCAGCGACGTAGGCTCGACGGAGTCGCCAGACAACACCGCCGAGCCGGTGGTCGATGAACCTGTCGCGAATGAGCTCGTGGAGCTCGCAACTCAGCGCGACGAGTACCTCGATGCGCTGCAGCGGCTGAAGGCCGAGTTCGACAACTACCGCAAGCGGGTGGCGCGCGACCAGCAGGAGCTGGCCGCGCGCGCCCACGAGCGGCTGGTCGCCCAGCTCGTGCCGGTGCTCGACGACCTCGAGCGCGCGCTCGAGGCGGCGACGTCGCATGAGGAAGCGAAGCTGGAGGACGGTGTGCGGCTCGTGCACCGTGCGCTGGCCGACGCTCTGGCGAAAGAGGGGCTCGCCGAGATCTCCACCGAGGGCGCGTTCGACCCGCACACGCAGGAGGCGCTGCTCTCCCAGCCGTCGGAGGCGGTCGAGGGCACCGTGATCCAGGTGCTGCAGAAGGGCTACACGCTGGGCGACCGCGTGCTCCGACCGGCACGCGTGGTGATCTCGGCAGGGGCGGATGCCTAAGTCGCTCTACGAGTCGCTGGGCGTGTCGAAGAACGCCTCGCAGGACGAGCTGAAGAAGGCCTATCGCAAGCTCGTGCGCGAGGTGCATCCCGACAAGAATCCGGGCGACGCAGAGGCCGACACGCGCTTCAAGGAAGTGCAGTCGGCCTACGACGTGCTCTCCGACCCCGCGAAGCGCAAGCAGTACGACGCGGTGGGCTCGACGAACGGCCGTACCGCACCGGGTGGCGCAGGCGGCACCACGTTCGACTTCGACCTGGGCGACATCTTCGGCGGCATGTTCAACCGCGGTGGCCGTACGCAACAGCAGTCGCGCGGGCAACGCGGCAACGACGTCGAAGTCGAGGTGCGCGTGTCGTTCGAGGACGCGCTCAAGGGAGTGCAGACGACCGTCGGCGTGCAGCTCGAGCTCGCATGTCACACGTGCCACGGCACCGGGGCTGCGCCGGGCACCGCGCCGGTCACGTGCCCGGTGTGCGACGGCTCGGGCGTGGTCGCCACCTCGCAGGGGTTGTTTGCGCTGCAGCAGCCGTGCCCGCGCTGTCACGGCATGGGCTCGATCGTCGAGACGCCGTGCCCCACGTGCAAGGGCTCGGGCCGCGAGCGCCGCACCAAGCGCTACACGGTGAAGATCCCCGCGGGCGTCAAGGACGGCACGCGAATCAAGCTGAAGGGCAAAGGAGAGGCCGGTTACGGCGGCGCGCAGGCGGGCGACCTGTACGTCGTCACGCGGGTCGAGCCGTCGAAGGTCTACGAACGGCGCGGCGACGATCTCCTCGTGCAGGTGCCAGTCTCGTATCCCACCGCGGCGCTGGGCGGCTCGATCGAGGTGCCGACACCCGACGGCCCCGTCTCGCTGAAAGTGCCGGCGGGCACGGAAGACGGCAAGCTGCTGCGCATCAAGGGCCGCGGCGCCACGCATCTGAAGGGCGCGGGGCAGGGCGACGTGCTCGCGCGCATCCGCATCCAGGTGCCGAAGAAGCTGTCGAAGAAGCAGCGTGAGCTGCTCGAGCAGCTGGAGAAGACGCGCTAATGGACGATCGCCCTCGTTACATGATCAGCGTCGCCGCGGAGCTCATCGGCATGCATCCGCAGACGCTGCGCATCTACGAGCAGAAGGGGCTCGTGCAGCCGCAGCGCACGGCGGGCAACACGCGCCTCTACTCGGAGCTCGACATCGAGCGGCTGCGGCTGATCCAGCGGCTGACGAGCGAGCTGGGGCTCAACCTGGCCGGCGTCGAGCGCGTGCTGCTGATGGAAGACGAGCTGCAGCGGATGGGCCGCCGGCTCGAGCGCATGGAGCGCGAGATGCGCACCGCGCTCGACGAGGTGCACCGCTTCTACCGGCGCGACCTCGTGCTCTACCGGGCGCCGCAGCCGCCCGCGCAGCGAAACGGGAGGTAGAGATGGACTTCAGCAAGCTGACGATCAAGAGCCAGGAGGCGATTGCCGCAGCGCAGGACGCGGCGCGCCGCCGCGGCAACCCCGAGCTGACGCCGGACCACCTGTTGCTGGCGCTGCTCGACCAGGATCTGTTCACCGACTGGCAGGGCTTGCGCGCCGAGGCCGAGCAGAAGGTTGCGGCGCTGCCGTCCGTGCAGGGCGGAGTGCAGCAGCCGAACGCGTCGGCGGCGTTCTCGCGCGTCCTCGATGGCGCTGACAAGGCGCGTCAGGAGCTGAGCGACGACTTCGTCTCGACCGAGCATCTGTTCCTCGCGCTCGAGCCGGTGCCGCGCGACGAGATCCTGGCGTGGATCGAGCAGGTGCGGGGCGGCCAGCACGTGACCACGCAGGACCCGGAGGGGACGTACCAAGCGCTGGCGAAGTTCGGCCGTGACCTCACCGAGGCGGCCGAGCAGGGCCAGCTCGATCCGGTGATCGGCCGCGACGAGGAGATCCGCCGCGTGATCCAGATCCTCTCGCGCCGCACGAAGAACAACCCGGTGCTGATCGGCGAGCCTGGCGTCGGCAAGACGGCGATCGCCGAGGGGCTCGCGCAGCGCATCGTCGCCGGCGACGTGCCCGAGGGACTGAAGGACAGGCTCGTGTGGGCGCTCGACATCGGCGCCCTGCTCGCGGGAGCGAAGTACCGCGGCGAGTTCGAGGAACGGCTGAAGGCGGTGCTCGGCGAGATCAAGAATTCCGACGGCCGCATCATCCTGTTCATCGACGAGCTGCACACAATCGTCGGCGCGGGCGCCGCCGAGGGCGCGGTCGATGCGGCGAACTTGCTCAAGCCGCTGCTCGCGCGTGGTGAGTTGCGCTGCGTGGGCGCGACGACGCTCGACGAGTACCGCAAGTACATCGAGAAGGACGCGGCGCTCGAACGGCGGTTCGCGCCGGTGTTCGTCGGCGAGCCTTCGGTGCCCGACACGATCGCGATCCTGCGCGGCTTGAAGGAGCGTTACGAGGCGCACCACGGCGTGCGCATCCGCGACGCGGCTCTTGTGGCCGCCGCAGTGCTCTCACATCGCTACATCGCCGACCGCTTCCTGCCCGACAAGGCGATCGACCTGGTCGACGAGGCCGCGTCGCGGCTGCGGATGGAGATCGACTCCAGCCCGCTCGAGCTCGACGAGGCGAACCGCCGCGTCATGCAGCTCGAGATCGAGCTGGCGGCGATGGCGAACGAGTCCGAGCACGTACGGGAGCCGCTGGAGCGTGCGCTCGCCGAGGCGAAGGAGGAGCGGAACGCGCTCGCCGCGCGCTGGGCGAAGGAGAAGGAGGCGCTCGAGCGGATCAAGGACGCAACGCGCCGCATCGACGAGCTGCGCGGTGAGGCGGAGCGCGCCGAGCGCGAGGGCAACCTGCAGCGCGTTGCCGAGATTCGCTACGGCGAGTTGCCCGGGCTCGAGCGCGAGCTCGAGGAGCGCGAGGGCGGCCCTGCCGATCCGATGGTCAAGGAAGAGGTCGACGAGGACGACATCGCGACCACGGTCGCGAGCTGGACGGGCATTCCTGTCGACCGGCTGCTCGAGGGCGAGACCGCGAAGCTGATCCACATGGAGGAGCGGTTACACGGACGCGTCGTCGGCCAGGACGAGGCAGTGTCGGCGATTGCGAATGCGCTTCGCCGCGCGCGCACCGGCCTACAGGATCCCGATCGGCCGATCGGCTCATTCGTCTTCCTCGGCCCCACCGGCGTTGGCAAGACCGAGCTGGCGCGTGCGCTGGCCGAGTTCATGTTCGACGACGAGCGCGCGATGGTGCGCATCGACATGAGCGAGTACTCCGAGCGGCACACGGTCTCGCGCCTCGTCGGCGCGCCTCCTGGATATGTCGGCTACGACGAGGGCGGGCAGCTGACCGAGGCGGTGCGCCGCCGGCCGTACTCGGTGGTGCTGCTCGACGAGATCGAGAAGGCGCATCCCGAGGTGTTCGACGTGCTGCTGCAGGTGCTCGACGACGGCCGGCTGACCGACGGCCAGGGCCGCACGGTCGACTTCCGCAACACGGTGCTGATCATGACGTCGAATATCCGCACCGCCGAGGCGATGCGCGAGCACTTCCGGCCGGAGTTCCTGAACCGGATCGACGAGCTCGTCGAGTTCAAGTCGCTCTCGCGCGAGCAGCTGGCGGTGATCGTGGAACATCAGCTGGAACGCCTGCGCGCGCGGCTGGGCGAGCGCGGCCTGTCGCTGGAGCTGGCCGACGAGGCGAAGACGACGATCGCGGAAGCCGGGTGGGACCCGGCCTACGGTGCGCGGCCGTTGAAGCGCGCGATCCAGCGTCTGCTGGAGAACCCGCTGGCGCTGCGTCTGTTGCAGGGAGACTTCGGCGACGGCGACACGATCCGAGTCGACGCCCAGAACGGTGACCTGATCTTCACGAAGGCGGTCGCACAGTTGGGTGTCTGACACCGCGGTTGTGTCAGACACCATTTCGACTGCCGTGGGCTACCGAAAGGTGTCAGACACAAAAGCGGTGTCAGACACCCGGCTAGACGCGCGCCCTGTGGTGGGCCAGAATGCTTCGTGTGAACCTCATCCTCGGTCTCACGCAGCACACCGGCAACCGCGTTGCCGAGGTCGGGTTCCTGCTCATTCTCTTCGCCGGCGTCTGGTTCGCAGCCGCACAGCTGCCGCAACTCAAGTTCGCCACCGCGAGGACGTTCGTCGCGGGTGTGGCGCTTGCAATCGGCGGTGCGTTGCTGATCATCGCCACGCACTGGGGTCACTTCGGCTGATGGGGCAGAAGACGCGCCGCACGTCCTGAACCTGGTTCTCGCAGCGGAGCGCGAAACCAGGTTCGCGCGTTTCGGCTAACCGCGAGGCGGCAGGGGAACGTCGTCGAGCATGTCGGCGCCCTCCTGTAGGGGCGGTGCGCCGTAGGCGAAGAGCACGAGCTCCTCGTCGCCTTCGTTCCGGATCTGCATCGGTGTCATCGGATCGACTGCGATCACGCTGCCGGCGCCGACGTCGGCGCGTTCGCCTTCATCTCCGAGCAGCATTGTCATCGTCCCCGAGATGACGACGAACACCTCTTCTTGCGCGTGGTCGCGGTGCCGCCGGCCGGTCGAGTGTGCCGGGTAGCGCCACACGCGTGCCCGCGACTGCTGCAGGGCGGCGGCGGCCGTAATGTCGACGAGGCTCCGTGCTTCCTCGCCTTCCTTGGCGGGGCGCTCCTCCCATTCGAACGCGCTGATGTCTGCGACGCGGTAGCCCATGGCGATGATCCTATTCGTTGCGGGGCACCTGCCGATACGGTGGCGCCGTGATTCTCGTGGTCGCAGCAACCCCCGGTGAGCTTCGTGGTGCCGCCGGTGCATCGACGCTGGTGTGTGGAGTGGGGCCTGTCGAGGCTGCCGCTCGCACGGCGACCGCGCTGGCCGACCTGGAACCGACCAGGGTGCTCCACGTCGGCCTCGCCGGCGCGCGCGACTTCACGGGCATTGGCTTCGTGGTCGGCAGCGAGGCGCTCTACTGCGACGCCGACGATCCCTATTGGATCGTGCTGCGCCTCTCGCCGGCCGAGCAGCTCGCGCGTGCCGCCCGCCGTGCCCTACCCGACACGCGGTTCGAGCCGATCGGGATGACCGCGCGGGTCGGCAGCTCGACCGGCTGTGCGGTCGAGGCGATGGAGGGCTATGCAGTGCTGCGCGCAGCCGCACTGGCCGGTGTGCCGGCGGTCGAGGTGCGCGTGCTCGCGAACGCCGTCGGCGAGCCCGATCGCGCGAAGTGGCAGCTGAGCGACGCATCGGACGCTCTCGCCGCAGTGCTGCCCCAGTTGATCCAGGAGGTGTCGCGTGCCTGACCTGCCGCCGCCGCTGCCGCCCGGCGAGCGCACCGTCGGCCAGCTGATCGCCGAAACGATCCGCGCCTACGGCCATCGCTTCTGGCGCGTGCTGCCGCTCGGCATCCCGGTTGCGCTCGTCGATCAGTTCAGCGTCCGGGAGGCGCCGCGCGTGCAGATGCTCGTCTACTGGGCGGCGACGCCGCTCTTCGCCTGGGCGTTCGTCTGGGCGTGCAAGCTGCTGCACAACCGGCAGCCGACGAAGACCGCAGTGGTCGCGGCGGTACTGATCTATCTGCCGTTCCCGGCGCTCCGTGCGGTCTACATCCTGCCGGGGATCGCGTGGTTCGCGTTCATCGGACTGGCGGTGCCGGCTGCGATGGTCGAGGGGCTCAACCTGCGCGCGGCGCTCGTGCGCGGCCGGCAGCTGGGTGTGGCCGACTATGCGCATGCGCTCGGTTCGCTGGCGGCGCTCGTGATCGTCGTCGGCGTCGCGGCCGACACGTTGAGCGCGCTCCTGCACACGCAGGGCGACAACGGGCAGCGCGTCGCGGTCTTCGTCTCGGATCTCGTGCTCAGCCCGATGCTCTTCCTGGGCGGCGCGATGCTGTATCTCGACCAGGCGGCCAGAGTAGGCTCTCGCCGACCCCACGGAAGGAGACGTCGCGATGCCAATCTTCATCCTCCTGTCGACGCTGACGCAGCAGGGCGTCCAGACCCTCAAGTCGAATCCTGAGCGCCTGCGCGAGGTGAACAAGGACGTCGAGGAGCTGGGCTGCAAGGTGCTGCACCAGTGGGCGACGCTCGGCGAGTTCGACTTCGTCAACGTCGTCGAGGCGCCCGACATCGCGGCGATCGCGAAGGTGTCGGTGGCGCTGTCGGCGCGCGGCTCGACGAAGATCGCGACGCTGCCGGCGCTCGACGTTGACGACTTCCTGCGCACCCTCGAATAACGTGGAGCTGCGCTCGCTCGCCGAGCAGATCGCGGCTGGGCTGCCGCCGGTGGTCGTGGAGGTGGTACTCACCGGCAGCGTCTCGCGCGGCGTCTCCGACGAGCTCTCGGACATCGAGCTGCTGGTGGTGACGGCGGAGCCGCTCGAGCTGGCCGCCTGCTTCGAGCATGCGCGCGCCGCCGGGCTCGTGAGCCTCGACACGTGGGGCGCGCAGGGGACTCCCACCTCCCGCGTTTTCGGCTACCTCGACGGCGTACCGATCGAGTTGATCTGGTGGTCTCGCGACTACGCCGAGGAGTCGGTCGACGCACTGCTTGCCGGGGAGGCGTGGTCGTCGGCCGACGCGCTCGCGAATGGCGTGGCGCTGCGCACCGTCGGGCTGCTGGCGGCCTGGCAGGAGCGGCTTGCGAGCTATCCGGAGGAGCTGGTGGCGCGGCGAGTCGAGGAGGCAGCGCTCAGCTGGGGTGGCTTCGCGCCGGCCGGATTCCTGACCCTCACCCGTCCCGGCGACCGGCTCGCGCTCGTCGAGCGGCTGCTCGATGACGCGTCGCGGGTGGTGACGATCGTCTACGCGATCAACCGTGTCTGGCAGCCGTCGCACAAGCGGCTCGCGGCCCGCGCAGCGGGGCTCGCCGTCAAGCCGGCGCGGCTTGCCGAGCGGATCGAGCAGGCGCTGACCGAGCCCGATCCACGACGTGCGTTGCTCGTGCTGACGGAGCTGCAGGCCGAGACGGTTGCCCTCGCGCCGCCCGGCCCCAACGTCGTGCGCGCCCGCGTCTGGTTGGCTGAGGTCGCACGCGTGCTGCGCACCTCGTAGAAATAACCCTCTTGGCCGATGGTGGGAGCCGCGCCCCACGTTCCACAGTCGATGGCGTGCGAGATCCGAGGCTCGACGAGTACGCGCGCCTGCTTGTCGAGCGTTCGGTGCAGGTCCAGCCCGGCTGGCAGGTGGTGATCAGGGCGACCCCGCCTGCACGGCCGCTGATCGAGGCGATCGCCGAGCGGGTCGCGCGGCTTGGCGCTTACCCGCTGCTGCTGCTCTCGTTCGAGCAGATCGGCGGTCCGTTCGCGCGGGAGGCGCCGCTCGAGGTGCTGCGTGTCCCGGCGCCGCTGCAGAAGCGGGTGTGGGAGGAGATGGATGCGCTGATCGCGATCTGGGCGCCGGAGCGGATCGACGAGGGCTCGGATCTATCCGAGGCGCGCCGCGAGGCGCTGCAGCAGTCGTCGGCGCCGTTGCGCGAGCGGACGATGGCGATGTCCGTCCCGTGGGTGATCGCCGAGTACGCGGTGCCGGCGCCCGCCGAGGCCGCCGGCCTGATGCTGGCCGAGTACGAGGAGTTCATCTTCGACGCGGTGCTGCGCGACTGGGACGCCGAGGCGGCACGCATGCGTGTGATCGCGACCATCTTCGACGAAGCCGAGGAGGTGCGGATCGTCGGGTCGGGCACCGATCTCACGCTGTCGCTCGCGGGCCGGTCGGGCGCGATAGACGATGGCCACGTGAACATGCCGGGCGGCGAGGTCTTCTACTCGCCGGTCGAGGACTCGGCGAACGGCGTGATCGAGTTCGGTGAGTTCCCCGCGGTCTATTACGGCCACGAGGTCGAGGGCGTGCGGCTCGTCTTCAGGGACGGCCGCGTGGTCGAAGCCTCAGCGCGCGCCGGCGAGGAGTTCCTGCTGCAGACGTTGGACACCGACGAGGGAGCCCGCGGCCTCGGCGAGCTCGGCATCGGCTGCAACCCGGGCATCCAGCGCTTCATGAAGAACGTCGCCTTCGACGAGAAGATCGACGGCACGATCCATCTCGCGATCGGCAACTCCTACACGTTCACGGGCGGCACGAACGAGAGCGCGATCCACTGGGACATCGTCAAAGACCTGCGGAGCGGGGGACAGCTATTCGCGGACGGGCGGTTGGTTCAGGAGGGTGGGCGCTGGCTCTAGCAGTGCGCCCAACCTGGTTCTCGCGCGAAAGCGTGGAAACCAGGTTCGAGGGGTGTCTGGTCGGAATGACATTGTCCAACGTCGGCTCGAAAGGTGTCTGACACAAAAGCGGTGTCAGACACCTGGCCGGCGCCGCTCCTGGGTGTCAGACACCGCTTTGTGTCTGACACCTTTCGGTAGCCAATCCCCTTCGGCCGCACAGGAAAGACGCAACGAGAGCTCG
>Ga0207933_1002897_pt1 | contig 10620 bp, 8 predicted proteins | sample NGESurdeep092012_4_FD_184488 | JGI IMG/M metagenome (GOLD analysis project Ga0207933, IMG submission 184488) | Arctic peat soil microbial communities from Barrow, Alaska - NGEE Surface sample F53-3 deep-092012 (SPAdes) | ecosystem: Environmental > Terrestrial > Soil > Wetlands > Peat ...
CAAGTAAATTCAAGATTGAATTTTCATAAATAATTTAGCTCTTCTGAAATGAATTCTCAATCGATTAGTCTTTTCCCGCCATAAAGTGTTTCACATTATTCAACAACAGTGACTTTAATGAAACCTGTCAGAACCAATCTCAAGCAATCAGGTTTCATGAATAAGTGTCAATATATAAATTCCCGTAGATTATATCGTTTTTGCCAATACTGTCAAAATATTCTATAATGTGTTATTCAGGAAATGAAATATCTTCAAACATTTTATAATTGTCCATATTAGTTGCAGGAGCAAAGAAACATATTACCTTCATTTCAATATCTCCCGTGTTTTTTAACATATGCATTTTCCCTTGCTCAAAAAGAACGGCTGATCCAGCACTAACAAGACCAACTTCATTTTCTATCATCACCTTGCCCGCACCATTTATGATATAGATCAACTCTTCACTATGAGGATGTGAATGAGCAGGTCGCACAGTTTCACCCGGCATCACACGAATCACACATACCGATAAATTTTTTGCAGGAAGGGAGCCTTCGCTAGCCAACCAGCGCATAAACCTACCTGGTTGTTCCTCTTCGGATACTTCACTTTCGTTTAAAATTAGCATCTTTACTTTTTTAAAGTTTTCAATATTTTCTCACTCAATCGTGTTGCATTCAAACCATAATGAGAAACCAATTCTGAATAGGTTCCCGAATGGACATAGTGGATACCATCAGAATTAGTTAGGTTAATAGGAAATAAATTTTGTGTATCGATAAAAGACTCTTTTGCAAACAGAACCTTCCGGAAGTTAGTCCAAAGATAACCGTTGTTCTGCTCTACAATAAAAATAGGTTTACCTGTACGATACAAATCCAAAATTGCATCTTCATCTATTGAGGGCATATCGATAACATTAATAGCAACATCCTTGGTACTCAAAATATCCGCAGCCTCCATGGCCTCGTGAACCTCTCGCCCAGTGGCTACAATATATGCTACTGCATCAGGCTTTTGATCATTAACTGCATATGCTTTGCCAAATTCAAATACAAAATCAGCATCGTAAATAACTGGAGCCGGTGATCTTAATATTCTCAAGTACACGATACCTTTGTCGCCCGCTAGTATCCATTTCATGGTACTCAATAATTGTTGAGGACACGAAACATTAAGAATCTTAACATGCGCAGCTTCATTAAGTAACGTAACATCGTCATTTCCCATATGTGTTGCCCCATTTGACTGTGTATCCAGATCGGCAGCTGTTGCTACCATCGTCAAATCCAAACCATGGCCCTTTGATAACCACCCTTTATCTGCAATCACTTCTAAACGTTCTTGATACCCTACAGCAATTCTTCTTAGAATCTTCCAATCAAAAAAAGGGCAAAAGGTACTAATCCAAACATTGTAACCTAATATCGCATAGGCTTCACCAATTAGCATCATGTTTGCCTCCGCAACACCTACATTCAATGACCGGGACTTATCAACAAATCCTACTCCTGCCTGAAGCCCGCTTGTAGAAGCTAAATCTGAATCTACTGAAACGATATGTTCGTCGCGGGCAAATACCTGCATTGCAGACTCAATAACCTTGTGTGCTAAATAAGATTTTCCTTTTTCGAGTACTGGCAGCGAACTATGTGAATAATGAATTTGTTTAATTCTATCTGGTGCTTTTTGTGTTTTAACTGACATTGGCATATTTCTTATATGCACAAGATTATCATCGTCTATTACCATATTGAATCCCATATTATCAGCATGTTGCTGTAGTATGGTAATAATATCCGAGTGCACACCGCTCTTCATTAACGAATTTACAAATTCGGAAAATACCTTTCCCCGTCTTTCTCGTTGATGCTCTTGCAAGAGGACTTCTTGATCTAGCACAACCTCGCTAATATTAGTCTTATGATTATCCGTAACATTTGAGAAGCCTCCATACCCCTTTGTAGTTTTACAAATTATGACTGTTGGTCTCCCATCTCTCTTTCCATACTTGAATTCCAGCAAAGCATTATAAACAGTGTGGTACTTCGTTGCATCTACTGTTATGACACGCCACCCAAAGCTACCAAAACTACCACCTAAATCATTATAAGGGAAATGTAACTTGCTTACATTATCTAACTGACCTCCGTTGTTGTCAACCATGACGCATAAGTTCTCCAGGTTCTTAAAGCCAGAATACATAATTGCTTCCCATATTGGACCCTCCTGTAATTCTCCATCACCAGTCACAACATACACATCAAATTTCGGCGTTTTTTGACCAGCAATGGCAAAGCCCTGAGCAACACCCATACCTTGTCCCATTGGCCCGGTTGCAAGATGCACTCCTGGTAATAATGGGCCCGGATGTCCATTTAGAACACTTGATATAGAACGTGAATTCTTCAGAATTTCCTTATCAAAATAGCCTAAATCTGCATAAATTGAAGCCAAAGTTGCCACAGCATGTCCTTTACTTAAGACAAACATGTCCTGCTCCGGTGCCGTAGGCTGCCCAATATTAAGATTAATTATTCCACCATAGAATAAGCTCACCATTGGAATTGTAGCCGAAAAAGCACCTCCTATATGAATACCTCCATCAACTGCATAACGGCATTGATAAAGACTCAATAACCGAATATCTGAGTCTTTAATTTCCAATAAGCAGTTAATCCCTTTTTTTATTAGAGATTCTTTATCTTCTAAATAAATCATAGTAATTTCTTGTTTTCAAATATTAAAAGAAGTAATAACTACCTGTAATTTGGCATAGGCCGAAGAATACATTAATATTAATCATTAAAATAAAAACACACCATTCATTCGTCTAAATATGGGGTGCAATATTTTTGGCAATTGCTCTTTTTTGCAGATAATCATGAAACTGTTTATGTATTTTAATAATTATTATTCTGTGTAGTTAAATAGCATATTACATTATAGACCAGCCCCCATCGACAAAGTAAGCTGCGCCAGTCACAAAAGATGCTTCATCCGAAGCCAGAAAGTACATTACATTGGCAACTTCTTCAGATGTGCCCATCCGATTAAAAACACTTTTGGCTCCCAGAAAACGTTCAGTTTCTACAGGATCGGGGGAATCGTTGATAGAACCTCTCAGGAGTGGAGTATCAATAGCACCGGGCACTACACAATTTACCCTGATGTTGTCTTTAGCCAAATCAAACGCCATACTCCGCGTTAAGGTATCAATAGCACCTTTGGAGGAAGAATAGGCAGCCCTTTCTCCTACTGAGCGATAACCAAGGATAGAGCCTGTATTAACTATAGCACCCGATCCCTGGCGAATCATAAAAGGAACAAAGGCATTGGACATGTAATAAATTCCTTTGAGATTAATATCGTATAACCTTACCCAATCTTCTTCCGAGCATTGCAAAATGCTTCCACGCACTTCCAATCCGGCATTATTTATCAATACATCCGCATTTCCGAATTTCTCTTTCGTTACCAGGGCAGCTTGCTGCACCTGTTCTTTGTTGGATATATCACACAAACAGAAAACTGCATCCTGCCCCATGTCTTTTATTTGTTTCTCTGCTGCTTTTCCTTTTTCTTCATTTATATCAATGATTACAATGTTGTATCCGTTTTTTGCAAATTTGTTCGCTGCAGCCAGGCCTAAACCTGATGCACCACCACTAACGATCATTACCTTGTTGCTCATGTTACTTTTGTTTTTATATTTTTAATTAACCTGTCGATTTAATCCATCCCATTTGGCTTAGTAGCTACTTTTATCGCACCGTCTTTTCTTTTTTCAAAAGTATCCAAGGCCATTTCAAAATCCTTCAAAGCAAAACGATGTGTCATTAAAGGATGAAGATCAATTCGGTTGTTCAGCAACAATTCAATAGTTGCCTGGGCTGTATTTGGATTCGCCCTGTTACCAACCAATTCTATTTCCTCCAGTACCATTCTTTTTAACGGAAGCGATGGATCGGCATGTGGAATACCTATAACAGATACCACTCCTCCTTTAGATGCGGCCAGGCAAGCCTGGTTGATGGATTGGGCTGTTCCCGCACATTCGAGCACCGCAGGGGCACCTCTACCATTAGTAAGCTCTTTAACTTTTTCAACGATATCATGTTCCCTGTAATTAATGGTGATGGCACCCAGTTCAGCTGCTTTCTTTAAACGTTCTCCACTTCCTGCTGCAATAATACGTCCGGCACCTAGTGCTTTGGCAACTAAAATCGCCATGAGGCCCTGAGGGCCTGTTCCAAGTATCAAAATGTCATCTCCTGGCTGCATACGGGAACGTTTCACCGTATAAAGAGCAATGCTTAAGGGATCTACACATGCCGCATATTCCAAGGGCATAGAATCAGGAATTCTGAAAATACTTTTGACAGAAGTGCGCATATACTGTGCATAAGCACCCGGCGTATAATGCCCATATTGTCTGTGCCCAAGTTCTTCGTGTCCATAATTAAGGCAGATATTATACCGGCCTTTTAAACACATTTCGCAATACCCACAACCACAATGAGAGATACCACAAACACGGTCACCTTCTTTCCATCCCAATAATTCCGATTTTTTTCCAGTTTGAACTACAGTGCCGGACCACTCATGTCCTGGTACAAAAGGAAAGGCTTTTGGCCAAAACCCAGGAAAATCACCAGCAATAATATGAGGATCTGTGCCACATATATAAGTGGTATCTACCTTGCAAATAACTTCGTCTGCCTCAGGTTGTGGTACCGGCACTTTTTCAATAGCAAAATCTCGGACACCTTTTAATACAAGAGCGTCCATTTCTTTAGGTAAATTCATATTTTTACTTCTGATTTTTTTCACGAACTATTGCTACACCTCGAAATGGAGATCCAGAGCCGCCTTTTATTTTAAGAGGTAATCCCACAAACCAAAATTCATGAGAAGGAATCATGTCAACTTGTGCTAAATTCTCTATATTCAGAATTTCACGTTCCCGACACACAATATGAGCCGGCTGCTCTTTGACTACCGCTACTTCCTGATAACTATCAATGCTTGGTGCATCAGCACCTATACTTATAGCCCCTAAATCATTAAGGTATTCCATAGCGATCCTGTCCACACCAGGATAATTTTTGATGTATTCAAAAGGTTCATTCCACTTTTTGTACCATCCTGTATAATAAAGAACGACAGACTGAGGCTTAATAGTAACCCCTGTGATGGCTATTGCTTCTTCTATATCTGCCCGCGTAATGTAACTACGTGGAGCTTTATGAGAAAAATCGAGCCAAACCCCTGGTGCCATAAACCATTCCAAAGGAAGTTCATTGATTGCTCGGGCATTTGAATCATTTACCACATGATTAATAGAGTCTACGTGAGTATTTGAATGATCGCACATCGTAAATCCAACAATTTTGTAAGAATAGGGTGCTTTTGTAAGTCCAAATTGAATGGTCTCCTCATGAGATAAATGATTCCAAATCAACGTTCTTTGATGACCAATAAATGTAGGGTCATCCTCACTTATGGTATGACTAAGATCAGTTACAATACAATCTTCCCCTAAGAAATTCATCCTAGTCTGCAAACTAAAGGGTGGACAAAATGCTTTTTTCAATGTATAAAAATTAGAAATTATTAAAGGTTACAAACACTTTGAAATATATACCATTTCAGCAGTATATACTAAAAAAGTATATACTAAAATTTTCTCGACCACTCCTTAGGCCATCTTTCTATAACTACTTTTGTTTGTGTAAAAAATTCAATTGCGTGACGTCCCTGACCGTGAAGGTCACCGAAAAAACTTTCCTTCCATCCGCTGAAAGGGAATTGTGCCATAGGGGCCGCAACACCAATATTAATTCCAATATTTCCCGCCATAGCCTCGTGTCTGAATTTGCGTGCGCTGGCGCCACTGCTCGTAAAAACGCAGGCCATATTTCCATACTTGCCATTATTGATAAAGGCAATCGCCTCTTCAACTGTCTTCATGTGTAACAAGCTCATCACAGGCCCAAAGATTTCTGTTTTTATCAGTTCGCTTTCTAACGGTATATTTTCAAGAATAGTTGGTTGAATAAAGTTTCCCTGTTCATAATCTTTTATTGAGGCATTTCTTCCATCCAATAAAATGGAGCCGCCCTCTTTTTCGCCTTGTGCTATCAGGCTCTCAATTCTTCTTTTACTTTCCTTACTGATCACAGGCCCCATTTCTACTCCTTTATTTAATCCATAACCAACCGTTCTTTCCTTGGCAGAAGCATACAAAGAATCACGGACCTTTGAATTATCATCCACGGCTATTACTACGGAAGCAGCAAGGCAGCGCTGGCCTGCACAGCCATATACGCTGTCGGCAATGATTTGTGAAGTCATTTCAATGTCTGCATCGGGCAATACCACGACCGGGTTTTTTGCTCCACCCTGCGCCTGCACTCTCTTACCATTGGCAGTAGCCCGTGAATAAATATACCGGGCTACGGGTGTGCTTCCCACAAAACTAACTGATTTGATATCGGGGTGATCCAAAATGGCATCTACAGATGGTTTGCCTCCATGTACCAGGCTGACTAACCCTTCGGGGATATCTAACTGGTCGATTAGTTCAAATATTTTCATCATCGTCATCGGCACCTTTTCCGATGGTTTGACGATCATACTGTTACCACAGGCAATAGCATAAGGCAAGAACCAGAAAGAGATCATTGCCGGAAAATTAAAGGGCGCAATACAAGCTGTAACTCCTAACGGCTGCCTGATCATATATTCGTCAATACCGGTGGCAATGTTTTCTAAAAATTCACTTTGCATCAGCATAGGCGCTCCCGCTGCTACTTCCACATTTTCAATAGCCCTTTGCGCTTCACCGATTGATTCAACAAGTGTTTTACCCGATTCTATAGTTATTAAGCGGGCTATATCTGCGGCATTGTCTTCCAATAACTGCTTTAGTTTGAAAAGAGGTTGAATGCGTTTTAGCACCGAAATATCTTTCCATTGTAGATAAGCTTTATGTGCAGCTGTCACTGCTTTTTCCACATCATTCGACGTAGACTCCCCAGAAGGCACTTTTGCCAACACCTCACCCGTAGCAGGATTCAGCACATCAATTGTTTCCTTAGATACACTGTCCACCCATTTTCCACCAATATAATTTTTCAAAACATCCATAATTTCTATTTTACTTTTTAATTATCTAATTTACTTTTTACTTTATAAAATTATGTTTGCCCATTGAATTGGTAACCTAAATTAACCAAAAGATCTCGAGAGACTGTCGCAGCCTCAAGGGGTGTTAATGGCGGTGTATGCCTTCCGTCTGAATCCAACTCAAACATGATCATACCACCCATTTTATTTCTTCTTGATTCCAGCATCTTTAAAATCTTTTTCAATTTCACTTTACCTTCTCCTAACGGAGAATATCCAAGCCAGCCATTATCAATGCCTCCTTCATAATCTTTAAGATGAACATGTTCCACTAATGGAAGAAAATCTTTTACTATCTTAACCGGATCAACTCCAGCCTTTTCCATCTGTCCCACGTCTGGTCCAAATTTCATGTAAGTTGTATTCACATTTTCCATGGCAAAGTATATTTCCTCTGTTGTTTCAATCGCAGTACCCGTATGAGGATGTAATGCACAAATTAGCCCTTCATCCGTAATAGCCTTCGCGTACAGATTCATAGAATCGATAATGTCCTTCTTGTGTTCACTGTAATCATATCCCTGTCTAGGATTACCTACGGCGCAATATTCAATCAACTTTCCACCACTCTTTTTAACCAATTTGGACCATCGCACTAAATTCTTTAATTCATCTTCCCTTTTTGCAGGATTTATTACATCCCCACTACAAAATGCAGAAATAAGAGGAACTCCGTATTTACTTACGACTTCACCGAATCCTCCCCTGTTATTTTCCCATTCTTCAATTACTTGTCCAAAAGTTTCAAATCCATGAAAACCCAATTTAGATATATCCTTAAGCGCAGGTTCTAGAGCGTCTGCACCATACCCCCATAAAATAAAGGTAGCGCCGGTTTTTATATCCAATTTCCTTATATTTTCACTCCATGCCATACCGGGCAGCATCATAGCAGTAGCCCCCAATCCTGAAATCTGAAGGAAACGCCTTCGGGTTATAGTACTATTTTTCATATTTATACTTTAAAAATGTATTAAAATGCCTTATCCTTTTTACTTTGCAAATGTTATGATTCCCACTCCACTGATTAAAAGCAATACTCCCAAAATTTTAATTAAAGAAATGTGGTCAACTGGAGAACCCAATAATCCAAAATGAGAAAAAATCATGCCTGCAATGACCTGACCTGCAATCATCAATACAAAGGCCGTCCCAGCCCCAATCTGTGGAATAGTCCATGCAATTCCGAAAACCAAGGCTGCACCCATTGCACCAGCGATAAACAACCATACAGGTACATCTTTTAAATGAGTAAAAACAGCCTGATCCCAACCACTAAGCCCAATGATAATAGCCGTAATAGCCCCAATAGTCCAAAAAATTGCGTTTGCCATTCGGGAATTTTTTAGAATTACACCCACTTGGGCATTCATTGATAAATGAAGAGACAATACAACGCCAATAAATAGCATCAAAGCAAATAGATAAATTTTCATAATTATTAATTTTAGAAATTCCTTAGTTAATCCGAATCTAATTCATTTGCAAACACTACAACACAAGATTTACTTTTTCTTTATCTGTTTTATTTTATTCCAAAAGATAAAAGTACCCCTATCGGTAGAAGTGATGATATCTACAGCACCATCATTATTTAAATCTACTGCCTCCACCTGGGATCCGACACCTGAACGATTATTGATCAGTTCAGGCACAAACCGGGCACCACCAGGGGCGTTCTTGTCTCTGACTGTTCGATACCAATAAATTACCGGTGGCCCATAAGGATCAGGATCAAAATAATCGTCCAGGTGTGACCAGTAACGTTTTCCGACGATGAAATCTGGTATCCCATCCCCGTCAACATCGGCAAAAGTGTTCCCATGGGCTTCAGAGAATGTCACTCCGCCTGCATTATGCTTATAAGAATAATCATCGCTAATCATATGTTCAATGAAGGTAATTTTTCCGCTTGCATCACGGTGTTGTTCGAACCATGCAAGTCCAAAACCATGTGCATTGAGGCTGGTAACCACATCATTGAGTCCGTCACCATTGACATCGTATACACCCATAACGCTGCCTCCAACGAGATTGGTGTAACGGCCATACCGGCTCAGTATTGCCGGATGATATTTCCATGTTTTGTTGCTATCCAGTGTAGCGGGTTGTTCCCACCATCCAAAGCCACCCACAATATCCAGCCGACCATCTCCATTAATATCACCTATGCCAATGCCATGTGGAATACCGTAACCTTCCTCGGAAACTCTATATTGGATCCAAGGCAGGGTTGGATCAGAGGTATGGGGCTTGGCGTACCACATTGATCCATTGGCTTCATAAATCAACTCTGGTATCCCATCTCCATCTATGTCTTTGAATTCGGTGATTTCACCTTGACGTGCGCCAGGGAGTATGTTATAGCTCTTCCAGCGGCGATGTTCTCCGTGAGGGTTCATATAGAGTGTTGTACCGAATGCGGTGTATAACAGGTCAGGCCATCCATCATGGTTAAAGTCATATGCATGCTCAACATGATTGTTGCTGAATTCTCGAGAAGGATTACCTGCAGCAGCCGGATAGATTTCACGATGTCTTGTATAATCCGGGCCATAATATATATAAGGACCTGCTATGATGTCCAATATGCCGTCTTTATTGAAATCAGCGGTAGTTACTCCCCAGGAATAATACATGTCACTGATGCGCTGAGTAGTAAACCTTGGTGAAGTTTGTTCCTTAGGAGTCACCTTTAAGGCGATATCTTTATACATCACATTCTTAAATTGCACTTCTCCTGTACCACTAACATAAAGCCCAAAGGGACCATAGCCGTCAATACCGATGTCCTTGTCGTCTATTACACCTCCTATTTCGTCTCCATCGTTTAAGCGAGCTCTTATCACGTTTTCATCCAGGAATATTTCAATTTGATTCCAACCGTCTGGGCGCAATGAGGTATTGGGTTGTTTGACAGGAATGTCGGCAGGAGGCGGCGGTGGAGTTGGAAAATGGAAAGTGCGGCTTTTCGCCGTATCAGGCGGTGGGGCAATTCTATAGTTTATACCGCCTCCATGCCGTAATTTTTCCCTGGAGGTAATTTTTCCCTCAGCATCAAAGGTAACTGCATAAGGTAACACATCTCCAGGCTTAAGGGAGAGCATAACTCCTTTCATACCCTTGCCGACTTTGGTGATACGCATGATGATCGCTGCTTCGCTGCCAGGAGATAATTTAAAGTAACAGTGGAACCCTACATCCTGGTAGGAAGTGTCCAGCACTAGACTACCCTCGTTGTCTGATGATGATTTTGCAGTGATCAGACTATTGTCTGCCTGCCAGTTTGCTTTACCGGTAACGTGCCAACCTGTAAGATTTGAGCCGTGAAAAGTGTAATCCGGGATAAAGGATTGCCCGTAATCGGGAGTGGCTGATGAGGAAGATGACTGCGCAAAGCACAAACCTGACCAGCCGATCAACAAAAACAAGAATAAAAAGTGT
>Ga0207933_1002898_pt1 | contig 10619 bp, 9 predicted proteins | sample NGESurdeep092012_4_FD_184488 | JGI IMG/M metagenome (GOLD analysis project Ga0207933, IMG submission 184488) | Arctic peat soil microbial communities from Barrow, Alaska - NGEE Surface sample F53-3 deep-092012 (SPAdes) | ecosystem: Environmental > Terrestrial > Soil > Wetlands > Peat ...
GACCCCGCCACCGGGGCCGTCGTTGTGCCCATCTTTGCTACCTCCACCTATGCTCAAGAGGGAATTGGGCAGAATAAGGGCTACGAGTATTCGCGCGTCTCCAACCCCACGCGCACGGCGCTGGAAGAGAGCCTGGCTTCGCTCGAAGGGGGAAGCTCGGCTCATGTTTTCGCCAGCGGAATGGCGGCCATCACAGCGCTGGTCACCATGCTCAAAGCCGGCGATCACGTAGTTTGCGGGGCCAACGTTTATGGCGGCACGCCGCGGCTCTTCAACCAAATCTTCGCGAAATACGGTATCGAGTTCAGCTACGTCGATACCAGCGATGCGGAGAACGTGACCCGCGCCTTGCGGCCCAATACCCGGCTAGTGCACATTGAAACCCCTACCAATCCGTTGATGAAGATGACCGACATTCGAGCGGTGGCGGACATTTGCCACCGCGGCGGAGCGGAGCTGAGCGTCGATAACACCTTTATGTCGCCCTACTTTCAGCGGCCCATCGAGTTCGGCGCCGACGTCGTGATGCACTCCACCACCAAGTTTCTCAACGGACACAGCGACGGCTTGGGCGGCGCTCTCATAGGCACCCGGCCCGAGCACGCGGAGCGATTCAGCTACGTGCAGATGTGTACCGGGGGTATCCTCTCTCCCTTTGAGTGCTTTCTGGTGCTGCGCGGAATCAAGACGCTGGCGGTGCGCATGAAGCAGCACGAAGCCAATGGGCAGGCGGTTGCCGGCTGGTTGGCCAGGCATCCCAAGGTGCAGCAGGTCTTCTATCCAGGGCTGCCCGGCCACCCTCAACACGAGCTGGCCAAGCGGCAGATGTCCGGCTTCGGCTCCATGATGGCCTTTGACGTGGGGTCGCTCGATGAGGCCAAGCGTGTAGTCGGCCGGGTGCGCTTGTGCATTCTCGGGGAGTCGCTAGGGGGCGTGGAGACGCTGATCTCGCATCCGGCGTCGATGACTCACGCCTCTTTGGGCGAAGAGGCCCGGGCAAAGATCGGCATCACCGACGGGCTGGTGCGCATCTCCGTTGGCATTGAGGACGCGGACGATCTGCTGCAGGATTTGCAACAGGCGCTGAGCGATTAGAGCAAAGTGGTCGTGTCGATCGCCATGTATCCCATCCAGTTCCAGCACTGTCGCCGCATATTGAGCTGCCTTTGACCGCAGCACACTCCCGTGAGATCATTGATCTCAATGGTCTCACGGGAGGGCGGATGGCCGGAAATCTGCATGTGCGCAACCTAGACGATGAACTCATTGGCCGGTTGAAGCGGCGGGCCGCACGGCACGGGCGCTCGACTGAAGCGGAGCATCGCGAGATCCTTCGCCAATCTCTAGCCACCGAAGCCGAACCTTCCTTCGACCAGCTGGCGGCCGAACTGCGTAAGCTGACCGGAACGCGAAAGCAAACGCCATCCGAGATTCTGCAGCGCGAAGGGCGAGCGGAACGTTGAAGACGCTCGTCATTGACGCCAGTATCGCCATCAAATGGGTGGTCGAGGAAGGCGGTACGGAGTCGGCATTGGCGTTGCGGGGGCAGGCCAGATTGATTGCTCCGGATCTGCTCGTCCCTGAATGCGCCAACATCCTATGGAAGAAGGTCCAGAGGAAGGAACTCAGTCAGGATGAGGCGCTTCTCGCGGCTCGCCTGCTTCAGAGCGCGGAGATTGAACTGGTCCCGACGCGGACGCTCATGGAGGCCGCAACGCGGCAGGCGATCGAGTTAGACCATCCGGCTTACGATTGCCTGTATCTTGCCTTGGCAGTCGAGAACGATTGCCGGTTTGTCACGGCGGACGAACGCCTGGCCAGCAAGATTCGCCGGGAGAAGGGAAGTCCACTTCGTGAGCGTATTGCCGGCTTGGCGGAAGCGGTTAAGGACAAAACATAGCAATTTGCGGCTCGGTTGCGCCTCCACATGTGGCGGCGGATACGACGGCGCCGCAAGCGAGATTCGGGATGACAGAGTTTTTCCGATCCTGTCCACCGCGCCGCAAGCTTGCGCAAAATCAATGGGGATGGTTTGAGAGGTCTTGACGGCAGCATGGGGGGGAGCTTGGGCCACGGCCATGGTCACAACCGGTTCACGGTCTTGCCCCTGTTCATTCTGTTTATCTGCCTGATGGGGGCTGCCGGCTGCGGCATCCATTACAACGAAGGCTCAGCCGCTCCGCAGCCATCGAACCCTACGCAGGCTCCGCCCACCACGGCGCAGCATGGCAGTGTGGAAATTAGCCCGCAATATGCCGCTCTGGCGCCGGGCCAAAGCCTTGCCTTCTCGGCAACGGTTCAGGGCCAAGAGCCGGCGAAGGGCGCGCTCCAGTGGCAGGTCAACGGCATTCCCGGCGGCAACGCCCATGTGGGCGTTGTAGATGCTTCCGGGCGCTTTACGGCGCCGGCCCACGCGGCGAGTGGAAACGTCACCGTGACGGCTGCTCTTGGCAGCTCCCCGCAGGCCGACTATGCGACCGCGGTCGCCTCGGTGATCGGCCCGGGAACCATCACCCCGACGGCGAATCCGCAGGTTGTAACTTACACCGTCTCGCTACCCGAGCCGGGCACCGTGAGCGTCGATTTCGGCCTCGATACAAATTACGCACAGACCACCTGGTCGCAGCCGGCGCCCCCTCCTTATGGAGGTCAGGTCAGCCTCTATGTTGCCGGCATGCGCTCGTCAACGCTCTATCACCTGAGGGCCCATGTCGTGCTGGCCGACGGGGCCGACTTCCAGAGTCCGGACCAGACGTTTCTTAGCGGCGTCGCGCCGAAGACCGCCTCCGCGCAGGTCTCCGCTACCCCGGGCCAGAGCCCGCAGCCGGGAATAGAGTTGTTCGATACCGTGATTCCGCAGGAAAAGGCCCAGCTTTACGCCACCGACATCCAGGGCAATGTGATCTGGACGTATGGCCTCAGCGACGGCTCAGCCATGGACGCGATCCAGCCGGCGCAGTTGCTTCCCAACGGAGACTTCCTGCTCCTGATTTCCTATCTCTCCTCGCTGCCCATCAACGGCACAACGCTTCTGCCCAACACCATCGACGTAATCCGCGAAATCGATCTCGCCGGAAAGACCATTCGCGAAGTTACCGAGAGCCAAGTGGCGGCGGCCTTGGAGGCGAAGGGATACAACCTGCAGCTCGGCAGCTTTCACCACGATGTGCTGGTGCTGCCAAACGGGCATTGGATTGTCTTGCTCAGCGATTATCGGACCTATCAAAATCTGCCCGGCTCCTCCGGCGCAACCAAGGTGCTGGGAGACGTGCTCGTCGATCTGGACCAAAACAATCAGCCGGTGTGGGTGTGGGATGCCTTCGATCATCTGGACATCAACCGGCATCCCTATCTCTTTCCCGACTGGACGCACAGCAACTCGCTATTCTATTCCGCGGACGACCACGACCTGCTGCTCTCCATGCGCCATCAGAACTGGGTCATCAAGATCGACTACGAGGATGGGCAGGGATCGGGACGGGTGCTCTGGCGCTTGGGCGAGGGAGGGGACTTCAAGCTGATCGGCGGCTCCGATCCGGCGGACTGGTTCTATGCACAGCACGGTCCCGACTTCTTCAGCCCGAATACCTCGGGGGTTTTCCGGCTGGGAGTGATGGACAATGGCGATGACCGGCCGGCTGCCTCCGGCGGCGGTCTCTGCGGCGCGATCAATGGGACGGCCTGCTACTCCAGCGTTCCGGTCTACCAGATCGACGAAAGTGCGATGACGGCGACGCTGCTCTATCGCTATAGCTTGTCTCCCAAGCTCTACAGCTTTTTCGGCGGCGATGTGCAGAGCCTGGCGAATGGCGATGCGCTGGCGGCCTTTTCCGCCTCCGCGGGCGGCACCGTCGTGCAGGAGCTCAAGCTGAGCCCATCGAGCCAGCAACTGGTGTGGCAGGCGGTGACGCCGGGAGCGACGCAATACCGGGTGACTCACCTGCCGAGCCTTTATCCCGGAGTGCAGTGGTAGAGGGCGAATCTTTTCGCGTGGCGGGCTGCGCGCCGCCAGATCGAAAGCCGCGCGTTAGCGCGGGCCTATAAACAAGCCCCATCCCGGCGATAATAGGTGGAACGCTTTTTCCGGGTCAAAATGTCTCCGATGCTTCTTTCCATCAATACCTGCGGCATTTCTGGCACCGTGGCCCTCGGCCGCATCGACGGGGTTTCCGGCGATGCGGAGATTGTGGCGCAGGCGGAGTTGGCCGCGCGCACCTATTCTGCCCAGCTCATTCCCCGGATTGGCGAGATGCTGGCCGCACACGGCGCGACGGTCCGCGATCTGGAGGCGATTGTCGTTGTCCGCGGCCCGGGCAGCTTTACCGGCATTCGCGTTGGGTTGAGCGCGGCAAAAGGGCTGGCCGAAGCTTCGGGAGCCAAGCTCATTGCGCTCTCCCGGCTGGCGCTGCTGGCCGGCTGTAGCGGCCGCGATCATGTGCTGGCGGCCATCGATGCCGGCCGCAGCGAATATTATGTGGGCGAATACCGACAGGGTCAGGCGGTGCGCGAAACCCTTCTTACCGCCGCGGAATTGCGCGCCGTCGCCGCGGAACCGGACGCGGGGGCGCTGGTCTGCGAAGCGCCCGGCGCAAGTGACGGCAAGGGGGGCGAATTCACAGCCGGCAGCGCAATCTTGCTCCCGGTTCCCGACGCCGCCGACGCCCTCCGCTTTGCCGCTGCGCGCTTTCGCATTGGCGCCTTTGATGAGATCGAATCGCTGGACGCCAATTATCTGCGGCGCTCCGATGCCGAGGTCACCAGCGAACAGCGGCGCGCTCCCACAGCAAATCCGTGCTGAGCATCCGCGCCATGGCGGCCGGTGATCTGGAGGAGGTGCTGGCCATTGCCGCCGCTGCCGGCGCTCCGCAATGGCCGCGCAGCGCATACCAGGGACTCCTGAATTCCTACCCCCCTGGCGAATCCGGCCCCGCCCTCATCCGGTTTGCTCTGGTCTGCCATCAAGTTTGCGCTGAGCTTCCGGAGCCGGGTGAGGTGCAGAATGGCGAGGCGCCGGCAGGCTTTGGCGTGGTCAGCCTGCTGCGCCCGGTGCGGTTAGCGGAGCTCGAGATCGTCGCTGTCCGGCCCGAACTGCAGCGGCGCGGAATTGCTGCGGCACTACTGCGAGAACTGCTGGAAGCTGCGCGCCGAGGCGAAGCGCAGACGATGCGGTTAGAGGTGCGTCGGTCCAACGCGCCGGCGATCGCCCTGTATTGTCGCCAGGGCTTTAGGGAGTCTGGCCGGCGGCCGGGCTACTATTCTGCTCCTGCCGAAGACGCGCTCATCTTTGAAAAGATCCTTTAAAGAAAAGATCCTTTAAAAAAACACTTTCAGAGAGGACCGTGAAAGGCTACTGACAACAGCACTTGCCCGCGGCAGCATTGGATGGAGAGCTCAGGGGGGAGAGACGCCTGGTGTACCGGCTCCGCAAAATCCGCTTGGAGGAGAACAATCCCTGTGCTAGGGTTCTACGTCTCAGTAGAAAACAGGAGGTGCTGCGCCTATGGATGGAGAAGCAACCGCCCAGATGGAACAAGATGCGCCAGGCATAAATCGTCTGCGCGAGGAACACCGCCGCTATTCCCAGGAACTGGAATCACTATTGAGCAAACCCTACCTCTCAGAAGAAGAGAGGCTTGAAGAGGTTCGGCTCAAAAAGTTAAAGCTACACCTGAAAGACCGGATCTTCGGCGTGCGCAGCGCTTTCGCAGGGTAACTGCCGCACCCGAACCGGTTTTGGTGTAAGAAGCGATGGATGGGCGTGGACGGCCCGCGCTTACGCGCGACGCATAGCAGTCCGCGGTGCGCCCGTACCAACATGATCTGCAGGGCGACAGGCGCACTGTGCTTCGCGTCTGCTTGTCTTGGTCTGCGATGGCAAAGGCCCGTTTACGGCCCCGGAGCGCAGGACGGTGTGGCGCGCTGCGGCCCGTTTCAAAAACCTCTAGCGCATCTTGAGGTAATTCCCGTATCCCACTATAACCGTTGAGGAAATCAGCAGAAAGAGCCCGAGGCTCACCAGCAGCTTTGTGCGCCGGCCGGTCCCATTCCACTCGCGCAGCGCGATGCCCCACAAGGTGGCGAAGATGATGATGCTGGCCATGTGGATGGACCAACTGGAGAAGGTGTACTTGCCCATCTCCGTCTCACCCATCGAGTAGAAGAAGAACTGGAAGTACCAGATGATGCCGGCGGCGGAGGCCAGCAAATAATTGAGGACCAGCGCGGCGGGATCGATGACCGACTTCAGATCGCGCGGGTCGGGCGTTCCCATTCCCGCGCCTTTGCGATGAGTGGCGCGGAAGGGATTCGTGCCGGGCTGGCCGGCAAACTGCCGCACGGAGTGATTTTTGATAATCAGGACGACGGACCAGACGAAGTTGGTTGCGAAGCCGCCCCAAAGCACCACGATCAAGACGGGTAGGTTCTGCCAGAGCGCCAGCCTGCCTTCGGCCAGTAGGCGGCCTTTCGCGATAAGCGCGATGGGTGTTCCGGCGTCGAGGCCGAAGGCAAAACAGGCGCTCATGATGCCGGCAAAGATGGCCACGGCGAGGCCCTTGCCCAGCGAGTAGTCCAGAATGCCGGCTTCCGCCTTCTCCACGTCGGAGATCTCGTGCTCCTTGGAGTAGCCGGCGGCGCCGCTGATGGCGACGGCAACCAGGCCGATGAAGACGCCCAGCAGGATCACCTGGCCGGAGAGGCTGTGCATGATTTCCCGCATCTCGCCGTGAAAGATCGGCGGCATCAGCGTGCCGAAGACCATGCACAAGCCGAGAGCGATGGCATAACCCAATCCATACCCCAGATAGCGGATGGCCAAGCCGAAGGTCAGGCCGCCCACGCCCCAGAGCACTCCCCAAAAGACGGCGTAACCGATGCTGGAGCGGGGCGAGCTGTGCAGGATGGCGAAGACGTGCGGCACGAAGATCATCGCCACCACGGTGGGCGCGATCAGCCATGCGGCAATTCCCTGAATGACCCAGTAAATCTCCCAGGACCAGCGCCGGATGCCGCGAAAGGGGATGAAGTTGGTGGCGGAGCAGAAGCCGCCGATCCAGTGATAGACCACACCGATGAAAGGGTTGACTCCCACTGTTGCCCTGGATCCCCCGCCGTGTGTGAGATGGTGAAGAAGTTCTACCATCCTATCGGATGAGAGGCTCGGGTGAGAAATAGAACCTCTATTGAAGTCGATCTTGAGGGAGCCGAGGATATGGCCGGGAAAGAGAAGTCGTTGCGAGAGAGCTTGTGCTATGAGCCGAGGGAGCTGAAGTTCGGCACCAGCGGCCGCCGCGGGCGGGTGGTGGACTTGGCGCAGTTGGAGGTCTTTCTCAATGCGCTGGCGGAGCTGGAATACCTGCAATCCCTGCCGCGCTCGCAAGGAGGTATCGCGCGGGGCGAGGAATTCTTTCTGGGCTATGACCTTCGCCCCAGCTCGGCGGCTTTTGTGCCGGAGATGGACGGGCGGGGAGAAATTGCGCAGGCGGTTGCGGCGGCCATCGAGTCGGCTGGGATGCGGCCGGTGAATCTGGGCTGCACTTCCACGCCGGCGCTGGCCTGTTATGCGCTCCGCCGCGGGCGAGGCTGCATGATGGTTACCGGCAGCCACATTCCCTTCGATCGCAACGGCTACAAGACCTACAGCAGCCTCGGCGAGCTCTTGAAGGAGCAGGAGGCTCCCATTGAAGCGCAGTCCGCTCAGGTACGGGAACGTCTTTACCGGCAGCCTGCCGCCGAGTCGCTCTTCGATGCGCGAGGATTCTTGAAACTCCGCCGTCCGCTGCCTCCCGAGCAGGACGGCGCGCGGGCTGAGTATGTTGCCCGGTACACCGGCTTTTTTGCCGGCGCGCCGCTGGCCGGCAAACGGGTGCTGCTTTATGAACACTCCGCGGCCGGGCGGGAGGCGCTGGCCCTGATTCTCGAAGCGCTGGGCGCGGAGGTGGTGCGCGCCGGAGCCAGCGATAGCTTTGTTCCCATCGATACCGAAAACATCGACGCTGAGCAGTTGGCAGTCATCCAACGCCTCGCCGATGCGGCGGCCAAAGATGGCCCCCTGCACGCCGTCGTCTCCACCGATGGAGATGGCGACCGGCCCCTGTTACTGGGCCTGGACGGGGAAGGGCGGGCGCGCTTCTTCGGCGGCGACCTGGTCGGCATGGTCGCGGCACAGTTTCTGAAAGCGGATGCGGTGGTGGTTCCGGTGAGTTCGAACGATGGCATTGACCGCTGTGAACTGGCGGCCGTTTTGGAGCCGAAGACGCGCATCGGCTCGCCCTATGTGATCGCTGGAATGGAGGCGGCGCTGCGGCGCGGCAAGCGCGCCGTCTGCGGCTGGGAAGCGAATGGCGGGTTTCTGACCGGCTCGGAGTTCATCAGAAACGGAGCTTCTCTGCCCCCGCTGCCCACCCGCGATTCCGCTCTTCCGCTGCTGGCAGCATTGTCGGCCTGCGCCGAGCGGCGGCTTTCGCTGATCGATCTCTTCGCCGAACTGCCGCGCCGCTACAGCCGCGCTGCGCTGCTGCGGCAGTTCCCGCGCGCCGCCGCGCAAAAGATGCTGGCCCGCTTTTCACCGCGTGCCGTGGGACAGGCGGAGTTTGAGGAGAAGCGAAGCCGGCTTGCCGGCTTCTTTTCCGCCGGGCAGGGGTTCGGAACCATCGCCGGCCTCGACATCACCGATGGCCTGCGCATCCGCTTCGACAATGGCGATGTGGCGCACATCCGTCCGTCGGGGAATGCAGACGAATTGCGCATCTATGCCGTGGCCGATACGCAGGCGCGCGCCGACGCCATCGCAGCGATGGGCGTCGCGGAGCCGGGCGGCATCCTACGCAGTATGGAGCGGGCAATGGACTCGTCATTGAACGGCGCTGGATGAAGGCGGCACTGCTGCACCGAAGAGGCGCCGGCGGGGGAGCGCTGGAGATCGAAGACCTGCCCCGGCCCGCAGCGGGCCCGGGCGAGGTGCTGCTGCGTGTGCGTGCCTGCGGGGTTTGCCGCACCGACCTGCATATCCTGGACGGCGAACTGCCGCCGCGGCGCGATCCGCTAATTCCCGGCCATCAGATCGTCGGCGAGGTGGTGGAGGGAGCGACACGGGAGCTGCCGGCCGGCGCGCGTGTTGGCGTTTCCTGGATGGGCGGCGTCGATGGCAGCTGCCCTTATTGCCGGCGCGGTGAGGAGAATCTCTGCGATGCGCCCGTCTTTACCGGCTACACCGTCGATGGAGGCTATGCCCAGTATGCCGTCGCGCGCAGCGACTTTGTCTTTCCCCTTCCCGCGGAGCTGGACGATCTGCATGCCGCGCCGCTGCTTTGCGCCGGAATCATTGGCTTCCGCAGCCTGCGCGTCGCCGGTGTTCAGCCGGGTGAAAATGTGGGCCTCTTCGGCTTCGGAGCCTCGGCACACCTGGCCATCGCCGTCCTCCACTCCTGGAAATGCAAGGTCTTCGTCGCGACCCGCGGCGAATCGCACCGGGCGCTGGCCGCGCGGTTGGGAGCGGCATGGGTGGGCACGGAAGGCGAGCATCCGCCGGTTGAACTGGATCGGGCCGTCACCTTCGCGCCCAGCGGGGACGTGGTGATTGCCGCCCTGGGCAGCCTGCGCAAGGGCGGCGTAATCGCCATCAACGCCATTCACATGGATCGCATTCCGCAGTTCGACTACGACAGCCTGCTATGGGGCGAGCGGCAGATTCGTAGCGTCACCAACATGACGCGCGCCGACGCACGCGATTTCCTGGCTACCGCGGCGCGCATCGGCATTCAGCCCCAGGTGACGGTGTTTCCTCTGGACCGGGTCAACGATGCATTGCAGGCGGTGCGGCAAGACGCGGTGAACGGCGCGGCGGTAGTGATTCCGTAACCGCTCCTGAGCGAAATCGCCGCCGGCCCCGGGAGCCCACCCCAAATCTTCCTGGACGGCCGTCGAAAAACGGCCAGCGCCCGGCTCCCGCCTGCGCACTGTTTTACAGGGGCAGGGTCTGGTGGAAGCGGCTCAGATCGACGCCCGCCGCTCGTCCTTCCTGGTCGTAGAGGAAGATATCGGCGAATTTGGCGTTCCAGACCGTCTCCTCCATGCTGTAGGAGGAGCGGGCATTGACGACCTGGGAGAAGGTCTCCTCGACGCCGGTGAGCAAAACCAGAAACTCCGCCGCGGTATTCCCCAACTCCGCCTCGGTCACGCCAAAGAGCGGGCTGCTGCGGTCAATCACGTGGACAACGGTCCAGGAGAGCGGGAAGAAAGAGACGCTCTCCCGCTCCAGCGTCAGCGGATAGTAGCGGCGTACGGGCTTGCCCTCACCGCTTGGCTCAAAGCGGGCCAGCATTAGCCGCGCGTGCAGGTCGATGATCTGGCTGTTGCGGGTGTTGATGATCCTGAACTGCAAGGCGTGCAGGCCGTCGGCGGTCCGGGAAATGACGGCGGTGTCGCTGAAGAGGATCGCCGCCACTGGACGTGAGAAGCGCGCGAAGACCAGCCCGGTCATCACGGCCAGCCCCAGCAGGCTCACCACCGATTCCACTCCCACCAGAATGTTGGCCGCCAGGCCGACCGGCACGGTATCGCCGTAGCCGATGGTGGCCGAGGTGTGGATGCTGAAGAAGAAGTCTTGAAGAAAGAGCGAG
>Ga0207933_1002901_pt1 | contig 10615 bp, 8 predicted proteins | sample NGESurdeep092012_4_FD_184488 | JGI IMG/M metagenome (GOLD analysis project Ga0207933, IMG submission 184488) | Arctic peat soil microbial communities from Barrow, Alaska - NGEE Surface sample F53-3 deep-092012 (SPAdes) | ecosystem: Environmental > Terrestrial > Soil > Wetlands > Peat ...
AATAGAAAAGTGTTCGTTGATTGAAGTGTGCTTTTTTGTTAATCACTTAGGCGTTAAAAAAATAAATTATCGGGGAAAAGTAAAAAAATTTAAAAAGTTCACGGATGCAGCGTTTTCTCATCATTGAAGGTTGGCAACCCTAAACAATCATTCACACGACAATCACTTTTTAAAATCGTGAATTGAATTTTGACAAAATTATCCATCATAACCATTTGCTTTAATAATCTACAGGAAGTATTGGATACGTGCCGGTCTGTGGATGAGCAAACAGTGTCGCCTTTTGAACATCTGATTATTAACGGTTCTTCCACTACAGAAATCGAAGATTATTTTTCAACAAATGACACTGCAACCTTCAGGGGGGTTTTCAATGAAAGGGACAATGGCATTGCTGATGCATTTAATAAAGGAATCAAAAAGACGGAGGGAGATGTCATTCTGTTACTCAATTCCGGTGATTGTTTATATGATAAAAACGTGGTAAAGATCGTTTTAGAAAAATTTGACGAGGATAAAGATTTAATGTGGCTTCATGGAAAATACAGGTTCAACAGAAGTGGACTATGGGTTACGCTCGGAAAGCCTTTTGAAGAAAAAAAATTATACCGCGGCATGCGAAGCCTATCGCACCAAACGATGTACGTAAAAAAAGAGTTGTACGATCGACACGGTCTGTATGATTCTTCCTATAAAATTGCGATGGATTTTGATTTTGTAGCACGTATCCGCAAAGAGAAATTCTTATTCCTGCCTGAAATACTGGCAACTGGAATCCCCGGTGGAATCAGTTCGTCTCAATATAATCTTTCGTTAAAGGAAGCCAATCGCGTTGTAAAAAAACATCTTGGAAAAACATGGAAAAATAACCTCTGGAATTTCAGGTTGAGAACACTTAAAACAATTCAGAATATCCCGGTATTGGGAAAAATACTTTATCGCATAAAAGCAGGATTGGGTTTGGCAAATGTTTAAACGGAAATCCGTAGAATTTGTTTGTTTACTGCAATCAGAAAGAACTACTTGTACGATGCTCCCCACGACGCTGCGCAATAACGGAAAAGGAAGGTTGATTTTTTTTAAGCGGAATGCATTTACTCAGCCTTAGACGCCGGATTTTCTTTTTTGAATATGGCTATTTTACCATATGCCATCAACATAAATCCTTTCGAAAAAGCACCAATTTTTAACAACGAAGCCGGAATTTTGTTTTGAAATCGAATCATCGATATTATCTGTGGCTTTGGTTTTATTTCACCGAGGTAAGACATTAATTTTTCTTCTGAATCTATTTTCAGGTTGCGCAAAAGCCGCCAGTAATAATCAAAAACAATCACATTTTTTAAAATGTTTTTTTTTTGTTCATTCAGAAAAGTGATGTTTTCCGGAATCTGAACTTCCGGATTGTATTTGGTATAAGTAGTCACCTGATCATCGTGAAACCCAACATTAATAAGCACTTCATCAATATAAACCGGCGCCCCTGAGTGTTGAATGAAACGGATATAATAATCAAAATCAACAATAAATTTATATCGTTTATCATAAAAAATATCCAGCCCGTTTCGTACAAGTGTGCAACTCGGATTTCCGATATAAACCTTTTTTAAAAGATGGTAGGGATCTGATTTTAAAAATGCTTTATTAGTTGCACTCATTTTTACAACTTCTGTTTTCCCCGAATTCGCTTCTACGTTTTGGAAGGCTGAGAAGAAAAAGTCAGAATTTGGATTTTGTTGAACTTTATGATAGAATGCCTGCAGTGCATCGCTGGTATTGAACCAATCGTCATTGTGCATCAGCTTTATCCATGTACCACTGGATCTTCTTATTGCTTCATTCCAGTTTTCAGGCGTGCCTAACGGTTGTTCGTTTTTGTAATAGTTAAGATTGGCGATAGATCTGTATTCTTTGAGTAAAGTTTCGACCGAATTATCCGGGCTATCATCAGTAATCACCACCTCAAAGCCTTTGAAATCCTGTATGGCAATCGAGTCCAGTAACCTTCTTAAATATTCAACATGCTTATAAGCCGGAATACAGATGGAAATAAGTGGCGCGCTTTTCATTTTTTAATTAGAAATTTTTTCGGCAACGGTCACCAAATGAAAAGGAGGTGCTTTTTGTTGATATTCAATTTTAAAGCCAACATGTATTAATAGTTCATTTAACAGTTCGAGGCTGTAAACATGATGATGAACGCACCTGTTGATAAAATTATCCTGGGTTCTGGCTTTTAATTCTTCGGTTGAATTGACCATAGCATCTTTTGTAATGTCGTGAAAGCGTAATATTTCCTCAAAATGAGTGGCATCATGCTCGTTCTTTTCTTCATTGAAATCCTGTATTAAATGCGCGAACGTAGTGTAAGGCCGGTTATGATCAAATGTGAAATTTTTATCGGGTAACACCAGTATAATTTTGCCGCCTATTTTTAAAACAGCATTCCATCTTTTAAGCGTTTTTATAGGATTGGCAATATGTTCAAGACTGTGGCAGGATAACAAAAAATCATAATGATCATTTTTAATATTGTCTAAATCGCTTGCTTCCGAAATATATTGAAACCCTTTCTTTTCATCGGTATAATTATAACTCATGCCTTCTTTAATTTTTCCTTCCCAGACCGTTTCAGCACTAAAATTTACCCCATCAATTCTTTTTGCAAAAACATACACCGGGAAGTATGATTTTAAATTAAAAAATGCACTTGGTCCTCCGATTTCTAATCCAATCTTATTCTTGAAGCTATAACTAATATTTATTAATTTCCTTTTTCCGGGTCTGGTAACGTAAGAAATTAATGTAATTATGGATTGGGAAAACGTCATGATTTATATTTAATATTGCAAAGAAAGTACATCTTTATCACTATTCGGATCAGTGTACTCCATAAAGTTTAAATAAAAATAGAATTGAAATTTATCTGTTTTATCCAAAGAACGTCAATTTCTGAAGAAGCCAAATAATGAAAATTGCCGCTACCGTTATACTTTACCATCCTGGTAAAATTGTGATAGAAAATATATTGTCCTACATCAATTCAGTTGAAAGATTATATATAGTTGATAATACAGAAATGCCAATCTCTGAAATAACTGATGCGCTCAAAAAAATTCCGAACACCATTTATTTGCATGACAACGAAAATAAAGGTATTGCGGCCAGGCTCAACCAGGTAAGTGGCCTGGCTTCAAAAGATAACTACGATTGGCTACTTACCATGGACCAGGATTCATCATTTCCGAATGATACATTGATTAATTATTTGAAATGTACCAACGAATTTGAAGGCAAAGAAAAAGTGAGCATGTTTGGCATAAGCTTCGATAAAAGCCTAGATGATCCCAACATTTGCAATTCGATTAAAGTCAATCATCTCATTACTTCAGGGAGTTTACTCAATCTTAAACTTTTGCCGGCCATCGGAGGCTTTGACGAAAAATTATTTATTGATGAAGTTGATTTTGAGTATTGTCTGAGATCAGTTGCAACTGGATTTTACATTATTCAGTTTCCAAATATTTTTTTAGTCCATAATCTTGGTCAGACATCTTTTCACCGGTCGTTTAAAACGACCAAATTAACGTCAAGAGTTTTGCATTCGTCCATAAGGCTTTATTATATGACAAGAAATTTTTTATATGTCCAATCAAAATACAAGGAAACCTTTTCTGACGAAATAAAACTCAGAAGAAAGATTTTATTTAACCGGATAAAAAATAATATGCTTTACAATAAAGAGCGTTTTAAAGTAATCAATTTTATGCTAAAAGGATTTAGGGATTATAAGAGAGATAGGATGGGGAAATTAAAATAATCGTCTTCAACAAGATGAATAATTGAGTTTCTGCTGATATAAAAAATGCAAATCATACAGGAGAGAGAGGTAACTGAACCAATGAGGACAAATTTCTTAATGGACCGAGTGTAAGAAATATTTCCACCAATTCTTGAACAAAATTAATTCTCAATCTTCAGATAACTAAAGATATCATTGGAAGATTTAGAGCGATGTGTTAATTTGCCCGAAATTATTTTCAATGCCTGATTCAAACTCTTTTAATAAAAATTTAATAAACGGACTTAAGTCGAGAATAAAGAAAACGTTTCATAATCCGTATAGAGAGGTGAACATTAATTGGGTTTCGTTGAAATATTTAAAGCATCTCCCGGCAGATAAAATTCATTCACATAAGTTATTGCAACATGATACTTTTTTTTATGGTGGGTTGGAATATTTACATGGTGTTAAAGAGATTTTTCTTGAGGGAGTTTACAATCAGGAACTTCCTAAAAATGCCTATATTATTGATTGTGGAGCGCATATCGGCTTAAGTGTAATTTATCTAAAATGGATTTGTCCTACAGCACACATTGTTTGTTTTGAGCCTGATACAAAGAATTTTGATCTTCTTGAGAAAAATATCTCTTCCCATAATTTAAAGAATGTTGAAGCAAAAAAAGAAGCAATTTGGACTGAGAACACTTCTCTTACTTTTATCCAGGATGGAAATATGGGAAGCAAAATCGGCGACAATACGCAGTCTAATTCAGTTGAAGTAAAAGCAAGCCGGCTAAAAGATTTTCTCAATAAGCGCGTTGATTTTCTAAAAATGGACATCGAAGGCGCCGAATACGAGGTTCTAAAAGATATTTCCGGAAGCCTGGAAAATGTAAGTAAAATGTTCATCGAATACCACGGGACTTTTGAACAAAATAATGAGCTCTTAGAAATCCTTGATCTTGTCTCCAAAGCCGGGTTTAAATTTTATATTAAAGAAGCCGCTTCAATATTTGATCAACCTTTTTTGCCCAAAAATGCCGCAACCAGCTATGACGTGCAACTAAATATATTTTGCATCAAAAATTCGGATTGACTATTTTTAAAGCAAGCTTAAAAATAATTCCAATCCTTTTCTTTTTTCTTCATCCAAATTAAAACTGATGCAATCAGTATAATAATGATGAAGATCAAAAACATTATAGGGATTTTCGCTGACTACTTCATCAATTTTGTTTAATCCAAAAGCATTGGCTCGGTTAAACTTTTTAATAAAATGCTCATCCAGTACTTTGTTGCTTATCCATGTCGCAAAAACAAATGGCAACCCACTAAATTTTTCCCATTCTTCTCCAAGGTCGTAAATAAAAGAAGATATGTTTCTTTGTTGCAGCGCCCTGTCGCCAATTACGAGGCCGGCCGTAGTTCCTGATATTTTCGATTGATAATTCCCAGATGTTTCTTCAAATGCAACGTCTATCTTCCAGAAGTTTTTAATTAATACTTTTAGCAGTGCAACAGAAGTTCTGCTTTGATAATCCAATAAAACGGTTTCGATTTTATCCAACGGAACTTCGCTAAAAAGACATACGCTGGCTACGGCACCTACACTACCAATACAATAATCAGAAATTATATGATGTTCTTTCATTTCCGGAATAATTGCCACAGGAACTAAGCCTACATCAATTTCATCTTCCAGCAACATGGAACCGATTTTTGAGGGATAATCAATTAAAAGTTCTGCTTCGTCTTTTATCATTCCTTTTTCAATTCCATAGATCAGCGGTTTAGTATTCAAATAACTTACTGCTCCAACTCGTATTTTTTTCTGCACGGTTTACTTTAATTTTGCGGCAAATTTAGTGCAGAAAAGTCGAACGCTAAATGCATAAAGCTGGAAGTCCGGGACTAATAAAAAACTTATTAATTATGCAAAAAACTTAAGCCAAAATAAAAATGTTGATTATTTGTTCGTTTACTGTCGCGAAAGATTTCAACACGAGCAATTAAAACAATAAAACAGTACAACAATAATTCTGAAAGAAACATGCAACTACAACCACTTACTGCTATCTCACCTATTGACGGACGTTATCGCAATCAACTTCAACACCTTGATGAATATTTTTCCGAATTTGCTTTAATAAAATACCGGGTAAAAGTAGAGGTAGAGTATTTTCTTTTTTTGTCTGAAAAGAAATTTTTCAAGGTTTCTGCCACACTGAAAAAACAACTTATAAAAATTGCTGATGAATTTTGCCTGGAAGATGCTGAAAAAATAAAAGCTACAGAAAAGATTACCAATCATGATGTAAAGGCAGTGGAATATTTTCTAAAAGAAAAATTAAAAGAGGCGGGTGCAGAACATCTGGAGGAATGGGTTCATTTCGGACTAACGTCGCAGGACATCAATAACACAGCGGTTCCGATGATGTGGAAAGAAGCCGTCGAACATGAATATTTGCCTGCTGTTATCAATCTGCAGAACAAACTTCATGAACTGGCGATTGCATGGAAAGACATTCCGATGCTTGCCAGAACGCACGGGCAGCCTGCATCGCCGACTATGCTGGGAAAAGAAATCATGGTTTTTGTCGAAAGGATAGAAAGTCAAATACAGCAATTCAGCTACATTCCGTTTACCGGAAAATTTGGCGGCGCCACAGGAAATTTTAATGCCCATTATGTCGCCTATCCGAAGATTGCGTGGACAGCTTTTGCCAACAAATTCCTGGAAGAAAAATTGGGATTGCAACGGCAGCAATACACCACTCAAATTGAACATTACGATTTGCTTGCTGCACATTTTGATGCCATCAAAAGAATCAACACGATCCTGACGGACGTTTGCCGCGATATCTGGACTTACATAAGCATGGATTATTTTAAGCAAAAAATAAAAGTAGGTGAAATTGGTAGCAGCGCTATGCCACATAAAGTGAACCCGATTGATTTTGAGAATGCGGAAGGAAATCTTGGACTGGCAAATGCACTGTTTGAGCACCTTTCAGCAAAGCTTCCTATATCCCGTTTGCAAAGAGACCTTACTGATTCGACAGTCATAAGGAATATTGGCGTTCCGATTGCTCATACATTACTTTCCATTTTATCTATTGAAAAAGGTTTGGGTAAATTAATTTTGAACGAACCGAAACTATACACCGATCTTGATAACAACTGGGCTGTGGTAGCCGAAGCCATTCAAACCGTATTGAGAAGGGAACATTACCCAAAGCCTTATGAAGCATTGAAAGAACTCACAAGAGGGAAAAACGCCATTGACAAAAATGCGATCCATTCTTTTATCCGCTCTCTTAAAATTTCTGCTTCGCTAAAAAAAGAATTGAAAGCCATCACACCATTTAACTATACCGGATTTTGTGATTTATAAAAATGAATTTACCTTGGCATTGAAATTCGCTACCAACAACTTAATTGCAATTACATTTCAATGAAATGGATATTTTTTATTTTTCTCTTGATTTATAGAGGTGTGGGTTTTGCACAAGTAAATTGTAATAATTGGCTTAATACGCCAGCCGTTCCTTCTTTTGTTGATATAGGCAAATTGAATGTGACAGGGAACCAAATAACAGTCGAAGCTGTAATTAATAGGACCACCTCGTATCTTCCCGGAGGTCAAGACTATACTGAAGGAGACGTAGTTTCAAAACATGATAATCCGACAGACGTAAATTATCTTCTTCGTCCTAATCATGCATATATCACCACAACAAATGGTTTTTTTGCAACACCTGATATTGCCGATCTTAACCTTAACCAAACCTATCACATAGCTATGGTATATGATGGCGATACCTTAAGGTTTTACAGGGATGGTTGTTTGATGAGCAAGATTGCCGCGTCCGGTGACCTTTATCAAAATAACTGGGATACAAGAATTGGCTTTTATCAAGATCAGATCTGGAAAACCAACTTCATCGGCTACATAAACGAGGTACGTATATGGAACGTGGCAAGAACACAGGCACAGATTCAGGCTTATATGAATTCATCGCTTCCCAATCCTACTGCGCAACCGGGGTTGTTAGCCTACTATACGTTCGACAATCTGCTAAACAAACAGGGGAACCCCAGTTGGAATGGCACTTTGGGTGGAAGCGCCTCAATTAATCAAACAAATACAAAATGTAATGCCATCATAAATAATTGTCCTGTGCCGCCACCTGTTTGTAACACCTTGATCACAAAGCGGGCAGACACTACCATATGCGCGGCTTCTTCGGTAAATATGTCTGCTACTGGCGGCACTTCGTTTTTTTGGTCCCCCGCAGCAGGTCTAAGCAATCCGAATTTAGCCAATACGGTGGCATCGCCAATAGCAACGACCAAGTATTATGTAATGGTAAGCGACGTAAACGGCTGTTCCAAATTAGATTCGGTAACGATCAACGTTAATGCCTTACCGGTAATTTCCAAATCCAACGATACGGGGATTTGTGTCAATTCCCATGCGCCTATTTTTGCGTCAGGAGGCACCAGTTATTTATGGTCGCCTGTAGCGGGTTTAAGTAATCCAAATTCCCCAAGCCCGGTTGCAACTCCATTGACTTCTACTAAGTATTATGTAACGGTTACGAATGCGACTGGTTGCTCAAAAAAAGATTCCGTAAATATTACTGTAAACAGTTTGCCGGTAATTACGAAATCAAACGACACCGCCATCTGCCTGAATTCTCAGGCAATGCTTTTTGCGTCGGGAGGCACTTCTTATGCGTGGTCGCCTTCCGTGGGTCTAAGCAATCCAAGTTCTGCAACCCCGGTTGCCATGCCATTAAGCACTACGAAATATTATGTAACAGTCTCGAATGGCGGTTGTGCTAAAGAAGATTCGGTAAAAATCACGGTAAAGAACTTGCCGTTAATCTCGAAGTCAAACGATACAAGCATTTGTATCAACGCCCATGTGCCCATGTTTGCGTCGGGCGGCACCAGTTATTTATGGTCGCCTTCGGCAGGTTTAAGTAATCCAAACTTAGCAAGCCCACTGGCCATTCCATTGACTTCTACCAAGTATTATGTAACTGTTACTAATGCGACAGGCTGCTCAAAAAAAGATTCAGTATTAATTACTGTAAATAATCTTCCTGCAATAGTAAAATCAAAAGATACCAGTATCTGCCTTAACTCGCAGACAACTCTTTCAGCGTCCGGTGGTTCATCTTATACATGGTCGCCATCAGCGGGATTAAGCAACCCTAATATTTCAAAACCTGTGGCATCTCCATTGATTTCTACAAAATACTTTGTAATTGTGACTACCGCTGCGGGCTGTTCTAAAAATGATTCTGTTCAAGTTACCGTAAACAGTTTACCGGTTATTGTAAAATCAAATGATACCGCCGTCTGTAAAAATACACAGGCGCAACTTCTCGCGTCTGGCGGAACCATTTATTCATGGAGTCCGGCAAATTCGCTAAGCAATGCTAACATTTTCAATCCTGTGGCAAAGCCGTTATCAAACACAATATATCAGGTGAAGGTCACTAACGTTAATGGATGCTCTGAAACGGCTTCTGTAAATGTGAACATAAAACCGGTGCCTGCTATTACCAAATCAAACGATACCTTAATATGCAATCGTTCATCAGTAAAGATTTTTGCAACAGGAGGTATTTCTTATGGCTGGTCGCCTGCGGCCACACTTGATCATCCAACACAAGCGAGCTCTATGGCTTCGCCTTCTACTACTACAATCTATTATGTGCAGATCACGGATGCCCAAGCCTGCGTTTACAATGATTCTGTGAAAGTATCAGTCCGTCCACCTGCAGTTTTTGCCGTATCAGCAGACAAACAAATTTGTGAGAATACGAAGCAGCAATTAACCGCCTCGGGCGGAGATACTTACCTGTGGAGCCCTGCTTCTTTTCTTGATAACCAAAATGTCAGCAATCCAATTGCAAGCCCCGAACAAACGACAACCTATTCCGTAACCATCACGGAAAGTGCGTGCAATGAATCAGCCACTTTGTCTACGCAACTTACTGTGTTGGCGGCACCAACAGTGCATGCGATGAGGTCAAACGATATTACCTGTACGGAACCGTCTACGCATCTCACTGCTTTGGGCGCGCAGAATTATTCGTGGACACCAACTGACGGTTTAAATGATGCTAATATCGCCAATCCGGTTGCGTCTCCGCAGCATTCCACGGTTTATTATTTAACAGGGAAAGATCAGAATGGCTGCCCGGATACAGACAGTGTTTATGTAAAAGTGGATTATGATAAGGATACTTTTTACGGCCTTCCTAATTCGTTTACACCGAATGGCGATGGCTTGAATGATTGTTTTGGAGTAGCGCATTGGGGGCAGGTGAGCAATCTTGATTTTAGTATCTATAACCGTTTTGGTCAGCGGGTTTTTTATACCCATAATGCTTCTGATTGTTGGGATGGAACTTTCCAGGGAAAGATGCAGGATGCCAGTATTTTTGTGTATGTCGTGAAAGCAAAAACGGCTTGTGGAATGGTTAATAAAAAGGGAACCGTTACATTGCTGAGGTGATAGGCCAAAAAATTCTTAATGGAGAAACCTCATTGGAAGTGAAATCCCTGCTAGCCCTGAAAGGGTGATATATTCTAACATAGGGCGAAGTCCAATGCATTTAGTGGGAAACATTTTTTGCTAACATCATCTTGCCCGTAGTTATCTCGTCCGAGGGTGTCTGACGTAAAGTTATCTTACCAAGAAGGCATGTCTTACTCCGAAGGCATGTCTTCGAAGTGCTTCACCCATCTCTTATCCCAAAGGGCTGCGCCCATCGTTAACCTTGCGCCCTTTCAGGGCTTTGGGGCAACCAC
>Ga0207933_1002903_pt1 | contig 10611 bp, 11 predicted proteins | sample NGESurdeep092012_4_FD_184488 | JGI IMG/M metagenome (GOLD analysis project Ga0207933, IMG submission 184488) | Arctic peat soil microbial communities from Barrow, Alaska - NGEE Surface sample F53-3 deep-092012 (SPAdes) | ecosystem: Environmental > Terrestrial > Soil > Wetlands > Peat ...
AGTCCCGGCCGTACTCAGAGAAGCTGTCATAGACCCTCGCGCCACCATCACGGAGTCGGCGCTTGAGGGCGTTGAACTCAGTGCCGAAATCGGAGAAGTCCTTCGCAATCGATTGGTCGGAGTCGGCGACGACAAAGAATCGCTCGGGCTGACCCGATCCCATGTCCTTAGTGCGAAAGACCTGGGCCAGAGTGACCGTGGCGCCGTAGCCGGTATTGGCGAAGACTCCCAAGATGACCGAGAAGTGTCGGGTGTCGCGCAGGGGGACAGGACGCGAGACCCCGGTCGTCTCGTTTCGCTCCGACTTGTAGTGTCCCTGCACATACGACCGCAGATCGCGCTCACGGGTCTCAGCGCCAGCCGCCTTGTTGTAAGAGATTTTGTTCGCCGGCATGAGCAATGTGGTGATGGCGTCGACCAACGTGGACTTGCCCGATCCAATGTCACCGGTCAGGAGCGCGTTGCGACCACCGAGCTCGAACGACCAGACTTTCTGGTCGAAGGTTCCCCAGTTGAAGACCTCGAGGCGCTGCAGACGACTTCCGGAGACCCCGTCGTCGAGTTCGCTCAGGCTGAACAGCGGCGACATCAGTCTGACCCCTCGGCGTGATCCAATTCAGCCAAGTATTCGTCCAATCGGGCGTCGAATTCTGAGAGCCACTGCCCATCGACGTAGGCCTTGAGGATTCGTCGTACCTCAAAGAGGTCCCGTTCGTCGCGTAGTCGGCGAAGGAAACCGAGTTCGACCACCTTGTTGATATGAGCGTCGATTGCGTCCACCAATCGAGCGTCGTTCGAGGAGTCCGGCATGAACAACCGAAGCATCTCCACGATTTGGTCGCGGCTGATGATGAGTCGGGTCTCCGCGCTGCTCGCGTCGAACTCCGCCAAACGTTTGCGCAAGACGGCCAGTAATACGCTGACGTGAAAGGAGAGGGCGCGACGGGCCACCAGTCGGGGAAATTCAGCGTCGTCCTCGATAGGCCGGCTGCGCAGGTACGCGTACCCCTCGGCCTCATCGATGATGGCGTTCAGACCGAGCGTTGCCACGTAGTCGCTGGCCTGGTGACGCACTTCGAGCAAGTGACCCCAGAGCTTCTCGTGGGTGTCGCGGTACAGCGGTCCTTTCATGAGCTGGATAAGAACCAGTGATAGGCCCGTCGGTTCGTCATTGGTGCCCGACAACAATTCAGTCACTGCGATTCCGATCGGTCTCGGCTGAAATTGACCCGTGGCAAGTCCGCCACGCGCTGCACGTCCGCTGTGCTCCATTCGATGCGCTCGCGTCGATCATCGTCGAAAATCACGGAGAGTCCGGGTTGATTGAGCGACATGTAGCCGACGAGTTCGGCTAGGCCCTGTTCAAGTGGATCGCTCGTGATCACATCGCTGAGACTGACCTGGTCGTGGCGCCCCAGTGAGTTCAACACTCGTTGGGCGAGCAGGTCGCGGTCGACGAAGAGTTGATTCAGCATGGCCGAAGAGTCGAAGTCGCTATTTCCGGGTTCCATCGTCTCACTCTCCAGCCGTGAGTGCTGGATTTGGCGATACAACGGACGCTCCATCGGAAGGCTGATCGTGAGTCCGGTGTCGTCAAGCTCCATACCGACGGCAGGGTTGGCCTCAGCATGAACGGTGAGCGCCTTGGCCTCGATGGCGCGAAGCAGGTCGATGACCCGACGATTCTCCATCCACACCTGATCATCGAGAAAGCGACGGAGTTGATCAGACAGCTGGCGGACGGTGCCTTGGGTTCGCTCACTGGCGTCGATCCAATCGAAGTGAACGCGGCCAAGTCGGCCGTCCTGGTGTTCGAGATCCTCGATTTGCCGGAGTCGTTCGAGCAGATCGGTCAGCTCGGCCTGTTTCTGGTAGGAGAGTAAGAAGTCATAAAAGGCCTGAAAGCTTCGGCCCTGGTCCGACTCGGCGATGCCGTTACGACTTACCAATGCTTCATCGAGGAGCGCGCCCTTCGAGCCGGTCCAGCCGGCAATCTGCTCGCGCAACGTGCGGTCAAGCTTGCGAAAGTTCTCTTCCACTTCGCGAAAGTCGGCGAGTAGCTCTCGGGCCGTACGAGCGAATTGCTGGTACCGGTCTCGCTGTCCGACAGCGTCCAGCACCGTGATGTCTCCGCGGTCCGCTCTGGCGATCTCCTCATCAATTTCGGCGCGCCGCCGCCGTAACTCGACGAGTCGGAGTTCGGGATCACTCTCCGCGCCATAAACCATTTGGCGTAGTAGTTCGAAGATGGTGTTGAGGCGTGACTCGGTGCCGATGAACTCACGCGCGGGGAGGTCGTGCACCCAGAGAAGGGCCTTTTCAACAGCTGGAGCGAGGTCAAAATGTGCTTCGTCGGACCCGGTGGGATAGTACTTACGAAGCCAGCCGTGATTCGGCGAGGCCCAGTCGTCTAAGTAGGCCAACGCAGTCTTGGGGAAGCTACTTTCCCCTAGACGCTGGTTCAACGCAAAGAGTTCTTCGTCCAACAATTCAGCAAGCGCAGTGGCTGGCAGGTCACTTGAATTATTGTCGACGAAAACGCGGCCAAGGAAACTAAGAACGAGCGCGGCATTGTTCGAGCGAAGCAGGACCCACGCCGGATGCTGGTCTCGAAGGTGGACGAGTTCGTCATAGTGCATAGTCAAGGGTCCGTCTTGCACCCGAAAGCTGAGGCATCCCAATCTCTGTAGAGCGGCTGAGGCACGAAATGAGCGTACGCCATGGGTGGGACATCGAGTTTCGTAGGGCATTTCACGACGGGTCACCTCCAGGGCGCAACGGAATTTTGCGTCGTTGCTGGTCTCGAAGTACGAGGGCGGGGACGCCAGGCACTTCATCTCTGCGAACTCGGTTGCTGACCTCAAACGCCTCTCGCGCAGTACCTCCACCGTGCGTAGAAGCGCGAGGCGGGGTGGCTGACGCGATGGTTGAAGGGCTCCGACAATACCTCGGCGTCTCCCGGAGCGCGACCTAGATAAACCGGTCATTCCTTAGCAACACCGTGGAGCGATCACGTTACCTCTTCGGGGTCCGGCCAACGGGTCAAGCGGTGCCTTGGGTCCGACTCGTTCTTCGCAATTAAAAATCGCTCGTCACCAATAGACACTTCGACGGATATCTCACCTCCAACAACTTCGACGTACTTGCGAAGTGTGTCCAATTGGTCCCGTTCAATATCACCGTGTTCAATGCGTGAAACTCGGTTCTGGCTGATCTTCAGATGGTGAACTCACTCCTCTTGTTATATGTCAGATGCCTGACGAAGTTCGCCCAGCCGAGAGGAACCGACTTGCTCGACAATGCGCTTCTTGTGAGCATCGACCTTCTCTCGATCAACCGGTCGCTCCTTTAAGACATCGCTCAGACTCTTCGCCATTATCTCTCCTTCGTTGATGCGGCCGAGTGCTCATCCATTCGATCATTGACGAGGGGAATATTCACCGCCCTCAATGATGGTGGAAGTCTGATTTACTTACGACGTCACGTGAATGGTCTTGACGATGGGAAGGCGTTCTGGCAGCTCATCCCCATGAAGACGCATTCCCTCCAAGTGAAATGGGATTGCTTCGTGCATGTTCTCCATGATTTCCTCGACCGTCTTTCCAGTCGTAATGACGCCATTGAGTCCAATCACGTATGCGGCATAATTCGTTCGCGCATCTTCTATCACGATCGTATATTCGGTCATCGCTCGCGCCTCCCGATTCCGGCCTGTTTCATCATGCTAGCGAGCGTCCCGACGGGGACGTCGTCACCCGAGTGACCCGGCACCGTCACGCACCCGCTCGTTTATCGGTGATGGAACGGTCGATGACCGCCACGTTGGCGAGTGAAGAACCATCCGTCATCTTCAACGATTCTGATGACGTCTCTAACTGTCACGAGCTCCCGACGGTCGAGGTTCGAACAACGGACCCGCCGTCGGGCGAAGGACCCCGTGCCCATCGGCAAGTGAGCAGGTCACTCCAACTCCACTGGGCGAAAAATGCGAGAGGACGGTATTGTTGCCTGCGGGATCGAAGTTTGCGGTCGCCCGCTTAACTGTGGACCAATAAGTTTCGAAGATACAGCGAGCGAGGCGTGCTTAGGCGGTACCTCTCTCGAATTTCCCGCGAGAATATCTCTTTCGGGTCCTCAATATAAGAAGGGACGTCCGATGGCAAGCTTGAAAGAACTCGTGCGCAAATGGTTGGGTGGAGGAACACCTAAGCGCCACCATGACTCCGGTGCTGAAGGCCGTGCCTTCCAAGTGAACAGTGATCCTGAACCCGTCCAACGAGTGGGTGACGACCATGAGTCCGGCGCCGAAGGCCACGCCTTCCAGGTAAATGGAGATCCCGAGCAAGACAACGACAAGGCTCCGGACGACCATCATGAATGAAGCGACTCTTCCCACTGCGGCGGAAGCTCCGCGATCAAGTAGTGGATATTTCCCGATGAAGCGTGGCGACTTCGTTGGTTGAGGGAGAATGATCTCGAGCAGAGTTCGAAATATTCTCAAGTTGTCGACGGATGGCTGGCCACGACGGTACGAGGATCTTTAGCATCGACTGTCGGGCAGGTTCAGCAAACTGATTGAAATCGACGTGGTCAGTTACCTTGGTCACGGTCGAAAGATAACTGACGCCAACAGTGGCGAAGGTGATGAATCGGATCATGCTCCTGAGTTGAGCAACTTCGTAATCGCTCAATCCGCCAATGAGGGGGGCTACCGATTCGATGTCACTCATCCGGCGTGAGACTGCCGTCCGAAGTTTGTCGTTGTAGGCCGAGGCCATCGTCACTTCGAGGACGAAGTGCTTGCAGGCGCTATTTTCTGTGCTGGCCGCAGAGTAAAAAATCTGAGCGAGGTTGCCCGGATCCAAAATCGTCGCTAGTGTCGCGATCCTGATCCATGGTGCGGTCATGTTGGCGTTCACCGCTTCAATAACGAGGTCCTCCTTTGAGGGAAAGATCTTGTAGATCGCCCCGGGCGAACAGTCCGCGCGGCGAGATATTCGCGAGATGGTGGCCCGAGAGTAGCCGCTCTTGCCGACGGCTAAAAAAGTGTGGTACGCGAGTTGGCTCCTGAAGTCACCTTTAGAAAGAGTTATCTCACGCACGATGGGTTCGATAAAGACGGCTGTCTTCGCGTCGTCGGCATGGAACGCCACGGTTTCGTAAATCATCTCTTCAAAGTTGTCGAGATCTTGCTCCTCCAACCTCGATTGGTAACTGGCGAAGAGGGCGAGCATCACGAACGAGAAGAGACAGAGGGTTCGCGACCGCAGCGATTCGGGCATGTCGGGGTTACCGGTCTCGAGATAGTCGTGAATGAAGGACTCAACTTCTTCGTGCACGATGACGTGACGCCGCGACGTCCACAGAACCTTTATCATCACGATGTCCTCAGGGAGGGGGTGACGAACGCGGTCCATGACCTTTTCTACTGACTCTGTTGTCGGCCGCGCGACAGCGCGAGAAACGACCTCGAAGAGAGAGATTGCTCGCTTCGCCAAGCTATTCGACCAGAGGTCCACTAATAATTCTTCGACGTCTTCGAAGCGCGCGTAAATCGCACCGTGGGTAAGTTTGGCCGCCTTCGCAACATCGCGGAAGGCCAGGCCGTCGACTCCCACCGTGAGGATCATTTGCGCCGCTGCCGCCCTGATCGCAATGTCATTCTTGATTGCCCTCGTACTGCGACCCCTAGACATTGCTCACCCCTTCCTACTTAGCTTTCGTGGGTTGACCCGGTTGTAAAATAGCTCCTCATCTGAATTGTTGGGGCGAGCGTAACATTCGTCGACACAGAATTCAAATATCGTGTCCCGGGCATCGCACCGGTATCCGACCAGGCCAATCTCCACTGTTCGTCGGGACATTGAACAGCTGGCCCGCCGCAACTTGATTGGGCCACGTGGATGAAGGCGAACCGGACTGCGACGATGCCCCCACTCAAGGGTCCGAAGACGTATGGCCACAGAAATGACCAGTCGCCACTCATCAGCGCAGGGGCGATTGATCTGGCGGGGTTCATTGAAGCACCGGCAATGGAATCGGCCCACAATCCTGCAGCGATGATATAGCCGCCGCGCGCAATAGCGGCGTTGGGGCCGACATTGTTTTGTCCCGAAGCGGTTCCTATTGTCACTGTGACCAACGCGACCGTCAGAAGAAACTCAAAGATGAACCCGGGGAGACTCGAGACGCCTTTCGTCGGTGCGGGCACTCCTAGGCGACTCGCACCTAATAAAAAACGAAGACATTCCGCTGCTGCGACTGCCCCACGCATTGGGCGAACCAGTATCCCGGCACCCGTCGCCGAGGATAATTACGCCGCAGAGCGTAGGAAAACGTTACCGCCGGGTGGAGGCGTGCGCCGCTCACAATTCCCAAGGTGTAAATGACAGCCATGACGACCAACCCCGGTGCGACGCCCTGCGCGGGCACGGATAAATCGCCGTGACCCCTCGTACCCGCGGCGACGGATCCAAGTACGGTGAGAACGACTGCGAAATTGTCTAGGGCTTCAGCAAATAACCGTCGAAACTCGAAGGTGGCATCGAGAAAATCTCGAATCCAGGGGATGTCGTCGTCGTTGGGTCCACGAAAGATGTCTCGCGAGTTCGAGCTCTGACCTCATCGCTTGACGCTTCGTTGCGTCATCAGGCGTCTACCTTCGCTACGGGCGCCGTTCTCAGCTTTCCTTGACGCCCTTGGGTTTCGACAACCGCGAGCCGAGGAGGGGCGCCATCAGATCTCCCAGTGTGTCTAATCGCGCCATGACGCTGGCGGCGTCGAAACTGAGGCTGCTGGCGACGCCACTGCTCGCACATTGGTCGACCTCGTCCCAAGAAACCGGTGTTGACACTGTGGGTTCCTCGCGCCCGCGCAACGAGTACGCCGCAATAGTGGTCTTGGCGGGGCTGTTCTGGCTCCAATCGATGAGAATCTTTCCGTTGCGAAGAGACTTCTTCATGTTCGTCACTACTCGGTCGGGATGATCCTTCTCAACGGCAAGCGCGAGTTCGTGGGCTCTTTCGCTGGCCTTCGCCCACGATGTGCGAGTGACGCGCACGTAAAGTTGAAGACCTTTTGAACCGCTCGTCTTGGCGAAGATCTTGTCACGTCCGACGCGCTGGGCAATCCAGCGGGCCACCACACAACATTCGGCGATTGTCGTGCCCGGACCGGGATCGAGGTCGAAGACCATATGGTCGGGGGGCGTGGGAACCTCTTTACCTCGTACGACGTGCCACAGCGGAACGTGGAACTCGAGCGCTGCAAGATTTGCCGCCCACAGCAGAGTCGGCCGATCATCAACACTGACGTACTCGACGGGTTCTTCGGGGTGTTCTTTTGCGGGTACGAGAATCGTCTGAACCCATGACGGAGGGTTCGATGGCACGTGCTTGACGTAGAAGGAGGTCTTCTCGACGCCGTTGGGGAATCGTCGAAACGTAGCAGGACGACGCCGAAGATACGGCAACATGACGTCAGCGACTCTGGCGTAATAGTCGAGAACTTCGCCTTTGGTAAAACCCGTCCGCGGGTATAAGACCTTCTCGAGATTTGAAAGCGTCAGGCGCTGACCATCCGCTTCGGTCTGGATGGGCTTAGTACTCACGCACGACGTCCTGGGGACTCTTGTCGCGACGTAATCCTCGCCAGGCGGGTTGGCGCAGTCGACCATCGTCGGTCCATTCGCCAAACTGGACCTCGCCAACGAGGTCGGGACGTACGAAATGTGCCTCGGCGGCGACGCTGGACGAGAGGCGCCCGAGGAAGGGCGACGTCTTTCGGGCGCGTGCAGCCAGCGTACGAAGCAGCTCGTTGCGGACCGTCATGGTGAATCCGGTACCGACTTTGCCAACGAACTCAAGACCGTCCTTCGATGGGACGCCCAACAAGAGGGCGCCCAAAGTTCCGGTAAGCGCGCCTCGGCCCTCGGTCCAGCCACCCACCACGACCTCCTGCGAACGAAAATTCTTGATTTTCACCCAGTCGCCATTTCGCTGGCCTGGCGAGTATCGAGTTCGGCGTCGTTTGGCGACGACACCTTCGAGTCCGCGTTCGCGCGATATCGCGAGGATGTCGGCGCCCGAGGTATTCGTGACGGAAGGCGGCGTCGCAAATCCGTCACCGTCGAGCCCTATGGCCTCGAGCGCCGCGCGACGCTCGTCGTACGTCAGGTCGACCATTGATCTACCATCAAAGTAGAGGAGATCAAAAGCGAAGAAACTGGCTGGAGTCTTTTTCGCGACGCGCGCGACTTCACTCTTCGATGTCAGGTGAAGCCGGTGCGAGAGCATTGAGAAGCTGGGCCGACCCTGGTCATCGAGCACCACGATCTCACCATCGAGCACGGCCGAACACGATCCGAGGTGCAGGCCGATCGCGCGCAACTCTGGAAAAGTACGTACGAGGTTCTTGTCGTTACGGGTAAGTGCGCGCACACGTCCGTTCTCGACGTAGACCATGGCCCGTACGCCGTCCCACTTGAACTCGTAGGCCCACTCGTTGGTCCCCGAGGGAAGATCGCCCGCGGCGGCCAGCATCGGCCTGACTCCAGTGGGTATTTCGAGAAAGTCCTCGCGCGGTGGGTCCATTCGATGGATGAGCCAATTTTTTCCTCCCGTGGCGAAGAGAGCGAAGCGCCCCGAGGATCGTTTGCCACGCAGGATCACGATGACCTCGTCGTCTCGCCACTTTTCCGGGTCATAGGTCCCGTGGTCCCAGATACTCACTCGTCCCGCGCCATATTCACCTTCAGGGATCTCGCCCTCGAAGGATTGATAGTCCAGCGGATGGTCCTCGGTGCGCACGGCCAAATGATTCGCGGTGGTACTGGTCGGAAGACCCTTGGGTAGAGCCCACGAGACGAGCACGCCCTCGTGTTCGAGACGAAAATCCCAGTGCAGCGCGGTCGCGTGATGTTCTTGGATGACGAAAACCGGTTGGGTGGCTCCGCCGCGACGGTTCGTTTTCTTCGAGCCCATGGGTTCAGGCGTTTTGGCCGCATCGCGTTTGGCGATATAGACGGACAGATCGGGTTGGGTTCCACGGGGGGACTTCCTCCGAGAACTGTTGGACCCACTCACGACGCACTGCGCTTGGATTTTTTGTCGGGTCGAGAAGAGTTCCTCAGGATCTTCACGAGCTCCGACTTCGTCATTTTCGAATTCGCCGCTACTTTCCTCTTCGCCGCGAGTTTGAGTAGTTCCGTCTTGTCTAGTGCGGCGAATTCTTTGTTGGCACGTGCGGACGACGCGGGACGCGACGCACCCTTTTTAGCCGGCCGCCGTACGGCGCTAGTCGACTTGTGGCGTCCACCGGTTTGTTCGATCGAGGACTTCAACGCGGACATAAGATCGACGACGTTCGACGAGGCTCGAGACTCGTGGTGATCGATGACGACAGCATCACCCGCACGCTTTTCCTCAACGAGTTCCTCGACGCGTTGGCGATAAGTGTTTTTATAACGGCCGGGATGCCACTCGGCGGTGAGGGACTCGACGAGCTTCTTGGCAATGGCGAGTTCACGCGAACTAATTCGTTGCGCCGTTGGCAATTGCTCGAGCTCCTCCTTCGGATCACGAATTTCGTCTTCGAAGTACATCGTTTCCAGCATCAGGACGTGTTCTCCGGAGCGCACCGCGACGAGGTGCTCCTTGTCGCGTAGCACCAGGGTCGCGATACCGACCTTCGCCGTCTCGCGCATCGCCTGCAGTAAAAGGGCGTACGCCTGGTCCGCCCCCTTGCCGCGCGGAGCAAGGTAATACGTCTGACGAAAGAAGATGGGATCGATGTCGGCGAGGTCGACGAAGTCAAGAATCTCCATCATCTGCGAGCGACCAGGTTCGGTGTTCGCGAGTTCTTCGGGAGTGACCACGACGTATTCACCGTCGCCCAGTGGGAAACCACTCACGATTTCATCGGCATCCAACTCTTCTTCGGTCTCTTCGTCGATCTTTTTGTATCGCACCCGATTGGATGTTCCCTTGTGTAACTGGTTGAAGTGAATCGTCTGATCCGACGTGGCCGAATGCAGGCCCACGGGGATGCTGACCAATCCAAAACTGAGGAAGCCCGACCAAGCGGCCCGTGCCATAGCGCTCCTCTCCAGTCAGTGCCCGGCGGTTTATCGGGGTGAATCTACCATGCGTCGCCCGGACACGCGGGGTGACTCGGTCCTCGTGAAGAGCGAATCAGTGAACGTCGTTTCGCGATATCCACCGAAAACGGACCATGTCCTACGTTCGATGCGGATGACTCACGTGCAATCCGAGGACCGGGAGAGGTTGTCATAGAGACAGCCGTCGTCGCGGGTTGCGATTCTCTCGTTGGTTGGTCGCCAGTGACGATGAGTTCCGCGGCAAAGAACCGTGCCCGTCGGGCCTCGGCAACGCCAATCCGCCACATCCTAGAGGCTTCCTCCCTCCCCGAAAATCTCGATTAAGACGATTGTTCGCTTCGAAGACTATGAGTCCCAGGGTGCGGAAGGCTTCCGAAGATTTCAAGTATCTTGGCGTTGAAAGCGGGCAAGTCGTCGGGCATGCGGCTACTGATGAGCACGTTGGGCCCCGCTTCGCATACTTGAACTTGGCGGTCCACCCAATTTCCACCCGC
>Ga0207933_1002904_pt1 | contig 10608 bp, 10 predicted proteins | sample NGESurdeep092012_4_FD_184488 | JGI IMG/M metagenome (GOLD analysis project Ga0207933, IMG submission 184488) | Arctic peat soil microbial communities from Barrow, Alaska - NGEE Surface sample F53-3 deep-092012 (SPAdes) | ecosystem: Environmental > Terrestrial > Soil > Wetlands > Peat ...
TCGTAAACCGTTTTCATTTGAGAGCCTTTACAAGCAATTTCTCCATTACTAAGGCGAACAGTATCGTTATCAACTAAGTCTAATCGACCTGGTTTGCTATGTTTACCATGGTCAGTAATTGGATCTTTGAAGACATCTCGTTCTTTACCATTGACGGTAATGGAAGAACATTTCATAGCAAACTTGAGAGTGTCTCGGTTATGCTGTTGAAGTAAAGCACCACCCATACCAAAAGCAATGTTAGAGGAACTAAACCCAGCTTTCAAGGCCACATCCAAAATTTCTTGGATGGAGTGCTCATTAATGCCGTCTCCTTGAATAACTCTAACATTATTCAATACTTTGAACCCTTTGGTGTTGGTAGTAGTTCCAAATTTTTCTGCCAAGAGCTGAAGTGTTTTTAGAACTACTTCAGGAGGATTGCCAGAATCTGGTCTAATAACCACGGTGGCACCAGAGTCAATAACCTCTTGGCGTAACTGCTCACCCCAAAGGTGAGAGCAAGCATTCCATAGGTCATAAGAGTCGCTGACACATGCTACTAGTCCGCCTGGTTTGGCAGTCTTGCGTAACATGTTTCTGTAAGCTTCTACTTCGTTTTCCTTACCCCAAGAGGTAACTGAACTGTGCTCCATAGCAGGAATAGAAAACCCTGCCATTTTGCTATTGTAGAATTTGTTGGCGCAGCGTACGCCAGCTACAGTATCTGAACCCATGAAGTTCACCAAATGGGCAGCTCCACCAATGGCCGCTGACTCCTGAGAGGAAACTCCTCTGCTTCCGAAGTCATGCAGCTTAAAGCTGATTTCTGCTTGTGGATCATCTGCCGATTTATTCAGGGCTTCTAAGATGATCTGTCTAATTGTGTAACTCCTGGTGGCTACATTGATAGGGTACCAGACCCTAAGTAGCATAGTTTCAATCCAAGATACTACCCAAAAGACTTTGGGATCAGTAGATTCAATACTGACTAAAACGTTGTGTGTTGGCACAATCGTACCTTCTGGTACGGCTCTGATACGCACAGGAAGTTTGCCTTTCAACTCCTTAGCGATATACATCCATCCTTCATAGTTGAAGGGTTCGCCATGGACCTCAAAGAACTCTTTAGCCTCTTCAACCTCTTCTACGGTTACTCTGTGAGTTAAGTATTGTTTAAGGTAATACTGTAACCCAAAAAAGACGGTAGAAGGATACTCGCCACCACGAGATTCAATATAGCTAAACATGCTAGTGGTGCCTTCAGGATATTGAAGGTAATGACTAACTTTGTAACTGTCCGTATCGATAATAATATTTTCCATAATATACTCTCCGTATTTTTAAACGCTTCTCTCTCTGAGAAGTTATTTTGTAAAAGCCGATCCCACAAAGTAATCGATGATATGATAATGGTCCTCAAAGAATTCTTCTTCTCTAGAATAGAATTCATTGATAGGCATCCACCAAGCTTTTGCTGCATCATCTCCACCTTTTACTTTAACTAAAGGTCCTGTGCCTAAATCTAGGAAGTAGGCAGAGGTAATGGTTCTTCCTCTTTCAGAACGATCAGGATGATCAAATTCATGTTCATTCTTGATGTAGTTAGTCAGTTCTTCTTTGCTTAGGGCAATGGCGGTCTCTTCTTTTAGCTCTCGGATGGCGCCAACTACCCTCAATTCATGTTCATTAAGGAAGCCACCTGGCAGGGCAATTTGTCCACCACCATAAGCTTTACCTCTACGAACACAAAGAATGTGTCCTGACTTAATGACAACGCTGTCTACGGTATGGAAAATAGGAGGAAAGGGAGCCCCCACCCATTCACTCTTACCGGCTCGAACGGCATCAAAGTATGCCTTGACACTTTTAAACTTAGGAGTTTTCTTGAACTCTTCAAGATATTCTACAGTCTTAGGGTGTAAGGATGCTTTGTAGCTGTTGTCATATGTGAAATATGAGTAGCGAATAGCTGTGGCATGAGGCATGCTATCAATATTGGGAAGAAGATGTTTCTTCCACTGTGGAAACCCTTTCAAATAGTCAGAGCTATGGTCATGTTCATGACCTACTAGGACTACTGATTCCGACTCACCAATTATCTCTTCAACTTGGCGAGGAACATCGGCAAACCACAGATGGGGCTTATAAAGATAGTCATGGCTAAAGACAACCTTGACTCGCTGATTTTCTTCTGGAGTAAGGGACGCTCGCATCATTGCTTCACGTTCTTCACCAGACCACGGATGCTTAGGAGATGGCGCCTTCTTATAGCTACCAATTACCACAATAGCAGTATCCGCTTGTTTAAGGGCCTCTTTTACTAACTCGTAATGGGCCATATGGAAGGGCTGAAAACGCCCAATAAAAATGGAAAATTCAAAAGGTCTTGTACTCATATTACACTCTCCGTGTATTCAATTGTTAAGAACCCTCTCTGGGTTCATAATCATATATAACGTTATGCCTAACGGTTTACAGATAAGAAAGCAGACACCAACCACACCAAGCTGTTAGGGCAGCCGATAAACCAAACCAAAGCCACTGACGTGATCTGTAATTGTTGTATGCACTATATGCGTTGAGACCCAAAAACAAAACAGTAATAAATAGAATTAACATAGTTGTCCTCGTTTCTTATAACTTAACCGTATAAATTGGCCTGTCAAGGGGCGCGTTAATTTATTTAGCTGAATAGAATGAGCGTCTTCACATCAAACTCATCAACTGCCTCTGGAAATTTATATAGATTCAAACGTTCTGATTTGTATTCAACTGTTTCTTCTAGATAATAAGCATCAATTCTAGCATAATTCTTTTTCGGATCTTTATGGCCCGTATATTCTAGAACTAGATTTTTAACTTCAGTACGAACCATGGTGCGCAACTTTTCAATCACATTTTCTTTGACATCAACTTGATCTATTTTTTCAATAAAGTTATGGCTGGTTTTAACCTTATAACAATAATTACGATCTTCTCCCGTCATATTTTTAACAGAAACTGCTAATTTCTCATGAGCATAGACGTCATAAAAAAGCATGGCTTTTTTCTTGGTAGACTTTTTGAATTTAAAATCTACTTTAACGCCATCTCTTTCAAGCGCCCATCTATTACGCTTAATTTCTTTTTTATAAACTGTAGTATTAACATAACCTACAAAGATAGCTTTATTCTTTCTTCTATCTAAATAAACTCCGCCAACTTCTAAATCTCCTTTGCCCACTGGTTTAATATCTTTCTTAGATTCAAATTCGACAATCAATCTATGAAGTTCAGAGCCAACTCTGACAAGTTTCATTTGAGCTCCCATCTTGGCCCAAACAAATTCTCCTTGTAAAATGCCACCTGGACTAATGCCGACCTTAAGCATAGTGTCCATTAAAACATCTTCTCTTAAGTCTACGAAGAATTTATCAATAAGAACCTTATAGGCACGACCACCATTATTACGTTCTTCTAATGAGAAGACCCTAATGTTTTTAACTGGTTTATTATCTACAATAGTGGTTTGCGCTGTCTTTTCAGGCCCTTCTCTATATGTTCGTTCAGCCCACTGTTTGGCAGTAGCTAATCCTTTAACATCTTCACTGTCTGTGGGGAAAGCTGGCGTTACTTTTTCTTTAACAGTTTTAAGAGGATCTTCGTCATACCAATCATTAATATCCCAGGTACAACCAACGGGCGCCTCTATTTCATCTGAATATGTATAACAGATTTTTTGCGGAAAACTTCCGACAGCTACTTTACTCATTTAATATCCTCTAACTTATTATGATATTAGGCAACTTTTTTCTCGACAAAAACAAAAAGATAGGTTAAACCCTTTCGAAAACTTGGGCCTGTGGTTGTTCCGCAACAATACGTTTTACACTACCAATTCTTGGGATCTTTCCAAGATCAATGTTCTTTTGCTTATCACCTGGGAAACCAGATGGTTGAACCTGCGCTTTAGTTTCAGTGCGAAGTTTAGCTACTAGTTCGTTCCACCAAACATACTTAACTCTAATGGTTTCAGAAAAAATTGGCTTGATTAAACCAGTCACATATGTAATCTTTTGATCTACATGTTCACCAGCGCCAATTGATACTAAAGTTTCTAAACCTCTAGAATCAGAAACTTCATCTAATGTGGAACCGAACGTCTCAGCTCCACTGGCAGCTGCTGGCCCACCAACAAAATTACAATCAAAAGAGGCGGAACTTACACTTTGCGGAACCATAGTCCCAAAATTGTTTGCTGTATAAGTGATGCCACCATTAAGGCCATCACATGTTCCAATAGTATTATTTATCCAAATTGGATATGTATTTGGATAGATTACATCAACTGGTGGGTAGTAATATGGATAAGTTGGATATGGGTGATAGTGATGTTCTTTAACTATAATTGGTGGATTATATCTAATTGGTTCGACATGTCCTTCAGTAAAGACAGCGGCCGCAATGATACCACGACAAGACATATCACCATGAGTATGAAGGGCTACGCTATTATCAGCACTAGTAAAAACAAAAGAAGCTCCACCATTGTTAGTTTCTGGCCAAGCCTTTAATGATAGAGTATCATAACCATTAACCACCCACATATCACTAGAAGCTTGTGTATCAGCTGGCTTACCAGTTAAAATATCAGTTCCATCTAAAGATAATTTGACTTGTACTTTTTGACTGGTATGATTCTTAAAGCGAATTTCGAAAGGCTCATCGCCCCAGGCACCAACTGTCTCGATACCATCTACATAATATTTGCGTAAAGACTTTTCATTGAATTTTGAATGATGACTGATAATTTCTAAAGAATAATTAGATTTTGTGGTTAACATTGTTTCTCCTGTGTAATTAAATCGTTAATTACTTATATATCGTTAATTGCACAGGTTGTATCGTTTTTTATCAGTAATTTCATTTCTCAAAGAGTTCAACGTATCGCAAGCCAATTTTTTCCCAAGTATTTTCCATAAGATAGCTCTTTTGTTTTTGCAGTTGTTTTTCCTTAGCTCCTGGATCGGTGAAAAACACTTCTAAGGCTTTAGCTAGTTCTTCTGGAGTATCGGCTTTAATAGTAGGAAGATCGCTAAAATGATTCACGTTACTTGTAATAACTGGTAGGCCTTTAGCCATAGCCATACGTGCCGCACCAGAAGCACCAAATACTTCATGTTCTGGATGAGAAGTATAGGGGAAAATAGTAGCCTGATTAGTTCTCATAAATGAATCTATCACACTATCTGATTGATAGCCACGTAACAAAGATACATTCTCTTGAATTTTCAAATCATCTACTAAAACCATTAACTCATTATAGTATATTTCATGTCCCACTTTATTATAAGGGGACTCTGATAATAGACCTGTAAAGAAAACATCTGGATATTTTTCCTTTAAAATAGCAGTGGCTTGTAATGCTTTTTCCCAACCTTTGTAACGGAAAGCAAAGCCAAATTGCATAAATGTTTTATCTGATTTATAGAAGTTCCATAATTTTTCACCACTATAGTCATAACATCCATGTGGAATAACATAAACTTTACTGGTAATCTTTTTTTCTTCTTTAAGAACTTGTCGCGCGCCTTCTAAATGAACAATAATTTCTGGAATAGATGCTTCTATAATTGTTTTATCTTTATGACGAAAAACAGAATGCATAGTCACAATAACTCTATAATCGGAGAGTTGATTCATCATAGCTAACCAATAGCTTGCGTTAGACCATAAACCAAACTCATGTTGAATTAAAATAATATCAGGAGCATATTCTTTTAATTCTTTAACTAAAGTTTGTAAAGATTCTCCACGTTTCCAACAAACTGATACTTGAGAGTCTGGAACAATTTGATTACCTATTTGGTGAATATCGCCAGTACTAATATCATTCTTTTCTATAAAAAGTTTGAAATCACCAATATGTTTAACTATTTCTGGCCACAAATGTTCAGAATATGTGGCAATGCCACATCTCATCTTCCAATTGCCAACTAACGCTACTTTTAATTCTTTAGCTGTTTTTTTGGATATTTTTTTCTTTAACTTGCCGTCTCTAATAGTATAATCTGTGAGAAGCTCAGCGGATGAGACTTTTGTCAATTCGGCAGGAATTTCAATAATATCCAACACACTATTATCAAATGTATTATCTGATATTACACAAATCCTATTGTGCTTTACTCCTACAAATCGTGCCATATACTCTACCCATCATTATATGAGACTTATGACCGCTTTAATAAGTTCCTCAAAGGTATTTGATTCTATTGGCAGAGAATTGGTAGAATTGCTTAAAATTGAACTAAAAGTATCAATAAAAACTTGTTTAGAACTATTATAATAGGATATTGATTGTCCGAAATTTGATTTGTGATTTTTTAGCTTGTCGTGATGATGAATGGATATATATGAAGTGTTTGCCATTTCTGACAAAATAATACCATGAAATCTTTGAGTTATCAACAGTTCATGTTGGGATACTAATGACATTATCTCTTCAAATGTTTTGGGAGGATTAGGCAAAATCATAGAAGCATGACGTCTCTCCATATGAGAAACTAATTCATTACTAGCCCAAGTATCACTGGCCTCTAAACTCTCACACATTGGAAAAAACTTTATTTCATAACCATTATAAACCATATGATCTAGAAATTGCACAAATTCTGATTTAAAATAAGTCCAGGCGGCATGTTTCCAATGTGCATCTGAAACTTTGGGCACTACACAAATATTGGGCATCACCAAAATAGTTTTCTTCTGTTTAACACAAGAAGGCACTTTTGATTGTAAAACGTGGACCAAATCAGGTATTCCAATAACATTAGGGTTGATATCTTTCAATCTATTAATTTGATCGAAAGAGCGCGTGGCTATTAGTTTAGCTAGCTTCATTAGCTCTATATGAATAGGGTGAATATGAGTTTCGACCCCTACCCCAATATAGAAGATTTTCTTGGACTTAAGCTGTTGTAAAGCCGGCCCTTCAATATTAGGATTTCCTAAAAGAAAAGAGCCGCCTCCAAAGAAAACAGCATCCACATCCTGCAATTTTTCACTTGTAATTATTTCGGTAAATTCAAAATTAAAATCTGGGAATAAATGCTTAAAAGCATCCATGAATAGTTCATCGCCTATATTACCTTGGTGATACCATCCATATACTAATACTTTCGACATAGCACCTCAATATGCGGCTTGCCAAACTATTTCTCTCACATCATGCACATGCCACTTGATAACTAAAACAAACTTATCAAATAAGTTTAAAAAAGATTCTTTTTCAAGAACTTCATATTCTAAAGAATCAGCATGATGTGGGTTGCAAGGCACTACCTCAATATCATTTTTGAAATAGCATTTCACTTCAGCAGGTAAACTATCAAGTTTAATTATAACTTGATCCTTTCCCGTAACAATTAATTCTCCTGATTGCATAGACACTCCTGGGTAACTCTTTTTATAAGCTACCCAGTTATGCCTAATTAATCATCTAAATCATCATCATCATTATGATCATAATAATCATCATCATCATCATCATCATCATCATCATCATCATCAATTTCTAACGCCTTAATACTTCTAGCTGGAGGTTCCCAACCATTTTCTCTGGCCACAGAATACACTTGAGCTAAAGACATTTCAACTTGTGAAGTAAGTTCGACCGGAATCTGTACATCTGGTAGTAATCTAGAGAAGATACCTTGCGCAGTAGTTGCATCTAGAGAGCCAACTTCAATCATCTTGCTCAAACGACCAGGACGCAGGATAGCCGTTTCCATTTTCAATTCATCAGCATTAGTAGTTGCAATGATGCGAATATCCAACATTGATCCCAAAATACCGTCACCTAAGTTAAGAAGTGACTGAATAGAGCTCATGTTTTCAGTAGCTCTAGCCACTAAACACTTGTCAGCATCTTCGATAACCAGAATGATTGGTCCAGTAGTACCACCACGATAGTTCATCAATAGTGGCAATAATTCAGGGCCAGCCAAGTTGACAATGACTTCTGGAGAAATCAATACGAACATAGCATCAGGAACTTCCAATAGTAAAGCTCTAATCAAGTGGGTCTTGCCAGTTCCAGCTGGACCACGCATAACCACGATACGACCAGAAGGATTCTCAGATTTCAAATCCTTGATGGCAAATCTGTAGTCTTCCATCACCTTTGGGGTATAGTTGCCGGCAACCAATGGAATACCAGCATTGCCGATAGAACTAAGGCTCAAATGAGGGCCTTGCTTGACGATACAATAGATGGCCCCTTTCTTAGTGGGTTTATCCCATTGAGTGCTAAAGAAAGTCTTCATTTCTCGAATGAAGTTTTCATCATGGGAAATTCCATTAACACTAATGTATTCTCCACTAATATTCAACTGGACAACTCCATCCTTCCACATATGAATGGTGTTATCACCATACTTGTCAATCTGCTTGTAGATCAATCGACCTCCCAAGCCAGCCATGTAATCACGATACAACTCACTTGGCGTGGTGTTTGTTTCTGTATATAGCTTGGGCTTAATGTTGCCAGCTTCCTTGAAAAAGGAAAGGTGCCCGGATGCTTTGGTCAAAAGATCCTTAATTAAAGGAACCATACCCAAAGTATTTGCAGTCAAATCAAGATGATCTCCCAAAGAAATAAAATCTGCATCTTTCCATAATTCCATCGAACTTTTATTCATGATAACCTTTCAAACAGTCTATCGTCATCTTTACATATCGTTCTTAACTTATCAAGCCACGCATTAGACTTGATTTTAAACATAATCGGCATTTTAATTTTATCATTGGCTGCCTTACAAATTACACCCTCGAAAGTCATTCCTTCCAGTGTAGATTGCTTAACTTTATCAAACAGCTCTGTCGTTACTTGTCCCTCAAAACAAATTTTCGGAATATCCAAATGACCAAAAATCTTAATGAAGTCTTCTGGAAATAAAATCCCTTGTCTTAAAGGGTTTACATCAATTAAAGTAACATCCATCTTCTCTTCGAAATTATGATTGCCGGCAAAAGAGCTTGGTCCCCAATATTCGAAGAAGCACAAAACGTCCTTCCATTTTAAGCTTGTAAAAATGGCTGTCAAGGCCGCTTCGTATTTTTCTTTAATTAACGGGATGGCGCGGCCAAATGGCATAGTCTTTTCATCAGTAAGCTGAGTGCGGGTTCCGAATTTATAAAAACCCTTCTTGCTATTCCATTCAGCCCTAATGTTAGATCCGTCTAGCTTGTCAAAAGCGTAGATGTAAACATCCTGTCTAATCTCTTTATCGATGGATGGATATTGTTTCATAGGAAAGGTTTCAGTGTATCAGAAATGAATGGAACGAATCTGGCATTTACCGTGTTCTTCCGCTTGATTTTATGCTCTTCACAACAGGCCTCTTCGGAGAAAAGGTTTTCACTAAAAAGAACTGTATAGACAGCTTTATTCGGGCAATCTTTCTTTTGATTACACTTCTTGTTAAGAAAGGCTTGATGAAAACCGCCAGAGTCTTCCCACATGCGATACTCCCAGGCTTCTTGATCTAGCTCCCAAGGAAACTCATCGCACTCAATCATAGGAGACTTTCCGTTTAGTACCAATGGGAAATTCATGTTGTTAATGCGCGGCTTGATCTTGCACTGGATGAATAGTTTTCGGAGGCAAGGCTCACAGAAACTAAAAGTGTATTGGTTCATGTCAAATAGATGGTTTGAATGATATCCACCAACCACTTTGGCATCTAGCAAGCCATGATTGTATTCGGAACTCCAAGGTCCCCATCTATTGACTCCGCTGGGATGACAGGACTCTCCGCAAAGGTTACAAAACTTTTCTTCTTGTTCAGTCATGGTAAAAACACAAAAGCCGTCTGTTTAGACGGCTCCCGTTAAGTTGTTGAATAAATTGTTTGTTGTTATTGAACAACACTGAGAATGTGCTCTTCACGAAGAAGAAGGACAGTCTCTCCACCATGTTTAACTTCAACGGACATTTGCTTGTTGAAGACAATGGTGTCGCCAGCTTGCACCTCTAAAGGTACAATCGTTCCGCTATCTGTCAAGTAACCAGACCCTACGGATAACACCGTTCCTGTTACAATCTTCTCGTCTACAGTGGTTGGAATAAACAACCCACTGGCAAGCTTTTCTTCTTTTTTAACAACAGATACTACTAAAAAATCTCGTAATGGTTTCAAACTCATGATAACTCCTTGACAGGTAATATATCACTCGCAATCCGCTTCGATAATTCTTATCAATTGTTCAAAACAAAATTTGATTTTTTTGCGCTCGCAAATCTCACCAAATTTAATTTCAAATTGATATTCTTTTTCATAATCATCAAAATCCATACTTTTAATTTTAAGTATCTGGCATGCTTGCTTAATTAAAACATTTGGAATAATCTCTTCCTCATGTCGATCTTTTAGAACCTCTTCTTTGGCAATATTTAGAACTTTTATTCTTAAATTATTAAAATACAATACTTTATATTTCGATACCTTATCTAAAGGCCAGTTAAATTGTACACAATATTCAAAGAATGGTTTGTTACCTCTTTTATTATTACATTTAGAGCATGACACTGTTAAATTAGTTGTATTGAAAGTGCCTCGTTTACTATCAGGAACAATATGTTCCATA
>Ga0207933_1002905_pt1 | contig 10605 bp, 4 predicted proteins | sample NGESurdeep092012_4_FD_184488 | JGI IMG/M metagenome (GOLD analysis project Ga0207933, IMG submission 184488) | Arctic peat soil microbial communities from Barrow, Alaska - NGEE Surface sample F53-3 deep-092012 (SPAdes) | ecosystem: Environmental > Terrestrial > Soil > Wetlands > Peat ...
TGCCAATCCGGCGTTCCGGTTTGCGGCAACGCCTGCAGAGTTTGACTCGGCAGGGTCTCCGAGAGTTCCGAGGACGTCGTCTGGAGCACGGGTGCGCCTGTGTTGACAATCACCTGCTGGGTCGCCTGACCGACGCTCAATTGCACGTTCAAGCCAACTTGGCCGACGTTCAGCACTCCCAAGGTACGCTGCAGCGAGGAGAACCCGTCTCTCTTGAATGTGACTGTGTAATGGTCTTCTGGGACGAGCGGGCCGGTGTTATAGGAGCCCGACGAGTTAGTAACAAAGACGTGCTGAAGACTCTTATCGAGATCGTTAACTGTAACCGTTACGCCGGGAATCACCGCTCCTGTCGAATCGGTGACAGTGCCCGTTATTTCCGCGGTATTTGTGGCCTGTCCAAAGGCCATGACGGCAGAGATCGCCGAGATTATAAGAAGCAGTCCTAGGGATTGCGCCTTGACTTTCATAAATCGCCTCCAAAAATGCTTTTCCCGTACAAAACGTAACTGATTGAACTGGCTGCCTTTGCGGTCCACCCTCAACTCGCGCTTTTGAAAACCGGGGAAAACGCTTACTCAACATTCCGTATTTTCATGCCGCTCATTCCGCTTCTTGCGGAACCCACGCATCCTAGACCAGACAAAATTGGATTGGCAAGCACTATTTTCCGAATCCTCCCCTTCGAGTATTTGGATATATCGTTATACTCTTGCCTCCGGATGAACGAAACCATGAGACGACTGCTCATATTATGAAGACCACACTTGACCAATGGAAGTCTTCCAGGCCGCTGCCCAGTTTTGATTCGACTCGCCAGGAGAAACACTTCCTCGCGAACTTGTTGGGGGCTGACCGTGAGCCGAAGGTGCTCTGAGGGTGATGGGCCGAGATGTCTTCCGGTGTGGTCGCCCGCGAGTCTGGAACTAGGCAAAGTGCGATCGAACGCACAAGTGAAACGTCAGGGACGAAGTGCCTTAGAAGCCGCATACGATTCGCCTGTACTTGCCACGGCAAACAGCGCCAGACAGTGGGTGGCATAAAGCCTCGATACGGTTGCCTGGGAAGGTTGCCGGGTTCGATCCGATCAACTCAATCACCTTTTCGGCACCTGCCCTTCGGGGTCATCGACCGTCCGGCACTCGTTGTCAAATGCCGTCGTGTGGCCGCGGCCCTGGATCGGCCGGGAGTTCGGGTGAAACCCAGCGGGCTGGGGCCCCCCCCGCGCGAGGCCACCCATGCCGAAGCCATCTTCTTTGCCATCGCCTGCGCCTCAGGCGTTGCCGGCGCCTTGCTTGGATCGTTCTGCATCATCGAAACCGAAGGCGAGATCGGATGTGCGCCATGCGCCGGCAACCCCATCGGCATGGGGGATCGAGATGAAAGTCCGCCGCGCAATTCGAGATAGAGTGCGGCGGAAACTCGCGATCGACATCTCGCACCAAAAGCGGACCGCTGCCGTCGTCACGTCGCCCAGCGCCATGGATACCGTGGATACAATGTGATATAGGTGATGCACATGAGAGGGCTCTTTTTAACGACCATTTGCGTGCTCCTCATCGCGGTTCCGCCATGGGCTCTGTGGGCGCAGGATGGCCAGAATCTTCAACATAAAATCGAGGCACTGGAAGCGCAGTCGCAGAAGTATCTCCAGGAACAGAAGCCTGAATTGGCCATCCCGGTCTTGCGTGAAATCACCCGTCTGGATCCGAAGAACTTAGGCGCGCGCGCCAATCTAGGAGTATTGCTGTTTTTTCAGGGGGACTACACGAGCGCTATTCCGCTGATGCGGACGGCTTTGCAACTGAAGCCTGATCTATGGAAAATCAGGGCGCTGTTGGGAATCGCGGAGAAGCGGACCGGCGATTCGGGTCGAGCCCAAGATGATTTAGAGCAGGCATTTTCGAAGCTAGACGATCCTAAGATACGGATGCAAGCGGGTCTCGAACTGATCGAATTGGATTCTTCGGCGGGAGAACTCCAGAAAGCGCTCTCCGTGACCGAAGAGTTGGAGAGAGAGTCGCCGCAAGACCCTCATCTACTCTTCGTAGCCTATGAGATCTCCTCGCAGGTTCTCGACCAGACTCTTTTGAATATGATGGTCGCGGCGCCGAATTCCGCAGAGATGCACATGATGATGGCGGGGGTGCTTGCGCGGCGGGGAGATCATTCGAACGCCATCGAGCAATATCGCGAGGCGATCCGCCTGAATTCGGAGCTGCCGGGAGTTCATTACGAATTGGCGGAGCAACTGAGAACCGCGACAGATCCGGCGCTCAACGCACAGGCTGAGGGTGAATTCAGAGCGGCTCTCAAGGTGAATCAATATGATGAAAAAGCTTGGCGCCGGCTGGGCGAAATCATAGCGGCGAAGGGCGACTACAAGACGGCACAAGAAGACTATAAGAAGGCTCTCGCCTTGGCTCCGCATGACTCGGATGTGCAGACCGATCTGGCAATCGCTCTAATTTCCACGAATCACACACAGGAAGCCATTCCTTTACTGGAAAGCGCAGAGAAGGATGATCCGACCAACGTCGCAGCGCACTATCGTCTCAGTTTGCTGTACCGGCGAGCGGGCCGATTGGCGGATTCCCAGCGCGAGATGGACCTATTCGTCCACTACAGAGATCTCAAAGCAAAACTAGGCAATATATTCAAACAAATGGCCGGCGGACCTGCCCCCAAGTGAGTTTGGAGCGCGAGGCAACACGATCGATCGGTCTTTGCCAGAGAGCAACTGCGTGACTATGAGAAGCATAGCCCTCCGCGCTTTTACGGTTCTCCTGGCATTCGCGATCGGGACTGGCCTGCACAGCCAGCGCTCCGGATCGCATGCAACAACGAAAGAAACAGCGGAACACAGTAGTACTCCGGCACATGCTCCGGCACACACTCTGGTTCCGCAGCTAATCGATATCACCGCTTCTACTCACATTCATTTCAACCACCTCTCTTCGCCGGAGAAGAAATACATCCTGGAATCGATGAGCGGCGGAGTTGCCCTCATCGACTACGACCGCGATGGCTGGCCTGATATCTATTTCACCAATGCGCCGGACGTAGACATGCAGCTGGCCGGGAAGAAGGCACGAAGCGCACTCTTCCATAACAATCATGACGGCACTTTTACAGATGTTACGGACAAAGCCGGCGTGGGCTATCCCTGTTGGGCGATGGGAGCGGTGGTCGGAGATTATAACAATGACGGATGGCCGGATCTGTTGGTGACTTGCTTCGGAGGGGTCGTTCTTTATCGCAATAACGGCGACGGTACATTTACCAATGTCACGAAGCAGGCCGGCTTAGGGGACGATACTCTCTGGGCGATGGGAGCCGCTTTTGGAGACTACGATGGGGATGGTTTTGACGACCTGTTCGTCTCTCATTATGCGGCGCTCACCCTGCACGATCTTCCCGCCTTTGGATCGATGGTAAATTGCCAATACCATATGATTAAGGTTCAATGCGGGCCCCGCGGCCTGCCCGGCTCCCCTGATAACCTCTACCATAACAACCGCGACGGGACATTTACCGACATCTCAAAGCAAGCCGGTGTGAACGACCCGGAGGGGCGGCTTGGCCTGACCGCGGTCTGGTCAGATTTCAACTCAGACGGAAAGCTGGATCTATTCGTAGCGAATGACGGTTCAGGCAACTATCTTTATCGGGACGACGGCAACGGGCACTTTACTGATATTGGCTTACAGTCCGGCGTCGCTCTAGATGAAAACGGCAACGCTCTGGCCAATATGGGAGTCGCTCTGGGTGATTATCTGCACACCGGACGCTTTTCGATCGCCATCACTCACTTTAGCGAACAATACGCGCAGCTTCTCCGAAACGACGGCAATATGAATTTCACAGACGTCTCCGATACATCAGGAATTGCGCGCGCAACGACCAATTTCGTGGGATGGGGAGATGCTTTCTATGATATCGACAACGATGGATGGCCTGACCTGATTATGGTGAATGGCCATGTATACCCCCAGGTGGACCAGGCAAATATCGGAGTCCATTATCGAGAGCCGGGCCTGCTTTTTATGAACAATCGTGACGGGACATTCCGCAATGCGAGCGACGAGGCGGGCGCCGCGCTCAAAGTTCCACAAACGGGGCGCGGCTTGGCGATTGGCGACCTATTCAACGACGGCAAGGAAGAGGTCGTGATCGAGGATATAGAGGGCCAACCGATTATCCTTCGGCCGGAAGGCGGGCCGCACAGCCACTGGATCAGCTTCGAGCTTGGCGGGACCAAAAGTAATAAACTGGCGCTCAACGCGCGGGTAAAGGTGACTGCCGGAGGCTTTACACGGACGGATGAAGTTAGAAGTAGCGGGAGTTATCTCTCGCAAAGTGACTTAAGACTTCACTTCGGGCTTGGCGCGAGTCCGCGCGCGGACAAAGTTGAGGTTTTCTGGCCTTCCGGAAAAGAGGACACGTTGAAAGATATTGCCGCGGATCACTTCTATTGCATCGAAGAAGGCGCAGGCGTGGTTCCATGTCAAAACATTCGACCCGCAAGCCCCGCGAGAACGAGTCAATCCGCAACACCTAAAAATTAAACCCGACGGCGAGGAAGAAGCGTCAAATTTGTGCTGAACTCGCGCCGTTTGCGGTTGTTGCGCGCTCGTGACACCCGATGCCGCCTCGGTTCCCTAGGCCGCTCTGTGCGCGGGACGCCGGGAGATGAAAAGGAATCTAAAAGCTACTCTCATAATGCTGGCTTTGACATGGCCCTTGCGCTTTGATTTACTTGCATCGCATCTAGAAACTGCGAAAACTCCGGTCAAGACGAGAGAATACACCCGGCAAGCCAAGAATATAGGATAAGAATGAAGACGAAAATTAGTTTTGCATTGATGCTGGCCATGGCGTTCACGCTGAGCGGCCCGACGTTGACGATGGCGCAACAGGCCGCGAGCGCACCCGATGCTGCTCCGACCAGGCCCCAGGGCCCGTGCGATATTTACGCCGCCGCCGGCGATGCCTGCGTCGCAGCCCACAGCACCACACGCGCGCTGTACGCCGCCTATAACGGCCCGCTCTACCAAGTGCTGCGCCAGTCGGATGGCAAGACCTTGGACATTGGCGTCGTCCAGCCCGCTTCGTCACCGGTTCCGGATGCGGGAGGATATGCGGACGCGGCTGCTCAGGACAAGTTCTGCGCCAATACGCATTGCTGGATCACCACGATCTACGACCAATCCCCCAACCACAACGACCTGACGCAAGCGCCCCATGGCGGATTCAGCGGCCCGGCGATGGGCGGCTTTAATAATGTTCCGATTGCCGACATGGCGCCGGTTACGATCATGGGACACAAGGTCTATGGTGTCTTCATTGAACCGGGGATGGGCCTCCGCAAGGATGACGCGAAGGGGACGGCGGTCGACGACCAGGCGGAGGGGATGTACTGGGTCGTCAATGGCCACCACTTCAACTCCGGGTGCTGCTTCGACTACGGCAACGCCGAGACCGACAGCCGCGATGACGATGCCGGCACGATGGAAACCGCCTACTTCGGCGATGCCGCTTCCTGGTATCACGGGAAAGCCCCTGGGCCATGGATCATGACCGACCAGGAGAACAACCTGGTAGGTTGCGTCATCCCGGATGGTTCGAAATACTGCCCGGATCTGCCGAGCATCTCCTGGCGATTCGTTCACGCGGTCGCCAAGGGTGAACCGCACCACTGGACTTCTATGGGCGGCAACGCGCAGGGAGGAACCATGTCGGTGATGTTCGATGGACCTCGCGTCAACTCTGAGTATGATCCGATGCGCAAGCAGGGGGCCATCCTGCTGGGCAACGGAGGCGACAACAGCAACGGCTCGCAGGGCACCTTTTATGAAGGGGCAGTGACAGCTGCAAACACCTTCCCCACAGACGCCACCAGCGAACTGGTACAGGCAAATATCGTTGCCGCCAAATATGGCGTCCAGCAACTCAGCCTGACCCCAGCCTCGGCGACGGACGCTCCGCCGGGACTCCAGACGTTCTCCCCGCGTTCCTCTCAGGACTCCACCGTCACGTTCACCAATACCACCGGCGCGCCCGCGACGAATGTGAAGTTGAGCGTTGTGGTTCCCAGGGGATGGACTTCCGTCGTTTCGGGCAGCAGCGAGACTTCGAAGACGCTCGCGGGGCCGGTGGCGCCTGGCGCGAGCGTGAGTGCGACCTTTAAGGTCACCTCGGGACCGCGGCCTTTTAACGGCGACCTCGTCGGCAGTGCGCAGTGGACGGCCAATGGAGCGAAGCAATCCGGAATGTTGGCCGAGAAAGTGCGGAATGTCAGCCCGATCAAGATCAATGAGTTCCGCATTAGCGCTGGTCCTCCCAACAATTCGACGGACTCGTTCGTCGAGCTGTACAACGCCGGGACCCGTAGCGAAGACATCTCCAACTGGACTTTGACTGAGCGTCCGACCCAGCAGGCCATCTTCTCCTCGGTGAAGATCCCGTCTGGAACGAAGCTCGCGGCCGGCGGCTTCTACTTGCTGGGCCTCTCCAACTCCGGGCTAGCGGTTCCGGCGCGCGCGGGCGAGACAACTATCCACGTCAGAAGCACGACTGGCATGTCAGCCGGCGACTCGATCAGCATTGGCGAAGGGAGCGAGGCGGAGACCCGCAAGATCGCAAAAATCGGGACGGCAGCCAGCAACCATACCACGCTTTGGCAACCTCTCCCGGAGGGTCCAGTTATCACAATTCCCGTCGGCTCCACCAACGTGCCTGTTGAAAACGTGGCTGGCTTCGTGGTCGGCGAGAAGATAGCCCTTGGCTATGGCGCCACCTACCCAGCCGTCGCAAGGACACGGGAGCAATATGAGGTGGCCACGGTCACCGCAATCGGCAAGCCAGGTACGCAAGCTCGCCTGGCAGCGGCCGCACCCGCTGGGTCGACCAACATCAAGGTAACGTCTGTGGCCGACATCTCGGTTGGTGACAAGATCAGGTTGGACATCGACAGCGTCGGCCACGGGATCGAATGGGTCACGGTAACACGCGTCGGTTCAGCCACTGGCCACACAGCACTCATCGGGGCTGCGGACGCAGGTGCGACCAGTATCAAAGTTCGCAGCGCGTCCGATCTGGCAGTGGGCGACAAGCTGACCATCGGCGCTGCGGCGAACCAGGAAGCAGTTACTATCACCTCCGTCGGCAGCCAGAGTTTTACAGGCACGAGCGTGGACTTCAAGCCGGCTCTCACCAAGGCCCACCGCAACGGCGACGAGGTCGTCGCTCCAGGCACGGGCTTAGGCTTGGCTGCGCCACTGAAGTTCAACCATTCCGATAACCTCCCCTTCAGCGATCGGGGAACGGGGATCACCTTCCAGCCTGCAACCGCCTTCCCCCACTCGAGCAACGAGCCCGTACAGGCGCTCGGCACCGGTATCACGCTCGACAGTCCGCTGACCAACGGCCACGCGATCAACGCGGTCGTGCGCGACGCCGCCGTCACAACCGCAGGCTACCAAGGTACGCCGGCGCCCAACCAATGGTTCGGGGGCCCCGAGCTTACCACCACTACCATCTCCTTTGGAAGATTCACCAGGATCTTGAGAGAGGGCAGCATGGTGTTGCGTGACGCCGATGGACTGGTTGCCAACAGCCTCAACTATGGTGGCCTCACCGATCCATGGGCCGCCGAGGGCTACCAAGCGACCTCCGGGCCAGGGGAGAGTGGCTGCTATGCAAAGGCGCCTGGGCCGGCCGGCGGCTTTAACCCGTTCGCTCCGGCGGCAGCCGAAGGGGCCGATGTAAGCGCGGGCCGCTTCCCAGACGGCCATGACACAGACAGCAACTGCACGGATTTTCTGACGACGCCCACAACCAACCTGTCCGCTCCCGCCACCGCCGGCGCAACCAACATAAAGGTCGCCACAGTAGCGGGCTTTCAACCCGGCCAGACGGTCAGGATTGGCAGCGGCGCGCAGCTGGAAACCGCTGTAATCGCGACGGTCGGCACGGCAGGCGCCACCACGGTAGAAACCGCGACCAGCGCGGGTGCGACCGTGATCCCTGTCGCAAACACGATGGGGTTTAGTAACGGCCAGACCATCAACATTGGCACTGGATCGAACTCGGAGACGGCAGTCGTCGTTTCCACCGGCAGGCGCCGCCCGGCCTCCATCACCGTCGCCGCACCGCTGAAGTCTGCGTACGCTGCCGGTGCACAGGTCTCCGGCACCGGCATCACGCTCACTGCTGCCCTAGCTAAGGAGCACTCCAGCGAGGCGCAGGTCTCGGGAAGCGCTCCCACGCCTGGCGCCCCCAACCACTATTACAGGAAGGCTCAATGACTCGGCCAATAGGGCGTATCTTGGCGTCCACAGAACGCTGAGGAGCGCCCTTACGGTTTGATCAGGGCGTGGATACACGTCCTTCAAGGAATGGCGGAGCCGGGATGGCATGTTCTCAGCTCCGCCATCGGCGGTCGGCAAGATCGTCAAGGTGATTCCGGTGTGAATGCCCCGTCCACCGCAACAAGCAGGTGAACCGTTCGCGTGCCCAACAGCGATGCTTCATCTCGTCGGATAAGGACCCACCCAACCTCCTTGCTTTCGACCCTCCGCATCTCTTCGTAAAGCCCACGCTTGCTCATATTCCTGAGCCGCTTGCATTCGATCAGATCCGCGACAATCTCCGGGAACTTCAGCCGGATCGTTCATCGCAGAAGTCCGCTATAGCAACAACCTCTGCCGAATCCGCCGCGCGGTCGTGATCCAATTCTGCGTTGTAACCTCGTATTACGGATGCTTCTCCAAAGCAGACTCCGGAAATTTCCAATGAATAACCTCGTACAACTCGCAATCGACAACGATGTTGCCGTCATCACCGTCAACAATCCGCCGGTGAATGCCTTGAGCGTTGGCGTCCCTGAGGGGATCATCGAGGCGTTGCACATCCTCAATGCGAACCCACACGTCACGGCGGCGGTGCTGATCGGTGCGGGGAGAACCTTCGTGGCGGGCGCCGACATCAAGGAGTTCGCCAACCTTGTCGCCTCCATCTCCCAGAATGGCGGTGTCCTGCTGCGGAATTCGTTTGCTGAGGTCGCGCTAGCGGTGGAAGACAGCAAGGTTCCGATAGTAGTGGCGATCCATGGCACAGCTCTAGGCGGAGGTCTTGAACTGGCAATGGCTGGGGCCTATCGTGTGGCGCTGGCGAACTCCCGGGTGGGACAACCTGAAGTCAAGCTGGGGATTATTCCAGGAGCGGGCGGCACACAACGCCTTCCACGGCTGGCGGGGATGGCCAGAGCCCTTGAGATGTGCGCGGATGGAAATCCGATCGGGGCCGAAGAAGCGCTGCGCGTCGGGATCATCGACAGACTAGTCATCGGGAATACTTATAGCGAGTTACTCATCGAATCCGTGGTCGTTGCGAAGGAGATGAGGGGTAAACCATGGACAAAGACTCGCGACCTCTCAGCAAAGCTCGGAACCAAGATCGAGAACGCGCCCATCTTTGCGGCGGCCCGAGACGCAGCAGCAAGAATGAACCAAGGTCAGCGCGCACCATTGGCCGCGATTGAGGCCGTGGAGGCGTCAGCAACGATGAGCTTTGTCGACGGGTTTGCACTTGAACAAAGGCTATTTGCCGAATGTCTCGTATCGGCGCAATCCAAGGCCCTCATTCATGTGTTTTTTAGCGAGCGCGAGGCCACTAAAGTTCCCGATATTCCCATGCACACGGTGCCCGTCTCGATTGCAACGGCCGCGGTCGTCGGAGCCGGAGCAATGGGAAGCGCCATTGCAATGACTTTTGCAAATGGGGGGATTCCACTCGCTCTGAAAGGCAGTGATCGAGCAAGCCTCGATCAGTGTATGGATACAATCCGGCTGCGTTATGCGGATTCGGTCACCAGCGGCCGCCTTACGCAGGACGCCGCGGACGAGAGACTCGCAAGGATCGAACCGACCCTCAACTATCAAGACCTCTCGGATGCCGACGTGGTGGTTGAAGCTCTTCAGGAAGAAATGTCGCTCAAGAAGAAGATATTTGCGGAATTGGATTCCGCTTGCAAGGCGGGAGCGATCCTTGCAACGAGTACGTCCATACTAAACATCGATGAGATTGCCTCAGCAGTCACACGTCCAGAAGACATTATCGGACTTCATTTCCCTGCTCCCATCAATACGACTCGATTGATTGAAATCGGGCGCGGCAAGAAATCCTCTCCTACAGTGATTGCCGGCGCCATGCTGCTCGCCCGCAGGCTTGGCAAAGCCGTCGCAGTCAGCAAGTGCCTTGGGTCCGTGGGAAATCGCCTGCTCGGGCAATATTGGCAGCAAGCCCAGTTGTTGGTCGACGATGGCGCAACAGCAGAGGGGGTCGATCGTGCGCTGACAGAGTTTGGGATGGCGGCCGGACCATTTGAGTCAATGGACGTGTATGACGAACAACTCCACGCAATGCCATATCTGGAGGTGACAGCACTGGTCCGTAATCGGGTTGCCGGTAGTGGCATTCGGCAGTGTGACATCAGCACCCGGGAAATCCTCGATCGGACGGTGTGGGCCTTGGTGAATGAAGGCGCTCGCGCACTGGAAGAAGAATGTGTGGAAAGGGCTTCGGACATCGATACGCTGTACG
>Ga0207933_1002906_pt1 | contig 10605 bp, 9 predicted proteins | sample NGESurdeep092012_4_FD_184488 | JGI IMG/M metagenome (GOLD analysis project Ga0207933, IMG submission 184488) | Arctic peat soil microbial communities from Barrow, Alaska - NGEE Surface sample F53-3 deep-092012 (SPAdes) | ecosystem: Environmental > Terrestrial > Soil > Wetlands > Peat ...
TTTCCACGCCAGCCGAAGGACGGGCTCGACGCCATCCTTTCCGACGGAGTCACCTGTGTCAGCGCAACACCCACGTACTGGCGCTTCCTGCTCGCAGAAGCGCGCAGCCGCCAGGTGCAGCTCCCCCGACTGGAGCAGATCACGCTGGGCGGTGAGGCCAGTCCCGCCGATCTGTTGGACGAGATCCGAGCCACCTTCCCTCTGGCCCGGGTGTCGCAGGTCTACGCATCGACCGAATTCGGCTCGATCACGTCGGTAAACGATGGGCTGCCGGGCATCTCCATCGGCTCGCTGTGGAGCCCGTCGAACCCGACCTCCAATGTGCGCGCCGAGAACGGCGAACTGTGGGTGCGGGCCGAGGCCGGCATGCTCGGCTATGCCGACGACGCCGATGGCGACACCCCCAGCCCGACGGCGTGGCGGCCGACGGGCGACGTGATAGAGATCGTCGGCACACGCGTGCTGTTCCGGGGCAGACAGTCCGAGATCATCAACGTGGGAGGCGTCAAGGTCCACCCGCTGCCGGTCGAAGAGCGGATCCTCGCCCTGGAATCCGTGAAGGCCGCCCGCGTCTTCGGGCGCCCGAGCAAGTTGACCGGCGCCATTGTGGCGGTGGAGATCGTGCCGACCGAAGGCACGGACAAGGCGGACGCCGACAAGATCCGGCGCGACGTCAGGAATGTCGTAGCCGACCTGCCGCGGGCCTGGCAGCCACGCAGCGTGACGGTGGTCGACGCCCTGGAGACCCGGGGCGGCAAAACAGTGAGGGGTACTGAGCATGAGTGAAGCCATTCCGCGCGTCGCGTTGGTGACCGGGGGCAGCCGGGGACTGGGCGCCGGCCTCGTCCAGGCCTTCCTCGACGCCGGCTACTGCGTCGAGACCTGCGCCCGCACGACGACGGACACCGTCCAGGCCTGGGAGGAGGACCCGGAATACAAGGAGCGCTTTCACTTCCGTGCGACCGACGTCGCCGACCCGGCCGAGGCGGAACACTTCGTCAAGGAGGCGGCAAAACGGTGGCGTCGGATCGACGTCCTTGTGAACAATGCCGGTGTCGCGCGCGAAGGCGTCATCGGGTTGTTCGGCGACGAAGCACTCGACCAGGTGGTCGACCTGAACCTCAAGGGCACCGTCTACGTGACGAGGGCGGCCAGCCGCGTGATGCTGGCGCGGCGCGCCGGCGCCATCATCAACATCTCCTCGGTGGTCGGGCTCTCGGGCTACCGCGGCCTCTCGGTCTACGGGGCGACCAAAGCCGCTCTCGACGGGTTGACGCGAGCGTTGGCCCGGGAGCTCGGGTCCCGTGGCATCACCGTCAACAGCGTGGCGCCCGGGTACCTGCGCACGGAAATGAGCCATGGCCTCGACGAGGACCAACTGGGCCAGATCGCCCGGCGAACTCCGCTCGGCCGCCTCGGCGAGCCCGACGACGTGGCGCGAGCCGTGTTGTTCCTGTCCGACCCCGCCAACACGTTCCTCACCGGCCAGGTCGTGGTCGTCGACGGCGGGCTGACCTGTTGACCTGTTGACCTGCTGAGCTGCTGACCTGTTGACCGGGCAGACCCGCTGACCCCATTGCGACCGGGTTGCACTCTTCGGCCTGGTTCAGCTCCGCTTCGGCGACCAGCTCCAGCGTCGTAAGCCGACGATGGCGCCCCCCACCCCCCAGATCGCCATGACGCCGAGGTCGTGCCAGGGCCAGATCGGCGTGCCCGGTTGCCCGGTGAACGACGCCACCAACGCGTCGATCAAATGCCGGATGGGGAAGAAGTTGGCGAACGTGGCCAAGCCCGAGCCCGGGGGGATGGGGAACCAGAGCCCCGACAGCGCCACGAGGATGAAGAACGTCAGGCTCACCATGGGCCCCGCCGCGTCGGCGTTGGGCACCAGTGTGCTCATGCCCACACCCAATGCGCTGTAGCAGAGCATGGCGACGATGAGCGTCACGATGAACGGCAGCCAGTGCGCCGGACCGTGCACTCCGTAGCCGAGGCGGCCGATCACCAACAGGAGGATCACGCCGAGCGCGGCGATGATCATGGCGTTCAACAGCACGGCGGACATCGCCATCCACGTGGGCAGTGGGCTCAGCCGGAGCCGCTTCAAGAGACCCACCTCGCGCCGGTTGACCAGCTGAATGGCCAGGATGGTGAAGCAGGCGGCCATGACGCCGTAGGCGCAGAAGCCGGCCACGTAGTAGTCGATGAGCTTGATATGGCCGTACGAGCTCACCGTCGTGGTCCCGGCCGTGGCACCCAGCAGGATCAGGAAGACGACCGAGAAGGCGATCGTCATGAGCGCGCCGATCGGGTTCAGCCAGAACGAGAGCTGCTCGTAGCGCACCTGGCGCGCCACCAGCGGGAAGTCGCTCAGACCGCGGAACGACCCCTTCTGCGGTACCTCCAGGGTGCCCGCGCCATCGGTGCTCATGCGTCGGACCGCGTCAGACCTAGGTAGATGTCCTCGAGCGACTCTCGCAGCACGGACAGCCCCGCCAGCGCGTGGCCACCGTCCAAGGCCCAGCCCGTCAGGTCATGCAGCACACGCAGCTCGTCCCCGGTGTGGATGAGCACATGGCCGTCTCCGGCGGCCGGCTCGGCGGGAAAGGGCAACTCGCCCAGCGCCACCCCGTCGGGCAGACGGAAGCGGATGGTCACCGCGCCCATGTCCCGTCCCCCGATGGAGGACGGGGTGCCACTGGCCACGATCTCCTGCCCGAAGAGCACGGCCACCCGATGGGCCAGCGCCTCCACCTCATCCATGTAGTGCGTGGTCAGCAGCACGGTGGTCCCGGCCGAGGACAACCGCTTGATCAGGTCCCAGGTATCACGCCGACCGGCCGGGTCGAGGCCGGTCGTCGGCTCGTCGAGGAACAAGAGGTCGGGATTGCCGATGATGCCGAGGCCCACATCGAGGCGTCGCTGCTGACCGCCCGACAGCTTCTTGATCCGCTCGTCCGCCTTCTCGCGCAAGCCGATGAGATCGATGACCTCGTCGATCGGCCGCGGGCTCGGGTAGTACCCCGCATTGCGCGAGATGACCTGGCGCACGGAGTAGTAGGGCTCAATGGCCAGCTCCTGCAGCACCACGCCGATGCGCGTGCGCAGCCAGCGCTGCGTGCTGTGGTCGGCCGGATCGACGCCGAGCGTCCGCACCGTCCCGCCGCTCCGGTCACGAAAGCCCTCGAGGATCTCCACCGTGGTGGTCTTGCCGGCTCCGTTCGGTCCGAGCAAGGCGAACACCTCGCCCTTCTCCACCTCGAAGCTGACGTCGCGCACCGCCACCGTGTCCCCGTAGGACTTGGAGAGGTGTTCCACTTGGATGGCCGGCGAGAGCATCGGCATCGACGCTATCGGGCTATGGCACACCGACCAGGGAGCGGGGATTGCGGATGTCGGCCCGGCGGAAGGGTCAGGAGGCCGCCGCGACGTCGGCGGCGGGCACAGCGCGGTCAGCTTCCTGCGCCTCCACCACTTTGTCGAGGAGATCGCGCAATTGACGGAGTTCAGCGGGCGGCAGACACGAGAATGCCGCCGGCGGCACGGACAGGACCTGGTCGATGTCCGCCGCTACGGTGCGCCCGGCCTCGGTCAGCACAATGATCTTCACCCGCCTGTCGTACGGGGCGGGCTCCCGGCGGGCCAAGCCCCGAGCATCGAGGTCATCGACGAGGGCGGTGATGTAGGAGGGGTCCACGCCGATGCCACGCGCCATGTCGCCCATGGACACGCCGTCCCGCTTGCCCAGGCGCATCAGGGTCTTGATCACGCCGGGCGACAGCTGCAGACGGGCCCCGAGTGCAGCCATGCGCTCCACGTGCTCGCCCTCGAAGGCGACCCTGCGTAGGCGCTCGAAGGCATCCTCGGCCACTCCCATGGACCGATTGTCCCACCGGGGAAAGTCTTTGACAACTCCATACCTTTGAGTATTATGAAGTAATCGCCATGGCCTCCACCCAAGCCTCCTCCGCCTCGTTCACCCTCTCCCCCGAGCTGCGCCGCACGTCGAGCGTCGTCGTCCTCGGATCGATCATGTCGATCCTCGACACGACGATTGTGGCGGTGGCGCTGGCCACGCTCGGACGGGACTTCCACGTCTCGGTCACGACCATCCAGTGGGTGGCCACGGGCTACCTGCTGGCGCTGTCCATCGTCATCCCGGTCACCGGATGGGCGGTGGACCGCTTCGGGGCCAAGTTGGTCTGGATGACCTCGCTCACCCTCTTCATCATCGGCTCGTGCCTGTGCGGAGTGGCCTGGTCGGCCAACTCGCTCATCGCCTTCCGGGTGGTCCAGGGCATCGGTGGCGGCATGCTGCTCCCGGTCGGTCAGTCGATCCTGGCCCGGGCCGCCGGGCCGCAGCGCATGGGTCGCGTCATGAGCATCATCGGTGTCCCCCTGGTGCTCGGGCCGATCATGGGGCCGGTCATCGGCGGGCTCATCGTGTCGAACTTCAGCTGGCGCTGGATCTTCTACATCAACCTGCCCATCGGCATCATCACGCTGGCGCTCTCGAGCCGGTGGCTGCCCAAGTGGGACACCGACGAGCGCTTCGTCTCCTCGTTCGACACCCTCGGGTTCTGCCTGCTCTCCCCCGGGCTGGCCGCCCTCGTGTACTCCTTGGCCGAGGTGGGCACGACGGGCAGCTTCACCAGCATGTCGGTGGTGATCAGCTTCGTGCTCGGCGTTGTGCTGATGGCCGGGTTCATTGCGCATGCGCTGCACATCAAGAACCCGTTGCTGGAGTTGCACCTCTTCAAGGACCGCAGCTTCACCATCGCCAACATCTGCATCTTCATGCTGGGCTTCACGCTGTTCGGCTCCATGTTCCTGCTGCCGCTCTACTACCAGATCGCCCGCGGGCAGGAGGCCTGGGTGGCTGGTCTGTTGATGGCGCCGCAGGGCATCGGTGCAGCGTGCATCATGCGCTGGGCCGGGAGCATGACGGACCGTGTCGGGCCGCGACGCATTGTGCCGTTCGGCATTCTGTTGATGGCGGCGGCGACGATCCCGTTCGCCTTCGTCTCGTCGTCAACGAGCGAAGTGCTCCTGGCCGGGACGCTGTTCGTGCGCGGGATCGGTCTCGGGTTGACGATGATGCCCGTCACCGCGGCGGCCTACGTCGGCCTCACCCACGCCGAGATCCCCAAGGCGAGCACGACCATGAACATCGTGCGCCAGGTCGGCGGCTCGGTGGCCACTGCGTTGTTCGCCGTGGTGCTGGAGCGCCAGATCGTGACGCAGCTCGGGCCGGCGGCGGCCAAGGCGGGCGGGAGCACGGGCGTGATCTCGACCACCACCGCCCTGCCGCCCCGGGTGGCCGACCCCGTGGCAGCCGCCTTCGCCCACACGTTCTGGTGGGCCATCGGGGCCATCCTGATCGCGTTCGTCCCCACCCTGTTCCTGCCCAATCACGCTGCGGCGGCGGCGGGCGGCGCGTCATCAGATGACGGCGGCGGTGACGATGATGGTGCCGGCGCAGGGACCGGGACACCCATCACCGGGGCCATGATCGACTGACGTCCCGACCCGATCGCCTCCTGGCCGTCATCACGTTTCAGCTGTCCCAGGGCGGCTTCGTCGCGGCGGAGGAGGAAGCGCACGAACTGGTCGCCCATGCCGGCGGCGACGCGCTGGTTGCGCAAACCCTGGCCGACCGGCGCCTCGCTGGCGAGCCCCTGGCCTGGATCACCGGCCACGCCGACTTCGGCGAACACTCCATCGTCGTGCACCCCGGTGTGTACGTCCCCCGCTGGCAGAGCCTCGAACTGGCCCGGCGCGCCGCCGCCCGCCTCCCCGACGACGGCACGGCCATCGACCTGTGCACCGGCTCGGGGGCCATCGCCGCCGCGGTGGCGGCGGCCCGACCCGGCGCCCGGATGGTGGCGGCGGACAGCGACGAGCGAGCAGTGGCCTGCGCCCGGGCCAATGGCGTCGAGGCCTGGCGGGGCGATCTGTTTGCCCCACTGCCGGCAACGTTGCGGGCGGCGACCGACGTCGTCGTCTCCGTGGTCCCCTATGTGCCGTCCACCGAGCTGCACCTCCTCCCCCGGGACACGCTGGCGTTCGAGGACGCCTCTCACTATGACGGTGGTCCGGCTGGCCTCGACCTGCTGCACCGCGTCGTCACCGAGGCACCGGACTTCCTGCGACCGGGAGGGGCCGTCCTGCTGGAGCTGGGCGGTGACCAGGCCGACCAGCTCCGCCCCGTGTTGGACGGGGCCGGGTTCGGCTCGGTCGAGACCTGGTCCGACGAGGACGGGGACCTGCGGGGCCTGGAGGCGACGTTCGGCTGATCGCGTGGCCGCCGCTGGCGCTGGCCAGGCGGCGGCGCTGGCCTCAGCGACGGGCGAAGACGAGCGCCACTGATGTGCGGTCCACCACGTGCCAGTGCGGATCGCGGGCCAAGAAGAGCGCCAGAGGCGTGCGCGGAGCCCACACCACGTAGTCGACATGGAAGGCGGACAGCACGGGGTCCGGGTTCGTCGTCAAATTCGTCACCGCCATGAACTCGGTGAGCACCTTGCCCTCGAAGAGGTCCGTCCGCCCGTCGACGAAGGTGGCTCGGTGGCGGGCCACCGAATAGTCACCCCACGTGTATTGCGTGAAGATACGGCCGGGGTGCGCGTCCAGGTAGTTGAACGCCGCCACGGGTTGGGACGACGCCACCTGACCGGCCGGCACTGCCGGAATGGCCACGACGACGATGGCCAGGACCACCAGTCCCCCGCCCGTCCACCGACGAGCCGTCGCCCCCCAGGGTGCGCGCATCGGGAGGGTGGCGGCCACGCCGGCGGCGACCACCAACAGGTACACGGCGAGCCGCTGGGTCTGGATCGCCTCCACGAACAGCAGCACTCCGAGCGAGAGCTCGAGGAGCGGCAGCCGCCGCGTCCAGATGCACGCGACGAGGACAGCCAAGGGGACGCAGTAGATGAGCAGCGTCGTGACAGAGTGGAAGTTCGGTGAGTTCCACTCCGTGATGTACTGCGCGATCTGCCCGTTGCGTGACACGGCGACGTCGTAGGCCAGCAGGCCCGGACCGTAGGGCGTGAGGCAGGATGCGAGCACGCTCCCCAGCAGCGCCAGGGCGAGCGATCCGGTGAAGGGCGACTGGTGCACGCCGCCGATCCGCTGCACGAAGCGCTCCGGCATCAGCGACCAGCCCAACTCGACGGCCAGCACGAAGAGCCCCAACAGGATGGAGCCGTGAGTGTTGACCCAGAGGAGGCAGAGGAGAGGAAGGAGCAGCAGCCAGCGCGGGTTGGCCCGCGCCTTGGTGAGCAGGAGCAGCTCGAGTGGAAGCCAGACCAGGGAGAAGTCGAGCCCGCGGTCGCCCGCCACGATGCCGGCGATGAGGGCGGCGAGCACAAGGACGATGGCGACGACCCGTCCGCCCCGCGCACCCAGGGCGCGGGCGTAGGCGGCCGTCGTGATGAGACAGAGCCCGCCGAGGACGATGGCGTAGAGGCTGTAGGCCAGGTTCCCGAAGGCACGGAACAGGGTGGCGAGGGCGATCTCGGATCCCCACTCGTCGGTCACCCAGCGCCGGTGTGACTCCGTGTAACTGAACGGGTCGAGACCCATGAAGGCGTGATGGGCCAGCATCCACTGACCGGCCGCCAACGACCAGAACTCGTCGTTGGACAGGTCGTGCGCGCGGGCCACCCCTGCGACGAGGCCGATCCCGATGACGATGCCGACGATCTCGATGGCGCGTTGTGGGATCGGGCCGCGACGCCGGCCGCTGCTGCTGCGGCGCGGCGGAGCATCCGGCAGACCTGCTCCGACAGTGGCGGCGCCGGTCGTCGGCACATCGAGTTTCTCGACGACCCGGGCGCTCGCCTGCACTGCTCCCCCCTCACACCGGTCCCCCACCGGTCTCCCTGCGTGCACGGTACAACCCGTCCCCACATGGCAGCGTGGCCGGACGGTTGCGATCCCGTCGCTTCGCGTCCGCTCAGCAGCTGGGCTGCAGGACGAGCGCCTTGACGAGCGAGGGCCACTCGTAGACGATGCCGCGGACCCAGGCCCAGAAGCCCGGTGGCGTGACGCCGACCTCGAGCACCTGACCCGGATAACAGCGGCCGATGCGCAGGCGCGCCCGCGTCGCCTGCGTCGTCGGCATCACGACGATGACCCGGTCCCAGTGGTGCACGGCCGCCAGCCGAGCGATGGCACGACCCTCGCCCTGCGTGGACAAGGGGTTGGCCCGGAAGCACAGCAGCCGGACGGAAGGAACCTCGGGGAGGACGGAGCCGTGGCACCCAGAACCCGGAACGAGCGAGAGCACGACCGTCGGCGCATAATGCTCCCGCGCCAGCGCCACGCCTTCATCGAACGGTCCGGCGCCGTTGCCGCCCAGCACCACAATGGCGCTCGAGCGCTGCGGCGCGTTCACATCTGGGTAGACGAAGAGGAGCAGCGTCAAGGCCACGAAGGCCAGGACCAACACGACGACCGCCGCCGCGACGGCCACGAGGGTCCGGCGCTTCGACGTCAGAGGCACTGGCGCTCCGCACCTGACGGCGGGGAAGTCCGCGGCGAGGTCGATGGGGGCAGCGCCGGCGGCGGCGGCGGCGGCGGCGGCGGCGGCTCACCACAAAGTCGACGGGCGGTAGCGATACACTGTCCACCGTGCGATAGAGCCTGACGCGCCCGACGGTCACAGCACTCTGCGACCACGTCCATCCGCCGTCCTCTTTCCCCGTCCCGGAGTTCCGCATGTCCCCTGCTTCTGCTTCTGCCGCACCGCACGCGACGCTGGTCGCCCGCCATCTGCACCACGAGCGCGGCGGACACGTGGTGCTCGACGACGTGTCCTTCTCCGTCGGTCCCGCCACCTGCCTGGGCGTCGTCGGCCCGAACGGGATCGGCAAGTCGACCCTCCTGCAGATCCTGGCCGGCCTGTTGGTCCCGACGGCCGGGGAGGTCAGGGTGGAGCCGCCCAACGCCACCGTCGGGTATTTGAGCCAGGAGCACGGACACGATGATGACAAGACCGTCGCCGACACCCTGACCCGGCGCGCCGGCGTGACGGCCGTGGAGTCGGAGCTGGCCGCAGCGGCCTCGGGTCTGGCCGCCGGCGGATCGGCGGCCGAGGAGCGATACGCGGTCGCCCTCGAGCGCTACGAGGCCGTCTCGGCCGGGGACTTCGAGGCCCGGTTGGTCAGCGCCTGCGCGCAGGTGGCGCTCCCACCCGACGTCGCCGGACAGCCAGTATCGACCTTGTCCGGTGGGCAGCAGGCCAAGGTGGCGCTCGCCGCCATTCTGCTCGCCCGCTTCGACCTCACCCTCCTCGACGAGCCGACCAACGATCTCGACTTCGAAGGCCTGGCGCGCCTTGAAGACATGGTGATCCGACGCACCGGCGGCATGGTCATCGTCTCTCACGATCGCGCCTTCCTCGAACGGACGGTCACCGACGTCCTCGAATTGGACGAGCACTCCCGCGGCGGCATGGTCTACGGGGGCGGCTGGGTGGCCTACCAGAGCGAGCGCACCGCTGACCAGGCCCACGCCGTCGAGGACCACGCCGTTTACGAGTCCCAGCGCGCCGACCTGCGACGCCGGGCCCAGCGCGAGCGGCAGTGGGCTACCAGTGGCGTGGCCCGCGAGAAGAAGCATCCCAGGGACAACGACACGTCACAGCGCAACTTCCGCATGGAACGGACGGAGAAGCTGGCGGGGAGAGCCAGGCGGACAGAACGCGCGCTCGACGCGCTCGATGTGGTGGAGAAGCCCTGGGAGGGCTGGGATCTGCGCTTCACCATTAAGGAGACGGCACGCTCGGGCGATGTCGTGGTCCGCCTGGAGGATGCGGTGATCGAGCGGGGCGCCTTCACCCTCGGACCCTTCACGCTGGACATCGCCTGGGCCGACCGGGTGGCGCTCGTCGGGCCCAACGGGTCGGGCAAGACCACCCTCGTCGAAGCGGTGCTCGGGCGCCTGCCTCTCTCCGCCGGCACACGCCGGCTGGGTCCGAGCGTCGTGGTGGGCGAGCTGGCCCAGGACCGGCGCATCCTGGGCGACGTCCCCAACCTGGGCGACGCCTTCACCGCGGCGACTGGTCTGCCCCGCGACCAGGCCCGCTCGCAACTGGCCAAGTTCGGGCTCGGTGCCGACGCGGCACTCCGCCCTGCATCGACCCTGTCGCCGGGCGAGCGCACCCGGGCGGAGCTGGCCGCCTTCGCCGCGCTGGGCGTCAACTTCCTGGTGCTCGACGAGCCCACGAACCATCTCGATCTGCCCGCCATCGAGCAGCTCGAGTCGGCGCTCCAGAGCTTCGGCGGGACGCTCCTGCTGGTCTCCCACGACCGGCGCCTGCTCGAGACGGTCACCACCACCCGCCGGGTCGAGCTTCCTGACAGGAATGACCCGTCCAGGGGCCTGCGCAAGGGCTGAGGCAGGCCCCCGTTCCCAGAGGGCGAGGCTGAAGCTGCCGGGCGTCGCCTCGGGAGCGCGCGGCAGCGGGTTGGGAGACGGAGACAGCACATGCCCGGTGGCCAGCGTCAGGCTCTGCCGGCCGTACGGCCGGTCGTCGGTGAGACCGGGCCCGTCGGCCTGTCGCCGGCGGGTCAGCCGCCTGACTTCCGCCTGCTCTTC
>Ga0207933_1002907_pt1 | contig 10601 bp, 8 predicted proteins | sample NGESurdeep092012_4_FD_184488 | JGI IMG/M metagenome (GOLD analysis project Ga0207933, IMG submission 184488) | Arctic peat soil microbial communities from Barrow, Alaska - NGEE Surface sample F53-3 deep-092012 (SPAdes) | ecosystem: Environmental > Terrestrial > Soil > Wetlands > Peat ...
GACCGCCGCCAGGGTCAGTCCCTTGCGCTCGATCCGGCTGATGATCTCGCCCACCAGGCCGCGTTCGACGGCATCGGGCTTGCAGATGACAAGAGTTCGTCCCACGAGCGAGGCAGGCTAGCGCACGCCCCGACCACCCCGGCACCGGGGGCGGGTCAGGCGGCGTCGGGGACCAGCAACCGCCGGGCCTCGGCCACCACGTACAGCGAGCCGCACACCACCACCCGGTCGCCGGGCCCGGCCCGGCCCACGGCCAGCTGGACGGCCGCGCCGGGCGACATGGTCACGGTGACCTCCATGCCCAGCCCCCTCGCCGCCTCGGCCACCACGTCGGCCGGGAGGGCGCGGGGCGAGTCGGGTGCGCAGGCCACCACCGAACGCACCCCCGCGGTGAGGAGCGCCTCCAGCATGGCCACCGGATCACGCCCGGTGAGCATGCCGACCACGGCCTGGGCCTCGCCCTCCACGCTGAACTCCTCGACGAGGGCCCGGGCCAGGACCAGCATGCCGGCCACGTTGTGGGCCCCGTCCACCACAACCAGGGGATGGCGGGCGACCACCTCGAGGCGACCGGGCACCCGCACCGAGGCGAAGGCCTCCTCGACCACGTCCTCGTGGAGGGGCGACCCGAAGAAGGCCTCCACAGCGGCAAGGGCCACCGAGGCGTTGTCGCCCTGATGGGCCCCGTGCAGGGGCACGAGCAGCTCGCCATAGGCCGCGCCCGGTGTGCGGACGTCGACGAGCCGGCCACCGACGGCCAGCCGGTTGGACGTGCAGGCGAACTCGTTGCTCCGGACCCACACCTCGGCGGCACCGGCCGCCTCGGCGGCCCGACGCAGCTGGTCCACCAGGGTGGGGTCGGTCTCCCCGACGATCACCCGGCTGCCGGCCTTGAAGATGCCCGACTTGTCGCGGGCGATGTCCTCCAGCGTGGGGCCGAGCACCTCGGTGTGGTCGAAGCTGACGTTGGTCAGGACCGCCACCTCGCCGTCCACCACGTTGGTGCAGTCCCACCGCCCGCCCAGACCCACCTCGATGACGGCCACGTCGACGGCCTCGTCGGCGAACCAGGCCAGCGCCGCTGCCGTGAGCAGTTCGAACCGGGTCGGCGGGTCCTCCATCAGCCGCTCCAGTCGGGCCAGGGCCTCCAGCTCCTCCACGAAGGCCGTGTCGTCGATGGGCTCGCCGTTCCGGCACAGGCGTTCGTTGACCCGGCTCAGGTTGGGGCTGGTGTACGTGCCCACGGTCAGGCCCTGGGCACCGAGCAGGGCGGTGACCATGGCTGCGGTCGAGCCCTTGCCGTTGGTGCCGGTGATGTGCAGGGACGGGAAGGCGTGCTGCGGGTCCCCCAGCAGCGCGGCCAGTGCCCGCATGCGGTCGAGGCTCGGCAGCGTACGCCGGGTCGGCATCGTCGACTCGAAGTCGATATGGGAGTCCAGCCAGGCCAGGGCCTGAGGGAGATCGTCGAAGGGCACAGTCGGGAGCAGGACGGCTGAGTGCCACACCGACGCGCCGGGGCGCCGGGCGGCCGGCCTCTAGGAGGCGGCCCTGCGACTCCGGGTGGACTTGGCCGGTGGGCTGTTCAGCGGCACCAGGGTGGGGTGGACCTTGTCCAGCACCACCGCCCGGTCCACCACGCACTTGGAGATGTCGGTGCGGCTGGGCAGGTCGTACATCACCTCGAGCAGCACCTCCTCCAGGATGGCTCGCAGACCCCGGGCCCCCGTCCCCCGCAGGAGGGCCTGCTCGGCCACGGCCTCCAGGGCGTCGTCGGTCAGCTCCAACTCGATGTGGTCCAGCTCGAAGGTCCGCTTGTACTGACGGGTGAGGGCGTTCTTGGGCTCCACCAGGATCTGGATCAGCGCGTCCTTGTACAGGTGCGATACGGCGCTGACCACCGGGAGTCGTCCGATGAACTCGGGGATCAGCCCGAATTTCATCAGGTCCTCGGGTAGCACGTGGCGGAGCAGCTCGGAGTCGTCGCGCTCGGCCGCCTTGCGCACCTCGGCCCGGAAGCCCATCCCCTTGCGGCCGATGCGGTTCTCGATGATGGTGTCGATCCCGGCGAAGGCCCCGCCGCAGATGAACAGGATGTTGGTGGTGTCGATCTGGATGAACTCTTGATGGGGGTGCTTCCGCCCACCCTGGGGCGGGACCGACGCCGTAGTGCCCTCGAGGATCTTGAGCAGGGCCTGCTGGACCCCTTCACCGGACACGTCCCGGGTGATCGACGGGTTCTCCGACTTGCGGGCGATCTTGTCGATCTCGTCGATGTAGATGATCCCGGTCTCGGCCCGTTTCACGTCGTAGTCGGCGGCCTGGATGAGCTTGAGGAGGATGTTCTCGACGTCCTCACCCACGTAGCCGGCCTCGGTGAGGGCGGTGGCATCGGCGATGGCGAAGGGCACGTTGAGCATGCGGGCCAGTGTCTGCGCCAACAGCGTCTTGCCGCAGCCCGTCGGGCCCAGCAGGAGGATGTTGGACTTGGCCAGCTCGACCTCATTGTCGTGGGTGCCGTTGTTGCCCGCCTGCACCCGCTTGTAGTGGTTGTAGACGGCGACGGACAGGATTTTCTTGGCGTACTCCTGACCGATGACGTAGTCGTTCAGGAACTCGAAGATCTCCTTGGGCTTGGGCAGCTCCTCGAAGGACAGCTCGGTGGTGTCGGCCAGTTCCTCGGCGATGATGTCATTGCACAGCTCGATGCACTCATCGCAGATGTACACCCCTGGGCCGGCGATCAGCTTTTTCACCTGCTTCTGCGACTTCCCGCAGAAGCTGCACTTCACCAGATCGCCACCGTCTCCGAACTTCGCCACGTCGGTTCCTCGTGTCCTTCTGTCAGCGGTCCCTGTCGATGTTGCGTGCGATCCTGCGTACTGCTCGCCACTCACTCGGCCTCGGCACTCCCCGTGCCGTCGTGCCGTCCCCCGGTCCAAGGTGACCGTCGGCCGACCCTGCCATGCGCTGCCCCAACCCTAGCGGCTGGCACGCCGTCGGACGGTCCTCCGGCCAACGGATCCCGGTGACCGGCTAGGCCGCGCCCATGGCCTCCATGGGCATGGACTCCCGGGCGGTGATGACCTCGTCGATGAGGCCGTAGGCCACGGCCTCCTCGGCCGTCATGATGAAGTCCCGGTCGGTGTCCTTGCTCACCCGCTCGCTGGTCTGGCCGGTGTCGCTGGCCAGCATTCCGTTCAGCAGATCACGCATGCGGAGGATCTCCCGGGCCTGGAGCTCGATGTCGCTGGCCTGACCCTCCACACCGCCGAAGGGCTGGTGCAGGAGGATCCTGGCGTGGGGCAGGGCGAACCGCTTGCCCGGGGTCCCGGCGCCGAGCAGGACGGCGGCGGCCGAGGCGGCCTGGCCGAAGCAGAACGTGGACATGTCCGGCTTGATGTACTTCATGGTGTCGTAGATGGCGAAGAGGGCGGTGATGTCACCCCCCGGCGAGTTGATGTAGAGGTGGACGTCCTTGTCGGCGTCCTCGGACTCGAGGAACAGCAGCTGGGCGCAGACCAGGTTGGCCACCGTGTCGTTGATCGGCGTCCCGAGGAAGATGATCCGCTCGCGGAGGAGTCGGGAGAAGAGGTCGTAGTTCCGCTCGCCCCGACTGGTCGACTCCACCACCCACGGCACGCTGTAGGCCTGTGCGTCCATCGTTCTGATTCCTTCTGTGGCACTCACTCGGAGTCCTCCTCACCCTGGTTCACCAACAGGTCGTCCCGCGACACGGGCTTCCCCTCCTCGTCGACCAACTCGACGTTGTCGGCCAGCCAACGCATGGCCTTGGCCTTGCGTCGATCCGAGCGTACCGCCGGAAGGCGTCCGGCCCGTTCCAACTGCTGACGGACCTCGTCGGCGTCCATCTCGAGGCGCTCGCCCATGGCGGTCAGCTCCTCGTCCAACTCCTCGTCGCTGACCTCGATCTGCTCGGCCTCCACCAGGGCCCGGAGGGCCAGGTCGACCTTGACGCTCTGGAGGGCACCGACCCGCAGTTCGTCGAGGAACTCCTGCTCGTCGCGTCCGGTGGCCCCGAGGAACTGCCCCAGGCTCATGCCCTGGGAGTCGAGCCGGTGGTTGAGGTCGTGGATCCGCTCGCGGAGCTCTTCCAGCACCAGCTGCTCGGGGATCTCCTCGGTGACCAGCTCCACCAGGGCCTCGGCCGTCTTCTGCTGCAGGGACAGCTGGGCCTGGGCCACGTGCCGTTGGTGGAGCCGTGCGCGCACGTCGGCGATCAGCGCCTCGGCCGTGTCGAACTCGGAGGCCTCCGACGCCCACTCGTCGGTGACCTCGGGAAGGACCAGCTCCTTCACGTCCTTGACCAGCACCCGGAACGAGACGGTCTGGTCGAGCGCCTCGAGGGTGGTGTCGAACGTGAGGATGTCGCCCGTCTTCGCTCCGCGGAGCTCCTCGTCGAGCTCGGGGACCACGGTCCCGCTCCCCACCTCGTAGAGGAAGTCCTCGGCGTCGAGGTCGCTGTCGTCGGCGTCCCCACCCTCGGCCCGGGTGCCGTGGATGTCGATGGTGAGTTGGTCGCCGTCCTGCGCCGGACGGGAGACCTCGACCAGCTCACCCGAGGTGGCCCGGAGGCGGTCGATCTGCGAGGTGACCTCCTCGTCGGTGACCTCCAGGCCGGGCAGGGTGACCACCAGACCCTGATAGCCGGGAATGGCCACGGTCGGTCGGACCATGACCACGGCGTCGAAGGAGACCGGGCCGGACTCGTCGCCCGAGGTGATGTCGATCTCCGGCTGGTCGATGGGGTCGACCTCGGTCTCGCTGACGGCCTGGGCGTAGAAGTCGGGGAGGGCCTCACGCAAGGCCTCGCCGCGGAGCGCCGAGGCCCCACCCATCCGGGCCTCGATCACGCGGCGGGGCACCTTGCCGGGCCGGAACCCGGGGACCCGGACCTCACGGGACAGGCGGCTCATCACCTCGTCGAGGGCCTTGTCGATCTCGGCCTCGTCGATCTCGACGGACAGACGGACCTTGTTGCCCTCCTCGGGCGCAGCTGTGGCTCGCATACGAATAGGTGAGTGTACTGGCCCCCGGGGTCCAGACTTTCCGCGCTGTCCACGCCCGGCGGCGAGCCCCGGCCCGAGCACCGGTCCGGGGACCTGAACAGCGGCGGGGTGACCTCAGGTCATGAACGCCAGTGCACCCAGCACTCGCCGGCCCAACGCTGCGTCACCCTCCACGGTGACCGATCCTGTCGAGGCCACCTCGTCAGGGTCCAGCCGCCCGTAGCACCGGCGCCAGAACTCCTCCTGCTCCATGGTCAGGGTCACCGTGGGCGGCTCCGTGGGCGGCACCGGCTGCAGCGAAGCCCGGCCCCCGTCCACGGTCACCAGGAGGTGCCGGCCCATGACCCCGGTCACCGAGAACAGCACCGAGGTCCCGTCGGGTGGGGCCACCTTTTTGCCGACCACGAACGGCATGGTCTGCTCACACCGGTCCAGCACCACCCGCTCGCCGACACCGTTGCGACCGCCGGGTCGGCCCAGTGCCCGGCGAATGTCCTGCTCGTGGGCCCAGGTGTCGAGGATGCGGGTGACCATGAAGTCGCGGTACGGGACGTTGCCCACAGGGCTCCACCCCACCGTGTCGAACGCCTCCGCGGTCATGGCCACCAGGGCGTCGATCCGGCGGTTGGTGGTGTCGACGAACTCGGCCAGCACCTCCGGCCCGGGTACGGCCCGGCGGGCCTCAACCCAGGCCTCGTTCATCGCCCCGAACGGATTGCGCACATGGTCCGGCACGTCGGTGAGTTCCGGAGGCGACGGGTCGCCCAACAGCATCCGCTCGATCCCGATGAGGTGGGACAGATTGTCCTTCACCGTCCATCCGGGACAGTCGGTGGGACGATCCCACTGCTCGCCGTCCACCTGTTCGCAGGCAGTGACGATGGAGGCCCACACCTCGGTGAGCTCGTCGATGACCGGCTCGCCCCGGCCCGTCGGATCGGGCATCTGCTCCCCCTTGTTCAGGTCACTCCCTGCTGGTTCCCGGCCCATCCCGGTCGATGGCTCACGCCGGCAGGACGGCCTCGATGGCGTCGGTGACCTCGGGTGCCTCGGGATCCACCATGGGGCGGAACCGGTGCACGATCTCCCCGTCCGGCGAGACGAGGAACTTCTCGAAGTTCCACTGAATGTCGCCCGCTTCGCCGTCGGCGTCGGGCACGGCGGTCAGCTCCTCGTAGACCGGGTGCCGGTGGTCCCCGTTGACCTCTACCTTCTCGAACATGGGGAAGGTCACCCCGTAGGTGGCCGAGCAGAAGGTGGCGATCTCCTCAGCGGAGCCCGGCTCCTGTTCGCCGAACTGGTTGCACGGGAAGCCGAGGACGGTGAACCCCTTGTCGCCGTAGGTCTTCTGCAGCCGTTCCAACCCCTCGTACTGAGGGGTGAGGCCGCACTTTGAGGCCACGTTCACCACCAACAGGGCCTTGCCCCGGTAGTCGCCGATCGAGGCCGCATCACCGGTGAGTGAGTGGAGGGAGGGGTCGTAGATGCTCATGGCTCGAGTCTAGACACCGAGGTCACCGACCCACGCCTCCACTGGCCGGTCCGACGCCCGGTCCGGGGGGGTCCGGCGACCCAGCGGAGAACCATGGTGCAGACCGGCGCAATCCTGCATCGGCGTGACCAATTGAGCAGTAAAGGAACGCCCCGGACTGGTCGAAGATAGGAAGAAGCAGAGGGCAGTTCCGAGGTGCGGCATCGGTGCCGAGGGGTGAATAACCAGCAATGTCCATGGACGTGGCAGAGGTGAGGCACGAGGCCGGGTCCGGTCGCGACATCTCTGGGTCGGCGGTACACGTCCTGATGGGCATGGTCCAAGCCCACCGCGGCGAAACCGGTGTGGCCCAGGTGCTGGCCCTGGCCGGAGAGCCCCGGTCCTTCGCTGAGCTGGCCGATCCAGCGTGCTGGAGCTCACTGGCCCGGACCGTGGCCCTGCTCAACGCTGCCGCCCTGGTCACCGGCGACGGGGCAGTCGGTCTCCATGTGGGTGAGGTCCTCCTCTTCACCCCGGAAGCCCGGGACTTCACCGGGCAGCTGCGGGCCCTGGGCTCCACCCGGGTCGTCCTCGAGCACGTCGAGGCGGTCATCGACCGTTTCGAGAAGACATCCTCGACCGACACGCTGGAGCTGGCCGTGGATCACGCCCTGGTCGAGGTGGTCCCCCGTCTCAACCAACCCCGTCACGCCCACCTCTGCGAGATGACCAGGGGGCTCCTATCCCAGCTCCCCACCCTCTTCGACAGCGGTCCCGCCCTCATCACCGAAACCGAATGCAGTGCCCGGGGAGGTCGGCGCTGCCTCTACGCCCTCAGCTGGGAGGTCTCCGACGCCGAACTGGCCGCCGCCGGGGAGGAGTCGGAACTCCACGACCACCACCACGAGGACTCGGCCGCCGCGCCCACCGTCGAGCCGGGTACCGCCGGCCCGGCCCACCCGGTCGCCCCTGCCCCCGCCCCCGCCCCCGCTCCCGCCGGCCAGTCGAAGGCCGAGCTGCGGGAGCAGCTCAACCGGATGAGCGTGCTGGTAGAGGGGGCCTTCGCCACCTCGCTCGAACTGCTCGACGACGACGTGGAGACCTTGCTGACCCAGATCGCCGCCCGGGCTGACGCCGTGGTGTCGGCCCATCGCTACCTGCTGATGGTCCGCGTCCGGCCCGACACGCCGATCCAGCTCCACCACCGCGGTCTCGATCCCGGAGAGGCCCAGCGGTTGGCCGCCGACCTCTGGCGTGACCATCCCGGCGCGGGCGACCACTCCCACCTGGTCGTGGACATCGCCTCGTCCCGGCGGCGCTACGGCCGGCTGGTCGAGTTCCCGCCACCGGGCTCGGCCCCTCCCTCGTGGGAGTGGCGAATCCTGAACCTCTACGCCGAGTACGCCGCCACCGCCCTCGACATCTTCTCCGTGCTGACCGAGGCGAAGCGGAGTGACGCCACGGCCCGGACCCTGCTCTCCTTCTCCGAGTCGCTGTCCCGCGTGACCACCCTGGCCGAGTTGGTGCAGCTGTTGGCCGACACGGTTCCCGCGGTGACCAACTGCGACCAGTCCACCGTCTACCTTTGGGACGCCGCAGCCGGCCAGCTGGTCCCCCGGGCCCGCACCGCCGGGCTCGAGTCGCCTCACGCCTATCGCGGCCCCATCGTCCCCCTCCGCCCGGTCCCTGGAGCCACCGCAGATACCGGTGACCCCGCCCCGGCGAGCGTCTCCGCCGCCCATCCGGTGCCCGGCTCCGAGGACCCCCTGACCATCGCCACCGACGCCACGGTGATCGAGCGGATGATGCTCCACCGTGAGGTCATGGTCCTCGACGGCTCCACCGACGATCCCTATCTCCGCACACTCCTGCGCCGGTCGGGCACCGACGCCTCGGTGGTGGCACCCCTCTTCGCTGCCGGTGAGTTCCTCGGGGTCATCGCCGCCAACTTCGGGGACGACACCTCCACGGTCTCGATCCACGATCCCGACCTGCACGAGCGCCTCTCCGGACTGGCCGACCAGGCCGCCACCGCCGTGCAGAACCTGGAGCTCCTGGAGACGGTCTCGCACATGGCCTGGCACGATGCCCTCACCGGACTGCCCAACCGGCGGCTCTTCGAGGACCGGGTGGAGCAGGAGCTGGTGCGGTCGCGGCGGGTGGGCGAGCCGGTGTGCATGTTCTTCGTTGACCTTGACCACTTCAAGGGGGTCAACGACACATTGGGCCATGCCGCCGGCGACGACCTCATCAGACAGGTGAGCCAGCGACTGGTGGAGACGGTGCGGGCCCAGGACACGGTGGCCCGGGTAGGTGGGGACGAGTTCGCCATCCTGCTGCCGGGACTGGCCGACCAGCTGGCCATCGACCAGCTGGCCCAGCGCTCGCTCGAGGCGTTGAGCGCCCCGTTCGAGGTGTTCGGTCAGGAGGTGCAGAACTCGGGCTCCATCGGCATCGCCATGGCCCCCGACCACGGCGACTCTTACGACGAGCTCCTGAGCCGGGCCGACGAGGCCATGTACCGGGCCAAGGACCGGGGCCGCAACGGGTTCCAGATGTACTCGGGCGCGCTGGTCACCTCGGCCCACGGCCGCCAGGCCATCGACGAGGTCACCCTGCAGGCCGACCTGGTCCACGCCCTTGAGCACGACGAGTTCTTCCTGCTGTTCCAGCCCTACATCGACCTCCGCACCGCCCAGGTGGTCGGGGTAGAGGCGCTCATCCGCTGGGACCACCCCGCCCTCGGGGTCCTCGAGCCGTCATCGTTCATCTCCATGGCCGAGCGGACCGACGTCATCGTGGCCCTGGACACCTGGGTGCTCCAGCAGACCTGCCGCCAGGCCCGAGCCTGGCTGGACCACGGGCTGCCCCCCCTCAGGCTGTCGGTGAACCTGGCCTCGCGGGACCTGTCCAACCCCCAGCTGTTCGACAATATCCACCACTCCCTCATGGAGACGGGCATCGATCCGTCGCTGCTCGAGCTCGAGATCACCGAGCGGGTGGTGCTGGAGAAGTCGGGCCCGGCGCGCCAGACCATCGAGCGCCTCCGTCGCCTCGGGGTCCGCTTCACCATCGACGACTTCGGCACCGGCAACTCCTCCCTCAACCGGATCGGAGCGTTCCCGGTGAGCACGCTCAAGATCGACCAGTCGTTCGTCCAGGTACTGGGGCCCGACGCCGACAACAACTCGCTGGTCTCCGCCATCATCTCGATGGCCGCCCGCCTCGGGATGGACTGCGTGGCCGAGGGGGTCGAGACCTCGGTCCAGAGCCGGGTGCTCCTGCAGCGGGGCTGCACCACGGCCCAGGGCTACTTCTTCAGCCCGCCCCTGCCGGCCCGGGACATCGAAGCGATGATGGCCGACATCTCCACCCACGATGATCAGGGGGTCCCGGTCGACGACCCTGCCTGACGGCGGACCGGCGCCTTCGGCCGGCCCAGCGCTAACTATAGCTAGCGCTGGGCCGGCCTATCCCCCCCTCTCTGGGCGCAGCCCGGTACGTTCGGTCCATCCGATCACCGGATCGAGACCAGCGAATCGTTGAGGAGGAGCCATGGCGTCGTACGAGGGATACTGCGTGAAATGCCGAGAGAAGCGGGAGTTCGAAGGCGAGGAGGTCGAGATGGCCAACGGCCGTCGCTCGGCCAAGGGCAAGTGCCCCGTCTGCGGCACCGGGATGAACAGGATCCTGGGCAAGAAAGCCTGATGGGTCGGACCCGGGCGGGGGTCAGTCCGGGAGTCCGTGTCGATCAGACTTGAGCGAGAGGGCGCCGATCACGGCGCCCTCTCGTAGTCCCCAGTCGCTGACCACCAGTCGCTGCAGGCCCAGGTGCTCGACCAGGGTGGAGAACACCACGGCCCCGATGGGGAGCAGGGGGGCCCGCCGGGCGTGGATCCCGGGCAGGGCCAGACGGGCATCGAGGTCCATGGTGGAGAGGCGGTCGGCCAGCTGGTGGAGCTGCCCGGCGGGGAGTTCCACCTGGTTCACGGGCAACGAGGAAGAAGACCCGTGGGGCGGCCGGTGCAACACCATGGCCAGCCGGGCGAGGGCCCGGACGGTCCCGCCGCTGGCGATCACCCGGGCCCCGGCGGCAGGCTCAC